>JADMIO011475781.1_pt1 | contig 45011 bp, 35 predicted proteins | sample 8958161 | NCBI WGS metagenome assembly JADMIO01 (sample SAMN16585339, study PRJNA669376) | soil metagenome | isolation source: Crop rotation soil | place: USA: Cullars Rotation, Alabama | collected 2011
CGCGACAACTTGTCCACGTGGAATTCTAAGCTTAGGATCCCAATGTGCTGGAAAGAAGGTTATTAACACATGCGTGTAACGCTAACAAAACAACAAGAGCCTTGGCCGGTAACAAGGACGTGAATTTTCTCTTCATACAGATCTCTTTATAGGACTAGTGAGGGGTTTTTGGTGCGTGGATGAAAATAGTTATTTCCGTGCAGGCAATTGTATAGGATTTATCGGCGAATCTTATTGAACATTTTTTGCTACAGCTTCTATTATTTTTAATCGTATTGCTTGTTTAATGAACCAAAAATTTATTCAACATGAAATTTGTACTTACGTTGTTATTACTTGTTGGAGGTTTAACCACATTTGCTCAAAACTCCATTGATGGTAATTGGAAAGGGACTCGCGAAACGCCAAATGGCACGTTTGAAGTGAATTATACTTTTAAAGTTGAAGGGAGTCAACTCACAGGCACCTGGAAAACGCAGTTTGGTGAGGCAAAGGTCGAAGATGGAAAGGTTGATGGGAAAAAATTTTCTTACAGCATCTCTTTCAATGACATGAAATTGAACTTCACCGGAGAAGTATTAAGCGAGAATGAACTTTCCATCAAAAGTGAAAGAGGTGAAATGAAGTTAACCAGGGTGAAACCTTAAGCGCTACTCACTATATCCTTCAATAGAATTTCCGAAAGATTATGCAGTCATAGTACCGTGAATGTTTAAGACTTATTTTTATAAGCCTAAACCTTCTTTTTTAGTATTTTTTTACGGTAATGATTGTAGATTATGAACGGAAGTAAGATACCGAATAATTTTATAAAAGGCTTGACGCGCTTCAATTGGCTTCATATCCTCATACCGTGCTGGTTGTTGTTCTCTCATACAACCATTTATGCTCAGGATAGACTATATCGCAACGAATTCGCTTTAAGCGATGTGGTTTTGCTCGATGGCCCATTCAAACATGCCCGCGATCTGAACATCAAAGTTTTGTTGGAATACGATGTTGATCGCTTGTTACAACCGTTCCTTAAAGAAGCGGGGCTACCTGAAAAAGGCAAGCGCTATCAGAATTGGGCGGGATTGGATGGTCACGTTGGGGGACACTATTTATCTGCATTGGCCATGAATTATGCGGCTACTCAAAATGCAGAATGCAAGCGAAGAATGGACTACATGATTGCAGCGTTGAAAGCCTGCCAGGATGCTAATACAAAAAATAATGCTGATTGGGGGACAGGATATGTTGGAGGGGTTCCGGATAGTAAAAAAATCTGGAGCACTCTTCGAAACGGCGATTTTGCAGCATATCGTTCAGCCTGGGTGCCGTGGTATAATGTTCATAAAATGTATGCAGGCTTAAGAGATGCCTGGGTGTATACAGGAAATGATGATGCTAAAAACATCTTTTTAAAATTTTGCGATTGGGCAATTAACATCACTTCGTCTTTAACCGACGCGCAAATGCAATCAATGTTAGACACCGAGCATGGAGGCATGAACGAAATTTTTGCCGACGCCTATGAAATAAGCAGCAATGAAAAGTATTTAATTGCTGCAAAGCGCTTCTCACATAAAATGTTGTTAGATCCAATGTCGGAAGGCAAGGACAATCTTGATAACAAGCACGCCAATACGCAAGTTCCGAAGGCCATCGGTTTTCAAAGGATTGGAGAAGTTGGCAACGATGTGAAATTTGCAAAGGCGGGGGATTTCTTCTGGGAAACAGTAACTACCAATCGCAGTCTTGCTTTTGGGGGAAACAGCAGGAGAGAGTTTTTTCCAAGTGCGGCAGCCTGCACTGATTTTATAAATGATGTGGAAGGTCCTGAATCCTGTAATTCATACAACATGCTAAAGTTGACCGAGGACCTATTCAGAGCAAATCCCTCTGCAAAATATGCTGATTACTACGAAAGAACTTTATACAATCACATTCTTTCGACACAACACCCGGTAACTGGAGGGTATGTTTATTTCACTCCAGCACGTCCGCGTCATTATCGCGTATATTCCTCCCCTAATGAAGCTATGTGGTGTTGTGTAGGAAGTGGCATGGAGAATCATGGCAAGTACAATGAGTTTATTTATACTCATAGTAAAGATTCATTGTTCTTAAATCTTTTTATTGCATCTGAATTAAACTGGAAAGAGAGGAAAATAAAATTCAGGCAGCAAACGCAGTTTCCTTTTGAAGAGCAAACCAGGCTAACGGTAACGGATGGTTCTTCCCAATTTAAATTATTGATTCGTTACCCGTCATGGGTGAAAGACCGTGCATTAAAAATTTTGGTGAATGGTAAGGTTGTATTTTACGCTGCTCGTCCATCATCTTACATTGCAATTGACAGGTTGTGGAAGAAAGGTGATGTGGTTCAAATATTGTTGCCGATGCACAATACCATTGAGCACTTGCCCAACGTTCCTGAATACATTGCTATCATGCATGGGCCTATCTTACTTGGCGCAAAAACAGGAACGGAAGATTTAAAAGGGTTGGTAGCTGATGATAGTCGCTGGGGACACATTGCAACCGGCAAAAGGCTTCCTATCAATGAAGCGCCGATCATTGTTGAGGATAATCTCGCGGTTCTTGAAAATAAGCTAAAGCCAGTCAATGGAAAACCGTTAACGTTTACAGTGTCGGAGATGAAAATGGTAAATCCCATCAATGTTGTGTTCGAGCCTTTCTTTAAAATTCACGAGGCGAGATACATGATGTACTGGATGGCTTTGAGCAACAAACAATATCGTTCTTACCTTGATTCCATAACGCTATTAGAAAATCGCAAACTTGAACTTCAAAAACGTACGGTTGATTTTGTTGCACCTGGTGAACAACAACCTGAAGCCGACCATGCGATGCAAAGGCAAAACTCAGGTACCGGAAATAATCTTGATGAATTTTGGAGAGATGCCCGTAACGAAGGATTCTTTAGCTATAAAATGTCGACGAATAACGAAACCGGTTTAAGTCTTATCGTTCGTTATTGGGGAGCCGAGTGGGGCAATAGAAAGTTTGATATTTATATCGATGACCAAAAACTAATTACAGAGGATAATACCGGCAGATGGAACCAAAGTAAGTTCCAGGACATAGAATATGATCTTCCGGATACTATGGTGAAAGGAAAAGAAAGTGTCAGGGTAAAATTCCAGGCCTTGCCCGGAAATACTGCGGGCGCTGTGTATTATGTCAGGTTGGTGAGAAAAAAAGAATAACAAAAGCCTGTAGACTGGACGTCAAAATTAAACAGAGTGGTTGTATTATTTTTCTTGTCAAAATCCCTCGTCGATTGTCTATTGAAAGTGGAGCTAATATCCGAGGCTAAATCCGCTGCCTCGCCTCTAGGGCTTGAACATCCACCTCCGCCTTTCTTAACCCCGTTCCTCCATAAATGCAGATTGTATGGCCCTAGCTGACACTTCGATTCTTTTTAACGCCTGACGAAATTATAAATCAGACAACGTTTTTTGCCGTAGTCCAGCGTATGATTAATTTGTAAATTTAAACTTCTCTGAATATATGATGCCTTTGAAGTAGTACTGTTTGAGCGCCTTCCATCATTATCATTGTTAATTTAGCACCATTGACGAAAATTATGCTTAATGGCTGACGAAATTCCAGACGATATTCAACCATACATATTTATCGGGGTTGGTTTGATCTCAATCTTATATTCATTCTTCAAGAAAAATAAAGTAGCAGAACTGAAATTAACTGGAGAAAAAACTGAAGGGATAATATTCGAAGGCGGCTTATCCCCCAACCGGTCAGTAGACTCCTCTTCGACCTCAACTACGATAACGGTAAGATTTGTCACCCAAAAAAAGGAATGGATAACCGCCGATACACAAATTAACACTGGCTCCTATTCAAAATATTACAAACCGGGAGACAAACTTGATATTTACTATGATCCAAATGATCCATATAATTTTTATGTAGACGAAGGCACATCAACAAAGTCAATGAGGATTTATTCAGCTCTCCTTGGCATGGCCCTCATTGTTGTGGGAACCTATTTATTAATATCGAATTTTCACAAATAATCAATATTTACAATTCGCATCACTCAAAGCCCGGAAACGCCATATTGTAACTCCCTGTCTTAATTCTATGCACTATTGACTGTGGATTTACAACCACGCCCCAATCGGCATTTCGATGTTCTCCTTGAAGCGTTCCCACAAATGTAAATTGAGGATCATTTGGCTGCCATACGTACCACCTGCTTGAAATACGAACTGGCTTTTCACCAGCCTTGTGGCCATAGTCACTAGTGATTCTGAAGTGGATATTCAGAGGTCCAACCTCATTCGCGTTACCAACTTTTTCCCACAATTGCATTTTGAGTCCCCACTTAATTACTACGTGCGCGTAGAATTCTACCTTACCTTTTATAATCTGTAACGGATCAAACCCGTCAGCAATCGGATATGACTCTTGAAATACGCGAATTACATCGCTATTTAATTGAGTACTATCGTTTGTGATAAATTGGAAATATTTTTTGGATGTTTCATTTAAGCTTACCGCAAATACATCTCCTACTTTTACAACTATCCTTTTCATACTATGTTTTGGATTGCAAACTTGAGCAATTCTTTTCTGCAATAGATCTTATCACAAACAGGTATTTGCAGTACATCAATTAGGCCGCGACTGCTTTCACTTGCCTAATGAAAGTGGACGATGGGTAAAGAAAGCGAAAATGTGTAAGCATTTTTCGAACGCAAACTTTGAGAAATTTACGAATTTGTTTCAATTCGAATGAAGATTTAAACCTCTCCCTCAACATCCCCCAAAAACAAAAAAGCCCTGTAATCATTTTAATTACAAAGCTTTCTAAATTTTCTTGTGATCCCGCTGGGACTCACACTATGAACTCAAATAAATTGAGAACAAATTAATTAGGCCAACCTACTTGTCTTGCCCGCTCGAATTTGCCACTGCAAAAATATTTTTGAACGACCTATCTAAGTTGGTAGTCAAAAATAAGTAGATTCCTCCGATTTGTAATATTGATCTTTCCCTAATAAAACCACCATGATTATTTCCAAGTGAGATGATTGCCATTTCAAAATAATTTTGACACATCCGACTTGCAAATCCAGTTTTCCATGGCTGACCACCTGCAAGACCTCATTTCCTGTTCTGGTTTTGATCGGATTTAATGACTTATACCTGAATCTACTCAGACAACTAACCTCGTATCATCTTATTGCTTTACGCCATCCGGCCTCAACCTTAACTCATCATAAGTCCCTGTTGTATCTAATATGATTTTATATCCAAAAACTTCATTTTCTACTTTTTTTGTAAACACTAAGCCCTTAGAAGGTTCGACAAGCTTAAGAATAATGTTGTGCTCTTTGAGGGTTACATTTAAAACAACATCTGTTGCTTTATATATTTCCTTTTTATCGCCATCCTTTTCGACTACCACAAAATCTGGGCTCTGGTTTGTTATGTAACTATGGAAGTACCACTTAACGGTGACATCATTATTTCCGACTTGCTTTCTTACAAATTTTGGTTCATCAAACTTGCAACCAATAAAGATGCTGATAAAAGGAATAAAAAGTAAGGCATTCATATAGCTAACATTATGGTTTTTTCCCAAAGTAACCAAAATAAATTCCAGTCCCGGAATAAGTATGTTCACCATAAAAAGGCCATCCGGAATTATAGCCAGTGCCATTATTCTGATGTTGATTATAAGCGCCTACCATGGGCATAACAGACAAATAAAACGCCGCAGCTGGGGTAGTGAGCTGAGTTAAAGTAACTGTATTAATTGTCCGCATATTCATTCCAAATAAAATATTTCCGGCAGTTCTGGCTGTCGTTATTTTACCGTTGTAAGAAACGGCTGTATATGGACCACCCGTGGAAGTCGGGAATTTCATTTTAATATCGAACGGTCCGCCGTTCCTCGAATACCATGCGAGCAGCGCCAAAGATTTAACAGTCGATTGTAAACTAGCCGCGGTAATGACCCATAGTGCGGAAAGCTTTGAGATCATCTGGTTTGCATTGGGTAAACTATTCAAATTAAAAGTTACTCCTCGCGCAGGTCCGTCAAAAGTACCGTTTTGATCGTTTGTTAGCATGAAGTCCCAAGGGTTCTCAGTCTGTCCAATTACTTCTCCAGTGCGCTTACCATCGGCTCCCTGTACATAAATATTATTATCACCATCATCCTTTGCATCAACGACGGTGAACGAACCATCATCATTTTTTTTAACGTCCGTACTAGAAATATAATATGGTTGGTAACGAAGAGCAAAGTTTGGATTTCGATCTTCTTTATTTTCGTCTCTTAACTGCCAAGGATTTCCTATTTCACCATCGTCTTGTTGGTCTTTATTGAACCGTCGTCCGTCAACCGCATCAGCATTCAGCATTCCGTCCGGGTCAATAAATCTCAATGGATTATTATAAGCGTAATTATAAGGACTTGCTCGCCTGCTAATTTCTGATAAAGGGTCTTTAGAATTCCATCTAGCTATCTGAGGATCATACATCCTTGCTCCATAATCATACCAATCCAATCCACTTCCATCACTAAACTCTTTTCGCTGTTCTTCTTTGCTGCTGAATTTGTATTTGTTTTCACTTCCTCCAAAAGCGATCGCTTTACTACTAATCCCAGCAATTGATGTTCCAAAGGGATAATAATCCGTTTGCTCAGTAACCGGTCCTCTCTGGTGTACAACTTTTATATCGTCAAAGAAGACATCTTGAGGACTTTCGTTGCTTACAAATACGTACAACCATCCATTTCTTCTCACGACCATATTTGCCGGACCAACCAGTGGTCTCCAAGGTGCATCCTGGGCTATTTCTTCTACCTGCTTTGCGCCCATATGATTTGGACTGGACACTTTCTTAAATTCTTCGTCCACAATCATCCAATTGAGAAATGCTTTCGGCTTTTGCGAATTGTATTCAGGTTCCTGCTTGTCGCGCAAGAAATCTCCGACTACCGGCGCCAACCAGGAATTGACATCCTGATCCAAAAATACTCCTCCCTTCCCACCATTCGCGCCCATAACGCCGGTTTTTAACAAAGACAAGATATCCTCAGAAATAGGTACCAAAGGATTTTGTGGAGTTTGGGGATTGCCCAGATACCACCCCTTTGCCGAAATGGTTATTACATCTCCAGCCATTACCTTTAAGACGATGGAAGGACCAACTCTCTTGTTGCCGGCAGTATTCAGATCTCCATTTACCCTAGCTACTTTCAAGTTCTGCGGATTTTGATCGGGCACTCCATCGAACCCAGTAGGTTTTTGTGTCGTTCTAGTCGTCTCGACATTTTTGAACAATGCTTCTTCCTTTGTCGCACTAGCCGCTTCCATAGTAGCAATATACTCGTCCGTTTGCTGCTCCGTTGTGATCACCATTCGAACGTTCCCCAAATGGTCTTTCAGAAAATAATCGTAGATGTAATTCACGTTCGTGGCAGTCAACGGCTGAGAAGGATCAATCGCCTTTGGTCTTACCTTTCCTTCCTCGTGGCTGATCAATTCCAAAACATCATTCGCGGGTGTACCGTTCCGTGGATAGGAAGAAGTATACACAAAGGCCCCTGCATATTTTGTAATTGAGATTTTATCACCCGGAATATCGGTCACCTTCTTCTGCAACTTGTTGCCTGCAGCATCATAGGTGTATTCAATCGTTCCTCTACCGCCATCCATGGTGATCAGTTGCGGAAGATTGAGGTGATTGTAACTGATTGATTGGATGCCTTTGTTGTGATCAAAATTCATGTTACCGTTCGCGTCATATTGGTAGTCATCATATCCAACCGATGAACCATCCTTAAATCCTACGGGCAAGTTGGAACTCACCCAATCTTGCACACTCAATAATTTATTCCCGTCCCAGTTCGTATAGTGCAAATCATCCACCTTTTGCCATGAGCCATGCCAGCGGGTAAGTTGTTTGATATTACCATTTCTATCGTACTGTGCAATCTCTTCATCATACCGCTGTGTCCAGTCCCAATTGTTGGGGCCCCACTCGTTCTCATATTTGAATCCGTATGATGCATGGGTGAATCGATTTGCCTTATCATATTCGTATTTATAACCTCTCAAATATTCATCGTATCCACCTTTCCACACCTGTTCTGCAATGTTGCCATTGAACTGAGGCGTACCTGCCATCGTCACGGTGTTATAATGCAACTCGAAATTGAAAAGATCTGATTCATCGTAGTCTGGGCTATTATCATAAGGCTTGTTTACTGAATTCAACCAGCCCCGGATGTTATAAGAGTAGTCTAATTTTTGAAGATTGTAGTTGGGACGCGAGGCAGATTGATGCAATTTTTTACTCAGCAGTTGTCCCATCTCGTTATACGCATTGTCCACAATCGTGACTTCTTCGCCGGTACCGATGATCTGGTGTTTGATCTGTAAGACCCGATCGACATGATCGTACGTATATGATTTTTTAATTGTAAGGGGAGCAGCGTAAAAACTGCTCGTGTGATTTTGATATTCGCTTGTGATCTTACCATCAAAAGTCAAGATCCGCGTGATCCTGTCTTTGCCGTTCACCATATTGTCTGCCGTGATTTGTACTGCCCGATATTTATCATCATAATAGGTGAGTGTCCTTAGCCAATTGTTGGTGTTAATGATTTTTGTTTGGGTGGCTACTACCTGGCCAGTCAAAAAATTATTATAACTACTTACTCCATTTTCTGCAACGAACGAATAGCCGGAAGACCAGGAAGGAAGATTGGCGTAGTTGTCATAATGCGTGATGGTAAGTAAAGTGAGTGTATACAAGCTACTCCTTGGATAACTGTTATCCAGCGTGTACCCTTCCGTAGTAGCCGTGTTCACCGTTTCATATCGAGCAGCGCTTCCCATCACGCTCGCGCGGATAGCGGACTCGCTGCTTGCGTCTGTAATTTTTCCAGTAACGATAGGCCGGTTGAGTTCATCATACTTTGTGAACATCCACTCATCACTGTTCCTTAGGTTTCCATCTTGCGTTAGGACTAAACGGTCCCATTTATCATATACCATTAACACCTTTGCTGCGCCCGGAACTTTTTTCTCGATCATCCGACGGCGTTCATCATATTTATAAGTAAACATCCATTGATCAATAAATGTCGATGTCGTCGTCCAGCTTCCTGCTGGTATTGCTGCTACCCCTTCAGGCTGGATCACTCCTGCCAGTTCATAAAAATCGTCGTAGATGTAATAAGTCTGCAAAACATCATTGTCAATGAAAACTCTTTTTAGGATCATATGCCCCGTCTTATCCGTAAATTCCTTAATCATCCCTCCATGCTCGTCAATGGATGTTTTTATGGTCAAGCTGCCGTCTTGGTAAGGATCAGCCGGCGAGCTGATACTGCCATCAGAAGCTACATTAAAAACTCTGATGGCATCAGCAGCTGTGTTGATTTCATATTTTATCTGCACAACCTTTTTACTCGCATCATAAGGATCACTCATGTTTGGTTGCCACGCACTACCTTGCGCTCCTTGTGCGAGCACCCGATTGAGCGGAGATGCCTCAAGCACCGTCTGACTGTAGGCGGCAACATCGGCATCCACACCCTGCGACTGACCATTATTAAACGCCGCTTGATTAGAACCCCAGTTATTTTTAAATCCTCCATAATTACCAGCAGCACCTATGTCAACATACGGAAGATATTTTTTCACCTCCCTCCCATACTGGTCATATTCAACGGGCATCACAATATCCTTCTGGCCTCCACTTCCTTTTGTAATAACGGTTTGCAATGGCCTACCTAATCCGTCTAAATAAACGACTGATTGCGATTTGCCTTGAGTAATAATCGCAAGATTCTGCACCATCGCCTCATTGACAATCCCTGGTGTCTTAACCACACTGGTCATTACATAATTTTGCGTGGCAGACGGTTGGCTGTAACCATAAGCTGAAATAAAAACAATTAGCAATAAGAGGATACACGTTTTCTTGTCTAGTCTCATATAGTTAGGTGAGGTTCGGTAATGTCGATTGATTTTTGTAGTGCGTTCGTGGGTTTTTTTCAATGATTCACGACGAGTAAATGATAGTAAAAGCTAAATCAGAAAAACTCTAACTATCTAATCCATTGTAAACACCAATCTTCTTTTAGAGTTGCAGAGTAGATTTATCAGCTGGCCATTCTTTTTCGTTTTCCATGAAGGAATCTTTTGGACTGGTGCTGCACAACGATCTTCAAAATACATGTCAGGTCTAATTAATACATTTTTTTAAATCACTAAAAGTCGAAGGCCTGCAATCAATAAATTTTTGTTCGACGTCTATTGTTTTATTGTCATTTCTTTTAAAAACCAATAAATGACTCTGTGTTGCGATTCCCTGACTTTCATACATAACAAAAAACAGATTCTGACTTAACCATCCCCCAAAAATTATTCTTGCATTCGGTGTGCTGTAATCAAAATTTAAATCTGTCTTATTATAAGATTTACCTGTGTCTGCCAAAACTATATGATCTCGTTTCAAAAAAGCACTTGCAGGCTTAGGCATCTCACTTAGCTTAAAAAAAAGTTTTGCGGTATCAAATCTGTCAAGTTGAGATATTAAGCTATTATCTGTATGATTTTCAAACATCATAGAACTTTTACAACCACACAAAATAATTGTTAGCAACGTGAAGTACTTCATATCATTATTTTTGTTCTTCTCGCGATGTTACAGAAATGGGGGTAAATTTCTCTTTTCTTTGTTCGTAAGAACTTCGTGTTCCTTCTCCTAATCTCTGTGCTGCCGGTGTTTCAATGAACCGTGTTACAAACTGTTCTTCTCGTGCCCCATGATTCATTATCTCAAGTGTAGGCATACCTTTAGTTTTGTTCTCATTTTCGCCATAGAACAAATCTCTGTAAGCATGTCCAATTTCATGGAGCAATTGCATCGCTGCTGATTGTCTACCAGTTTCTTTACCGTCCTGATCAAAAAGTTTATATCCTAAAGAGGGGTTAAAGACAAATGTGTTTGAATTTGTAAAATAATTTGTGTTGCCACTACCTTGTTTTAAGAATACTTTTTCTTTGGTGTCAATTAGTTCTTTTACCATACTTTTTCCATCGCCAAAGTAAACATCGGCATCTTTAGTTTGAGCATAATCTAGAGCTGTTTTGGAGTCAATTAAGAACTTGTTATCGCCCGCATACTCATTTCCTTTGCTGTCAAACAATTTGCCATCTTTATATTGAACTGACCTGGTAACCGTCTTAGCTTGGCCGTTTTTCTTATATTGTATTTCTCCCTTCTTATTTCTCTTTTCTTCTTCATAGTAAATCCATATCTCTCGTCCATCTGGATCGATGTTTTTTAAAGTATTATTATACGCATAATTGTATGGACTCCAATCAACATATTTCCCAACTAATGGGTCTGACGTATGCCATCGTCCTATCTGTCCATCATACATTCTGGCGCCATAATCATACCACTCCAATCCACTTCCATCACTAAACTCTTTCTTTTGTTCTTCCTTGCCATTGTATTTGTATTTGTTTTCACTTCCACCAAAAGCGATTGCTTTTGTTCCCAATCCCGTGATCGAAGTGCCGAACGGATAGTAATCCGTTGCTTCCGTTACAGGTCCTCTTTCATGATTCACCTTAATGTCGTCAAAGAACACATCTTGTGGACTCTCGTTGCTCACATATACATAGAGCCATCCATTTCTTCTCACCACCATCTGCTGTAGTGCAACCAGTGTTGCGGCCGGGTCTCCCGACTGTACTTGCATAACACCCATATGGTTTGGACTACTCACTTTCTTAAACTCTTCATCAACAATTATCCAGTTCAGGAACGCTTTTGGTTTTAAAGCATTGTAACTTGGATTCTGTTTGGTTGTTAAAAAATCTCCTACCACAGGGTTTAACCAGCTACTAATATCCGTTTGAGAAAATACTCCTCCTTTACCGCCATTGGCTGCCATTATTCCATTGGTGAGTAAAGATAAAATCTCATCCGAGATCGGTGCAAAGCCGTTTGGTGGTGCCTGAGTGTTTCCCTGGTACCAGGCCTTCGTGGAAATACTTATTTTATCTCCTGCCATCACCTTTATTACGAGGCTCGGTCCAACTCTTGTGTTGCCCGTAGTATTCAGATTGCCATTAAGCCTTGCTACTTGCGCGTTGTTATTATCGGTGTCGAAGCCTCCCGGTTTGGTAATCCTGGTATTAGTAATATTGGAAAACAATTGCTCTTCCTTTGTTGCATTGGCCGTCTCCATCGTTGCAGCGTACAAGTCCTGTTGTTGTTCCGATGTGATCACCATTCTGACGTTGCCTAAATGATCTTTCAAAAAATAATCATAGATATACGTTGCGTTTGATGCACTCAATGGTTGAGTGGGAATAGTGGGTTTTGGTCTAATTCTTCCTTCATCATGGCTGATCAGTTCCAATTGATCTGCAGCAGGTGATGCACCTATTGCATATGATGAACTATATACAAACGCACCTGCATACTTGGTGATCGTAATTTTGTTTCCAGGATTATCGGTTACTTTCTTTTGCAGTTTATTTCCAGTGGCATCGTAGATATATTCAATTGTTCCTTTTCCACCTTCCATCGTGATCAGTTGCGGAAGATTCAGGTGATTGTAAGCAATCGACTGGATGCCTTTGTTGTGATCAAAGGTCATATTGCCATTGGCGTCATACTGGTAATCATCGTATCCAACTGAAGCACCATCTTTGAAGCCAACAGGAGTGTTGGAACTCACCCAGTCCTGAACGTTGAGTAATTTATTTCCATCCCAGTTTGTGTAATGCAGGTCATCTACTTTCATAAATGCTCCGTGCCATCGGGTGAGTTGTTTGATATTGCCGTTACGATCGTACTCTCCTATCTCTTCATCATAGCGCTGCGTCCAATCCCAGTTGTCCGGTCCCCACTCGTTCTCAAATTTAAATCCATACGAAGCGTGCTTGAACCGGTTCGCTTTATCGTAGTCGTATTTGTATCCTCGTAAGTATTCGTCATATCCGCCCTTCCATACTTGTTCTGCAATATTGCCATTGTATTGCGGCGTGCCAGCCATGGTCACGGTGTTGTAATGTAATTCAAAGTTGAAGAAATCTGCTTCGTCGTAATCCTGTGCGCTTGTGTTGTAAGCGTAATCCAGTTACACAATCTTAAGAGGGTCGTTTATTCAAGAGGAGAAATACAATCAATTTCTGATCACTTGAAAAAAAAATGATAGTTCCAAAAACTAAGAGGAATATGATCGGTTTCTATGTTGATCATGCTAAGAAACTTTTTTGCGACTTAGACAACTCATATGACGAGTTCAAGAACAAATAATTAATTGCTGTTTTAGAAACGTGAAAAAAAGACAATTGTCCGGAATCTGCAAACCGAATTTTATGGTCCACTAATTTGCGAGCCAATTATGAGCCTACCGTGAGCCAATTGAGCCAATTATGAGCCAACCAAGACGTAGACAGCTCCGGCGCCCTTCTTGCCGGAAGTTTCGAATATTTCCTTTCGCTTTAACTCTTGAAGGTCCCTCGTTGCAGTCGGTTTAGAGACCTTATTAATTTCCTGGTACTTCGCATTGTTGATACTACCCTGTTCCTTCACATATAGAACAGCCCTGATTTGGCGCGGGCTCAAATCCTGTTTACTTAAAAAATCTTCTGTGAAAATATCTTTTGAAAATGTGACCTGTATACCGCCTTCCACTTCCTTGATGTCAGGTTCGGGTAACCCTGCTTTCTTACATGCTTCAAACATCCGACTTATACCACTTCCCCAAGCCTCAATATAGCCAGCCTTGAAGAAGATATCTGCAATATTTTTATTCCTCGGGTGGGAAGAATGTCTCTTTTTCAATTGTTCAACACTTAAAGCCTCAGGCTATGTGCCGGAATTCCAAATAATAAGTTTGTCGTCGTATACTTTGATTTGAATAGTCGTGCCAGTATAATCTTTATGAGCGATGGCATTAACCAAAGCTTCTCTTAATGCTTCTTCGGGATACTCTAATTTCTCAATCCGTTTCAATCCCACGAATTTCACGGGTGAAGCAAGATATTTCGAACGAAGAGTATCCATCACTTTGTCTGGCATATCTAAAACATTGCCTTCAATTATATCCTGAAATTTCAAGTCCGAATCTGATGCACCAAATCTGCCTATCTTAAGATAAGCGTGAGAAAAGTGCTTCAATGGGTCAATTCCAAACAACAACAACGCCGCATTCTTAAAATTTTTTTCATTATTTAGCAAATGGAGGCCGGAAAAAAGATCGTCGTGTGTGCCGCGAATTGCATCAGTAGACAAACGTGCATTTCCGGTAGCTAAAAAAAGAAATTTATTGATTGTGTTATCGTCGAGATCATTTAACGTGGCAGTTTTAACAGGCAAATCATCCCAACTCTTTCCTAATTTCTTTAAAAGGAATTGATGTAATGCCGGACCCTTTAATTCCTGTTTTGTAGATCCGCTCCTGTAATGGTAATTACCATGATAAGAAATAGGCACGTCACTTGGGTTGACAGAAATCTCGATATAATGTCTTTTTCTTTTCGTGCGAAGATTAACGTTAACTACTATTCCCAGATGATTGACAACTTTATTAGGAATATCCTCCATTAGCTTTCTATAATCCGGCAATCCAGAAACATTTCCCTTGTCATCAATACCAATAAAGATTGTACCACCTTGAGCATTCGCAAATCCACAAATCCACTTCAAATATTCGTCTCTCCACGATTCTTTGTATTCGATATTTTGACTTTCCGACATTTAAAAAAAGCTAGGTCAGTTCAAATATAATGCAGGTGAGCATTTGTTACTTCTTACACCCCCAAATACATACATTGACTGAGCGCTTGGGGTAGTACAAAAACTCTGGTGGGGCTTTGATATTCGTTTGTTACTTTAGTATGTGTACTCAAATTGAAAACATCGCATGAGGCGTCATTTTATTGGATTACTTCTTATGTCAATGATTTCCGTCAGCTGTGTAGCGAACGATATCGTACATATACAGACGGACAAGCAGAACTATATTGTTGGAGAAACAATTTTTTTAAAAGCATATATACTCTCCGATGAGCTTACCGATGGAAACAGTACTACCTTAGTACTCGAATTGGTTGGTGATTCAGGATACGTAAAATCTTCATTTACGTATCCTATTTTCGGATCTGTTGCTGTTGGCAGTATTGATTTGCCGGAAAAATTCCATCAGGGCATATATTTTTTGCATGCATACACAAAATGCGCTGTGGGTTTGAAGGTGGAAAATAGCTTTGTGAAACCACTTTTCATCTTCAATACGGAAGCTTCTTCTATGGACGTTCACCCTAAGCGGCGGTATGGCCTTAAAATATACCCACAGTTTGTAGTAGCCAACCATGAGAATACTGTTGCAGTTCGCGTTAATGACGGAAACAATCTGCCGGCCCCCGCGATAATAAGTCTGGTTAATGCTAAGAATGAGGTGTTACAAACATTTAAGACTTTAGATGAGGGATTTGCAAAGTTCACGTTTATCCCGTCAGCATCAGATCAATACTATTTGTCGGTTCTTTATCCTGATAGCTCTACCAAACGTTATGACCTTTCCTCAAAGAAGGAAGGAATCCTATTACGAATCGAAAATCAAGAGACAGGAAAGTTATTACATATGGACGCAGCCGGAATAAAGGATTCAGAGCCTTTAACAGTACTTGGTCTAATGGACGAATCGAGTCTTTTTAATCATTCATTTACCCTAAAAAGTGGTCGCTATACTATTCTTGTTCCCACCAATCAGCTTCCGTCTGGACTGTTGCGAATTTTGGTCGTAAATAAGAAAAAAGAAATTCTTGCCGCTGGATCAACCATCGTGGTCAATCATAATACATTTTTACCACTTGTTGCTCGACACGATACCAGCAAGATCGCTTCAGATCAAAAAGGTGAGATTGTATTACAATTTCCAGACAGTACAGTTGGCAGTTTTTCTGTTTCCATATCCGACTATGGGCAAGAGATCCACTTCCCTCAACAAAATATTTACTCGCTACTACCTGGTGCAAACCAGCGCAGCCCATCTTTCACATCGGCAAAAGTTGATTTTGCTAATCAGTCAAGTAAGGAGAACGATTTTCTGGATCTGTTGCTAAAGGAGAACATTAGTCCCATTGATTCCGAGAAGTTTTTGGAGAGAAATAGCAAGTACTGTACGCCTGACACGGGTTATATTCGGATACAAGGAAAGGCCTATTACAAAAATAAAATGAAGCCCATCAACAAGGGGGAAGTTCATTTTATACTCTCTACCAAAGATTCAAGTACCTGGATAGTCACGGCACCAATAGGTAAAGACGGCAGTTTTTCGGTTAATAAACTTGTTTATTACGATACGGCAACTATACGCTATTCTTTAACTGGGCGACCACATGATGAAATAAAAATTCATTTGGATTCGGTTGAGGCCAAACGAACTCAGAATATTTTCAGTGAAATCAGTGCCTACCCCACCGACTATTCGATTTTTTATACCGACACGTTGCGAAGACGCCTGATTCAACAATACAATTTTTCAAAAGTATCTGCAGTAAAAAGTGATACCCTGAAGGAAGTAGTCGTAACGGCTAAACTTTCACCAACTGAAAGGACAAACAATAAATACGCAAAGGGGTTATTTAACAATTCGAACATGGCTCGTATTGTTGACCTAGTCAATTTCCCAGCGGCCATACATAGCGGCAACATCCTTGATTACATTCAGGGTAGAATACCAGGATTGTTCGTTTCAAAGGCTGGTTCTGATTATGTTTTAACGAGTCAACGCAGGGCCTCGCTTTTTAATCAGCCCAACATTCGCACGTACCTAAATGAACAGGAAATATCCATCAGTGTTATCGCAAGTATTCCCTTAGACGAAATTGCGTTGGTCAAATATTTTCCCCCCGGTGCTAGTGCCCTTTCGGGTATTGGAAGCGCGGGAGTGTTGGCCGTATATACAAAAAAAATAGAGGATAGAGCATTCGAAGGAATGGCTGAATTGGAAAAGTTCACATATCCGGGCTATAGCTCATATCGAGAATTTCCGACAGATATAAACTTTACTTCCACCCTATATTGGAATCCCAATATATTTCTGGATGGGTCGACTAGCATATTTAGAATAGACTTCAAAAATTCCATCGGCGCAAAGAAACTTCACCTTATTGTAGAGGGGGTGACAAATGACGGAAAATTGGTTCATCTGGATCAAATCTTCTCAGGACAATAACAGTTAATCTCACCAACTTTATTACACACCAGACATCAAACTAATCAAACGATCAACATTGCTTGACTGAATGTTCCCACTTTCTGCCAAAACAGTCAAAGTACCTTAACGAAAACATTTCTTATCGCATTCTTTCTCTCCGCAAAAAAAGAAAAAATGCGAGCGCAAAATTAGCGCCTGTGAATGCAGATTTTCAAAGAGCAAAAAGACTACGGCATAAACAAATAGCTTCTTTTATTTCACCGATTTTATTTATTCCGTTTCCTTTTTGCTTTTCCAACACAGCCGCTTTTAAATGGCTTTCTTTTTCCCTTTTTTCTTTTGCGAAGTATTTCTATTCTTCTTCAAAAGGCCAGCTCATTTTGATCTAATCCTCTCACAATAACACCCACACATCCGGACCCTATAAAACTAAAAAACCATGTCATAAAATAATCTACATTCAAAACTTTGCAACAGGTTCAGAATTTGAACAGGTATTCCATGAGGTATCCCAACGATTTAATTTTACAAAATGCGTCAGGTTGCTAAATCTGCAACCGGCAAGATGTACAAACGTCCCACGTTTGGTCATCTTGCCCTTCACTCCGGAGTCGCTTCGGGATTGCTGCAGATGTAAAAAACGATTAGTTATTCCATTTGTGAAAATGAAAATGATGAAGAAAGAAAGAAAAATTAGAGTCAAGAAGGTTAACGTTCGTCTGAATGCGAATGAGAAAGAAAAACTGATTTCATTTTACAAACAAACAATTGCAAATGACCTCAGTCAATACGCCAGAAACGTTTTGCTTAAACGACCAGTAATTGTTTTGTACAGAAATCAAATCGCCGATAATTTCCTTGAAGAATTGATCCGTTTGAGAAAGGAATTAAATGTACTCGGAAACAACTTCAACGAGGCCGTTCACAGACTTCGTACGTTGGACCATATTTCCGAGATTAGAGAATGGGCAATCCTCAACGAAACGAGGAAAAACCTTCTCTTGAATAAGGTCAACGAAATCGCAGAAAAGATGAGCCAAATCTATTCGCAATGGCTGGAAAAATAACGTTCAGAATGGTTTTCAAATGACCCTCGACTCGGAGCACCAAAAGCTGCAAAAGAACTAATCAAAACTTGTCAGTAATCACCATTTTAAACACGACACAACCGATAAAACTTTTATGAAAGGTTGTCCTTTTGAAGCTTCAATTCATCTCCATAAAAGAGCGATGACATTACATTGATATCTGCCTTTCAATGAGTCAAATCACCTTCAGCAGTTGTTCCTTAAGAGTTCGCATATCATCACTGATCTTGGTGTCCAGAATCTTTGCATATATCTGAGTAGTCCGGAGCGTTTTGTGCCCTAACATCTTACCAACCGTTTCAATGGGCACCCCGTTGCTAAGCGTAACTGTAGTCGCAAAAGTGTGCCTGGCGCAATGAAATGTCAATTGCTTATTGAACCCACAGATATCCCCAATTTCCTTAAGGTAACTGTTCAATCGCTGATTCGACAGCCTTGGAAGTAATCTGTCCGAATTAATGAGGTCAGACAGCTTCGCATACTTTTCCAGAATGGCTCGCGCAATTGGCAGCAAAGGAACTCTGGAAGGCGCATTAGTCTTTGTTCTATTTATGAAAATCCATTGCTCTCCATCCATCCCAATGGCGATCTCTTTAGAAGAAAGCTTCATGACATCAGAATAGGACAGTCCGGTATAACAACTAAAAAGAAAAATATCCCGAACCTGGTCCAGTCGTTGAACATGGATCTTTTTCTTCATCAATGATTCCAATTCATTCTTCAATAAAAAGTCTCTATTCGTTTCTCGTGAGGTTATCTTGTATGCTTTGAATGGATCTTTATCCAACCAATCGTTTGCCACACACTGCCTGATAATCTTCTTCAGTTTCTTCATATTCCCCATCGCAGAATTATGTTGCAGCTTCTGTATCGATTTTAAATAGAATTCGTACTCAGTTATGAATTTGTGATCGACCTGATGTAGGTAGACTTCTGGCTTACCATATTTCCATTCAATAAACGCTTGCAAGGATTTGAATGCAGATTTAAATTTCTTGAGCGTTCCTTCAGAATATTCCAGTCCAACGAGCTTTTCAAATTGGAGATTATGGTATTTGTAAACCTCAAGTAAGCCGTGTCTTTTCTCTTCAATTTTATGGAGAATTCTTGACCGAATTTGGTCTGCGGTCACCGGTTCATTTCGTAAGACATATTCCTTTTGAATAGAAAAAATATTCCCCTGGATGGCGTCGAGGTATGCATTTAAAATCCTGACTTCTTCTTTGGTTCCTGTAGCTCGACCTAATTTTTGATTCCACTTCACAGCACGCGAACAATTTCTTTGAACACTCCACTCTGCTCGCTTACCATCTACAGTAATCTTACGTAAATCGGTAGTGACCGCTCATTGCATCCTTTTCCTTTTTTCAAGAAGAAAAGCACCTTAAAACTTTGACGCATAAAAACGACTTTAAACGGTGATAAAATTACCATTGATAGTCGCGTTGAAAGGGCATGTTCAAATTCTGAATCCCTTACTGGACAAGAGTTTCAGCTCAATTCGAGCGGGCATATTTGATTTTGACTTTGCCCGCTCGAATTTGCCACCAGGATTTGGAGAAGTTTGGTGAAATTTGACAATGTGTCAAAAACAAAAAACCCCGCAAATCCTTATTTGCAGGGCTTTTGAGCGATTTGGGCTGAATTGAGTAACCTAATTTGTGATCCCGCTGGGACTCGAACCCAGGACCCATACATTAAAAGTGTATTGCTCTACCAACTGAGCTACGGAATCGTCGACTTCGTCGCCGATTAAGAACCAAGATCCAAGATCACAAGAACCAAATAAGATCCAAGAATCAAGAACCAAGTTCCATGTCGGACTTTTTAGCACGCCAATCTTTGCTTTCCATTCATTAGCAGGCTTTAACAAAGATTGGCGTGCTAAAAAGGAGTGCAAAAATAAGGCCTTGGGTTTTTAGTACAAAATAATTGTCTAACAGTTATTCACAATACCGCCCACACACTTGTCCCAAAAGCAAATCCGTACAGATTTCTTTGGACAAGATGTTCTGTATTATCAAAAAATTGAACACCGAAATTACTCTTAATTAGAGCTTTCCCACTCAGAAGAACATTCGTCATGTTGGGCATTGACCTCCGTCACCCGACTCACCCTTTCATTAAACCATCTTGCAGCCTTCAAACCAATAAAACCTTTCATTATGCAAATTCAATTACAAGCCCCAAAAGATAGCGTTACAAACTGGGTTCTAAATTACCTGAGTAAAAGTCTTTATGCCTTAAAGAAAAAGCATCCCGAGATTTCTAAAGTTGATGTTTATTTAAGAAAGCCATCGAAATTAGAAAAGTCATGTTCCGTCTGCCTTAAAGTAAGAGGCGTTTCATTAATGGTGAGTCGCTCAGCAAACAGCTTCAGCAAGGCCTGCTATTTTGTTTTAACGGAAATGGAAGAAAGACTGAAACTATTCTTCATCATGCCGGTGAAGAGGAAAGCTGTTAGCCTGTCTGCCGACAGGCAGGCTATTAGCTAATCGCGATTCGTCACCAAAGTAAACACATAGGAACATAGAAGCATAGGATGGCATAGAAGAAACCCTATGCTTCTATCTGTGTATGATTACATTTCCACAAGAAAAATTGTCAAAAATTTTCCCAATACCAAACCCACTTCCTTATCTCCTTAGCGCATGATCTGCTAGCTTGGAATGTGGTTAAAATGGAAAAGAAAGCCAACGGAATCTACTATTGGCTAATGGCTACCAGCTAATGGCTATTAGCAATGCAGTATGCTCCTTTTTCTTTAGGTTTGCTGCATAGACATCTCTACACATGGCAGGCTATTTCGAAAACAAAGTTATCGTTGTAACCGGAGGTACTGATGGGATCGGCAGGGCATTGATAGATCAGCTTATTCCCCTTGGCGCAAAGGTGGCCACTTGTGGCAGGCACTACGACAAGCTGTACAATCTACAGATGCAATACTCGAATGTGCTATTGCATACCGAGACTTGTGATGTGAGCAACGAAAAGGAATGTCAGCGCTTTATTCAATCTACTGTCAATACATTCGGGGGAATAGATATTCTCGTGAACAACGCGGGGGTCAGTATGCGCGCACTCGTAAAAGACCTCGAGGTGGAAGTTATTCGCAAAGTGATGGAGGTAAATTTCTTTGGCGCCGTGTACTGCACTAAATATGCGCTTCCCCACATCGTAGAAAGAAAGGGATCTATAGTTGGGATTTCTTCCATTGCGGGCTATCGTGGATTGCCTGGCAGAAGTGGTTATTCCGCTTCGAAATTTGCATTGCAGGGATGGCTGGAATCACTGCGCACGGAATTGTTGGAGGATAATGTGAATGTGATGTGGGTGAGTCCCGGATTTACCACTTCAAATATTCGCCAGGCAGCGTTGAATGAACATGCTGAACCCGCCGGTGAAAGCAAGATGGATGAAGGCGCAATGATGTCTGCTGCCGAAGCAGCAACTCAAATCCTTCATGCAATTGAAAAACGTAAACGCTCACTGGTGATGACGTTCACAGGAAAAAGAACTGTGTTCATGAATAAATTCTTTCCTGGATTAACCGATAAGATGGTTCGTAAATTCTTTTATAAGGACGGGAAACTTATCAAATAATGGTTTACGGTTTACAGTTTACTGTTCACAGTTTACTGTTCACAGTTTACTGTTCACAGTTCACAGTTTGCAGTTGACTGATAACTGGAAACCGAAAACCGTAAACTGAAAACTGAAAACCGAAAACAGCAAACAGTAAATGGCTTTAATAACGCTGACGTCCGACATAGGTTCACAAGACCATCTCGTTGGAGCAGTGAAGGGCCAGTTACTCCAGATTGATCCGGGTTTTCAATTCATCGATATCACTCATCAACTTCTCCCCTTTAATTATCCTCAGGCAGCATATATCACAAGAAACGCGATAAAAAATTTTCCGCAACAGACTTTCCATCTTGTATTGGTTAATCTTTTCGAGAGTAAACCAGAACAATTATTACTCGCTTACCATAATGAACAATATATTCTTTGTGCAGATAATGGATTGTTGACGATGATCCTCGAAACGCGGCCAGAACTCGTGATTGGCTTGCCACTCGACAAAACAGCAATACGAAATACTCTTTACTGCGTACAGGTAATGGGCACGGCAGTAAAGAAAATCATCGATGGCGTGAGCATGTTGAATATCGGTGAGCCTGATATTTCTTTTGTAGAGAAGAATGCATTGAAGCCGCTGCTCGGAGAAAACTGGATTGAAGGGCAGATCATCTTCATCGACAATTTTGAAAATGTTGTCGTCAATATTACCAGGGAACAATTCGAAGAACAAAGAAGAGGAAGAAGTTTCCGCATTATATTTAAACGAGATGAAGTGATCGAACGGATCAGTGAAACATACGCCGACGTGGTGGAAGGTGAAAAACTGGCGTTGTTCAATTCAGCCGGGTATCTGGAAATCGCCGTCAACAAAGGAAACGCCGCCGGATTGTTTGGATTGCAAGGTTATCTTGAGCAAGCGCAAAACCAATATTTGCAGAATCGTTTGTTCTACCAAACGGTTCGTATCGACTTTCATTCCTAATCTTCATTGGCCTGTAAAATCTTACTGAGTTCGTTGGTAAATTCTATGAAATCATTTGGCTTGCGGAAAAAATATTGTGCTTCCCGCAGCATAGGAAAATCTCTTTCCTCTTCTACTTTTGAGGTGGTATATATTGCAACCGGGATGTGCTTAAATTGAGCTTGTTTTCTTATTTCGGCAAGGCATTCATACCCGTTCATTTTTGGCATATTCAAATCAAGAAAAATAATATCGGGTGTAGGCCTTTTTGTATGTAGACTAGCTAAGGCTTCTAAGCCGTTGTTAGCTATAAGGCAGTTAAATGTATTGTCTATCTGATTAAGTGCGTCAACAAACAGCACCTGGTCGTCTTCATCATCATCAACCAACAAAATATTTCTGTGTTTCATTTCTGATTCAATTCCGCTGGTAAAAATATGTGGAATGACGCTCCTTTGCCAAGTTCGCTTTCTGCGGTAATGAAGCCACTATGATTTTGAATTATCTTTTTGCAGATGGCAAGTCCTATGCCTGTTCCATCATATTCGCTTCTACCGTGAAGTCGTTGAAAAAGTTCAAATATTTTGCTTGAATATTGCGGTTCAAACCCGATTCCATTATCCGAAATGGATATTTTCCAATAATGCTTGGCAGCACCCGCAAGTCCGTGGTTTATTTCATTTGCAGGCACTTTTTCTGCCTTAATATTAATAACAGGATTGACACTTTCCTTTTTGTATTTAATGGCATTTGAAATGATATTAGTCAGCAATTGTTGAAATTGCTGCTGCATTACACGAACTGTTGGCAGCCCCACTGCTGTTATCACCGCCTTATTTTCTTCAATAAGTTCCCCTAGATTTTCTTTTGTTTCCTTCAATACTTCGTTAAGATCAGTTGGAATTAATACCGTTTCTCCTGTATTGGCCCGTGAATAATTGAGAAGAGATTCGATAAGCTGCTGCATCCTTGTTGCGGCCTTAGTAATGCGCGCAAAATAATCTTTGCCTTTTGCTGAAAGATTCTTTTCATCCTCCATTAAAATTCGACTGATAAATGCCTGGATCTTTCGAAGTGGCTCCTGAAGGTCGTGCGAGGCAGCATAAGAAAAAGAAGCGAGTTCAATATTTGAACGCTCCAGTTCCCTATTTTTTTCTTCCAATAACTTTTCATGAGCTTTCTTCTCTGAGAGGTCAGTAACAATGATGCCTATTGTAGGAAGCTTGGGATACAATGAAGCGAGCGATACATACACGGAAATAGTTCTTCCCGAAGCAATCAGATTTATTTCTCCTTTGCTTTGTCCTTCAACAGCGCTGGCGAATAATGAATCGAAGGTTTCTCTAGACTCGGGATGAATGAAATGATAAATTGTTTCACCGACAACACTTTCATAAGACATGCCGAGCATTTCATGAAAATATTTATTGGTGTAAACAATCAACCCACCTTCGGTAATATTAATTGCACCTTCGCTAAAATTCTCCACTAAAATCCGGTACGCGTAGTCCCCGCTTTGCAATGTGAAAACTTCCGATTCCTCTCCATTTCTTACTGCAAAAGCATCTACCTCGCCAGCCTTAATGGCTTCTATTAACTGCTCTGCTTCCTCAAGACGATTTTTGAGTTCAGCAATTTCCTCTAAATAACCCGTTTTCTGATGAGCTTCCATTATTCCTTAAATGATATACCTAATCCTTTAATTACTTTATCTGTATCCTTGAAGGTGCCTATGAGTACTTTTTTTGGCAGGGGTAATGTTTTAACGAGAGAGGGGCTGAAAACTATTTGTTGCTCTGATGCCGCTTCGGGGTTCTTATAGATATCAATTATTTCAAGTTCGAAAGCATCTTTCAAATACTCATCGCATAATTTCTTGATGTTCTCAATGGCTTCCATTGATTTTGCCGACATGCCTGAAACGTAAAGTTGTAATACAACTTTATCTTCAATAATAATCCTTGGCGTGTCGTTCTTCTTCATTGGTGTTATTTCTTCTCAGCCACAATAGCGCGTATATTTAATCCTACCAGCACACGCTCTTCGTTTGAAAGGTCGCCAATTATTTTGCGAATCGGTTCAGGAACTTTTCGCACTAATGTTGGGATGGCAAATATTTGGTCACCTTCTGCAAGCTGTGGATTCTTCAAGAGGTCAATCACTTCGATTGAATATCTTCCTTTCAAATGTTCATTGCAGTATTTGGTGATATTTTTTAGTGCAAGTACCGATTTTGGAGTTTGCCCCGCCACATATAATCGCAATTCATACTTCTGCTCTTTTGCCATGAGAATATTTTTCCCCTATTTTGTTTGTAGCAATTTTAAACAACAGGATCTCACTTGCGGCCGCCCTGATTAAGGATCACAATTCCTTTACTGGTAATAGTGAAGTTACTCACTTCGTCTGAATGCGCCATACCCCTGGATTTTACTACAACCAGGCTTCTAACTCGTTTGGAGCCGGATGCTTCGTTGCCTACCCGTATCCAGGTGTCCGCAAGGGAAGAAATAGCATCTTCAGTATAGTCGCCTTCTGTATCGCGGCTCTCGTGTGTGAGCGAAGTAAAAAGAGCACTGATTCCCTTTCCCTTCAGCATGTCGATCAAACGAACAAGCATTGCACGCACTTCGCTTCCGGTTCCAACAGTGATCAGACTACTAACCGGGTCAATTATGACGGTGCGAGGATTTATTTCTTCAATCAACTTATTTAGTACCAAAAGGTGCATTTCCAGGCCTTGCAATGAAGGACGGGATGCTATTATATGCAATAACTTTGCCTTCACATAAGGGGCAAGTTTTATACCAACCGATTGCATATTACGGATGAATTGCGCGGGCGACTCTTCGAAGGAAAAATATAGCGCCCTTTCTTTTCTCTTGCAACTACTCAATGCAAATGAGGCAGCAATAATGGTTTTTGCAGTCCCGGCAGACCCAGTTACCAGGGTGCTACTTCCCCTGAAATATCCGCCGCGCCCAAATAATTTATCGAGTGCCGGTAATCCTGTAGAAACAATGTCGGTAAATGTTCTGTGCTCCAGCTTAAGAGATGTAATTGGCAGAACGGATATTCCGGATTCATTAATGAGAAATGGATATTCGTTTGTTCCGTGAGTGGATCCGCGATATTTTACTATGCGCAAACGTCGTGTTGCGATCTGGTCTATCACACGAAAGTCCAGCAGGATTACGCAATCCGAAACATATTCTTCAAGTCCCTGGCGGGTTAAGGATTTATCGCCACGTTCACCTGTGATAATGGTAGTGACGCCCTTTTGTTTCAGCCATTGAAACAGGCGACGCAATTCGGAGCGGAGAATTGCAGTATTTTCCAATCCTCCGAATAATGATTCAATTGTATCGAGAACAACGCGCGTCGCGCCAATACTGTCAATGGCATGATTGAGGCGCACAAATAACGCTTCCAAATCATACTCACCTGTTTCTTCTATTTCAGAGCGTTCAATGTGAACATGGTCAATCCGTAATTTTTTTTGAGCAATTAATTTATTTAGGTCAAAACCCAATGACTGTACATTTTGCGAAAGATCTTTAACGGTTTCCTCAAAGCTCATGAAGACACCATTCTCGCGGTCATGCTGAATCCCTTTAATGAGAAACTGCATGCCAAGTAAAGTTTTACCACAGCCTGCACTTCCGCAAATAAGTGTTGGCCGACCTTTAGGAAATCCTCCGTCCGTTATTTCATCAAGCCCATCAATGCCAGTACGTGTCTTCGGTAATAGTGCTTTTGGATTAGACTTTTGCATACCGTTGGTAGTTGGATAAAAAGGGCTGAATATAGTGAAAAATGAAGTAACTGCTGGTGAGCGATCTTCGACAACTTCTTCGGAATTCTTTAACAATTTCTCCTGCCCTCCTGAATGACTCAATTTGAAAAGTTAAAGTTAAATCGTGGTTCAGGCGGGCATTTTCCCAATTCACAATTCCAAAATGAGTTCCGTTCCCTATTTTTGGCCCTTCATAATCAAAAGCCAATATGAATTTTCGCAAAGTGAATAACCTCACGGGGTGGTTAATTTGTTTAATCGCCTGTACCGTCTACATCCTGACCATGGAAGCAACAGGCAGCCTTTGGGATTGCGGCGAATTTGTTGCCAGTGCTTACAAACTACAAATCCCCCATCCGCCTGGAGCTCCATTATTCGTATTGATTGGGCGATTCTTTATCATCCTATTTGGTGACGATGGCCATACTGCTGCAAGGGCAGTCAACTTCATGAGTGCCATGGCCAGTGGCTTCACTATCCTCTTCTTATTCTGGACGATCACTCACTTTGCAAGAAAAATAGTTAACCCAACAGGCGATGAGCCAAGCAGACAACAAACCATCAGCATTATGGCTGCTGGCGTTGTTGGCGCATTGGCCTATACATTTTCTGATTCTTTCTGGTATAGCGCTGTTGAAGGCGAAGTATATGCGCTTTCTTCTTTCTTTACCGCGATCGCGTTCTGGTCCATCCTCAAGTGGGAACACGAAGTGGACTATGATCGCAAACATGGCATAGCATTGTCGCAGGCCGATCGCTGGGTAGTGTTCATCTTCTTCCTCATGGGACTCTCTGTGGGCGTGCATTTGCTGAATCTCTTAACCATTCCTGCAATCGTGATGTTGTATTATTTCAAAAGATACAAGGTCACTAAATGGGGCACGTTTATCGCCTTCATTGTAGGTTGCATCGTTACTGGAATCGTACAGGTGGTGATCATTCAATGGTCTATTAAAGGAGCGGGTGCATTCGATCGGTTCTTCGTGAATAGCATCAGCATGCCATTCTTCTCCGGCTTCGCCATCTATTTCATATTGGTAGCAGCCTTATTTATTGTTGGCTTGCGATTTACCGAAGCAAGTTTGAAAAGGTTTTCTGCTTTCCCAATTTGGTTGTTTGCGATTTTGCTACTCTTCTGTTTTCCATTCTTCAATTCAGGACTGAATGTGTTTGTGTTCATATTGGGCGTTGGCGCAGTAATGGCGCTTTGCTATGTGTATAGGGAAAGACTTTTGTCGTTTCTGCGCATTACTATTTGGTCGATGGTGTTTCTGATTCTGGGTTACTCTACTTATTTCACTACGCTCATTCGTTCAACGGCGAATCCAGGCGTTGATATGTATAACGTTGATAATCCGGTGAGCCTTGTTGGTTACCTCAGCCGTGAACAGTACGGCGATTGGCCCATTCTATATGGTCCCGATTTTATTTATCGTCCTCCATATAAAACGACTGGAGATCTGTATGTAAAAGGCGACACCAAATATGAACTCGCGGGTAAGGTGAGGCAGTCGGATTTTGGTGCAAGGCCTGACGACGATCAGCTTCGCGGCCTGATGAACCAGCACCCTGATTGGGATGAGTCCAAGATTGGACCGCATTTATTTCCGAGAATGTGGGATAATGGAAATGATCGGGGACAAGAAGACGCGTACCGACAATTCGGAAACGTTCATGAAGGCGATCAACCTACGTTAGCAAATAATATTGCCTACTTCGCGAACTATCAGTTCCGCGTGATGTACTTCCGATATTTCATGTGGAATTTTTCAGGGAAGCAAAACGACTTGCAGGGATTTGGAAATATTCGCGATGGCAATTGGATCACGGGTATTGATTTCATCGATAAAGCTTTTTATGGAGCCACCAGCAAGGAACTTCCTGCAACTGCTGGCAGAGACAATAAAGCCAACAACAAATTATTCATGCTGCCATTCATATTGGGGGTGCTAGGATTTATTTACCACCTGATGGTGCACCGGCGTGATTGGCTCATCAATTCACTTTTATTCTTCTTCACCGGATTTGCAATCGTGATTTATTTGAACCAGGCGGGTTATCAACCTCGTGAACGAGACTATGCATATGTAGGTTCATTCTATGCGTTCGCGATTTGGATCGGAATAGGTGTGTTGCAAATAAGAGATTGGATCAATAAAAAGACGTCCCTGTCCGTGGCAAACGCTCTTTCATTTGGTGTTTGCCTTCTGGCGGTTCCTATATTAATGGCTTCCCAGGAATGGGATGATCATGATCGTCATCAAAAAACTCTCGCTCGCGATCTTGGTAAAGATTATTTAGAAAGTTGTGCGAAGGATGCGATCCTGATTTCGTTTGGCGATAACGATACATATCCGGTTTGGTATTCGCAGGAAGTAGAAAGCGCGCGTCCAGATATCAGGGTAATGAACTATAGCTTGCTTGGAACGGATTGGTATATTAACCAGCTCCGCTACAAAGTGAATCAATCTCCACCAGCTGATGTGATCTTCACTGCTAAACAAATCCAGGGAAGCAAGCGCGATGTGATACCTGTGTATCCATTGCCTGGCTTTGATCAGAACAGGTATTATGATCTGTATAGTTTATTGAAGGACGTAGTTGGTAGTGATAATCCGCAATACACGGTTCAATCGCAGGATGGAGACCCAATGAACGTATTGCCGGTTAAAAAAGTTAGTATACCTGTAGATGTCAACTATGTGAAAGAACATGGAGTTGTAAAACCTGGAGATAGTGTTGTAAGCAGCATACTGCTTGATATCAAGAAGAATTATTTATTGAAGAATGATCTTGCTGTATTGTCGTTAATCGCTGCAAACAAATGGCAGCGTCCGATTTATTTCACTTCATTGCAGGACATCGATGAACTCGGACTTACGCCGTATATCAGGATGGAAGGTCTCTCCTATCGATTGGTGCCAGTGAAAAATGTAGATGTGAACCCTGAAGCTTCTTACAAAGTGGTGATGGACAAGTTTGCTTACGGTAATGGCAAGCGCCCAGGGGTATATTATGATGAAGAGAACCGCAGGCATATCAATAGTATTCGTTCGGCCACTGCAATCCTCGCATTGGCATTAGTGGAGCAAAAGAAAAACGATTCAGCCAAGAAAGTGCTGCGCAAGTACGATGACAATGTGTTGCAGGAAAATTGTCCGTATGGTTTTACGTCGAATCGTGGTAATATGCATGATAGGATCTCAATGAGTTTCTTATTGGCTTCTTATCGTGCGGGTGATTTGGAGCTCGCAAAAAAAGTAAGTGGTTCGGTGAAGAAGGATTTGAATGAGCAGATGCGATATTATCGTTTGCTGGGCGACCAACAGACGAATGAACAAATTGCCGGCGATGCGATGGCTTATTTGCAGAACAAGGCAAGTAATATCAGCGACAAGCAGGTTCCGTTTGTGCAGGATATTTATTCTTCCTATCAAATGTTGCTGAATATAGATGAATGGGAAAAGCAGTTTGGACCGGCGCCGCCGAAGAGTATTGAATCCAATCAGCCGATCGTCAATGATACGGCACCGAAACAGGGAACGCAACCGGCTCCGAAGAAATAAGAAATAGTTTACAGTTTTCGGTTCACAGTTTTCGGTTCACAGTTTTCAGTTTACGGTTTACAGTTTACAGTCAACGATTATTCGATGACTGTACATATCACCGTGGTTCGGTATTTGCCGCTGCTGCTGTGCTTCCGGGGATTTTGTTTTCTTCTTTTGGATTTTCTGAAAAATCAATATCCGAAATGGGGATGTCGGGTGGTTCTACTTGCTGAATACCTCTGTCCTTAAATTTTAACCCTCGATATAGACATCCGTTGAGGTACTTTGTTAGCTTGGCAATCTTTGCTGCCACCTGATCTGCAAGATCATACATTTCATGAAGTATCTCCTCACTCAAATACTTCCTATCGAATGCCCGATATAATTGAGATTTCACCTCACCCACTGAACCTTTTGCATAAGAAAGAAAGTTAATAAACTCTTTTGTGCTGCCTCTATTAAAACCTTCAGCTATATTATCCATCACTGAACCAGAAGAGTCGTTGATTTGGTCTTTAAGCTTATAATCTTTTTTGAACAATTCAACTGTAGAATACAAATCAAATACTTTCGTAGCTAGAACTCGTGCTTGTTGCCACACGATCAGATCCTCAAATCGAGTTATTGTTGCCATAATCAATTTTGCTCTGAAATTACAAACACAGGTAGAGTCATAGCAAGGGTTAAACATCACTTTTGCATGGGAATTTTCTCTTGAAATCTGCGTAAACCGCCAACCGAAAACCGTAAACGGAAAACAGTAAACAGTTAACAGTAAACCGTAAACTCTTTTCCGTAATTTTAATGTGATAACACGGAAGGAGGTTTTATGATAGGACATCATTTTTCAAAATTCGACCCAAAGCAGAACGGAAAGTCCAAATTCGAACAGCTACTGGACATCTTCATGCAACTGCTTACTTACACTAATGGAGACGTTGCCGAAGCCCTCCAATGGATGAATCAACTTGATAAAGAATACCAGCTCACCGATGATGAATATGGTATGGGTGATTTCATTCAGGATCTGCGCGACAAAGGATACATTACTGAAGAGCCGGTAAATGGAAGCATCAAGATCACGCCTAAGACTGAACAAGGAATTCGCAAGAAATCATTGGAAGAAATCTTTGGTAAATTAAAAAAGACGAAGGCGGGCGACCACCACACTTTCAAACCAGGACTGGGCGATGAGATCAACCCCGAATCGAGGCCGTTTCAGTTTGGCGACATGCTGGAGCAGATTGACTTCACCACCTCCATTCAAAATGCCCAGATCAATCACGGCATCGACAGTTTTCAATTGCAGGAGGATGATCTTTCTATTCGTGAAACAGATTTTAAATCGCAAACATCAACAGTGTTGATGATCGATATCTCGCATTCCATGATTCTTTACGGCGAAGACCGTATCACTCCGGCAAAGAAAGTGGCAATGGCATTGAGTGAGCTCATCACAACAAAATATCCAAAGGACACACTAGATATTGTTGTTTTTGGGAACGACGCGTGGCCGGTGGAAATCAAAGACCTTCCTTATTTGCAGGTCGGTCCGTTTCACACCAACACCGTTGCAGGTTTGGAATTGGCGATGGATATTCTACGCCGAAGAAAAAATCCAAACAAACAGATCTTCATGATTACCGACGGTAAACCGACCTGCCTTAAGCTGGGCAAACGATATTATAAAAACAGTTTTGGCCTTGATCGAAAAATTACGAGTCGCTGCCTGAACCTGGCGGCCCAGTGTAAGAAAATCAAAATACCTATCACAACTTTCATGATCGCTACTGATCCTTACCTGCAGCGCTTTGTGCAGGAATTCACCGAAACCAACAGTGGGAAGGCATTCTTTGCATCGTTGGACAGGTTGGGCTCATTCATCTTCCGTGATTTTGAGAACGGTAAGAGAAAAACGGTGTACTGATTAGCTGTCTGCCGACAGGCGGCTTTTAGCCTTTTAGGTGCTAGCCTGTCTGCCGGCAGACAGGCCATTAGCTGAAAGAACGTAAATTGTAGTAAGCCATCCAAAGGTGGACTGAGCAACCTTATTTCAACCAAACACCTTATTATGCAACAAGTCACGGCGCGCAAATACAATTGGACCAAATTCTGGTTTATTATACTTTTCGCCATTATTGGGTGTATCGTATTTAGTATTGTGTTTTTTGTATTCACAACCCGAATGTCGCAACCTACTTCAACGAAGCTATTTCTTCCGAAGGAAAGCAACACGGCGGTACAATCAAGTAACACCAATCCTGATGGCGCATTGACCTTGCTCCTTGGCCGAAACGATGTGATCTATTTTTACGAAGGACAGCTAGCACTGAATGGCGGGAATTTGAAAGAGAGCGACTACACACATATTAGAAAAATTATTCTTGACAAAAAAGCTCGTACTAACGAAAAGGATTTTGTGGTTGTCATCAAGCCAGCAGAAGGTGCCAGCTATAAAAACACAGTTGATATTCTTGATGAAATGACCATTAATGATGTGAAACGATACGCGATGGTGGATATTTCACCCGCAGAAAACGAAACAATAAATAAAAAATGAACGTACAAAACATAAAAACACTTGGCGATCTTAAGAAGAGCGGATACAAACCAAAATCCGTGAAAGAGGAATTGCGTGAAAACCTGATCCGTAAATTGAAGAACAAGGAAATTACTTTTCCGCATATCGTGGGATATGAAGAAACCGTAATACCTGATGTGGAACGCGCGCTTCTCTCCCGACATAATATTCTTTTTCTCGGTTTGCGTGGACAGGCAAAAACAAGAATGGCCCGCCAAATGACCGAATTATTAGATGAATACGTTCCCGTAATTGAGGGAAGCGATATCAATGACGATCCGTTTAATCCCATTACTAAATATGCAAGAGACCTAATCGCATCCAAAGGTGATGATACACCCATTTCATGGTTGCATCGCTCAGAGAGATATGGCGAGAAACTAGCCACTCCAGATGTAAGCGTGGCAGACCTGATCGGCGATATCGACCCCATCAAGGCAGCGAACCTGAAACTCACTTTCGCTGATGAACGCGTATTGCATTATGGCATCATTCCAAGAAGTAATAGAGGAATTTTTGTTATCAACGAAATACCCGACTTGCAAGCGCGCATACAGGTTTCGTTATTCAATATTCTTGAAGAAGGTGATGTACAGATTCGTGGTTTCAAGTTGCGGTTGCCATTGGATATTCTTTTTGTTTTCACAGCTAATCCTGAAGACTATACGAACCGCGGTTCGATTGTTACTCCACTGAAGGACCGCATCGAAAGCCAGATCCTCACGCATTATCCAAAAAATATTGAAATGGCGTTAGAGATCACTGAGCAGGAAGCAGAATTGCTCGATGAGCAGAAGGCAAAAGTGAAAGTGAGCGATCTCGTGAAGCGATTGATTGAACAAGTTTCATTTGAAGCCAGAGGAAGTGAATTTGTTGACAAGAAGAGTGGCGTGAGTGCGCGTTTAAGCATTGCGGCTTTGGAAAATGCGGTGAGCGCAGCGGAGCGACGTGCCATCATCAATAACGAAAAAGAAACGCAAGTATGGATCAGTGATCTGGTTGGAATTATTCCTTCGATCACCGGAAAAATAGAATTGGTATATGAAGGCGAGCAGGAAGGGCCATATCAAGTGGCGTTAAATCTCGTAGAAAAAGCCCTTCGCTCACAATTCATTCAATACTTCCCTAATCCCGAACAGCTAAAGAAAAGAAAGGGAGGTCAGGGTCAGCCACAACCGGAAAATCCATATCGTTCTATTATCGGATGGTTCGACAAAGGAAATTCTCTGAATGTATTCTTCAATACAAAAGATTCTGATAAACTTCAACTTCTTTATAAAGTAGATGGTTTGCACGCGTTCGTAAAAAAATATTTCAAGCATGCAAATGATCTCGAAGCCGCACTACTGATGGAGTTTGTGCTCCACGGACTGTCCGCTTATTCACTCATCAGCAAAAAAATTGTGGAAGGGAAAATCGAATTCAAAGACCTCATGGGCTCCATGCTCAACATAAGCAGTACCCAGGAGCAGGACGAAGAATTTGACGGAGACTTCAATTGACTGTTTACAGTTTACGGTTTACAGTTTACGGTTCACGGTTTATGGTTGAATTGCTGAATTCGCTTTTGAGTCGGCATGGTATTTTTGGAAATAGCCGGGTCGGCGGTCGTTCTTCGACTCCGCTCAGGATTCCCGGCGGAGACTCGCGTTGAGGAAAAAAGTAGTAACCGTAACCAGCGACAACAAATGCAGACGCTTGCGGTCTGCATCCCGACCGGCTATGCCGCGTCGGGACAACAAACAACAAACTACAAACAATTAGATGCTACCAATAGGTGATGATAACTCAGATAGAATAAGGACACCCTATGTGAACTATTTATTGATTGCAGCAAACATTCTCGTTTTTGTATTTCTGCAACAACTGGGACAGAACCTGGAGTTCACGTATTCTTATTCAACAGTTCCGGGAGAAATTCTCACGGGAAAGGACATCGTGACGCACGGAAGAACAATTGTTGATCCTGTAAGCGGAGAAAAATTTTATCTGCCAGGTTTAGGGGTCACAAACATGCCGGTGTGGTTAACGCTCATCACTTCCATGTTCATGCATGGAGGATTTGCGCACCTCGGCGGAAACATGCTTTACCTGTGGATCTTTGGCGATAACATTGAAAATAGGTTAGGACATCTGCGATATCTCTTCTTCTATTTTATTGTCGGCATTATCGCTTCTCTCACGCACGTTTTTGCGGAAGCGGCACTTGGCCACAATATGCTCGTGCCGAGTCTTGGTGCCTCGGGCGCAATCTCCGGTGTATTGGGAGCCTATATTCTCCTCTATCCTACCCGAAGAGTAAATGTGTTTTTTGGTTTCTTCCTGCTTGCGGTGCCTGCTGTGATCGTGCTCGGGTTGTGGATTGTATTCCAGGTATTGAATGGAATGGGCACACTTGGCGGACAAGAAGCGGGCAGTGTTGCTTATGCCGCACATATCGGTGGCTTCTTCGCAGGGCTTATTCTAATCAAATTCTTCGATCCTGGTAGAGCAGAACCCCGTCGGCGGTCCGCAGGACCCCGGCCGTGGTCGATATAGAGGTTCGCGTTTCAGAACGCATATCCAAAACTCAACCCCGCAAATAATGGCCAGAAACCGCTTCTATTTGCAATCGGCGTAATTGCTAAGCGATACATAATTCCTTCTTTCGGCTGATGTCTAAACCCAAACGTGAACGTGGCCATTACGTCGCCCTTAGTTTTGACAGGCAGAATAAATTCTGATTCTGCATTAGAAGAAAATCCAGATCCGTAATAGATATAGTCATCTGTCCGTAAATAGTTGAAGAAAAAATAAATAAAAGGATTAAGGAAAAGGGGTAAAACTTTTTCATAAGAAAGCTTTCTTCTAAGCTAAATCTCCTAATCTGAAAATGATGTTAAACGAATCCTTTCGCAAAATGTCAGACACGGCAGGCATTCGACCACTTCACCACATAGACACAGTAGGTACACATAGGCTGCACATAGAAGCGCTTACATTCTTAATCTATGTGAAGAATCTAAACAATGTTCACTTCTCTTTCAAGAGTAATCTCAAATTTCTTTTGGACACTTTGTAATATTTCTTCACTTAAATCGTAAATCTCATTTCCAGTTGCGTTGCCATAGTTGACGAGAACAAGTGCTTGTTTTGCATGGCAGCCGGCGTCACCTTTACGATAACCTTTCCATCCACATTGATCAATCAACCAGGCAGCTGGAACCTTTACGAGATCAGGATTGACAGGATAAGAAGGAATCGAAGGATTTGCTTTCTTTATTTGTGCAAATTGATCGCTTGATATCGTGGGATTTTTGAAGAAACTCCCAGCATTTCCAATCTGATCCGGATCGGGAAGTTTCGATGATCGAATATTAATCACGGCCTGCGAAATGGCATTAATTGATAATTCTTTCACTTGCATTCTTTGCAGCTCTTCGTCAATTGCGCCGTAGCTGGTATTGAACTTTGGGGTTTTATTTAATCGATATATCACGTCCAGAATAACAAATTGATCCTTGTATTTATTTTTAAAGACGCTTTCCCGATACCCGAACTGGCAGTCGTTGAGAGAGAATTGCACAATCTTTTTGTCGTTCAAGTGAAACGCGGTGAGACTTTCGAAAACTTCTTTTATCTCCACTCCATATGCACCGATGTTTTGCATCGGCGACGCGCCAACATTCCCAGGAATTAATGAAAGGTTTTCCACGCCACCCAATTCCTTGTTGATGGAATGAAGAACGAACTGATGCCAGTTCTCTCCCGCACCAACGCGCAGATAAACGTGGTCGGCATCTTCCTTAACCACGTCAATGCCCTTAATTTCATTCTTTAAAATAATCCCATCATAATTTTTCGTGAACAGAATATTGCTGCCGCCGCCGAGGATTAATTGGTTTTTCTCGTTTGTGGAGGATTGCAATAACTCATTTAATTCGTCAACGTTCGAGAACGTTGCAAATTTTTTTGCACTAATATTAATGTGAAATGTATGATATGGTTTTAGGGGGATGTTTGATTGGATATTCAATGAGAATAATTTGTATGGTTTTTATTTATTCGTTACACGCCTCCTACCGACATATTGCCCCACGGGGCAAAAAAGACATTTTAATTGTGCTTCTACCGACATTTTGCTCCTACGGAGCAAAGAAAATTCGGTATGCAGCATCTTGCATCTTGTATCTTGTATCTTGCATCTTGCATCCTGCATCCTGCATCCTGCATCCTGCATCCTGCATCCTGCATCCTGCATCCTGCACCTACATCACATCCACATCCGGAATCACCACAACACTTCGAAAAGATTTTTCGTTATGCAACAGAGCGATTTGATGCAAAATGCTCTTCTTGCACTCGGCAATGAGCTGGCTATCCTTAGGCAATTTGAAAAGCAATTCCATGAGGTATTGATTGCGTATCCGGTTTACCACTGGTTCTGCCGGTCCCACCATATACTGTCCAAATTTCCCGGACAGCGCAGTTGCAAACTGATGGCTGGCGTTTACAGCTACATCTCTCATCTTGTGTTTGAAGGTTATCATGATCAACCTGGAGAATGGCGGATAAGCGAATCTTTTTCTTCCTTCAATTTCTTCGTTGAAAAAAGAACTGTAATTATGTTGCTGCACATATTGCAACACCGGATGCCGCGTGTTGGCCACCTGTATCATAACTTTCCCTTCCCCATCCTTTCGCCCGGCCCTTCCACTCACCTGCTCCATCAATTGAAATGCACGCTCATTCACCCTGAAATCGGCAAAGCTTAACAAACTATCTGCATCTAATATTCCAACAAGATTAACCAATTCAAAATCGAGACCCTTTACCACCATTTGCGTTCCAACGAGAATATCGATTCTATTTTGCTCGAACAATTGTATTAAGTTATCGTGCGCTTTTTTTCCTCTCACACTATCGATATCCATTCTTGCCACCTTGGCATCAGGAAATATTTCCTCCAGTTGTTCCTCAATTTTTTCCGTTCCAAAATTTCTCTGAACAAATTGATGACTTCCACAAGCTTCACAAGTAATAACTAATGGATATGTTGTGCCGCAATAGTGACAATGCAATTTGTTCGTGAGCTTGTGGTAGGTAAGACTCACATCACAATACCGGCAATGTGGAATCCATCCACACACCTGGCAGACCTGATAGGGAGAATACCCTCTTCGGTTTTGGAAAAGAATGACTTGTTTATTTGAATGCAGAGATTTTCTTATCTCCTCCTGCAACAATGGACTGACGATTGTTTTTGACCTTTCTTTGGGAAGAATTTTTTTTGTATCTACAATTTCGATAGCAGGCATTTCCACTCCGGCATATCGTTCAGCTAATTCAACCAATCCATACTTGCCACTGAAGCTATTGAAATATGTTTCTACGGATGGGGTGGCACTTCCTAACAACACTTTCGCGTTAAACAACGAAGCATAATAAATGGCGGCGTCCCTTGCATGATAACGAGGAGCCGGCTCGTGCTGCTTATATGAGGTGTCATGTTCCTCATCAACGATCACAAAACCTAGATCCGAAAAGGGCAGAAAAAGAGCAGATCGCGCTCCCAAAATAATTTTTAGTTCGCCCGACTTTATCTTATTCCATATCTCAACCCTTTCGTTCTGATTGAACTTGCTATGATAGATGCCGATGTAACCTCCAAAATGTTTCTGTAACCGTCGAATGATTTGCGAGGTCAACGCGATTTCAGGAAGCAGGTACAATATCTGCTTTCCTTCTTTAAGAAATTGCTCGATGAGCTTAATGTACAAGAGGGTCTTCCCACTAGAAGTAACGCCATGTAACAACGCAACTTGCTTTTCAGTAAATGATTCGCGCAATTTATGAAGCGCTTCTTCCTGCAAGGGAGTAAGCGTAAAATCAATATTCACGTTACGAGGTAAATAAGTTATCCTGTCTACATTGCGTTTATTCAGTTGCAGAATACTCTTTTCAACCAACCCTTTTAGTTGCGCTTCCGATGCGTTACTTTTCTTTAATAGCTCCGGCTTGGTTACCTCGCCTTCCGTTTTCAGCAAATGCAGATAGCTTAGTAATAATTCCATTTGCTTTGGAGCACGTCCCCAATTATTGAGCAACTCCGATAGTTTTTCTTCGTTGTCGTAAACTGGATTCAGAACAACATATGTTTCTTTCCGAGGTGAATACGCTTCTTTCAAACTTTCCCACACATGTGCAACTTTCTTTTCGATGAGGCGCTTAATAACGGGATACACATGTGAGGAATCCAAGATCTCTTGCACCTCGGGCAGCTTCAATTCCTTTTTTATTAGCAGTGCTTCTGCCACCAGGAATTCGTCGTGATCCAGTGCAGAAAATTCGTCACCATATTCCTCATTAAATACTAAAATAGTTTCGCTACTCAGTTTAAAATAAGAAGGAAGTGCGGCGGCCATTACTTCACCTTCGCTGCACATATAGTATTGCGCGATCCACTCCCAAAGTTTCAATTGTTCTCCATGTATAACCGGCGAAGAGTCGAGCACATTCAAGATTTCCTTTGGCTCGAATGCTTCTGGTTTTCGTTCATGCAGTGCTTTGACGAGACCAGCGTACCTTTTGTTTTTGCCTAGTTCTACTTCTACTCTACAACCTACCTTAACCGACTCTAATAAAGGCGCAGGAACCAACCATGTGTAGTTCTTCGGTAATGCGAGCGGTATGATGATTTCGGCGAACATGTTTCCAATAGGCAATGGGCAATAGGTAATAGGCAAACGCCTTCTCATTTTGGAGGTAGTTTCCTGTTACAGATAGCCCGCCTAAGCGCAAAATAAGGATGATTAGCATTTAAATTTTAGTTGTTTATCCCGACTTCGGGCAGTTAACCACAATATTCGATGCTTCGAGGGTCACAGCGAGCACGATGGACTACAAGGGACACGAAGTTTTGATAAGAAAGACAAGTGTCTAACAAAACACAGACTTCTAATAATTCGAGAGGAAAAAGAGCACTACCAATTGCCTGCGGCAATTTGGAGAAAATTGGTCACGAAGAAAATGGGAAGGGATGCTTACAATTAATTAGAACACTTTAATAATCGAGAGAAATAAGGACAGAAAGGGGGGTGGTGTTGAAACACCACCAAACGCATATTATCGCCTTTTTTGACAGAAAAATATCATTCTTTGATGTTCTTTTCAACCTTGCTACGGTTTTCGATAGTTATAATTTAGTGCTATAAGTTGAAAGCGTGACGGAGGAAGAGATCATCAAGATAATAATAGACGAAGCCATCTACATCCACCGGGAAATAGGGCCGGGAATGTTGGGAAAAAGTATATAAAAACTGTCTTGCATATCGGTTAAGGCAAAGAGGTTTGTCAGTTGAGACCGAAAAAGCAATTGCAAGTACTAACACATCTGAAGTTCCTATCGCTCCGATATGGTCTAATCCTAAATTTTAAAGTAAAGTTGATGAAGTATGGAATCAGACGTGTCATACGCGGATACTAACCCAATTGCCGAAGGCAATTGGTAGTGCGCTTTTCTCTCGGGAATTATTGGGAGTAGGAATTTATTAGTGAGCCGTCTTTCCTTTCAAAACTTCGTGTTCTTTGAGGTCCTTAGTGCACTTCGTGACCCAAATTCGAAACTCACCTAATTAAACTGGAGCGCGGGTAAGCGGTAATTCTGTCCATCGAGAACATAAAGTTCGTTAATTGTATAACTGAAATATTTGAAGAGAGGAGAGTCAGAGATTAGTTTCTCAATGGCCGCTTTGTTTTCCGCTTTCAACGTGATCCACACCTGTTGCGATTCCATACTCACCGCGTAGTGCTCAATAATTTCCTGGTTGATCAGGTGATTAATGTACGTGCGATGTGGCGGAACAAGACTCATGAAGTCATCATCCATCCTGAATTGTATGGTTACATGAAACTTCTTCATATACCAATATAAACGAAAAAAACAAGCAAAAGGTTTACAGCTTCCAGTTAATAATTTCATTAACCCATTCACCGCGGTAGGGAACAACCACTTTGATGTAGTTGTCCGTGTAACCTTCCATCATTCCATTCTTCGCGTGGCCTTCGAATAAGGTTTTACGTGTTTGCCCCTCATGCTGTTGGGTGAAGTACTGCATCTTCATGTAACTGAGGTTTCGGAGTTTTTTATTTCGCTCATGTCTCAGTTGCATCGGAACTACAGGTTCAATCTCCAATGCTCTTGTGTTCGCTCTTTCGGAATACGTGAAGACGTGCAAATAGGAAACGTCGAGCGAATGAAGGAAGTTAAATGTTTCGTTAAAATCTGCTTCGGTCTCTCCCGGGAAACCAACGATTACGTCAACGCCAATGGCGCAATGCGGCATCAAGGTCTTGATAAGATTTACCCGATCAGCATACATTTCGCGTTTATATCGCCTGCGCATTAAACCAAGAATCTTGTTGCTGCCACTTTGAAGCGGAATATGAAAATGAGGCATGAACTTTTCGCTGTTTGCGACAAATTCAATGATATCATTTGTAAGAAGATTGGGCTCGATAGAGGAAATGCGATATCGTTCAATACCGTCAATTTTTTCGAGCGCTTGCACTAATTCAAAGAATGTTTCTTCGTTCTTCTTATCGCCACCGGGCCCCTTTCCGAAATCGCCGAGATTAACACCGGTTAAAACGATTTCCTTGACTCCTCTCGAAGCCAATTCTCTCACTTCAGCCTCCACGTTGGCAACAGTATCGCTCCTGCTTTTGCCTCTGGCCATTGGAATAGTACAGAACGAACAATTATAGTCACAACCATCCTGCACTTTTAAGAATGTTCTCGTTCTGTCGTTAATGAAATGTGACGAGTGAAATCCCTTCACCTCCTCAATATCACAAGAGCAAATCTTTGTAGAGTCGCCTTTTGATAGTTCTTTTATATGTTGAGGAAGATTGAACTTTTCCGCCGCGCCAAGCACCAGGTCCACGCCCGGTATTTCAGCAATCTCTTTCGGCTTCAGTTGAGCATAGCAACCCGTAATTACAACCAGGCTCTCGGGTGCCCGTCGCTGAATCCGACGAACGATCTGCCGACATTCTTTATCCGCATTCTCCGTAACAGAGCAGGTATTGATCACGTACACATCGGCCTGGGCATCAAAATCCGCTTTCTCAAATCCTTCGCCCTCCATTAATCTTGAAAGCGTTGAAGTTTCTGAGAAATTCAGCTTACATCCTAATGTATGAAAAGCCACGGTCCGCTTGAAATCCATAAAGCCGCAAAGATACCCCCCAATTATTAAATTTTGATGGTTACATTCATTGCCCTAAAGAGGCAGTAAATTTTTAAAGGTCCGATCTTTAGAAAGGCTATTCATTTTGTGTTAGCGTGCTCTAAAAAGATCGGGCCTTTACTCCCCCTTATTAGGACGATACAAAGATTCAAAATTCAACCGGCGGGGGGTGGTGGCTCTACAGCAATCTATTCATACACGCACATATCTCATAAAGCGATGAACCGGGAGTACCGATCAATCTGTTTGCGCAGCAAAGGGCATCCCCTTCAAAGTCCTGTACGCCGCACGGAACAACTTGTTGAGTGAGCGTTAATGCGGGACCAATTGCTGGTCCAATAACACATGGTTCAAAGGTGATGATCAAACATTCGCAATCATGAGTAGCTGAGGAGGACTGGTTGCTTGACAATGCTTCACCAGTAAGCCGGATTCCACCATCACAATCTCCTACTGTAATCGGAATCATACAATCTTCATAGATAGGAAGTGCACCAATTTTTCCTTTGAGTTTACAGACTGCCCAAATCTTTCCATTGTTCACCACAAAATGTGACACATCACATGTACCATCAATCAGCAAACCTGCGGCATCTGAGACCTGTACTGAATGAAGTGGATTAATGGCTGCAGGCGCAGGAGCAGCTTTCTTTGTGTAGGAAGTGAGCACAAACATTCCTGCGAGGAACGCGAGAATCATACTTTTCATAAGAAGGTTTTACATTTTCAAAAATTGAATTCCACATTTTTTGCGAAACCAATCACATGCCATTTTGTTTACCTCTTTCTTTCATATCATTGCATCAAATTGAACACTTGAAATCTAAGGCACTTCCTTATATTGTCCTGATCGTTTTGGCTGTGGCCTTTCTTGTTATTCGACAATGCAGGACAGGTGGACTGATTTCCGATGATAGATCAAAGAATTCCAGCAATCGCGAAATAAATCGCAATCGCGGATTCGATCGTCGCACTTCTTTTATTGAGTACACGGCACACGCAAAATGTAGGATGGAATGCAGGCAGATTTCTATTTCAGAGGTAGAAGAGATTATGCGCGATGGCAACATCAATTATCGAAAAAGCGACCCCGGCGCAAGGCCATGCCCCACTTATGCTGTGGAAGGAATGACACACGATAATCAGCATGTGCGCATCGTGTTTGCGCAATGTGATTACAAAACCAAGGTAGTGACCACTATCGATCTTGATCACGAATGGGAATGTCATTGTCCTGGCGACGATAAGAAATTCAGCAACAAATAAATGATAGTTTACCGTTTACAGTTTACGGTTTACAGTTTACGGTTTACAGTTTACGGTTTACAGTTTACGGTTTACAGTTCGCAGTTAACAGATGAGTAATATGTGAAAACGGGAAACAGAAAACTGAAAACGGAAAACAGAAAACATCCATGCGATTACTCCTTAAGCCGCTTCACTTCATCTACTTTTTTTATGCGGTGATTTTGTTTCTCGCCACCATGATTGCGATATTTCCATTTGTGATTATCGCATCATTTTTTGGCAGGATCAAAGGAGGAAATGCTATCTACAGGTTATGTATGTTATGGGGCGATATCTGGTGTTTTGTAATCGGCATCAGGCACAGGAATGTTTATGAAACACCAATGGACCGCGATAAGCAATATATTTTCGTTGCGAATCACATTTCTTATCTCGATGCTCCGATGATTGTCAAATCACTGCGCCGGCCCATACGAGCTCTGGGTAAATATGAAATGTCGAAAGTGCCCATATTCGGCTACATCTATAAAAGGGCAATTGTAATGGTTGACAGGCGCGATGCGGAAAAACGCGCGAGGAGTGTTCGCATTCTTAAATCTGTGTTGAGAAGAGGTATTTCTATCTTCATCTTTCCCGAGGGTACCTTCAATCAAACGCATAAACCGCTAAAGGATTTTTTCGATGGCGCGTTCCGAATTGCAATAGAAACGCAAACGCCAATCAAGCCATTGCTGTTTATGAATGCTTACGATCGGATGCATTACGACAGTGTATTTTCGCTCAACCCGGGCAAATCGAAAACGGTATTTCTTGAAGAGGTGGATGTGTCCGGATTGACGATGACCGATCTCGGTAAACTAAAGCAGAGAGTGTATGATCTTATGGAGCGAAAGCTGATTGAGTACGGAGCGAATTGGATCGAGGATGGAGAGACCAGAATCGTAAACCTGGAATCGAGGATCGAAAAGTGATGATTGAAAATTATGAAATGTCAGAGAAATGAACCAAAATCGATATTATAATTAGTCTAAAAAAACCTTCGTGTCCATTGTGGTCCGTCATGTGCCCGCCTGTACCGGACCCTGCCCGACTGACGTCATCCAGGCGGAGGTACATTCCGGCGAGCTTCGTGACCCTCTTAGAATACCACAACTTGCCGCCCCTTTTCCACTTCCATCACTTTTGCATCAACGTCAAACACCTGCTTAATCACAGCACTGGTAATTTCAGACGGACGCTGCATATCATGAACCAGATTTCCGCCTTTCAAAAAGATAATCCGGTCTGCATATAAGAGTGCAAGGTTAATATCGTGTAGAATTGCGATGACAGTTACGTGCTTACCGCACCATTCTTTGGCGGTTTGCAAAAGCTGGTGCTGGTATTTTACATCCAGATGTGAGACCGGTTCATCCAGGAATAGAATTTTTTCATCGTTCTCTTTTGCTTCCCAGATCTGTGCAAGCACCCTTCCCATTTGAATTTTTTGCGCTTCACCTCCCGATAGGGTGTTGTATTCACGAGCATACAATTCTTTTGAATTCATCACCTTTATTACATCGGAACAAATTTCGCGATCATGTTTAGAAGGTGCTGTTTTAAAAAACGGATACCTTCCCATCATCACAATATCACTTACGCCAATAGGAAACGCAATTTGGTAATGTTGTCTTTCCAGCACAGTGGGATCCGAAGCTTGGAATTCACGTGACTTGAAGTCGCG
>JADMIO010787578.1_pt1 | contig 45006 bp, 35 predicted proteins | sample 8958161 | NCBI WGS metagenome assembly JADMIO01 (sample SAMN16585339, study PRJNA669376) | soil metagenome | isolation source: Crop rotation soil | place: USA: Cullars Rotation, Alabama | collected 2011
CGCTCTTCGATGGAGGCAGGCGGGACGCGCGGCGTGCAGAGAGCGCCTCGCAGTATCGCGCAGAGCGGGTGCGCACGGCCGATCTCAAGGAGCAGATCGAGTTGGAGGTGCGGCTGGCGCTCGACGGGATCCGCTCCGCCGAGGAGCAGGTGAAAGTTGCGGAGGAGGGGCTGGAACTCGCCACCGGCGAGCTAACGCAGGCGCGCCGGCGGTATGACGCGGGAGTGGCGTCCAGTCTGGAGGTTACCGACGCACAAACCCGGCTGGAACGGGCCCGCGATAACCGTACCGATGCGCTCTATAACTATCATGTCGCGCGCATCGATCTGGCTCAGGCAACGGGAAATATCCGGAAGCTCGTGGAGTGATGGCGCTATGCATAGGCAATTGATCCTGGTCCCAATTGCAATCGTGATGATAAGCGGGGGCTGTCGCCGCGGCCCGCAGAACGAGAACATACTAATTTCGGGCAACATCGAGTTGACCCAGGTGGACATCGCCTTCAAGACGTCGGGCAAGCTTATCGAGCGGGCGGTAAACGAGGGCGACAAGATCGCGCAAGGCCAACTGATCGCCCGGCTCGATCGCGATCAATTGCAACGCCAGCGTGAGCGCGAACAGGCAGCATTGGTGACTGCCCGGGCGCAACTGGCGCAGGCGCAGACCGCCGTGGAATGGCAGCGCCAGACATTGCAGGCGGATCTGGAGCAGCGCCAGGCGGACGTGAATGCCGCAGAGGCGCACCTGGCGGAACTGAAAAACGGATCGCGGCCGCAGGAAATCCAGGAAGCCGCTGCCACGGTAGCGGCAGCGCAGGCCGAATACGATCGCGCCGCCAAGGATTGGGAGCGCGGGCAACGCCTTTACAAGAACGACGACATCTCCACTTCGCAGTTCGACCAGTACCGGACTCGCTACGAAAGCTCCGAGGCAACATTGAAGCAAACCAAGGAGCGCGCCGCGCTGGTGATTGCCGGCCCCCGGAAGGAAGTGATCACCGGCGCGGAGGCGCAATTGGCGCGCTCGCGTGCGAGCGTGAAGGCCGGTGAAGCCAATGCCCTGGAGTTGAAGCGGCGTCAGGAGGAAACCACAGTGCGCCGGTCAGAAATCGAGCGCTCGCGCGCACAGATCGCGCTGATCGACTCGCAACTGGCCGACACAATTGCATCATCGCCGGTTTCGGGCGTGGTGCTGGTCAAGGCAGCCGATACAGGGGAGATTCTTGCGGCTGGGGCGACCGTAGTTACAGTGGGCGATATCGAACACCCCTGGCTGCGCGGCTATATCGCGGAGCGAGATCTCGGACGCGTAAAGCTGGGCGCAAAAGCCAAAGTCACCACGGACTCCTACCCGGGCAAGGTGTATTGGGGCCGCGTGGCATTCATCTCGTCCGACGCCGAATTTACACCGAAGCAGATCCAAACCAAGGAAGAGCGCGTGAAGCTGGTGTACCGGGTGAAGATCCTGATCGACAATCCGCTCCAGGAACTGAAAAGCAACATGCCGGCGGATGCCGAGATTCTGGTGGAGAAGTAGATGGAGCCGGTGATCCGCACCGAGGGGCTGACGCGACGATTCGGCACCCTGCTGGCAGTGGATGGGCTGACCGTTGAAGTTGCGCCTGGGGAGATTTTCGGACTGGTGGGTCCGGACGGCGCAGGAAAAACAACCACCCTGCGGCTGTTGTGCGGTCTGCTGGATGCCACCTCGGGCGAGGCGCGGGTAGCCGGGCATGACGTGGCTCGCGAGACCGCTGCGGTCAAGGACAGCATCGGGTACATGGCCCAGCGCTTCGGACTCTACGGGGATCTTACGGTCGACGAGAACATGCAGTTCTATGCCGACCTGTTCAACGTCACCGGCGAGGAGCGGGGCACGCTGGCTCAGCAATTGCTGCGAATGACCCGCATGGAACCGTTCCGCGCGCGGCAGGCGGGGCGGCTCTCCGGAGGTATGAAGCAGAAGCTGGCACTGATGTGCACGCTGCTGCACCGTCCGCGCATTCTACTTCTCGACGAGCCCACGAACGGCGTAGATCCGGTTTCACGGCGAGATTTCTGGGCGATTCTGTATCAGCTCGTCAAAGACGGGATCACCATCTTCATTACGACGGCCTACCTGGACGAAGCGGAGCGCTGCAATCGCGTGGGGATGATGCATCGGGGAAAGCTGGTGCGCTGCGCCCCGCCGGATGCATTGAAGCGCGAACTGGCAAACAGATGTTTCCTGGTGCAGGCGCCCGACCAGCGCGCCGCGCGCGAGGTCCTCCGCAGCCAGGAAGGTGTGCACCAGGTCGAGAGGTCCGGAGTGTCGCTGCACGTGTTTTTAAAGCCAGGCGTCTCGCCGAAAAGTCTCACGGAACGCCTGCGTGCGGAGGGTCATGGCGAAATGTCGCTTACATCCGCGGTGCCATCGCTGGAGGATGTGTTTATTGCGGTAGTGGGCGCAGAAGAAGGGGCGCACGTGTGAGCGAGAACGCGGTTGAAATCGCGGATCTGGTGAAGCGCTTCGGCGAGTTCATAGCCGTAAACCACGTGTCGCTCACCGTCGCGAAAGGCGAGATTTTCGGCTTCCTCGGACCGAACGGAGCCGGTAAGTCCACCACGATTCGTATCCTGTGCGGACTATTGACGCCGAGTTCGGGGAAAGCATCCGTGGGAGGCTACGATGTGGCCACGCAGCCTGAGCTGATCCGGCGGAACATCGGCTACATGTCGCAGAAGTTTTCGCTCTATGACGACCTGACGGTGGAGGAAAACATCGATTTCTTTAGCGGAATCTATGGTGTTCCCAGGCAGCGGCAGAGAGAGCGCAAGGAGTACGTGCTGCGCATGGCCGGGCTCGAAGAGCGGCGCGAGAGCATGACACGGCTGCTCTCCGGAGGTTGGAAGCAGCGGCTGGCGCTGGGCTGCGCCATTCTCCACGAGCCACCGATCCTGTTTCTCGACGAGCCCACTTCGGGCGTGGATCCCATTGCACGCCGCGCATTCTGGGATCTGATCTACCAGCTTTCAGAAGCGGGCCACACCATCTTCGTGAGTACGCACTATATGGATGAGGCTGAGTATTGCCATCGCCTGGCACTTATGTATCGTGGCAAGGTGATTGCGCTGGGGCCGCCGCAGTCGCTCAAGGACGAGATGAAAGACCACAGTTTGTGGCAGCTCGAATCCTCCGATCTGCTTGAGAGCCTGCGAACTCTCGAAGCGCAACCGGATGTGCAAGAGGCGGCTGTGTTCGGCGGCGGGCTGCATGTGACTTTGAAAAATCAGGAGAGTGCCCCGCGGGTACGCGCGGCGCTCGAAGCGCGTGGTATCGAAATCCGTCGTCTGGAGCCGATCACGCACTCGATGGAGGACGTTTTCGTGGCCCTGATCGAAGCCGAGGAGAAGAAGGCGGCATGAGCGTGCGCCGTACCCGGGCCGTGCTGGTGAAGGAGCTTCGCCACATCGCACGGGACTCGCGCAGCCTGATGATGGCTCTGGCGGTGCCGCTACTCATGCTGGTGCTGTTCGGTTACGCGTTGAGCCTGGATGTAGACCGGATCCCCACTTTGGTTTACGATGCGGACGGCACGCCACAGAGCCGCGAGCTGGTGGCGCGGTTTGAAGGATCACGTTTTTTCGAGATCACCGGCAGGGCGACGCATTATAGGGAGATCGAGCGCGACATTGACCGCGGCCGCATTCTCATGGGGATAGCAATTCCGTCCGACTATTCGCGCAAGATTGCGGCCGGCGATACGGCGGACATCCAGATCTTGATTGACGGCAGTGATTCCAACACCGCCTCCATCGCTCGGGGATATGCCGATTCCGTGGTGCGCGGATATGGCATAGAACTTCGCGCGGAGGCGCAGAACCGAAGGGGCGGCCAGCGGATGCAGCCTGCCGTGGATACGCGCCTGCGAGTCTGGTACAACAGTTCGCTCGAATCGAAGAACTACGTGGTGCCGGGGCTGATTGCGGTGATCCTGATGCTGATCGCGGCGCTGCTGACTTCATTGACGATCGCGCGCGAATGGGAGATGGGCTCGATGGAGCAGTTGCTCTCCACGCCATTGCGGCCGACTGAAATGGTGCTCGGCAAGATGCTCGCGTACTTTGTACTGGGTGCGGCGGATGCGCTAATAGCGGTGCTCGTAGGCGTGCTGGTATTTCGCGTGCCGTTACGTGGCAGCCTGATCGAACTGGCTATCACCACCTGCATTTTTCTGTGCGGAGCGCTGTTCTGGGGGATATTCATTTCGGCGGTGGCCCGTACCCAACTGCTGGCTTATCAGATGGGCCTGATCAGCTCGTTTCTGCCCGCATTTCTGTTATCGGGGTTCGTCTATTCGATCGAGACCATGCCGCCGGTGATTCAGGCGATCAGCTATGCGTTCCCGGCGCGCTATTTCGTTACGATTCTGAAGGGAATTTACCTGAAGGGCGTTGGGATGCGGGTATTTTGGGGCGATGTGATGTTTCTGTTGCTGTACGGGTCGATTGTGTTCTTTCTGGCCACGCGGAAGCTGCGAGGCAAGCTCGCATAGGAGACGGCGGAATGCGGGAAAGAATTCGTGAGATCGTGCGCAAGGAATTCCGCCAGGCGCTGCGCGAGCCGCGCTTGCGTGTGATGCTGTTCCTGCCGCCGATTCTTCAGCTCCTGGTCTTCGGCTACGCTGTAAATCTGGATGTCGAGAATGTCCGGATCGCGTGGATGGATGAGGACCACAGCCCTGCAAGCCGCGACCTCCTGGCTGCTTTTGAGGGCTCAGGCCGATTCCAGATTGGGGCCTGGCCGCAGAGTGAATTGGAGATCCAGCAACTGCTCGATGCCAATAAAGTACAGGCCGTAGTGCGTCTGCTGCCCGGCTTTGCCCAAGACCTAGCGCGTGGGCGGACTACCGGCGTACAGGTGCTGGTGGACGGTTCCAACTCCAATACGGCTTCGCTGATTGCGGACTATGCGACCGAGATTGTGACGACGTATGGGGGTAGCGAGTCGGCGAAGCAGCAGAATGCGAAGCTTCTGGCGCGTGGAGCCACTACTCCCGTGAATTTTTCCGGTCCGAATCTGACGGCACGCACGAGGCTGTGGTTCAATCCCGATCTGCGCAGCCGCGATTACTTCGTGCCGGGTGTGATGGTGAATATCATCATGCTGGTGACCCTGATGCTTACCTCGCTTGCAATCGTGCGCGAAAAGGAGATCGGCACGATGGAGCAGTTGATGGTCACGCCGATCCGGCCGATCGAGTTGATGATTGGCAAGACACTGCCTTTTGCCGCAGTGGGGGTTCTCGACGTTTTCCTGGTCAGCGCAGTAGCGCTGATCGTCTTTCGCATACCGTTTCACGGCAGCGTTGCGCTGCTGGTGGTGGCAGCTGTCTTTTATCTATTTACCACGCTCGGGGCCGGGTTGTTTATCTCCACGATCTCGCAGACACAGCAGCAGGCCATGATGTCGTCCTTCTTTTTCTCCCTGCCCGCATTCATGCTGAGCGGCTTCGCGTTTCCGCTCCGGAGCATGCCGGAGGCTGCCCAGTGGCTCACGTATCTGAATCCGTTGCGCTATTTCATGGACATCGTCCGCGGAATTTTTCTCAAGGGAACCGGACTGACGGTGTTGTGGCCGCAGATGCTCGCGCTGCTCGTGTACGGTGTAACAGCGATGACATTGAGTGCGCTGCGTTTCCGAAAACGCCTGGATTGAAGGCGCGACACACTCGACATCAAGAAACTCCCCCGGGATCTAGTGTGGCGCGCGATACCCAGCGGCTGGAGCACGGAACGTGACCGCTAAGCAGCGGCCGATGTAGACTGGTGGGCAGTACACCACTTCGCAGGGGGAGATAGCCATGCGGCTTCTTGTTCAGAGACGGAGCCAGGCCGGCAGGAGCCGATCGGTCGCCGTCAGTGCCCGGCCAAGATCTGCCGGCCGTGCGATCCATCCGGTGGCTCGTCTCCTCGAATTGCAGCGGACAATCGGGAATCGGGCGGTGCTGCGATTGTTGCGACCGAACGTTCAAGAAGGCGTGCAATCGTCCGCTCAGCCACTGGATTCGGCAACGCGCGGTGTCATGGAGCGGCGTTTCAATCATAACTTCAGCGACGTGCGTGTTCACACCGGGGCTGCGGCACAGAAATCGGCCGCAGCCGAAGGAGCCCTGGCGTACACGGCGGGGCGCGATGTGGTGTTTGGCGCGGGGCAATACCAGCCCGACACATTAGCGGGGCGCTGGCTGATCGCCCACGAACTGGCACACGTTATCCAGCAGAGCAAGGCGGGTTCCGGTACGGGGTCGGAGGAGGGTGTTCTGGAACGGGACGCCGAGAAGGCGGGGATTCGCGTGGGACTCGGCGGACAGGCACAGGTCTCCGCGGCGTCCGGAGCACCGCCGGTGCAGTTCCTGAGGATATCGAATGGCGGATTCGGGAGAGCGCTGGAGGCCTATACGGACCTGCACGGCGTGGAGAATAAGTTCGTTACCCTCCTGACGAAGTCCCCGACCTTCATGAATCTCGTTACCGGTACACTCGACCCGAGGTACGTTTGGTTTGAAGACCCTGCCTTTTCGCCGTTGGACATCGGTCAAAACGGGCGCGTCAAAACTCCCACATCCGTCGCCGGCAGGCGGGCTATCTTCATTACGGCCGGAGGCGGCGCGCGATTCTCCCCATATGGATCGGCACCGGATTACCGAGGATACGATATGATCTCCGTGGACTCCGAACCCATTTCCTTCATTGCACAGATTGCTCATGAGGCGACGCATGCTGCTTCTTTCTTAGGCGGGTCAGCTCCGGCAGCCCAGACGGTAGCGGCCGAGGTCGAGGCCGGGATTCAGGACGAAATGAGGGCCCGCCGATCCGAGGCGAGAATTCTCAACGAGATTCCCAATAAGGATGTGAAGGCGGCCGCGAGGCCAGTGGCTTCCGGCGATGAATGGAAACTGGAGCGGAACGTGGCCGAAGGGGCTGGCGTGACGTACCTCGAAGGGTTCTTCTTCAATCGGGAATTGCGGGACGCGATGGCAGCCCAGAAGCTCAGCGATGATCAGGCCGTACGGATGAGAGCCGAGGTCGACGAATGGGCCCGCGCCGGCTTGTTGCGCTCGGTGGTCCTGAAGCCCTCACCTGGATATATGCGGATCTGGTTCGACTGGCAGACCGTTGTGTTCGAGTGGCAGGAGTTCCATAAGACCCATTCCAGCTCAGATTCGAACTTCGATACCGAAAAGGAGAAGGTGATCCAGGATCACGCCAAGCGCTTCTTCCAGGGGAAGGTGTCATACCGGCCTCACCCCTGACGGGCTGGTCGTCCGATGCGACGACCAGACTCGCCAGAAGTCCAGGGTGTGCGAACCGCCCGACTTCGCAAGACTTTCCGGTGGGTCCAAGGACCGGCTCGCCTAACTCCGCGCGGATCCCGTTTGAGTGGGCCCACGAGACAACGGACAATGACCCGCCATAGACTCGACGGTTTAAAAGTGCAGTTTCAGATTGTATTGAAACTGTCGCCCGGTAATGCCGCTCTGCTGTGACAGAACCCGGCCAAAGGTCGACGAAGTGACGGTCAGCACGGGATCAGCGCCTTCAAACGTGTTGCTCACGTTGTACGCTTCCATCTTGAACTCCACGCGAACCCGTTCCGTGATTCGGAAAAATTTGGCCAAGGTTACGTCCAGATTCTTGTATCCAGGCCCCAAAATTCCGGGGTAGAACCAGGCATTGGTGCGGGGAGTAAAAGCCGCCGACTGCTTAAACGCCGCTGGATTGAAACGATAGCCCCATTTCGAAGGGTTGTCAATGTTCGGATTACCCACTACATCCATCTGCCCGAACTGCAGTTGGTTTCCGGAGTTGTAGGTGTATATCGCGCTTGTAGTCCAGCCGCCGAGCACAGCCTCTGCAGCCGCCGGGACGTGGGACAGAAAGTGCCGGCCGTGGCCGAACGGAAGCTCATACACACCGGAAATCGTCATACGATGCCGCGGCCTGGTATTTCCCTCCCACTGGAAGCGCCCGGCATATTCATCATCAGTGTTGAAGAATTGCTGCTGGCGTTCCCGGTTGTAGTTGTAGGTCCAGAGGAAATTGAAGCCGTTCGCAAATTGCCGCTGTAGCCTCATTTGCAGTGCATCGTAGCGTTCCAGCACGCCGGGCGTGTTCGTCTGATTCACGTTGCCATATTGGGGATAGGGTTTCAACAGAGTTCCCAGCGAGACTTGCTGCAGATTCCGGAGTTGGCCCTGGAACTTGTCGGGCGTGAGGTAATTGAAGAATGGATTGGCAACCGTGGTGCTAAGCAGGGTCTTGTAGGTATAACTGAGCTGCGGATCCATGAGATTGAATCGTTTCGTGTAAGGATAATCGCGCCCGAAGTTGGCAAAGTAAGTGATATCCACGACGAATTTCTTGATCAGATCCCGTTGGAACGATATGTTCAATCGGTCGTTTACCGCGGGGCGGAAATCCTGGGCATCCCAAACGGCATCTCCGCCAAGGTTGGTGTAACGGCCCAACGATTTTCCAACCGGAAGAATCAGCGGGTTGGACGCCGGGAAAGGATCGCTCAGAACCGATTGCGGTACACCCTGAAGAGCCGGGGCCGCTGTGGTGGAGGCTGAAAATCCCGGATACGGATACGTGGCGATGATTTGGGTCTGAAGGTTGGCCGGCGTGAGATAACGGGCAATGCCCACGCGCAGCGCGGTCCGGTCGTTAATACGTAGAGCCATTCCGAGGCGCGGCAGCAGATTCAGCTTCTTTGCGTTCCACATTCCAGGGTGGCTTTCGCTGGTGAAATTCCAGGCGCCGGTGAACTGATAAGGACGGTTCATGATCGCCAAGGCTTGCTGTGGGATTTGCGGCGGATTGCTCTGCATTTCCGGAATCGGGTTGGTCCGGTCAAAAGGAGCTGAAAGCCGGTATTGGTCCCGGTCCCAGACAGGCTCTTCGTATTCCCAGCGCAATCCGAGGTTCAAGGTGAGCCTGCGGCTGAGCTTGAAGTCGTCCTGGATAAACGATGCCCAGTACTGCACCGTAGGCGTGAGGAACGGCGTGGTCTGTACCACGGAATTACTGTCGAGACCGCCCAACAGCAGCGACGCCCACCCATCGCCATTCAATCTGGTGTTCGGGTTTATGAACGTCTCCGCAGTCATGTCCTTCGTAAACCTGAAATTGAACGGAGCCGGGTTGGCGGCAAAGACGCGGAGATGGCGCGACTCCCCGCCGAATTTCAAATAATGGCGACCCACCTGCGTCGAGGCTTTGATCGCATTGAAGAAGTTTTCCGGATGCTGGTAGAACCAACTGGGTTGCCCGAACTGGGATCCGTTGACGTTGATGCCGGGGAAAAAGAACCGTGCCAGAGACGGATTGTTGGTTACATAAGGAGAGTACCAGTCCTTAGTCCAGAATGCAGACAGGCGGGAAGGCGGAATATTTTGCGTGCCGCCGGTATAGTCGTCGTTAATCGAAATGTAGTTTCCCCTAACGTCGATGACCGTTCTGGGGGTCGGCGTGTAAATGATCTCACCCGAGATGTTGAGCGAGTTCATGGCGCCGCTATTGATGTCCTGATAGATGATCGTATCGACACCGGTGTAATTTTGATCCGTCAGATTCGTGCGAAAACGGCTGAAGCGTCCGAAAATTTTCCACTTGTCGGAAATCACGTAGTCGCCGCGAGAACTAAGGTTGTAATACAGATTCTGGCGGAAGTAATCCGCACGGAAGTTGTTGACGGCTGTAATATCGTCGCCGCGTCCATTCGGCGCCCAGATCTGTTGCATGATCTTCAGCGCCGTAGGATCCATCCGATTGGCGGGAATGATATTACCCGCGAACGGGTCGCGGCTGATCTGCCCCGTGGCGGCATTCAGGCGCGTGGAGAACGGATCGTAGATGGTGCGTAGTCCACCATTGGCGTTTAGCGATTGCGAAAAGTTGCCCTGCTTCTCAAGCGCCGTCGGAAGGGTCAGCACGTTACTTCGGGGTTCGTGCTCGTTCCAGCGCTCGAACGCAAAGAAGTGGAATAGCTTATTCTTCTTGATCGGGTGACCTACAGTCGCACCATAGATGTGGTTTCTAACCTGATTGGGTGCGTGAGTGATCGCATTGGAGGCTGCATTCAAAGCCGGGTTGCGCCCGAAGTAGTAAGCGTTGCCATGAATGTCGTTGGTGCCCGATTTCATCGAGACATTCAGTACGCCGCCGGCACTGTGTCCATACTCGGCATCCACGCTATTCTGCTGGACGGTCACTTCGGTGACCGCGTCCATGGGCGGGGCGTAGGATGCCTTCGGTCCCACTTGCACAGGCATTCCGTCGAGGAGCGTATCGTTCTTCTGGCTCGTCGAGCCTCCAACCTCCATTTGGCTCGGTGCCCACATCTTGAAAGGCGCTCGTTCCAGTGTGTACTGATTAGTAACAGCCGGATCAAGCAGCGCTAGGGTGAAGGGATTACGGGCCACGACCGGAAGGTTACTGACCAGACCATTATCCACCGTGAGGTCCATACCGCTGGTGTTGAACTGAACCGCGACAGGTGCGTCCGTCACCTTTATCGTTTCGGCGACAGCACCTATTTGCAGCTTCACGTTTACTGTAACGTCGCCGCGATTCTGCACCAGAATATTTTCCTGCTCGAACCGTCGGAAGCCCTGAATCTCAGCAACGAGTTTGTACGTACCCGGGACCACAAGGTCGAACAGATAGTGCCCATAGTTGTCGGTGAGTCTGACTGTGGCAACGCCACTATCGACATTTTGAAGCCGGATGACTGCGCCGGAGACCGCAGCATCGGTGGGGTCAGTGGCCACGCCCTGAACTCTTCCACGAGATTCCTGGGCGATCAAAGCAGTGGCACCCATCATCGCAACAGCGACGACCAAAAGGCGCAAAGCTAACCTCCAACTCTGGACAGCTTTCATGTACTTCCCCTTCTGGGGGATCTATTTCATACCCCTGCAACGCCGTTGTCAAGGGATTCACCTCTTCGGGGAGCGAACTGTGTGGCCTTCGTCGCGGTTCAGGACGAAAGTCCCGATTTCGCCGACGATGCACGAATTCCGGACTGTGCGGAGGGCTTCACCAGTTTGCCGGCTACAGCGGCGAACAGGCCAAGCACCAAGCCTGACATCACTCCGAAGATCGGTCCCATGAGCAGCATCATCAGCCTCGGGGAATCCGGTAACGGCATCGATGACATCATCGCGGCTTCGCGCGGATGATTAGCTATGTAGTGATCGAATAACAGGATGTGCGAACCGGTGATCCACACACTATTGGCGATGCTGACGAACAAGCCATGAAGGAAACGCTTATCGGGACGCCGTCTGGCGATGACGTAAGCACACAAGAGAAAGATGACGAGCCAAAACGCCGGCTCGATGTTCGACGGGACGACAAAAACCGTGGCAATACCCATCGCCAGCCCGAACAAGGACAACTGAACAATTAACTTCCAGTCCATGGCCGCACCTCCGGGCCAGTAGTATAACAACTCTCTACATTGTGACGAGATTTACCGCGGTAGATTGAGGACTTCGTTCATGGCGCCCTGGCGATAGCCTTCCAGGTCCAGCGTGACGTACTTGAATCCCAGTTTCTTGAAAATCGCGGTGAAGCGGGCAGCCATGTCCAGAGCCAGGGCTTTCTGCAACTCTTCGGGGGCAATCTCGAGCCGTACCAGTTCGCCGTGAAAGCGCACGCGGAATTGCCGGAATCCGAGCGCCTTGATCTCTTCCTCACCGGCTTCGACGGTCTTCACATTCTGGATTGTGACCGGCGTTCCGTAGGGGATGCGTGAACTGAGACATGCGGAAGCAGGCCGGTCCCAGGTGGGCAGGCCCGCCTGGCGGGAAAGCTCACGGATTTCCGCTTTTGTCAGCCCGGCATCCACGAGCGGCGCTTGCACATGGTGGCTCTTGGCGGCATTCTGGCCGGGGCGGTAATCCCCGAGGTCGTCGACATTCACTCCGTAGATGATGTGGGCGATACCGCGTTCGCGTCCCACCTCTTCGAGCCGCGTGAATAGCTCGTCTTTGCAGTGAAAGCACCGGTTGGCGTCGTTCTTCACGTAGTCCGGATTATCGAACTCACGGGTCTCGATGTACTCGTGGGAAATGCCGAACCGGCGCACAAAAGCCTCTGCGTCGCGTTTATGCGATTCCGGAATGGATGCGGAATCGGCGGTGATGGCCACCGACGCGGAACCCAAAACGCGATGCGCGGCCCACGCCAGATATGCCGAATCCGTGCCCCCTGAATAGGCCACCAGCACGCGACCCATGCCGCGTACAACGGAGAAGAGCTTCTCTTCCTTCTCGCGCAGACGGGCCGGATTCCCGATTTCCGTCAGAGTGGGCATAAGAGAATTATAGCGTCACCGCTTTACTGCAACGGCAACTCGGGCTGTCCATCGCCATTGACGGTTTCGGCTTCAGGAATGACGCATGCGGCAGCTACCCGGTCACCTTCTTCCATTTTGACCAGCCGCACGCCCTGTGTGGAGCGGCCGGCCTGGCGGATTTCGGACGCTTCCAGCCGGATGATCTTACCGTCTTTGGTAACAATCATCAGGTCAGTATCCACTTTCACAGAAAGGATGCCCACCACCTTGCCATTGCGGGTAGACGTCTTCATGTTGATGACACCCTTGCCGCCCCGATTGGTAAGCCGGTAGTCTTCCAGTGCTGTCCGCTTGCCGTAGCCATTCTCGGCGATCGAAAGGATCAGATCATCTTCGCCTACCACTTCCATACCTACCAGGTAGTCGCCTTCCTCCAGGTCCATAGCCCGGACGCCCCTCGCAGGCCGGCCCATGGGGCGCACCTGGTCCTCTTTGAACTTGATCGCCTGCCCTTCGTGCGACCCGAGGAAGATCAGATTGTTTCCGCCGGTCAGTTTGGCGGAGATCAACTCGTCACCCTCATCGAGGCTCACCGCGATGATGCCGCGCGACATCGGATTGTCGAACTCGGTAAGCTCGGATTTCTTGATGACCCCGTGCTTGGTGACCATCACCACGTATTTCTCGGGAACAAACTCCTGCACGGCCATGAACGCCTTTACCGCCTCGTCCGGCTGGAGGTTGATCAGATTTGAGATGTGTTTGCCTTTGCCGATGGTGGCGGCGTCGGGAATCTCATAGATCTTGAGCCAGTAAACCCGGCCCATGTTTGTGAAGATGAGCAGGTAGGCGTGGGTGGATGCCACGATAAGGTGCTCCACAAAATCTTCTGTGCGCGTACCCATGCCGATGCGTCCCTTGCCACCCCGCGATTGCCGGCGGTAGGTATCCACGCTCGTGCGCTTCAGATATCCGCCGTGCGTTACCGTGACGGCCACGTCCTCGACAGGTACCAGGTCTTCGAGCGTGATGTCGCCTGTATCTTCGATTATCTGCGTCCGGCGCTCATCGCCGAAGTCCTTCTGAACCTCCCGCAGCTCCTTGATAATCAGATCCCGCAGCACTTTGTCCGACCCCAGGATTTCCAGGTACTCGGCGATACGCCGCTGAATGTCCGCCAGCTCATCGAGAATTTTCTGCTGCTCCATCCCGGTGAGCCGCTGCAATTGCATTTCGATGATGGCTTGCGCCTGCTTTTCAGTAAACTCGAAAGTGCCGATCAGTCCATCTCGTGCTTCACGAGGCGTCTTGGCCGCCCGGATCAGCCGGATCACCTCATCGAGATGGTTGAGCGCCTTTTGAAACCCGAGCAGAATATGCTCACGATCACGCGCTTTGCGCAGCTCGAACTCGGTTCGCCTGCGCACGACGTCGACCCGGTGATCGATGAAGTGCTTGATGATCTGGAGCAGCCCGAGCTCGCGCGGCTGGCCGTTCACAATCGACAGCATGATAATGCCGAAGCCGATCTGGAGCTGGGTGTGTTTGTACAGGTTATTGAGAATAACTTCGGCCTGCTCGCCACGCTTCAGTTCGATGACAATCCGCATGCCGTCCCGATCGCTCTCGTCGCGGACGTCCGAGATTCCTTCAATTTTTTTATCGTTGACCAGCTGCGCAGTCTGCTCAATGAGACGCGCCTTGTTCACCTGGTAGGGAATCTCGGTGACGATGATCTGCTCGCGGTCCTTCCCGAGCCTTTCCGTGGCGGCCCGGGCCCGCAGTTTGAGCTGGCCGCGGCCGCGCGCATAGGCTTCCATGATGCCCTGCCGCCCGAGAATAAATCCGCCAGTGGGAAAATCCGGACCGGGAACGATCTCGACGATCTTAGCGAGGGGCGTATCGGGCTTCTGGATCAGCAGTATTGCGGCGTCAATCACTTCCTTCAAATTGTGCGGCGGGACATTGGTGGCCATGCCTACGGCGATACCCGCGGAGCCGTTGACCAGGAGATTGGGAACCCGCGTGGGAAGAACTTCCGGTTCCTGCTCGCTTTCGTCGTAATTCGGACGGAAATCGACGGTTTCCTTATCGATATCGGCCAATAATGCGGTTGCAATGCGCGACAACCGCGCCTCTGTGTACCGCTCGGCGGCCGGTGGATCGCCGTCCACCGAACCAAAGTTGCCTTGACCGTCCACCAGCGGGTACCGCATGTTGAAGGGCTGCGCCATGCGTACAAGGGCGTCGTAAATCGGTGTATTGCCGTGCGGGTGATACTTGCCCATCACGTCGCCTGTGATTTTGGCGCATTTGCGAGTGGGCCGCGTAGGCGCCAGCCCCAGCTCGTGCATGCCCCACAGAATCCGGCGATGCACCGGCTTGAGCCCGTCGCGGATGTCCGGTAACGCCCGGCCTACGATTACGCTCATGGCGTAGTCGAGGTAGGACCGCCGCATCTCGTCTTCAATATTGATTGGTACGAGGTTCTTATTTATACCGTCCCCGCCGAGGGGGAGCTGACCGCCCGGGGGCGGAGGTGGACCTTGCGGTGGATTCTCCTGATCTGCCAAAACGCGACTGCTCCTTGGGGGGTGTCTTAACTTCTATTTTACGATACGTAGGCGCCATACCGCTTCGCGGCCGCGCTAAGATGGTGGGCGGAACCTGAATGGTTCCCCCAGAAGGGGAGTAAACCGCTCCTTTCGAGTCTGGCGAGGCCGTCAACACGATCAGCCGCTAATGTTCTTGCGATGATCCGGCCCGCCGGCGAGGATTATCCGTCCTCGGATTGAGACCTTCCGCGGTGCTCGATAGGGAGGTCCCTTTTGTACTCGATCCGCAAGGCAGCACTCTGGACCGCATTCTGGGTCAGTTCCGCATTAGTCTTTGCTGGCGGGCTTTGGCTCTTATTCTCTCCTCGCATCGCTCTCGAATTCATGGCGGGCTACGTTGTGGAAGAGTCGCTTTCCATTGACAACATGTTCGTTTTCGCCCTGGTATTCCGCTATTTTGGGGTTCGGCTGGAAGACCAGCGGCGCGTATTGTTCTGGGGCGTGCTCGGGGCGATTGTTTTCCGCGGGATTTTCGTGATTATAGGCTCGGCGCTGGTGCGATTCGAATGGGTTCTGGTGATTTTTGGGCTATTTTTGATTTTCACTGGAATCAAGATGGCGCTGGGGCGTGAGAAAGAGATACACCCGGAAAAAAGTCTCATCGTCAAATGGGCCAAGAGATGGCTGCCGATTACGCGCCGCCATCCGATCCTGATTGTGCTGTTGGTCCTGGAAACCACGGACATCGTTTTCGCCGTAGACTCGGTTCCGGCGGTTTTTGGCGTCACGCGAGAGCCACTGGTGGTGTACACTTCCAACATATTCGCAGTGCTGGGTCTAAGATCCATGTACTTTCTGCTTGCCGGCGCTCTGGACCGTTTCCATGCCCTGAATTACGGCCTCGCTGCCGTGCTGATATTCGTTGGGCTCAAGATGGTTTGGCTGGACCACCTCTTCGGCGGCAGGTTCCCGATCGGAATTTCACTGGCGATAATAGGAGCGCTGGTCGGCGGGTCCATCGCGGCATCGTTCGTATTTCCCAAGCGCGCCACTTCTCAGCCACGAGACTAGCGGGAAAGCCGGTATAACACATGCCGCCGGAGCGGATGACCGGGAGGCAGCTTCGGATAATCGAAGTCATCGATGGGATTGCGGGCCATACCAAGCTTTTCCATCACGCGCCGTGATCTGAGGTTGGCCGGAACGGTGAAGGACACCAATTCACCAACTTGAAGATTGTCGAACGCGAACTGTACTACCCGGCGCGCTCCCTCGGTCGCCAGACCTTTGTTCCAATGCTCGGCCGCCAATCTCCACCCAATCTCGACGCACGGAGTAAAGTGCGCCTGGAAGTCCGGCACGGATGCTCCAATGAAGCCGATGAAGGCACATTCGCCGCGCAGTTCCGCCGCGAAAAGACCGAACCCGTGCTGATGGAAATGCGCATCGATCCGCTGCATGAGCAGATCACTTTCATGGCGCGAAAGGCAGGCAGGCATGAACTCCATCACATTCGGATCGGCGTTGAGTGCGCAGAAGGGGTCGGCGTCGGATGCCTGCCAATGCCGAAGAATCAGGCGCTCCGTTTCCAGTTGCACTGCATCACTGGGAAGAATAGTCATCGGGCAGGAAAAGCACCACGCCATCGCCGCGATAGACGAGTCGCGCAGACGCCTTCAGATCTCCCGCCGCGGCGGGCGTCTTCAGAGCTTCAATACGGCCGTAGACAATCGCCCAGCGATCGTAGTCCGGCGTCCCGAAGCGGAACTTGTGCAATTTGGTGTGTTGCGCGATGGACTTCCATTTCCGGGTGGCGGTTTCTCCATTGATCTCGAAATCCTGCGGCGGCTTTGGACCCGATTTCGAGTCGTCTGCCAGCACAATCGCTCCGGGAGCGGGTTTCGACTCGCAGGCTTCCTCACTCATCCAGCGCCCGGTCGACCGAAAGGAAAACCGCCCGATCACGGCGGCTGCCTTGCCATCAAGATCAGGTAGCTCTTTCAATGCCTCGCAAACCGTGATCGGTTGAATGGGAGCCTCGGCAGCGCACGGGGCGAGCAGAAGGACCAGAGCCGGAAAACAGACCTTCCCCCAGAAAGCAGACATGATCTATTAAGGATCTAACACATTCGAGCCGGTCGAGTTCTTGTGCTCCTTGAGAATCATAGGCCGGTCGCGCTGGAGGGGAACTGCAAGCGCCCAGCGGTGATCGGGTCCGGCACGGCGAAGAACAAACTGCCAGGCAGCTGGATCGTCCGGGCAGCCTTCATGGAAGGAAATCGCCGGTTTCTGCCGGTCGGCAAGATCGAACGAGAAGCCATCGAGCGGAATAGACAAACCTAAGCCGCGGCCCTTGATGTAGGCCTCTTTCAATGTCCAGAAATCAAAAAAGAGTTCGGGATCATGAGCGAGCTGCGCCACCTCGTATGGTGAGAAGAAGCGGTCAGCGATCTCGAGCAGGCTTCCGCCGCGGCGGACGTTTTCCACGTCCACACCAATCTCCAGACTGCGCGCGACCGCCACGACGGTTGCGCCCTCCGTGTGGGAAAGGTTGAACCGCAAATCAAGCTCGCTGGCCGGTTGCACGATATACGGACGCCCATGAGAATTGGTTTCGAACTGCCACGACGCGGCTGCCACGGGAGCGTAGCGTGACAGCACGTTACGCACAAACGCATGACTCACCAGGAACTGGTGGCGATCTCGTTCAAAGACAAACCGCCGCTGCCGCTGCCGCTCGTCTTCCGAAAGCGTGGCGAACTGGCGCTCCAGCAAATGCGGGTCACGGATCCGATCGGGGCAGCACCACCATACGTGCACTTCCGCGGTGCCCAACGTCAGCGGCAAGAAGGAGCACGCTCCATTTCCTGCTGGACTCCATTACCGTCCGTTCGCACGAAACCGAGCCGCTGATAAAGGCTAAGAGCTGGGTTGTCAAGCGCCACCGTCAAACGGACGGGCTTGCCTGAGCGATCCGATTCCTCGAGCAGTTCGCGAATGAGCCCACCTCCGATGCCTGTGCGCCGGTATGCTGACGCAATTGCGATATCAACAAGCCGAATTTCACGATCGGAGCGGAAGACGATCATTCGACCCGCGGGCACTCCACTCACCAGGATAATATTGTGCTCGGCGCCTGGAAATCGCGCGGTATAGGACTGGCTGCGGGCGCGATACTGCATCTGTAACAACGGCCCGCGCACGCTCTCGTCCCACGATTGCGCTTTGAGTTGATCGGCGAGAATGGAACTGATCAGTTCGTACAGGAAAGGCTCGTCGCGCGAGGTGGCCGGACGCAAAGTTACCGTAGTGCTCTCCCACTTAGCCACGCCACGTCCGCTGCTTCCACCGAACCGAGCGGCCCGAGATTGAATTGGAAATCGATGGAGTCACTGGTTCAAGCGATCCGGCTGGCATCGACTGTCGACCATAGCGAATAGTATCTGCAGGCGCTTGCGGCAAAACTGTAACGGCAAAGCCAAACATCAGTGGTTTGCACATGATGCCCGGCTTGACCATGTCGAGTATATCAAGGCGGGAGCGGCTCGCCGGCGATACTCATGCCGGCTGTGGTATAGTGGGGAACACGACAAGCCACGCGGGCCTGTGGCGCAGTTGGGAGCGCGCTTCCATGGCATGGAAGAGGTCGTGAGTTCGAATCTCACCAGGTCCACCATCTCAGCCGAACACAACAAATACTTACAAGAATCTTCGTGTGCCGTGGCAGCTGCCCGCCACGCTGAAACCCTGCGGCCCAAACCTACAACACCACTCGCTGATCGCCCTCGCGGCGTGTCACTTTGTCGCGATCCAGATATTCCAGCAGTGGAATAGCGTATTTGCGTGAAATCCCGGTCCATTCTTTGAACTCCGGCACACTGAACCGCTGGCCTTTATGTTGTCCCATCAGTTCCCGCAACCGGGCAACAGCGGTTTGATGGAATACCAGATCCTCGCTGATACGTACGAGCTTTTTTTCCCGTATCAGGATCTGAAGTAGCGACCGGGCGCGTCCCGCTTCGATACCCGATTTTGCGAGCACCTCTCCCAGTGCGGGGACCGATAGCCCAGTCTGTTCGAAGGCACGCTCGATCGCCGCCCGGGCTTGTTCCTCATCCTCTTTCAGCACCAGGCTGTGCGACCGCAGCCGCACGATCTCTCCTTCGGCCACGATCTCCTTCGTTTCGGCAAGCAGGACATCGAGCAGAAAGGGAGGTGCCTCGGATAGCTCCCGCGCTCGCAGATCCTGCCGGGGCATCCCGGGAAGCAGGGGATTGCTCTGGTGAAACTCGCGGATCGCGTGGACCAGTCTCTGGCGTGCCGCCCGGAGCCAGGAGCGGTCAATCAGCCAGGGCTGCGGCTGTCGGACGAGGATCAGATCCTCTCCGGCCGCTGACTCGATCTCCTGTTCGGGCCGGCCTGTGCGTGCCACCAGCTGGGGTATCGCCGCTCCCCATGGCGATTCACGAACAAGCAGCCGTAGGCGCGCGTCGCTGTCCGGGCCGGCCAGTATGTCAAGCCGCGCAGCTGCCCGATCAGACCTGCGGTAGCGCAACCCGCCCGTGTCGAGGACGACTCCGCCGCCGATTGTCACCACCGGTGAGAATTTGCGAACGATGAAGCGATCGCCCGGTAACACCAGCGTTGGCTCTCTCAGCACGATCCGTGCGTACGCCTGATTTCCGGGAGTGAGCACGCTCCCTTCCAGCAGCCGCACTTCGGCCTCGATCTCTGCCGTGCCTGCGTGGAAATGAACCGGAGCGCGATGTTTGAGGGGTTTCGCCGATTGGAGTAGCTCAAGGCGGCTATCGATCTGCCGTACAGCGCGAAAACGGCCAGGCTCGGAGAGGACCATGCCTCGCGTCAGATCCGCGGGTTCGGCGTCGGGAACATTGAGAGCCGTGCGCTGGCCCGCCACCGCTTGGCCAGCCCCCTGGCCGTGCACCTGCACACCGCGCACCCGCAGCCGTTTTCCGATCGGATAAACCTCGACCTCCTGCTCCTTACGTACCGAACCGGAAACCAATGTTCCGGTTACCACGGTTCCGAAGCCTTTCACTGTAAACACGCGGTCGATGGGCAGCCGGAAATGGCCTGCGGCTTTCTTTTCCGGAGTTGCCACCGCAGTCCGCTCCAATTCCGCGCGCAACTCAGGAATGCCCGCTCCCGTTACGGAGCTAACCGGCACAATGGGTGCGCCCTCGAGAAACGAGCCAGCCACAAACTCTTCTACCTCAAGGCGCACCAAGCCCAGAATGTCGCTGTCGACCAAGTCGGCTTTAGTCAGGGCGATCACGCCGCGAGGAATTCGAAGCAGGCGGCAGATTTCGAAATGTTCGCGCGTCTGAGGCTTGATGGATTCCTCGGCGGCCACCACGAACAGGACCAGATCGATCCCGCCAACGCCCGCCAGCATATTCTTCACGAAACGCTCGTGACCCGGCACATCCACGAACCCCAACCGCAGCGTGGGAGTTAATTGCAAATGAGCGAAACCAATATCAATGGTGATGCCCCGCCGCTTTTCCTCCTCCAGCCGGTCGGCGTCGATGCCGGTCAGGGCTTTGACCAATGCAGTCTTACCATGGTCGATGTGTCCCGCAGTACCGGCAACGATGTTCTTCATGCGCGCGTTTCCATTTTGACGCAAGAAGGCACATTCCGCGAGCCGGGAGTCAGGCTGCTGTAGCGCTTGCGCAGCCCATGGTGACCATTCCCCGAGCGATCAAAACATCAAGCGCAATCGGAGTTCTATCGTGCGTGCACCAAGATAGCTTCTCGTGCTTGAAATGACGCCGACGGTACCCGGCGACGAGATATTCGCGGCGGGAGTGGCAAAGGTTGGGTGATTGAACAGGTTCTGGATTGCCGCCATGAACGTAACATTCACTCGCTCGCGGGCTTTGAAGTTCTTGGAGACCGTCAGACTGTGCACGTGCAGGCCGGGTCCTTCCAGCGCGTACTGCGCAGTGTTGCCATAGGTCCCGGGTCTTGGCACGACGAAGGCCGCGGCGTCGAACCAGTGTTCCAAAGTGCGCTGCTCCGGCGGAAGATTGCCATCCCGAATTCGGTCGGGCCGGCCACCGGTAGTGTTTGTGTTCGATGGGTCTGAGCCAGAGAAGCTGGGCGTAAAGAACTGGCCGCTTTCCATAATGCCAATCCAGTTGGCTTGCCAGCCGCCCAGGGCGAAGTCGACAGCGCGCGGGGCATTCGTCAGGAACCGCTTGCCATGTCCGAACGGCATGCTCCACGCGGCGTTGATGACGCCGCGAAATTTCGAAGTGTACTGGTCGTGGCTCCACTGCAACGGCGCGAACGGGTCCTCGATACTCTGATAATTCAGGTAATCCGACGACCAGGTCCAGTGGGCATCCAAAGTAAGCTGGCCCATTTTGCGCCGGCCTTCAATGGAGAGCGCATTGTAGTTCAGAGCCCCGTTATTGCGTCCGATCGTAGCGCCCACGAATTGCGAGTACGGCCTCCGGCTCTGATTGAACGGAATCAAGCTGGCCATGGGTTTGTTGATGTTGACGTTGTAATTCAGTCCCCGGTCGCGTGCGCCTACATAGGAAAGGCGAATGCCGATATCCTTAATCTGCCTCTCAATGGAGATGTTGAACTGGTGGATTTTTCCGTTGCGGGTTTCTGTTGGGTAGCCGGTAATGCTCTGCGATGCAATTTGCCCCGCTCCCGCTGGAAACGGGTTTGGGAAAGCGAAAAGCGGCTGCCCGTTCTGAATCGCATTGAAGAAGCTCTCGCTGAGCTGATACGGACCGTTTGCGAGCACTCTGGCAAAACGCCCGAGCGTTTCAGTGAAGATTCCGTAACTACCGCGAAAAACTGTTTTTTCACCCCAGGGCCTCCACGCGGCACCCAGTCTCGGAGCAAAATTCCGGAGCGAAGGTGATTCCTTGGCCTGCCCGGTTACCACCTTGATCGTGTTTGTCGGATACAGCGGGCTGATCTTGCTCACAGCATCCTGCGGTACGATTACGTTGCCCGTGGCCGGGTCCCAATTGTAAATCAGATTGTCCGAATAATTCCCTGGGCCGAAATGGTCCCAGCGCAGACCTAGATCGAGCGTCAAGCGACTGGAGACCTTAAACGCGTCCTGCACGAAAATACCAAGCTCGCTATCCACTCTAGTACGGCCTACGAGGGGATTGAGACGCGAGCTCTGAAACGGGATTCCCAGCAGGAAATCGGCGTAGCCGAAGCCGGTATATGTACCGTTGAAAGTAAAATTGCCATAACTTCCGTCGGGGACAAGATTGCTGTATGACGATTGTGGCTTATATTCGCCACCGATTTTCAGCACGTGCCTTCCTTTGGCAAGGGTCAGCGTGTCGGCAACCCCCCAGTCGCGGTCGTCGTTGGTAATGCCACCAGCCTGGATGGCGATGTTCGAGAAGCCCGAAATCTGCATGATGGGAAATCCCATGGCGCTCAGACCCTGCGGGTTTACGCCTTGAATGCCCAGGGCTTTGATCACCTGGTCACCCTTGACGGGGCTGAATCCATCGACTGTGTCGCCGTCCTTCAGAGTCTCCTTATACAGACCGAACCGGACGGTGTTCACCAGTGATGGCGAGAATACGTGAGTATCCTCCACTGTCATGTGCAGGTTCGGGCGGGTCCTCGTTCGGATCAACGCCGGATAATCGATATAACGAATGTACCGCCCCCAAATCATGCTTACCCGGCCGTGAATTGTATTCTGGTCGGAGATCTTGTGATCAATGCGTTCGGTAATGTAGTCCCACCACCTTACGTCGCCGGGATACGGGAAAAGATAGCCGAAATTTCGTGCCTGATCATGGGGGCCGCCCTGGTTCGGCGGCGGCATATAACCACTCTGCACCTTTGCCGAGACGGGGTTGAAGCGGTCCGCGGGAATGACGTTGTTCGGGAACGGCACGTTATTGAGCGGATCCTTGACGATCACCGGCCTGGAACCGCCGAGAAGTTCCGAGAAATCACCGCCGCGCATCTGGTTCGTGGGAACATTTCGCGTATAAAAGATCCCGCCGGGCCATCGCTGAGCCGTGTACGCCACATAGAAGAAGGTCTTGTCACGGCGAATGGGCCCACTGGCATTTGCGATGAAGGTATGCGCCTTCGCAACCGGTTTGACTGTCGCAAAGAAGTCCCGTGCGCCCAGGGAAGAGTTCTGATGCCAGAAGTCCAGTTCCAGGTGAAGCTTGTTGGTTCCGGATTTGCTGGTCATATCGAAGTAACCAACACGGGCAAACTCCGCGGTATTATTCACCGCTACTGCGACCACCTCCTGGATATCGTGGTAGTTGTTCGCCTGGTTGCCCTGGCCATCGTTGGTATGGCCATCTTCGCCCGTCTGAATCTGGCTCTGCGGCTGCCCGGCAAATTGCACGCTGTAGACACCACCGGAGTTCTGAATCATGGGCAGGGAGACGAGCACGGCGGTGGGAGTCCGGCCATCGCCGATCAGTGGCATCTCCTCGAATCGTTCTTTGTTGAATGTTGTCGAAATCTTGCCGCTCTCGGTGGCGATGACGGCCGCATCGGCCCGAACCGTTACTTCCGTACTTGCCGCGCCTACCTCAAAGGCCACGTCGATGCGCCGAACCTGACTACTCTCCAGAACGACATTGTCCGCGACAAAAGTCTTGAATCCGGCGCGCGTGGCGGTTAAGCGATACTCGCCGCGCGGCAGATCCAGTAGTTCGAAGTCGCCGTTCTCATTAGTAGTGACTTCGCGGCTGAAGTTTGTGCCCTGATTTACTGCACGGATTTGGGCGCCCACAACCACCGCCCCCGTTTGATCGGTCGCCGTGCCTCGTAAGGTCGAAACGGTTAATTGAGCCCATAGCGATGCGCACGCGATGAATCCAGCCAAAAGCAATCCACGCATACCCGCTGTCAGCATTGAGACCTCCCCGGTTGTTGTTTGAACGATGCTATCAGAGGAGATTCAGTTCAGCAAGCCAAAAGTCAGATTTCGTACGGTGTACTTGTAAATTTGCCGATACGCCAGAGTGGCACTTCGGGCTTTGCCGGTCGCAGAACACCAGGAAATCACCTTTTGCAAACACCAAAGCGATCGCGGGATGTAATTTAATTTAAAGTACTTGTTTTAGAAGGAAACGCGGAAAGGAAGGACATGCGCCGACGACACTTGTTAAAGACGGTTGGCGGAGCCGGGCTGTTCGCCGGTGCCGGCCCGCTCGTAAAGGCCCAAGAAACGGCTCGCCGCGGCCTGCCACCGCTAAAGATCACGGACGTAAAGGTGATCCTTACCCAGCCCGGGGGCGACCACCTGGTGGTTGTCAAGGTGATGACGAATGAGCCGGGCCTCTATGGCGTCGGCTGTGCGACGCATCGGGAACGGCCACTTCCCGTGGCATCCTACATCGAAAGCTACTTGAAGCCCTTTGTTATGGGCCGGAACTGCGACGAGATTGAAGATATCTGGCAGTCGGCCTACGTACAATCCTATTTCCGGAGCGGGGTTACGGGCAATAATGCTCTCAGCGGCATCGATGGCGCGCTCTGGGATATCCTGGGCAAACGCTGTGGCGTGCCAGTCTATAAGCTGCTGGGCGGCAAGGTGCGCACCGCAGTTCCGTTGTACGGCCATGCTTCGGCGCGCGAGTTACCCGATCTCGAAGACCAGGTTCGTAAATTGAACGCGCAGGGGTACCGCTACGTTCGGGTCCAGTTGGCGGTTCCGGGTTTCTCCGGTTATGGCGTGAGGGCGGATACGTCACCTGAGGTGTTGAAAATGCGGCCGGTGGGCGTTCCGCCCTCGCCGGTATTTGAACCCACGCCTTATATCAACAACACCATCAGAATGTTCGAGCAGTTGCGAGCCAGGCTGGGTTTTGATGTGGAGCTTCTGCATGACATACACGAGCGCGTTCCGCCAAACCAGGCGATTCAGCTCTGTAAAGCCGTCGAGCCTTACCGGCCCTTCTTCATGGAGGACCCTTTCGCTCCTGAGGATGTCGCCTGGTTCCGCACGCTGCGGCAGCAGACCAGTTGCTCGATCGCCATGGGAGAGCTTTTTGTAAACCGCAATGAGTGGGTTTTCCTTGTGGCGGAACGTCTAATCGATTTCATCCGCATCCACATTTCCGCCGCCGGTGGGCTGAACATGGCACGTAAGGTCGCCGCGTGCTGCGAGTTTTTCAACGTCCGCACAGCATGGCACGGACCGGGAAACGTCTCGCCGATTGGACACGCCGTAAACATGCACCTGGATTTGGCCAGTTACAACTTCGGAATCCAGGAGCAGAACGTTTTTTCGGACGCCACCCGCGAAGTATTTCCAGGCGCGCCGGAGATCAAGGGCGGATACATGTATGCGAACGACAAGCCTGGTCTGGGAATTGATATCGATGAAAAGATAGCCGCAAAGTTCCCCTACCAAGGGGTGGGCGGAAGCCGGGGTAATGACAGAAGGCTGGACGGAACCATTGTGCGCCCTTAGTTGACCGCCTTTCAGAGCCATTTGTTGCGGATTGTCTTGACAATGGCGTCCGCCCTGGACTATACAAAATTCAGCTTCATCGTCCTATTGGACCAAGACATTCATGAAAAGGGGGTCTACGCGTGCGAACTCTATTCTTGCTTGCGATTTTGGGTGTTGGCGGCTTCGCCCAGCAAGCTTCGATTACCTCGTTAGTTGGGCGAGTGACAGATCCGAGCGGTGCAGCCGTCCCGGGTGCCGTGGTGACGGCCGTCGAAGATGGCACTCAGCAGACGTACTCAGGCCCGACCAATGTGGAAGGCTTATACTCGTTTCAGTTTGTCCGGATCGGGACTTATACAATAACCGCAACGGCTCCGGGTTTCGGCACTATGGTGCGGAAAGGCGTCCCGGTACAGATTAACCAGGTGGTCCGCACCAATCTGGAGTTAGCCGTAGGCCAAGCGTCCGAGAAGGTGACGGTGTCGGCCGGACCGGCGCCAATCGCCACAGATGAAGCAAGTATCACCGAGGTGCTGAGCCAGAAGACATTGGCCGAAATCCCTTTGAATGGGCGAGATGTCCTGCGGGCTGCGGCTCTGACGCCCGGCGTTATCACGGGCATGAAAAGCCGAACGGGGATAAACACCTCCGGCGGCCAGGATTTCATCGGCGCGGGTGCGCGCGAGGTTCAAAACAGCATTTCCCTCGATGGCGTGAGTATCGTTTCCAATCTGGTTTCGACTACCACCCTGCGGCCCTCAGTGGATGCTGTTTCGGAGTTTCAAGTTCAGACCGGAACCTATTCGGCGCAGTATGGGACATGGCTGGGCGTTCATTTGAACGTAATCACTAAGAACGGCACGAATGAATTCCACGGCGCTGCCTGGGAGTTCTTGCGTAACAATGTCCTGGACGCGCGCGATTTCTTCGCGTCCCCGACGATCGCGCAGCCTCCTTTCCATCAAAACCAGTTCGGCGCCCAGTTGGACGGGCCGGTTCTTATCCCAAAGCTCTATAATGGCCGCAATAAGACGTTTTTCATGGTGGATTACGAAGGACAGCGGCAGATACAGAGCCAGTCTTCGTTGGCGGCCGTCTTTCCAGTCGCCTTTCGCAGCGGAGATCTCTCAGCCATTACTACGCCTATCCGGAATCCATTCGCTTCCGGCCAGCTGTTTCCGAATAACATGATTCCGTCCAATCTGCTCTCGCCCCAAGCCCAGCGAGCACTCGAGTATTTGCCGCTGCCGAGTTTGGGTGGACTTTCCAACAACTACCAGGCACGCACATCTATTGGTAATACGACCGACCAGACGCTGGATCGAGTCGACCAGAATCTGGGCGATAAGGCCCGGTTACTGTTCCGAATGGCGTATCAGAATACATCGCTGCTACAGGGTTCATCGAACCCATATAACGGCTTCAACGTCCCGCTTTATGATCGCAACTACACGATCGGATATACGCACACGATTAACCCACGAGCAGTCAATGACTTCCGATTCGGCTATGAAAAGAATCAGTATCAGTCCCAGAACTTCTTTACCGGCAAGAACCCGGACGCCGGGACGGCGATAGGCATTCCCGGATTCAAGACCGGGCCGGAGAACCCGGGAATCCCCGACTTCGAGGTCACGGGTTACCTGGGCATCGGCGGTCAGAACATGGCAAGCAGCAACTGGAGGCGGCCGAGTTCGACATTCCAATGGACAGACGTTTTCAACTACACTGTGGGAGCCCATAGCATCGCAACCGGCGCCGAGTTCTTCCGGCTCAGCCAAGGGGATTTGGGTAACAATGCGCCGCGCGGACTCTTCACATTTACGGGCCAGATTTCCGGGAACGCCGCGGCTGATTTCCTGCTAGGGCTTCCCCAACAGGCGACGACACCTGCCCCGGCAGACTTTATAGTCCGCGTAAGACAATGGCGCAACGCGTTCTTTGTTTCCGACAAATGGAACGTCTCCCCCGCGCTGACGCTTACGCTTGGGCTGCGCTACGAACTTCCGACGGTCGGTCAATCGCCGAACGGGACCGTCAACGTACTCAACGCCGATGGAAGCGCGTTGATTCCGGCGAACAGCCCTCCCTCGCTTCCGCTGCCCTCAGTGCCGCTGAGCGATCCGCAGCACAATGCTTTCGCTCCGCGCCTGGGTTTCGCCTACCGGGTGACAAAGGATTGGGTGATTCGCGGCGGGTATGGTCTTTATTACAATGCAAATCAGTTAAATCTATACACGATCGGCGGGAATCCGCCCTTCTCCAATGTCGCGACGTACACATCGGACCCGGCTAACCCAACTCTGACACTGGCTAACCCAACCGCGGGTTCGCCTGTCGGAGCCTCGCCCACCCCGAACCTCGTTACGTTTGGTCCGTATTTGCCAATGGCCATGATGAACCAGTGGAGTTTGGACGTGGCACGTCCCTTATGGAGCGGGGCCGGGCTGGATGTGCAATATCTGGGCTCGCGCACGATTCACCTGGACCGCAGTTATCACAACAACACGCCGCTCCCGGGTCCGGGGCCGATACAGGCACGGCGGCCTAACCCGCGATGGGGTGTTATTCGGACTATTGCGAACGACATGGTGGCGAGTTACAACAGCCTCAACGTGGTACTGAGACAGCGCTACAGCCACGGTTTCTCGATGCTTTTGAGTTACACGTGGTCGCATACGCTGGATGTGAGCACGGATTCGAACGGAGGAGGTAGTGTTCAGGACCCTTACAACTGGAAGGGATCCTACGGTGACGCGAACTGGGATATCCCTCATCGCTTTGTGGCCAGCTACTTCTACGAGCTGCCATTCTTCAAGAAAAGCAACCAATGGGAGCGTTATCTGCTTGGCGGCTGGCAGATCAACGGCGTAACGACGATCCAGTCGGGCACTCCGTTCACCGTAGCAATCGGCAGCGACCCGGCGAACACGGGGCGGCCGGGTGGCGCGCGGCCGGATCTGATCGCTCCAGCGGTAGCCAACTGCGGGGCCGGGCATCTGGTTGGGTGCATTTCGGCGTCGTCGTTTGCGATACCGCTGCCATACAACTATGGGAACGCCGGGCGGAATATTCTTAGAGGTCCGGGATTGGTCCAGACGGACCTTTCTTTATTCAAGAATTTCGCGCTGGGCACCGAACGGGTGAGACTTCAACTTCGCGGGGAGGCGTTTAACGTCTTCAACACGCCTTCATTCGGCAATCCAAGCGCGACTTTCGGCACCTCCACTTTCGGGTCGATCGGTTCCACGCTGATTCCGAACCGGCAGGTACAGGTGGCGGCAAAAATCATTTTCTAGCTGTTTCGCGGAGGGCGCGAATGGGCCTTACCGGGGCACTTTCTGCTCCGCTGCTTCGGATCCCAGGCCGGCGTAGGCTTCTTTGACTTTGATTACCTTATTGCCATTGAACGTGACGAATGTGATCTTGCCGGGCGGCTGGCCGAAAACCCAGTCCTCGACTTCGAGGCCGTCTTTGGTTTCGCGCGACTTGTGGTTTGGGCGCCCCAACGCAAGCATCACCTGCTCCCGATCCATACCCTCCAGCACACGCTTATCCTTGATCGCCTTCTGCACCTCAGGCGGCAAGTTTTCGGCATAGAGTTCGGTAGCCGAGCGCTTCTCGAAATCGAGCACGGGCGCGAGCAACTTCTTCACCTCTGTGGCTTTCAACCCGCCGACGGACTTATGAAAGGTAATTTCGATGCTAGTACCGGCCGGCGCATTGCTGTTCGTGTTCCCGATGGGTCTGGTGCCGCCGCCCATGCCGACCTCGACACGCTCGTACCACTTCGGTCCTTTGCGAAAGCCGTTGTTGATTTGGAGCGTGATTTTCTCTTCCTCGACTTCCACCTTGGTGACTTGAACCAGGTCGCCTACGCGCGCTGCGGGGCCGTACTCGCGGCCGATTTCCTCCCACTTCTTTGTGTCGTAGGTTCCGTCTCCGCCGTAGGGCAAAGGCTTCTTGGAACGAGGCAGGAATTTTTTGACGGTCGCATACTCGGCCATCAGGCCGCGCGTGAGTTCTACACGTTCATCGAACGTAAGTTTTCCAGCCTGGACCAACGGGACCGATAAGACAACCGCTAATGCGATGGCGATGCGGGTAAGCATGGCGGCTCCTCTGCGGGCGGATCAAGCAGCGGAGAGACTTGCTGCCGGACCGGAGCTTTCCACAGATACGCTACAAGCGCGACCATCACGGCCGTGGTCAGAATGCTGCCTTCGGGGCCGTAATCGCCGCCGCTCCACAGCTTACCGGCGGACCACTCCAGTGCATAACCCGTCATTCCTATTTTAAGCCCGCTGACGTTGACACCGAAAAGCGGCAGCGTAAGGTTCCAGCCGAAGTGCAGCCCGATGGGCAGCCAGAGGTCCCGGCTCCGCAGAAAGGCGTATCCGAACAGAGCGCCGAAGCACCCAGTGTTTACCAGAGCCAACCACCACGCGCTGGGGTTGCTGGTGTGCATCAGGGCGAAGATCACGGCAACCGGTAGGATAGCGGCGAAGACACCCCGATCGGCGAGCAGAACCTGAAATGCATATCCGTGAAAGAGGATCTCTTCGGCCGCTGCCCCGAGCGCCAGCATCACGATCACGTACACCATGCTCCGCGCAGGTGGCCAACCGCCTTCCGCCGGTTGAAAATGGGCCGCCCCAAAGACTACCGGTGGACCGAGGACCGCACATACCGCACCGATGCCACCCGCAAGTCCGATGCGCAGGTTCTGCAACGAGCTGCGATTCCACCGCATCCCGATATCCCGAAAGGCCAGCCGCTCGTAGATCCTCATCGCGAGCGCATTGCCGAGCAGCGCAGCCGCAAGGCTGCTGGCCACCGCGATCAACAGCGGCAGGTCAAGGTTCCACAACAACCATGCCGTGATGATCAGTACGCAATAACAGAAGATGGCGTAAACGCTGACTTTCAGAGCCGTCCGGAGCGGATCGCGGCGCGCCGGCATGGCAGCTCAGCTCGTTTTGACCTGAACGCCTTTGGGAGCCACACGGACCGGCAGTACAGTGGCGCCTTCCCGCTCGATGGCTGCGGATACCGGAGCCTTCGCGCCATGTTCCACGAGGAATAAGACACATCCGCCGCCGCCCGCGCCGCAGACCTTGGCGCCGACCGCGCCCGCTTTACGCGTTACTTCCACCAGCCGGTCGATCAGCGGGGTGGTAATGCCAGGTGCGTTCTTTCTGCGGTGGGACCATTCTTCGCGCAGCAGGCGTGCGGTCTCTTTCCAGTCCGCCTTCTCGAGTGCCTGCCGCATGGCCCAGGCGATCTCGGCGATACGGTCGAAGTTTCGATGCACTTTGCGGTCGCCGTCAATGTGGGCCTTCATGACCTCCCAGTTGTTGATACCTGACATGCGGGGTTCGCCGGTATAGGCCAGCACAACGCGCTCGTTGAGGTCGTCCAAATCAACTGCGATAGGTTTGCGAACGATGCCTGCCTCGGTCAACTCGATCACGCTCACTCCGCCGTACATTGCCGGATAGTAGTCCTGGCAGCCGGTAGGCACGCGGATGATTTGGGCTTCGATGTTTTGGGAGATCTCCCGGATCTTCTCGATCTTGTATCCCGCTCCAGTAAGCCGGTTGAGCGCCGAAGAGAGAGCAATGATCAGGGTCGAAGATCCGGAAATGCCTGCACCGGCCGGCGCTTCGGAGTGCGTGCTCACGTTCAGCCCGGTTTCAGGCGTGAAATAGCGCAGCAGCCAGGCAACCAGGGGCAGCTTGTACTTGCTGGCCGCACGGAGCTCTTCCAGGGAGTCAAAGCTCTCTTCAGCATTCAGGTCGCGCGAACGGAGATGGAATTTGCCGTCATCCCGCGTCTCAAGCTCGCAGCTTGCGTACCGATCGACGGCAAAATTGACTGTAACCGCATGACGGTGGAACAGGTACAAGGGCCAGATGTCGATCGTACCGCCGGCCATATCGACTCGGCATGGAGCTTTAGCTGATATTCTCATGAGTATGCCCGCCCGCAGAATTCTTCAACTGGGCGACCCTATGCTGCGGGTCGTGTCCGCTCCGGTCAGCGGCGCGAGCGAAGCGAAGCTCGTGTTCCGCGATTTACGAGCTACACTCCACGATTTCCAGCGCACCCAGGGGTTCGGGCGCGGCATCAGCGCGGTGCAGATCGGCGACCCGAAGCGACTCATATACATAGAATTCCAGGGCGAAGCTTATTGTCTCATGAATCCCCAATATGAGTTCCTAAGCGAAGCCAAGTTTCGCCTTTGGGACGACTGCTTCTCGTTTCCTGAGCTGCTGGTATGGGTCGAACGCTCCGAAAGCTTGCGGGTGCGTTATCTTGATGAACGCGGCGATGCGCGATACATTGAAGCCGCAGGCGTGTTTTCCGAGCTCTTACAGCACGAAATCGATCACCTGGATGGCATTCTTGCCATTGATCGTGCCATCGATCGCACCAGTTTCTGCACGCGGCAGGAGTATGAGAGACGCTATCGGACAAGCGCCGCACCACCTCAAGGGTTCGTACCGGTACGGGATGAACCGGCCGCGATCCAGGTGAACAGATAGCACCTCCTGCCTGCTAACAGTCGACAGAGAGCATCGTCTAACCAGCGAAGGAACGCATAACTTCACTTACTTGCGGAGGTGGCCGTCGAGCATGGCCTGATGCTCTCGCGTGCCGGGCGGTGCGCACGCCGCCGCTGCGCCTGATCGGTGCACCCGCCCACGGAGGGCATCCTGTGTTGTGGCTTCAATCGAGCACTATTGGTTTGTTTACTCTCGGCTTGCTATCGGCGCAGGTAACGCCCGAGTGGAGCGCCCTGATGGCGGAGGGCGAGCGGGCGGTAGATGAGGGACGTATACCGGATGCCGGCCGGTTCTTCCGGAGCGCCTGTGAGCTGCTGAAGGAACCGCCTGCCACAGCGCGCCAGATGGCGCTCTGTGATAACAATCTGGCGGTAATCGATCAGCTCGGCGGCAACTATAGCAGCGCCATCCGGCGATATCGAGAAGCCATGCGCCGGTGGCAGGAAATCGGGATGACAGCGGTCGACCAGGCCACGACCCTCAGCAACCTGGCGCAACTTCTTCTCGAACAGGGCAGCCGGGACGAAGGCGAGCAGGTATTGCTGCGGGCTCTGGAGATCAGCCGTCAGCTACCCGCCAACCATCCCCGCGTTGCATACTTGCTCACGCAGCTCGGATGTCTCTACGCAGACACAGGCAGGACTGATCTGGCCAGGGACTTCACCCGGCGTGCCGCCGCTCTCTACAATTCACCTGAGGCCAAGAAGAGCGAACTATATCCGGCTCTGCTGAGCCGGCTGGGCCAACTGTACACACGGTTGCAGAACTTCGGTCCGGCCGAAACAGTGCTTCGCGACGCTCTGGAGATTTTCGCCCGCCGGGGCAAGCCCGACGAACTGTCGTATGCCGCCACGCTCTCCACGCTCGGGACAGTCTACCGGCTTGATGGCCATCCCGAGCGAGCGGAGCCTTTGTACCGAAAGGCAGCCAAAATCTACGAGACCATTTACGGGCCAAACTACACCGCGCTCGGGGCCCTGTTGGGAGAACAGGCGATGATCGACGTGGAAGGAAGGAAGTTCGCGATCGCCAAAGAAAAAATGAAGCGCGCGATCGCGATTTTGTCCGGCGCCCTCGGGCCAGAGCACGTAGACGTGGCGATATTGGAAAACAACCTGGGGTCGATCTATTCTTACGAGGGTAAATTGGAGGCAGCGGAACGGCTGCTCCGGCATGCGGTTTCCGTCGAGCAAAAATATTTTGGCCCCGGTAATGTGGAACTCGCAAAATGCGTGTTCAACCTCGCGGAGGTTGAAGCGAGACAGGGCCGGAGAGAGCTCGCCGAGGAACACTATCGAGAGGCGATAGGCATCTATGAGCGCGCTGATGGTCCGGTGAATTCGCAACTCGGAGCTGTGATGCTCTCCTATGCGCGCGTGCTACAAAAGAACCGAAAACAGGAGGCCCGCAGTATCGAGCAGCGTGCAAAAGCGCTGCTGGCTGCGCATTGATAGGGTCAAGTGGCATGGCTTTCGGGCGTTTCCTTCGGGGACCCCCGGTTAGAACGGAATTCCAGCATCAGCAGAGCGGTGACAGCAATCGCACAAACAAGTGGGAACCAATCTCCGTTACGCGTGTAGAAGGTTCGTCCAGTGGTCCACGTGAAGCCGGTCCGTGACGCGGCCTGAATATACGGTGGGAGGCTGCCACGCACGCGGCCAGCCGTATCGATGGTAGCGCTGATGCCATCGTTGGTAGCGCGAAGAATCCAGCGCCGGTTTTCGGCGGCGCGCATCCGCACAATCTGCAAATGCTGCGCACGCGCCGCGCTCTTGCCGAAGTAACCATCGTTGGAGATGTTGAACAGAACCTCGGCGCCCTCTGACGCAAAGCGCCGCACAAAATTAGGGAATACCGATTCGTAGCAGATGAATGCGCCGAGCTTGTGCTCGCCCACGGGCGAAACCACGATGCGCGAGCCCGGCGAAAAATCGCCCGCTTCACTCGAGATATGCCGCGCGAGAGTTCCGAAGGGCCATGGCACGAACTCGCCGAAGGGTACGAGGTTCACCTTGTCATACCGGGTTACCGGGATGCCTTGTGGTGAGACCAGGACGGCGGAGTTCAGCGGTGAGCCGTCTGGCGTGTGGGACACAACACCTGCGATTACAGAGGCCTGCGTGGTCCGTGCGAGTCCATCGATGAGGCCGCGGAATCCGGGGTCTTGATAGTAGTAGAAAGGCGCGGGCACCTCGGGCAGCGCGATCACTGCAGGGCGTTCGGCACCAGTGGCCATGGCCTGCACCGCCAGCCTGACGAGATTGCGCTCGGTTCGTTCCAGCTTTTCGGCCGTCCACTGCTCGGATTCCGAAATATCGGGCTGCACCAGCACTGCCACCTGGCGTCCTCGTTCGGCATCCGGCAGGTGCGGCAGAAAAATCAGGAACGGTAGAGGCAGAAGCCACAGTGACTCCATCCGCGGGCGGCGCATCGCCGCGAGTGCCAGTGCGGTGGACATCATCATGAAGATGAACGACAGCCCATAGACGCCCGTGTACGGAGCCAGTCGCATGGGAATCCCCATATCGATTCCGGCATTGCCGAGTGCCAGCCAGGCAAATCCCAGGAATCCGTGGCTGGCCTCCACTGCTACCCATAGGGCGGCCACCGCCGGAACGGCCCACCAGCGACGCATCAACATACCTGCAAGAAGCGTGAAGGCCGCCATGTGAAGTCCTTTGGCCAGACAAAATAAGAAAAAAAGAGCCCACCCGGCAACATCTCCTACTCCGCCGTGGAAGGACAGCACGAATTGAATCCAGTAGCAAACCCCAAACCAGTAAACGATGCCGGCCACCCATCCGGCCAGGAAGCGCCGCCACGGGCGAAGTTCCCCGAGGGCCGCTACCAATAGCGGAGCAAGGGCGAGGGGCGCCAGCCATGAGATATGCGCGTGCGGAAACACGAGTACGAGCAGAATGGCCGATATGGCAGCCAGCGCGTAGTTCACGCCCCGCTGCTCGCGGCTTCGCTCACCTGGTCGGCCATATAGGAACTGCGGACCAAAGGACCGCTGAAGACCATCTGGAATCCCAGCGAAAGACCATACATACGCCAGTCCTCGAACTGTGAGGGCTCAACGAATGCAACCACCGGTAGATTGCGGCGCGTTGGTTGGAGGTACTGTCCGATAGTGGCAACATCCGTTTCGACGGCTCTCAGATCGCGGAGCAGTTGCCGCACCTCAGAATCGGACTCACCCAACCCGACCATGAATCCGGATTTGGTCAGCACCGTGGGACGATGCCGGCGCGCAAATGCCAGCACTTCAAGTGACTGCCGGTAATCGGCCTGGGGCCGCACCTTGCGATAGAGGCGCGGAACGGTTTCCATGTTGTGATTGAAGACATGTGGCGCGGCGTCGAGCACCCGTGCCACCGCATCGAGATCACCGCAAAAATCGGGCGTGAGCACTTCGATGCGGGCGTCGGGCAGCGCCCGCCGGACTTCGCGCACGGTTTGCGCGAAGTGCATCGAACCGCCATCAGGCAGATCGTCACGATTTACGCTGGTGATCACAACATAACGCAATTGCATGGCGAGAGCCATACGCGCCAGGTTAGCGGGCTCCTCGGGATCGAGCCGCATATCCTGCTTTTCCGGCGAGCCTTTGGGCACCGAGCAGAAGCCGCATCCGCGCGTACACAGGTTGCCCAGAATCATGAATGTGGCCGCGCCCCGATGAAAACACTCATGGATGTTGGGACACCGCGCCGATTCACAAACCGTGTGCAGATTTAACCGGCGTAAACCGGCTTTGAGCACATGCAACGACTCAAAATGAGTGCGTCCCTTGCGGGCCCACGCGGGTAGACGCGGTCCGGAAGATTGACCGATCTGGACGAGAGAATCCGCCACCGTTACTTTCTCACGATCGGTCGAAAGCCCGCGTTCTCCAGCTCGGCTTTGGCGGCGCCGAGCGAAGCCGTATCTTTGTAAGGACCCACGAGTACGCGCACGTAATCGGTCGGTCCGGGAGCCAGACTGGCAGGAAAACCTTTGTCTTTGAGAGTTCGGGCCACTACCTCGGCTTCGGGCTTTTTCACCGCCATCACCTGGAGATACGTTTGACCGGGCTCGGGTTCAGTGACCGGTATGGGGCCGGAAGTCGCTGCGGGGGTGGCGGCTGGTGCATCCGGTTCACGCGCCGGTTGCGTGGTGGGCTGCGGAGGCGCGCTTTCAGCAGGTGCGGGTGGAGGTGCCTCCGCCGCAGTTTGCGCGGCCGCCGGAGACGAATTCCCGGCCCCTGCGGGTGGCCGGGGTTCCGACCGGGACGGCGGAGTTGTTTCCGCGGAGGCGGTGCGCGTGCCCGCCGGGGCTGAATTGCGCCCCAGAATATACCCCATGATAAAGAACACGCCGAACAGAATAATTACGATGAAGAATCCGCTGAGCAACTGCTTATTGCCCAGGACAAGCTCGGGTTCGCCGGTTTCGGTGTTTTTCATGGATTCGGAGATCTTTGTCCGTCAGGTGACGCAACACGATCCAACGCGCGCCCCAACGAGCTAATTATATCGAGCGGCAGCGGGAAGACGATGGTAGTGTTTTTCTCCGCGCCGATTTCGAGCAACGTTTGGAGATAGCGCAGTTGGATCGCGGCGGGCTGCCGCTGAATCACTTCCGCTGCCATGGCCAGCTTCTCCGCCGCCGTGTATTCGCCCTCCGCGTGGATGATCTTGGCGCGCCGTTCGCGTTCCGCCTCGGCCTGCTTGGCGATTGCGCGGATCATCTGCTCGGCCAGATCGACTTGCTTAACCTCCACCATCGTCACTTTCACTCCCCAGGGAGACGTATGCTGATCGAGGATAGCCTGCAGCCGTATGTTAAGTTTCTCGCGTTCGCTGAGGAGCTGATCGAGCTCCACCTCGCCCAATACGCTGCGTAAGGTAGTCTGCGCGAGCTGCGAGGTGGCGTAAAGAAAATTCGAGACCTCCACGATGGCGAGGCGCGGATCCACCACGCGAAAATAGATCACTGCATTGACCTTGACCGTGACGTTGTCGCGTGTGACCACGTCCTGCGGCGGCACTTCGATGGTGTCCACGCGCAGCGAGACGCGCACAATACGATCGATAGGCGCAAACACCAGGATCACTCCCGGTCCCTTGGCGTGCCCGAGTACACGTCCGAGACGGAAGATGACGCCGCGCTCGTATTCCCTGAGGACCTTGATGGACGAGAGCAGATACAGTCCCACGATGATCACGACGACGGACGTGAGCGAGAATTCCATGTCTAACCTCCGGACTGATGGGGAACCGGCTCGACGGTGAGCATAAGCCTGTCAATGGCGGTGACGCGCACGGGCGAACCGGCGGGCACGCGCACTAGCGCAACGGCGTCCCAGTATTCCCCGCGGACCAATACCTTGCCCGTGGCAGGCCGGACATCGCCGGCCACTTCGCTGATTACCACACCAACTTCGCCAACCATGGCCTCCGCGCCCGTCACTACCTTGTTCCGGCGCGCCTGTACCACGAGCGAGACCAGCAGGACCGTGATGATCGAGAACGGAATTGCCAGCGCGAGTGCAGTCGAGAGGCGGATACGCAACTCGGGCTCGGGCGTATCGATGAGCATTACCGCGCCAAGCACCATAGCGATAGCGCCACCCAACCCTAGAATCCCGTGCGATGTGAACTTGGCTTCCAGTATGAACAATACGATTGACAGAATCAGAAGCGCAGCTCCCAGCCCGTTAATGGGTAGCACGGAAATCGCCGAGAGACCCAGTAGCGCGAGAATGGCGCCAACTACTCCCGGCGCGATCAGACCCGGCGCGGAGAACTCCGCATAAATGCCCAGCGCCCCAAGTACCAATAGGATCAGCGCAATGTTCGGATCGCTAATAGCCGATAGAATTTTCTGGCGCAGTGTGCGTTCGTAAGTCAGCATCGTCGCGCCGGCCACGTGCAGCTTCGTGCGGCTACCGTCGAAGCGCGTTATCTCGCGTCCATCCAGTTGCGCCATCAGGTCGCGCTCATTCGCCGCGATCAGCTCGATTAGGTGATTGTCGAGCGCTTCCTTTTCGGTGAACGATTTGCTTTCGCGCACAGCCGTTTCGGCGAGAGCGCTGTTGCGGCCGCGCTTGCCTACCAGACTGCGCAGAGACGCGGCGGCATCATTCTCCACCTTCTGTTTCATGACAGCGTCCATCTGCGCGCCGAAAGCGACAGGATGCGCGGCTCCTGTATTGGTGCCGGGCGCCATCGCTGCGATATCACCCGCTTCGAGCAGGAAAAATCCCGCGGAAGCCGCGCGTCCTCCGCTGGGTGTCACGTACGTGGCGACCGGAACCGGCGATGCCACCAGCTTCTCGATCACGGCGCGCATGGCATCCATCAGCCCACCCGGCGTATTGAGCCTTACGATCAAAAGTGCGGCGTGCTGCTCGCTGGCCTTTGCGATGGCATGCGAGACAATATCCACCGTCACCGGGTGGACCATGCCATCCACATCCACGGCAACCACCCGCGGCGGAGCGGCCACAACACGCACAGAGAGCATGGCGGAAAGCAGAATTGCCGCCCGGATCATGGATGCGACCTCACTCCAATCATACTGCGGACTTTGCTGTCGAAAAACATACTATTAATGGAGCCGATACAAACTTTTCATCGGCCTGCAAAGGTCCTCTTGATAAAATATGGAATCAGTCAGCCAAGGGAGACTATTCAAATCGTATGGCAAGAAAACGCAATAACGGTTCCGATCTGAGTTTGTCTGGTGCAGCTCCAGCGCGGCAGAAGAGCGTGACGCGCACGAAGCATGCGCACGCTCCGATGGCAGCAGAGATCGCAGAAACGGCCGCACCCGAGTCCGTCGAAGCCGGGCCCACGTTCGACGATATCGCGCGGTTGGCCTATTCCTATTGGGAAGCTCGCGGTTATCAGGGTGGTTCCTCCGAGGAAGACTGGCTCCGCGCCGAGCAGGAATTGCTCACCCGTACTTTCTCCGCGAAAGCGTAATTGAAGGCTTTACCTGTATTTTCGTAATACCGCGAGCAGACGTCCCTGAATCTGCACAGTGGCCGCGGGCACCACAATGGGCTGCAGTGTGGAATTGGCAGGCTGAAGGCGGATACGTTCGCCAGGCTCGCGATAAATACGTTTGAGGGTAGTCTCGGTTCCGCCCACGAGCGCGACTACGATATCCCCGTCGTGCACATCGGCAGCGCGCTCGAGCAAAATCATGTCGCCGTCGCATATGTGGTCTTCGATCATGGATTCACCGCGGACCTGGAGCGCGTAGGTATCGCCGTGCCCCGCGAAGTCCTCAAAGCTCAAAGTGGCACGCTGCTCGACCGCTTCTACAGGTGCACCTGCTGCGATGCGCCCGAGCAGCGGGATCTCGGGGAGCGCAATCGGATCGCGCTGGCGCCGCCGCTGGTCCTGCGCATACCGCGGCGCTATTTCGAGCGAGCGGCTCCTGTTGACTCCGCGCTTTAGATAGTTCTTGGAGCTGAGTGTGGCGATATGTTTGTGCACGGTGGCAAGCGATGCCAGGCCCAGCCCATGCGCGATCTCTTCGTAGCTGGGGCTGTAGCCGTTCTCATCCACGAAGCGCGCGATGAAATCGAGCACCTGTTTCTGCCGCTTGGTGAGAGCCATACAGCAAAAAAAGCTCCTTTCGGTATTATTCTGGGCGAATAAAAAGAGAAAAGCAAGGAGAATAATCGTGCGGGCTACATAAGCGTCAGGGGATCGACGTCAATCACCAGCGCGGTTGCTCCCCACTTGTGTTGCTCCGCGAAACCGCGCACCCGCTGGAGCAGTTCATTCAACGCCTTGCGGCTGGCGGCTTTGATCAGAAACTGATACCGGTATTCGGCCTTTAGCCGCGGCACCGGTGCTTCGGCCGGTCCCATAATGCGGATCTTCTCGGGGGGAGGCGTGATGTGGTGGCCCAGTTCGGTGCTCATCCGGAGGGCTTCTTCCTGCTTGGCGGAGCGCACCAGGATGTTGGCCATCGCGCTGAACGGCGGGTACGCCATCATGCGGCGAAAATTCAGTTCCTTCTGATAGAACGCCGTATAATCGTGGGCCGCGGCCATGCGGACCGCGTAATGATCGGGGTTGATCGTCTGAATCAGAACGATGCCAGGCAGATGGCCGCGCCCCGCGCGCCCGGCCACCTGGGTGAGCAATTGAAATGTGCGCTCCCCCGCGCGGAAATCGGGCATGCCGAGTCCAACATCGGCCGATACCACGCCGACCAGGGTTACATTGGGTATGTCGTGACCCTTGGCGATCATCTGGGTACCCACCAGAATGTCGTAGCTGCCCTCGCGAAACTCGCGGAGAATACTTTCGTACTGTCGCTTGCCGCTGGCGGTGTCCCGATCGAGCCGGGCGATGCGCGCCCGCGGAAATTCGCGGTGTAACTCATCCTCCACGCGCTCCGAACCAAGGCCCAGAAAGTAGACGTGCTCGCTCTGACACTTCGGGCACAGGCTCGGAACCTTTTCCGCATAGCCGCAGTAATGGCACAGCATGCGCCGGTCGCGGCGGTGGAACGTCAGCGTCACGGAGCAGTTCATACACTGGACGCGCTCGCCGCAGGTGCGGCACGCCGCGAAGCTCGAAAAGCCACGCCGGTTAAGCAGGATGATGGTCTGCTCGCCGTTGTCCAGACGGTGCCCGACTGTTTCCAGGAGTCTGCGGGAAAACGTGGCCTGCTTACGTGTTTCGAGGAACTCGGTCCGCATATCAATCAGCTCGACCCGCGGCATGGGCCGTTCCTGGATACGTCCGGGCAGTTCGAGCAGCGAATACTTGCCGCGTTCGGCGTTGTAGCGGCTTTCCAGGCTGGGCGTGGCCGATCCCAACACCACGCACGCACCCGCTGCCTGCGCCCGCACGATAGCGGTGTCGCGTCCGTTGTAGCGCGGCGTTTCCTCCTGCTTATAGCTCCCGTCGTGCTCTTCGTCCACCACGATGAGTCCGAGATTGCGGACCGGAGCGAATACGCCCGAGCGTGTCCCCACCACGACCCCCGCAGCACCCGACCGGATCCGGCGCCACTGATCAGTGCGTTCCACATCGGTGAATGCCGAATGCAAGATAGCCACGCGATCGCCGAATCGCGAAAAAAACTGCCCCGCAACCGCTGGCGTCAACGCAATTTCAGGCACCAGCAGCAGAGCGCCCCGGCCACATGCCAAGGCCGTATCGATGGCGTTCAGATAGACTTCGGTCTTGCCGGATCCGGTGACTCCGTGCAACAGAAAGGTGTGGAACTGGCGCGCTTCGATCGCACCACGGAGCTGTTCGAAAGCTGCCATTTGCGCCGTATTGAGCTCGTGCCTGGTACGCACCGGGCCTGCCGCCGCAACTGCGCGATCGGGAAGGAGCGACACGAGCTTCTTGCGAGCCAGAGATCGCGCCGCCGTTCCGGCGTTGCGCACGGTGGATTCCAGGTCCTTTAGGTTATGCGATCCGGGATGTAACTCCAGAAACGCGAGCAGCTCGCGCTCGTCCTTCGGCAGCTTCGCTGGTCGCGCTGCTCCGGCGTCCAGCTCCACTCGCAGCTTGTCGGCGGGCGCTCGCAACGGATCACGCTCACTCTGCAACTGCTCGGCAACGATGAAGTTCTTCCGTTCGAGCGACCGGATTGCTTTGTCTGCGAGCGGCAGCGCCTTGGCAAGGTACGCGGCAGAAAGCGGCCGCCGCTCCAACATCCGAAGCACCTGTAGCACCGGGTCGTCGGGTGAGCAGTCCAGCACCAACTGCCGGGCGGCATCGCGACCGGCATCGGTGAGCGAGTACAGTTTACCCCTGCGGATCTCCGAGGCTAGCGGCAGCATGGCGCGCAGGACTTCGCCGAGCGGTGCGCAATAGTAGCCCGCAATCCACCCGGCGAGCGCCAGTAACTCGGCATCCAGCACCGGCTCGGAGTCGATCAGCCGCAGGGCATCGCGAACAGTAACATCCGGCCGGTCGTCATGGCAACGCAGGATCACGCCGGCGAGTTTGCGGGATCCGAACGGGACGATGATCCGGCTGCCGGGTTGCACGCGGTGCCGCAGCGTTTCAGGAAGTGAATAAGTAAACGGTCGATCGAGCGGTACAGGCAGGCTGACGTCGCAGTAAAGGGCCACCTCAATCCTTGGTGCGAAGGCCGCTCCAAACCTCCGACAAGATGATTGAGTTGGCCGGATTTTTCGCGTCGTACTTCACGAATACCGGGCCCGCGATGGAAAAGTCTCTCGGGAGGCGGTCGCGCAGCGCGGAGACATCCTGGGAGGCGATATAGCCAACCCCGCGCACATCGTAGGAGAAAAACAGTAACTCACCGCGAATTTCGGTGAGGAGCGCGTCGCTGATCTTCCCATTGGTCCCCAGAACCAGGCGGCGTCGCCGCTCACGCTCTTGCGGCGAGACGCGAGAGTGCAGCCAGGCACGCACTCCTATAGTAACTACCAACACCGCGAGTAATCCCAGCAGTCCGAGGAACACCATTTCCGGAGTGGAAAAGGAACCCCCGATGATGGCCGGCATCGATATCCAGCTACCCGGCGACTGGAGTTTCCTGGAAGACCTTCGCCCAATCCTTGAGGAACTGGTCAAGACCTTTGTCGGTGAGCGGGTGATTGAAGAGCATATCCAGAGTCCTATAGGGCATGGTGGCGATGTGCGCACCCGCGAGAGCCGCGTCAATGATGTGAGTAGGGGAGCGCATGGAAGCCGCCAGGATCTGGGTACGAAAACCGTAGTTCTTGTAGATGGTCACGATGCTGCGAATCAAATCCATGCCGGTCTGACCGATATCATCCAGGCGGCCGACGAACGGGCTGATGATATACGCACCAGCCTTGGCTGCCAGCAACGCCTGGCCCGACGAGAAGCATAGGGTGACGTTGACCCGAATGTTATCCCGGCTCAGAATGGAAGTGGCCTTGATTCCGTCCCGCGTCAACGGGCACTTCACCACCACATTTTTATGAATGCGCGCCAGCTCTCGGCCCTCTCGGACCATGGCTCCGGATTCCGTCGACACGACTTCCGCGCTGATATCGCCATCCACGATATCGCAGATCCGGCGGATCTGTTCTTCAATCGGCCGGCCTTCCTTAGCAATCAGTGAGGGATTGGTGGTGACGCCATCCACAATCCCAAAATCCGCAGCCTTTTTCAATTCATCGAGGTTGGCTGTATCCAAGAAGAACTTCACGCGCTTGCCTCCCGTGCTTGTACGAATTATATCAACTTATGCTCCCAGTAATTGCATATACCGGGCAACCGATTCGATTCCACGATAGAAGTTGGGCAAATGGAATTTCTCATTGGGCGCATGCAAATTGTCGTCCGGTAAACCGAATCCCATCATGACGCTGGGAATGCCCAGATATTCGTCAAATGCTCCCACGATCGGTATCGACCCTCCCGAGCGGATGTAGACGGTCTCATTGCCGAACACAGCGGTCATGGCCTCCGCGGCGGCTTGAATGTAGCGGTTATCCGGATTGACGATCGACGGCGCCGCCGAGTGGATAATTTTCACTTCCGCGGTAACCCCTTTGGGGCATGCGGCGCGAACGGCGGCCTTGAGTTGTTCTTCCGATTCCCTGGGATCCTGATCGGCAACCAGCCGGGTGCTGATCTTGGCCACCGCGCGTGCGGGGATCACGGTCTTGGCGCCTTCGCCGGTGAATCCGCCACGGATCCCGTGTACTTCGAACGTCGGGCGAGCCCAGAGGCGCTCGAAGAGCGGCACTTCCGGCTCACCCACCAACTCGCGGGCGCCCATTTCCTTTTCGGTGTATTCCTTTTCGTTGAACGGCAGCCGCGCCCATGCATCGCGCTCCTTTTCACTGGGCGCCGTCACCCGATCGTAGAAACCGGGAATGCGGATATGCCCTTCGCGATCCTTGAGGGCGGCGATGATTTCAGCGGCAGCCTGCATGGGGTTAGGTGCCGCGCCGCCATACACTCCCGAATGCAGGTCGTGATTCGCGCCTTCCACGTGCAACTCCGCGTAGACAATCCCGCGCAGCCCGACGCAGATAGTAGGCAACTCGGGCGCGAACATCTCGGTGTCGCAAATTACTGCGGCGTCCGCCTTGATTCGTTCCGGACGCTGTTTGACGTAGCCTTCGATATGTTCGCCGCCGGTTTCTTCTTCACCTTCGATTAGAAACTTCACGTTAACGGGTAACCGGCCCGAGGTCTTCAGCAGACCCTCGACGGCTTTGATCAGAATGTACGTCTGCCCCTTGTCGTCCGAAGAGCCGCGCGCGAAAATATCCTCGCCCCGGATATCCGGCTCAAACGGCGGAGACTTCCATTCATCCAGTGGATCCGGCGGTTGAACATCGTAATGCCCATAAAACAGTAGCGTAGGCTTACGCGGGGCGCCGAGCCACTCGCCGTAGACCAGTGGATTGCCTTCGCCTTCGATCAGTTCGGCGGCAAGTCCAGCCCCCCGGAGTTCGTCCAATACGAATGCTGCGGCGCGCCGTATGTCAGTTCTGTGTTCCGAAAGTGTGCTGATGCTGGGAATTCGCAGGAACTCTTGCAATCCTGCCAGAAATGCCGGCCGATGCTCTTCGTAGTAGCTCATCGCTTCTCATTGTATGACCGCGTGGGGGTTCTGATATCTTAAGAAATAGCGGATGTGCAGGAATATCAGAAACCTTTTTAACTTCGATCCACCCGTCACTGACGAAGAAATTCGGGCCGCCTCGCTCCAGTTCGTCAGAAAGATCAGCGGATCAGGCAAACCGTCGAAGGCAAACGAGAGTTCCTTCCTGGCGGCAGTAGATGAGATAGCCGGGATCTCCTCCCGCCTTCTACATTCACTCGAAACAACGGCACCACCGAAGAATCGGGAAGAAGAGGCCGCCAAAGCGAAGGCTCGCAGCGCACAGCGATTCCGTGGCTGAGGCAGCGGAGGTTGCTTGCCGCTATAACCCGCCCCGAAGATAAGCTATGACGTCGGCCATGTCCTGCTTATTCAAGTTCTCTTCGAGTCCTTCGGGCATCAACGACACGGTGGACGAGCGGATATCGGCGACGTTCTTTCTCAACACGCTTTCCAGCACAGTGGGATCCGAAGCTTGGAATTCACGTGACTTGAAGTCGCG
>JADMIO011486930.1_pt1 | contig 45001 bp, 38 predicted proteins | sample 8958161 | NCBI WGS metagenome assembly JADMIO01 (sample SAMN16585339, study PRJNA669376) | soil metagenome | isolation source: Crop rotation soil | place: USA: Cullars Rotation, Alabama | collected 2011
CGCGACAACTTGTCCACGTGGAATTCTAAGCTTAGGATCCCAATGTGCTGGAAAGTGAAGCACCGCGCGAACATCGAGTTCGAAAGTATAGCTGACGCCAGCGATCGGCCCCGCGAGAAACTCGTGCGACATGGCGCGCGTGCGCTGGGCGACACCGAGCTGCTGGCGGTAGTGATTGGCCATGGGAGTCAGGGGCGATCGGCGTTCGACCTGGCGACGACGGTGCTGAAGGAAGTCGGAGGCGTGCACGGCCTGACACGTGTCACGCCGGCGAGGCTGACGCGGCTTCGCGGCCTCGGTGGGGCCAAAGTCAGCCGCATGCTGGCGGCCGTTGAGCTCGGCCGCAGGACGCTGTGCATGGTGCCCCGCCCTCGGCTGCCACTGCGAAGCACCAAGGAGCTCGGGCAGTTCCTGTTACCCCGGTTCGGGGCGTTTCCGGTGGAGCGGTTCGGTGTCGTCCTGCTCGATGCCCGGCACCGCCTGCTCGCGGTGCACCTGGTGTCCGAGGGCGCCGTGGACGCCACGCTGGCGATTCCACGGGACGTGTTCCGCGAAGCGACATTCGTTGGCGCGTCCGCGCTGGTGGCGTTCCACAACCACCCGTCCGGCGACCCGTGGCCGAGCCAGTCGGACATCGACCTGACGCGCCGGCTGATGGACGCCGGTAGAATTGTCGGCATCGATGTGGTCGATCACCTGATTCTTGCGGATACACAATTCGTGTCGATGAGAAAAGCGGAGCTGGTCTGATGGCGCGCGTGCTGTACTTCGACTGTTTCTCCGGCGCAGCCGGCGACATGATCCTTGCCGCGCTGATCGACGCCGGCCTGCCGGTCGAGGCGCTGAAGGCGGCGCTCGGCAGTCTCGGCGTCGATCACGAGCTCGTGGTGGAACGGGTGATGCGGGCGGGCATTGTCGCCACGCACGTCTCGGTACGCGACAAGGAACACATCCACAGTCACGAGCATGCCCACAGCCACGGCGACGGGCCCGGCCATTCGCACGATCACGGCCACGCGCACGACCACAGCCATGAACATCGCCACACTCAGGAGCACGGCCACACTCATGAGCACGGCGACACTCATAGCCACACGCACGTGCACGGCCACCATCACGGACATCGAACCCTCGCGGAAATTGCCAGGCTGATCGACGCGTCGGGGCTATCGGCAGACGGCAAAACGCGCGCGAAGGCCCTGTTCCGGCGGATTGGTGAGGCGGAGGCCGCGATTCACAACATGCCGATCGAAAACGTCCACCTCCACGAAGTGGCCGCCGTGGACTCGATCATCGACATCGTGGGTGCGGTGTTTGCGCTCGAGTGGTTCGGCGCCACCGAGATCGTGTCCTCGCCCCTGAATGTGGGCGCAGGGTCGGTCCAGATCGCGCATGGCACCTTCCCGGTACCGGCACCGGCGACGCTCCGGCTGCTCGCCGGGGTGCCCGTCTACAGCTCGGGACAGCAAGCCGAGCTCGTCACGCCGACCGGCGCGCTGATCATCAGCGACTACACGTCGTCGTACGGGCCGATGCCGGCCATGGTGACGCATCGGGTGGGGTATGGCGCGGGCACGAAGGACTTTGACCGCGTGCCGAATGTGCTGCGCGTCGTGGTCGGAGAGCGCACACCCGCCACCACCAGGGCCGACAGTGCGGTTCTGCAACTGGACTGTGAAATCGACGATATGAACCCCCAGTTGTTCGGCCCGGTGGCGGATCGGCTGCTGGAGGCCGGTGCCCTGGATACGTTTCTGACGCCGGTGCAAATGAAGAAGGGCCGTCCAGGCACCCTGCTGACGGTGTTGCTGCCCGCGGACAAGCGCCAGGCCGTGGTGACCGTCGTGTTTCGCGAGACCACGACGATCGGGGTCCGGTTCCATGCCGTCGATCGCGAAACGCTCGATCGCGAATGGCGTGAGGTAGCCATCGGGGGCGGCGTGGTTCGTATGAAGCTGGCCAGCCGACAGGGACAGGTGCTGAATGCCGCGCCGGAGTTCGAAGACTGCCTGCGCGTCGCGAACATGACCGGCCAGCCGGTGAAAGCCGTGCAGGCGGAAGCGATGCGTGCCTGGCTCGAGACAAAAACACCATAGAATGAACGTTTTGCCTTGAGGGTTCGGGCCGGCACATGGCGCGCTTCTATCTGACGACGGCGATCGACTACGTCAACAATCGCCCCCATCTCGGGACGGCCTACGAAAAGGTCGCCGCCGACGTCATTGCCCGCTACCAGCGGTTGCGGGGCGCCGACGTGCACTTTGTGATGGGCAACGACGAGCATTCGCAGAACGTGTTCCGGCGGGCGCGCGAGCTGAACCTGGAGCCGCTGGCCTACTGCGACCGGATGGAACAGGAATTCCGGGGCACCTGGCAACGGCTCAATATCTCGTTCGACGATTTCATCCGCACCACAGAGCCCAGGCACCGGAAGGCCGTGGAAACGCTAGTGATCCGGTCGCGGACGGCCGGGGACATCTACGAGGGCGTCTACGAGGGCTGGTACTGCGTCTCCTGCGAGGCTTTCAAGCAGGAGAAAGATCTCATCGACGGCCTGTGTCCGATTCACAAGACCAGGCCGGAATGGATCAAAGAACGGAATCACTTTTTTCGCTTGTCGGCGTACCGCGATCAGCTGCTCGCGCACTACCAGGAACACCCTGACTTCGTCGTGCCGGAATCCCGCCGCAACGAGATGCTGCGCCTGCTCGAGGGTGGCCTCGAAGACATTTCAGTGAGCCGCGCCGGGCAGTCGTGGGGGATTCCGCTGCCGTTCGATCCCGACAGCGTCGTCTATGTGTGGTACGACGCGCTCATCAACTATGCGGCCGCCGTCGGGCTCGGCACCGACGAGGAGCTGTTCGCGAAATGGTGGCCCGCGTCGTTGCACTTGATCGGCAAGGACATCGCACGGTTTCACTGCGTGGTGTGGCCGGCGATGCTGATGAGCGCTGGTCTGGCGCTGCCCACGCAGGTATATGGCCACGGCTGGGTCCTGACCAAGGGCCAGAAGATGAGCAAGTCTCTGGGCACGGTGCTCGATCCACTCGACGCCGCGGAGCGATTCGGTCCTGACCCGCTCCGGCTGTACCTGACCAAGGAAATCGTCTTTGGCGAAGACGGCGATTTCACCTGGGACCGCTTCGAAGAGAAGTACAACGCCGACCTGGCCAACAACCTTGGCAATCTGGTCAATCGCGTTACTTCCATGGCCGAGCGCTATCGAAGGAATCTGGTGACGGCCACACCGCCGGATTCCCGCCTGGCGGACGCCGTGTCGCGGACGGTGGCGGGCTATCAGTCCGCCATGGACCGTTTCCAGCTCGAAAGCGGATGCGCGCAGGTGTTCAGGCTGGTTGACGCGACCAACGAATTCATCGCGAGCAGCGAACCCTGGGTGCTCGCAAAGCAGGACGCCACGCAGGGACGTCTCGACCAGGTGCTGTGGTCGTGCAGCGAGTCGCTGCGTGTGGCGGCAACGCTGCTGTCACCGGTCATGCCCGCGTCGGCCGCCGAGATTCTGACCCGGCTGGGCGCCTCGTCTGCCGATCTGCGTCTGGAGCGGGACACGGTGATTGTGACGGGCGGCGAGCGCACGCTTGCGCGGAAAGACGCGATGTGGCCACGGATCGAAGCACCGGCCCCCGCTGACCTTGTAGAACTTTCGACAAAGGAGACGACAGTGACGAACGAAGCGACGCCTAATCCTCCGGCGGTGCCGGTCCCGGCCGAGGCAACTCCTGCCGCGCCTCCGGCGCCCGCAGCACAGGCGCCCGCTCAGGCCGGCGCCTGGCCGATGGATCAGCGCATCTCGATCGACGATTTCATGAAGATCGATCTGCGCGTGGCCAAGGTGACCGCGGCCGAGCGCGTGCCCAACTCGAAGAAGCTCATGAAGCTCTCGATCGATCTCGGCAGCGAGCAGCGGACGCTGGTGGCGGGTATCGCGGAGGCATACGAGGCGGAGGCGCTTGTCGGTCGTCACGTCGCGATTGTGGCCAACCTGAAGCCGGCGAAGCTCATGGGGATCGAGTCGAATGGCATGGTCCTGGCCGCGAGTCCCGACGGCGGCAAGCCCCTTCTCGTGTCGTTCGACGAGCCTCCCGCTCCGGGCACGCGCGTTCGTTAGGGTCCGGTGATCGTCGATTCCCATTGCCACCTGGCGGACGAGAAGTTCGCCGGGGATCTGGACGCCGTGGTGGCGCGTGCCAGGGACGCGGGCGTGACCCGAGCGCTCTGCATCCTCTCGGCCGACGAGCCGGACGAGGTCGCGCGCTCGGTGGCCGTGCGGCGGGCCTGGCCGGCCGTACAGTTCGCGGCGGCCATCCATCCGCATCGGGCCGGGACCTATGCCGGCCGCATCGAGGACGCGGCACGCGTCACGCGTGAAGCGGCGGAGTCAGCGGGGGCCGTGGCGATTGGCGAGATTGGCCTCGACTATCACTACGATTTCGCGCCTCCGCCGGTGCAGGCGGAGGTGTTTGCGGCCCAGATCGCGGTAGCGCTCGATCGCGACGCGCCGGTCGTGATTCACACGCGCGAGGCGTCGGACGACACGCTGGCTGTCCTCAGGGAGGCAGGGAAGGGTCGCGTGCGCGGCGTGATGCACTGCTTCAGCGGCACGGCTGAGGAGGCACGGCGGGCGCTCGATCTGGGATTCCTGGTGTCGCTGTCCGGCATTCTCACGTTCCCGAGAGCCGAAGACCTCCGCGAGGTCGCGCGCATGGTGCCGATCGACAGGCTGCTCGTGGAAACCGACGCGCCGTTTCTGGCACCCGTGCCATATCGCGGCAAGCGGAACGAACCGGCGTTCGTCGCACGCACGCTCGACGTGCTGGCGACGCTTCGTCAGATGACCCCGGCGGCCCTGGCAGTGCAGGTCGCGGCCAACTTCGATGCGATGCTGGGACCCGCGCACGCATCACGACCGGCGTGAATCACGTCATCGTGCGTTGACACCCCGGCGAATCCTATGGTCTGATTTCCGCAGGTTTTTGCCACGTGAGTCTTCAGGCGCGCTCGATCTCTGCGAACACCACACCCACGTCCATTCCGGGGCTTGCCGAGATTTTTGAGCCGGTTCGCGAGGAACTGGCGCGTGTCGAGCGCGAATTCGCCCGCCATCTGCAGTCGCGCGTCGAACTGATCCCAGAAATGGGGAAGTACGTGCAGATGGGCGGCGGGAAGCGCGTGCGCCCGGCCGTGCTCCTGATGGCCTCGCGGCTCTGCGGCTACACCGGCGACCGCGGAGTGCTCAACGCCGCGGTAGTCGAGTTCATCCACACGGCCACGCTGGTCCACGACGACATCATCGACGGCGCCGAAACGCGTCGTGGCCGGCTGACGGCCCACGCACGCTGGGGCAGCGACATCACGGTGCTCCTCGGCGACTACCTCTACATCCGGTCCATGGCGATGGCTCTCACGCAGGACACGCTCGAAGTCGTGCGCCTGCTCTGCGACGTCACGCTTCGCATGATTGAAGGCGAGCTCTACCAGCTCACGAAGGCCGGCGACGCGAACATCACGGAAGAGGAACACCTCGAGATCATCCGGCGCAAGACCGCATTTCTGTTTTCCGGCTGTGCGGAGATCGGCGCGGCGCTCGGGGGTGCACCCGCAACGCAGCGCGCCGCGTTGCGCGATTACGGCTTCGACCTCGGCACCGCGTTTCAGATCGTGGACGACGTGCTCGATTACATGGCGGATGCAGAGGCTCTCGGGAAGCCGCTCGGGGGCGACCTGCGCGAAGGCAAAGTCACGCTGCCGGTGATCCTGCTTCTTCAGAAGCGGCCCGACATGGCGCCCGTCATTCAGAGCGTGATCGCCGAGGGCGAGGTCCAGCCCGAGACCTGGCGCATGATTCAGGATCTCCTGCGACGTGAGGGCGCCGTAGACGCTGCGTTCGAGCGTGCGGTGGGATTTGCCTCGCGCGCCAAGCAGCACATGCTCGACGCGTTCCCGCCCTCCGTCGAGCGCGAAGGCCTCGTCGCCCTCGCCGACTACGTCGTCAGCCGCGATCGCTAGGGCGGTCATGACCCCCGCAGAACGGGTCGCGGAGCTTCGGGCCGAGATTCGCCGTCACGAAGAGCTCTACTACCTGCACGATGCTCCCGAGCTGACTGACGCCGAGTTCGACGGGCTGATGCGAGAGCTGGCCGCGCTCGAGGCCAGCCATCCTGAACTACAGGACCCGGCGTCCCCAACCATGCGCGTGGGCGGCCGGCCAGCGGAGGGGTTCGACACAGCGGCCCACCTCGCGCCCATGCTGAGTCTCGATAACGCCTACAGCGATGAGGAGTTACGGGAGTTCCATGCCCGTGTCTGCCGCGGACTGGGCGTCGAGGAGACCACCGAGCTCGCATATGTTGCGGAGCTGAAGATCGACGGGCTCAGCATGGCCCTCACGTACGAGTCGGGCCGGTTGGTGCGCGGCGTGACACGCGGGGACGGCGTGCAGGGCGAGAACGTGACCCAGAACGTCCGTGTGGTGCGCGCGATTCCCTTGCAGACCCGGAGTGATGTGCCGGCGCTGATGGAAGTCCGCGGCGAGGTGTTCCTGCCGCGCGCCGCCTTCGCCCGCATGAACGAAGAGCGGGAGCAGGCCGGCGAGCCGCTGTTTGCCAATCCGCGCAACGCGGCGGCCGGCGCCATCCGGACCCTCGATTCGACGGCCGTATCCAGACGCGGACTGAGCGCCTACTGTTATCAGGTCGTTCTGCCGGGGGGCACGGAGCCCGCGGCCACGTCCCACGCGGAAATTCTCGACCGGCTGGCGTCTTGGGGATTTCCGGTCCAGAAGGACTGGAAGCTGTGCGCGAACATCGATGAGGTGATCGCGTTCTGCGCCACTTGGAGAGATGCCCGCCACGCTCTGAAGTTTGAAACCGACGGCGTTGTCATCAAGTTAAACGACCTGGGCAGCCGCGAGCGTCTGGGTGCCACCGCGAAGTTCCCGCGCTGGGCGACGGCATTCAAGTTTCCTGCAGAGCAGGCCGTTACCACGCTTGTCAGCATCGAAGTCAATGTCGGACGGACCGGCGCCGTCACCCCATATGCCGTGCTGGAGCCCGTGCGCCTGAGCGGCACCACCGTGCAGCAGGCCACGCTGCACAACGAACTCGAAGTCGCGCGCCGCGATATCCGGCCCGGTGACCGCGTGATCGTCGAGAAAGGCGGCGACATCATCCCGAAGATCGTGGGCCCGGTGCTGGCCGACCGATCGCCGGATGCCACGCCGTGGAAGATGCCGGCTGTGTGCCCGTTCTGCGGCAGCACGCTCGTGAAGCCCGATGAAGAAGTCGTGTGGCGATGTGAGAACGCCTCGTGCCCGGCGCGGCTGCGCCGCAGTCTCGAGCATTTCGCCGGGCGTCGGGCCATGAACATCGAAGGCCTCGGCGAATCGCTGGTCGATCAGCTGGTCACAACGGAACTGGTCCGGGATTACGCCGACTTGTATGCCCTCACCGTGGATGCGCTGGCGGCACTCGAGCGCATGGGCAAGAAGTCGGCCGCCAAACTCGTCGCGGAGATCGACGCCAGCCGCACCGCGGATATCTGGCGGTTGCTGCATGGCATCGGGATCCGCCACGTCGGCGAGGGTGGCGCGCGCGCGCTGGCAGCCGGATTTGGATCGGTGGCCGCTATCCGGAACGCGACCGTCGAACAGTTGCAAGCCGTTCCAGATGTCGGCGAGGTCGTTGCGCGATCCGTCCGCTCGTTCTTCGACGAGCGGCGGAACGCATTGCTCATGGATCGACTGGCTGCAGCGGGCGTGTGCACGCAGGTGCTGGACATATCGGCTGACGCGGCCGTCAAACCGCTCTCTGGCACCACCTACGTGATCACGGGAACGCTGGAGTCGATGAGCCGCGACGAGGCCAAGGCAAAGCTGGAGGCACTCGGAGCGAAAGTTGCCGGATCGGTCAGCAGGAAAACCACCGGCGTCATCGTCGGTCACGACGCGGGGACCAAGGCGGACAAGGCAAAGGCCCTGGGAGTGCCGCAGCTCGATGAGGCCGCATTTGTGGCCCTTATAATGAAATCCACAGGTCCATGAATCGTGTCGCGGGCGCATTGGCAGTTCTGACGGGCGTCGTCGGATTCCTGATTGGCTTGGTCGTGCAGGCCGGAGGAGCCAGGCCCGGGCCGGCGGCCGGCATGCTGAAACCGCACGAGCTGCAGCCGCTCATGGTGACGGCCGAAGCGCCAGTCGTGGCCGCGGCGACACCAGGTCCCCTGGACTTCGCGGCGGTCGCGGCGCGCGTCAATCCTGTCGTCGTGAACGTGGACGCGGCGGTGAGGGCCGACAGCCGCTCGCGCTCGGGGCCGCGCTGGCGGCGCGACATCGCGGACGATCCGGGTGCCCCGCGCGAGGGATCCGGCAGCGGGTTCTTGATCGACAGCTCCGGTTACCTGCTCACGAACTTCCACGTCATCGACGGCGCGGATCGACTGACGGTGACGCTTGGCGACGGGCGCTCTTTCCGCGCGGAGCTTGCCGGCGTGGATCCGGCGATCGATATCGCCCTGCTGAAGATTCCCGCCACCGAGCATCTGCCAGTCGCGGTGCTGGGTAACTCGGACAGTCTGCGTCCGGGGCAATGGGTCTGCGCAATCGGCAATCCACTCGGTTACGTGCACTCGGTCACCGTCGGGGTGATCAGTTTTCTTGGACGGAAGCTCTTTGATCCGTCGCTCGACGCCTACATCCAGACGGACGCCGCCATCAGTCTCGGCAACAGCGGCGGGCCGCTCATCGACGCACAGGGCCATGTCGTCGGTATCACCACGGCCATCAGCGCGCAGGCGGCGAACATCGGATTCGCGATTCCCATCAACCAGGTCATTCCCGTGCTCGAGCAGTTGCGCGAGCGCGGGCGCGTGTCGCGAGGGTTTCTGGGCGTCGGACTCACCGCGATGACACCCGCGCTGCGAACGGCGCTCGGCGTGACCGCCGAACGCGGCGCTGTAGTCCAGGACGTGACGCCGGATACTCCCGCCGAACGCGCAGGGCTGCGTGCCTACGACGTCATCGTCAGCGTGGACGATGTGCCGGTGAGAACGGATGATGAGCTGATCCGCGCGATTGCCGCGCGGCTGCCTGGGTCGGTGGCCAGACTCGGGCTGGTGCGCGACGCGGAGGTGCGCTCGTTGAACGTCAAGCTGACCGAGCGCCCGGTCCGGGAGACCCGGGGCCAGGGCTCCGCCGCAGAATCCGACGCTCGCCCGGCCGCCAGCCGTGAGCACGGGCTCCTCGGATTGACGGTGCGCGATTTGGACCCGACGATTGTCGCGCGCCAGCAGATTCCCGACACGCTGCAGGGTGTCATGGTCGTCGACGTCGATCCGGCAGGTCCGGCGCGACTTGCGCGGCTCAGGCCGGGCCAGGTCATTCTGGAGATTAACCGGACGCGGGTGATCTCCGCCGCGTCGTTCAATGCGCTCGCGGCTGCGCTCAAGCCTGGACGGCCGGTGGCCATCCTCCTTTTCGAGCCGCTGACAGGGCAGCGTCAGCTGCTGACGGTCGTGCCGGATTCCTCTCCATGACGCCACGCATTCTGGTGATCGACGATGAGCCCGCGATCCGCGACACGATGCGGATGATTCTCGAGTACGAAGGCTATGAATGTCTGACGGCCGGCTCCGGCGCCGAAGGACTGACGATGGCCGAGCGCGAGTCACCGGACCTAGTGTTTCTCGACATCAAGATGCCGGGCATGGACGGACTGGAAACGTTGAGCCGTCTCCGCGGCATGAACGATGCTCTGCCCGTGGTGATTGTGTCCGCGCACGGCACGGCCAGCACGGCACTGGAAGCCGGACGCCTCGGCGCGTTTCGGTTCATCGAGAAGCCGTTGTCCAAGGACTACGTGCTCGATGCCATTCGCGAGGGTATCGAGCTCGGCTCGCTCAAGCGTGAGAATCGCCAGATGCGGTCGGCGCTCGAGACCAAGCACCTGATGGTGGGCGAGAGCGCCGTGCTGACGAAGATCCTGAGTGAAGTCAAGCGCGCGGCCCCCACCAATGCCACCGTCGTGATCCTCGGCGAGAGCGGCGTGGGCAAGGAGCTGATCGCCCGCGCGATTCACCGCGCCAGCCTGCGCGCCAAGGAACGGTTCGTTCAGGTGAACTGCGCGGCGATTCCCGAGGAGCTGATCGAGTCCGAGCTGTTCGGTCACGAGAAGGGCGCGTTCACCGGCGCGACGGAGAAGCAGATCGGCAAGTTCGAAATGGCCGACCGCGGCACGATCTTCCTGGACGAAGTCGGCGACATGAGCCCGAAGACGCAGGCCAAGGTCCTGCGTGTCCTCCAGGAAGGCGAGGTGGAGCGGCTCGGATCGTCGCGGACGATCAAGGTGGACGTGCGCGTGATTGCCGCCACGAACAAGGACCTCGAGGAGGAGATTGCGCAGGGACGCTTTCGCGAGGATCTCTATTTCCGCCTGAGCGTGATTCCCATTTCGGTGCCGCCGCTGCGCGAGCGCGTCGAGGACATTCCCGCGCTGGTGCAGCATTTCGTCGGACAGTTCGTCAGGGACAATAACCGTCGCCCCGCCCGGTTCGCGCCGGCGGCGATCGACGCCCTGCGCGCGGCGCGCTGGCGGGGCAATATCCGCGAGCTCCGCAATGTCGTCGATCGGCTGCTCATCATGAGCGATGGGGACGTCATCGAGGCCGAGGATGTGCGCCAGGTGGTCCGGCCAGACCCAGGCGCCTCGCCGGGTCCCAGAATCGTGCCCGCTGCCGGATCCACGCCGGCGACCTTGCGCGATTTCAAGGAGTGGTCGGAACGCGCGTTTCTCGTGGACCGGCTCCGCGAGCACGACTGGAACATCTCCAAGACCGCCGAAGTGATCGATACGCCCCGCAGCAATCTCTACAAAAAGCTGGAGCAGTACGGCATCACCCAGGAATCAGACGGCTGAAGTGCTGTGCCGTTTTCTTCTCCGGCGCACGCCGGCCCAAACCGCTATAGGATCGTAGTTCGTCGCAGCGGACCAGATGACCGCCGTCTTGCCGATGTGGCCCGCGTGGGCCGCGGACGCAGAGGGAGGAAAGTCCGAACTCCGCAGGGCAGTGCGCCGGGTAACTCCCGGTCGGGGCAACTCGAAGGACAGTGGCACAGAAAATATACCGCCCGCCTTCGCTCTCGGCCCTTCGGGCCTCGAGCTTCGGCGTGGCAAGCCCTTCCGGGGTTTGCGGCCGTCAGGCTTCGGCGTGGCAAGCCCTTCTTTCGGGGTTTCCAGCCGCCGTTTGGCTACGGCGTCGCAAACTCCGCGGACACGGGCCTGCCTCGCCGAAGCACGAGGGCCGAAGGCCCGAGTGCGAAGGCGGGTAAGGGTGAAAAGGTGCGGTAAGAGCGCACCGCGCACACCGCAAGGTGGGTGGCAGGCAAAACCCCGCACGGAGCAAGGCCAAATAGGGAGGCGATCAGGCGAAGGCCGCTTGCGGCATCGGCTGAAAAGGACGGCCCGTCCGAAGTCTCCGGGTAGGTCGCTCGAGCCCGTCAGTAATGCCGGGCCTAGAGGAATGGTTGTCGTCTGCCGAAACAGCCGTAAGGCTGTGAAGGCGGAAACAGAATTCGGCTTACGGTTCGCTGCGACGAACTTTTTTCGGGGGTAGTGGGTGGCTTCGTATCTTGTGACTGGCGGCGCGGGCTTCATCGGTTCTCATCTCGTGCAACGCCTGCTCTCGCAGAACAACAACGTCCGTGTCGCCGACGATTTTTCAAGTGGGCGTCGCGAGAACGTGCCCGCAGGTGTCGATCTCGTGGAGGGCGACCTGGCCGATCCGGCCGTTGCCGGGCGGGCGGTCGCCGGCATGGAGTATGTGATTCACCAGGCGGCGATGCCGTCCGTGCCGCGGTCGGTGAAGCAGCCCGTGGAAACTCATCGCGCGAACGTGAACGCCACGCTGAACGTGCTGGTGGCCGCGCGAGATGCCGGTGTCAAGCGAGTGGTGTTCGCCGGCTCGTCCAGCGTGTACGGGGAATCGGTCACCCTGCCGAAGCGCGAAGACATGCGCACGGCCCCCCTGACGCCCTACGCGCTTCACAAACAAATCGGCGAACAGTACTGCCAGATGTTCACCCGTCTCTACGGTCTCGAGACCGTGACGACGCGCTACTTCAACGTCTTTGGTCCCCGGCAGCAACCCGGGTCACCCTACTCCGGCGTGATTTCACTGTTCATTGAAGCGCTGGCATCCGGCAAGGCGCCCCATGTGCATGGCGACGGCCGGCAGACGCGCGACTTCACGTTCGTCGGCGACGTGGTGACCGGTGTCCTCGCGGCATGCCACGCGCCCGAGGCGTCCGGCGAAATCATCAACGTCGCAGCAGGCGGACGTATCTCTCTGCTCGAGCTCATCAGGACGCTGCAGGTCATCCTGAAAACCGACCTGGCGCCCGTCCTCGGCCCACCGCGTGAGGGCGACATCCGCGATTCGCAGGCCGACATTGCCAAGGCCCGCAAGCTGCTCGGGTTCGCCCCGGTCGTGCCGTTCGACGAGGGACTGCGCCAGACCGTCGAGTGGTTCAAGTCGCGCGCCTCATAGCCGCGTTCCCCCGAACGGCAAAACTGCGCGAACCGCTGTAGCGCAACCGCAGTTTCCCCTTACGTCCTCAGCCCGACCCGTTCGGACAACCAGAGGTTGCACTTTCCCCGCGCCACGCGGAGGCGTGCCCGCCTCACGTCACCTCTAGTTCCTTGTAACTAATTGCCGTCGCGTGACTTAGCCCGTACGCTGCGTGCTCGCTCGATCCCTGGCGCACCGCTTGCGATGAGACATGCCGGCCAGCGAAACCGGTGAGGTTCCTGGCGTCCGATCCTGCGCTTCGCCTTGCTGGAATTGCTGGCCCTCTCGAGCCACGAGCTCACCGGCGCAGACTGCTCGGACGCCACAGACGGAGATGGAAATATGGTGCGCACTCTTGTCGTGACGGCGTGTGTTGCGTTGTTCGTTCTGATCGCGGCCGCGCCGCTCGCCGCGGCCCAGACGGCCCCTCAATCGGCGCAGCCGGCCCAGCCCGCGGCGTCACTCGTCAACCTGAACTCCGCCACGCAGGCCGAACTCGAAAAGCTTCCAGGCGTCGGGCCCGCGATGGCGAAGCAGATCATCGATTACCGCCAGAAGAACGGCGGCTTCAAGAAGATTGAGGAGCTGATGAACGTCAAGGGCATCGGCGAAAAGTCGTTCCTCAAACTGAAAGCGCTCATCACGATCGCGCCGGCCAAGGGCGAACGCTGAAACCCGGGTGCGGACTCGTACGTGGCCGCTGCCGGGGCACGACGCCGGTGCGTCCCTGATCGAGGTGCTGCTCGTGCTGGCCATTGTCGCGACGATGACCGGGATTTCGGTGCCGGCGTCAGGGAACCTCATCGATGCAGGCCGAGCTCGACAGGCGGCGGCATTCGTGGCGTCCCGGTTTCGACTGGCTCGCATCGAAGCAGTGAACAAGGCCGCCAACGTCGGTGTGGTGTTCGACCTGGACAACGGGCGATGGTCGATCAGGATCTGCCGCGACGGCAATCGCAACGGTCTGCGGCGTGCCGACATTCGCGCGGGGACCGACCCTTGCCTGGATGGGCCACACGAGTTCAGCGCGCTGTTTCCCGGCGTGAGCATCGCCGTCGACCCCGCCTTGCGCGGACCGGCAGGGGAGCCGCCATCGCCGGATCCGGTGCGATTCGGAACGAGCGACATGGCGAGCTTCTCTCCGAACGGCAGCTGCACCGCGGGCTCGCTCTTCCTACGCACCCCTCGCGGCCAGCAATACGTCGTCCGCATGGCCGGCGTGAATGGACGGCTGCGGGTGTTCAAGTACGAGGTGGGCGCACGGCTGTGGCGCGAGCCGTGACCTGGACCGTCGGGTAGCAGGGACCCAATCGAGCAGGGCGCGCGCTTTCGCGCGGGCTCGACGGGAACCTGCTACCCGTCACCTGACGAAAATGTCGAGGTATTGCGGCAAATGGGTGGCCCGCCGGGATGGCACTGCTGTTGATGTGTACCGGGCGGGGATCGAGGTGCGTTGATGATGATCGGGCAGAGCGCGCCAATGCGTGACCTGAAGTCCCGGATTGGCCAGGTCGCAACTACACACTTTACCGTCCTCGTCGAGGGCGAGAGCGGCGCGGGGAAGGAACTGGTCGCCCGTGCGCTGCATGACGCGAGCGAGCGCCGGAGCGGACCGTTTGTGCCGGTGAATTGCGCTGCGCTCGTGGACTCCTTGCTCGAACCGGAGCTGTTCGGGATCGAGGACCGCACCGCGACAGGTGTCCGCGGACGCCGTGGGAAGTTCGAGTTGGCTGACCACGGCACCCTGTTCCTGGACGAAGTCGCGGACCTCTCGGCACCGGCGCAGGCGAAGCTCCTGCGTGTGCTGCAGGACTTCGTCGTGGAGCGCGTCGGCGGACAGGTGCTGCACCAGGTGGATGTCCGCGTGGTGGCAGCCACCAACCGCCGGCTGCGCGAGGTTGTCGAGGCCGGCCGCTTTCGCGCTGATCTGTATTACCGAATTGCCGGCGTCGAGCTGAGGGTGCCGTCGCTTCGCGATCGGCGTCAGGACATTCCTCTGCTGATTGAACATTTCCGCGGACGGTTGCGCCGCACACGGCAAGTGACGTTCTCCCTGCCGGCGATGGAGGCGCTCATCGCGTATCACTGGCCCGGCAATGTCCGCCAGCTCGCGCGCGTCGTCGAGCACACGGTCGCGCTATCCACAGGCCCTGAGGTGGCGGTGGCCGATCTGCCGTCGGATGTGACCGGAAGGGAACTGACCGACGTGGTGGAGGACGGCACGCTGCGGGGCTGGAGCCGGCGATACGCGAGGCTGGTGCTCGACCGCTGTGATGGCAACAAGCGCCGCGCGTGCGACGTGCTCGACATCAGCTACCACACGCTGCAGTCGCTGCTGGAGACCGGCGACGACACCGCAAAGGGCCGCGCGCGCAGCCGGCCCGAATCCAACGCCCCGGGACGCCCTGAGGAAGGCGACACCGAGCGTATCCAGACCTGTGCATCGATGGTTGGGATCGCCGACGGCCGGACAGCCGGTGTGACAGACGCCCTCCGATCGCCTGGAGGGTCTCCGGGGGTGCCCGGAATGGAGCAAGTGTTATGAACGTGCGTACGTGTGTCTTGACAGCAGTGATCGCCGCGACGGCCGTGACGGTGCGTCCGGCAGCCGCGGCCGATCGGATCATTCACCATGCCATCGACCGCGCGACGGGGGCAGTGGTGCGTGTCGTGCAGACATCCACCGGGCAACGGGTTGAAGTCGAGTCGGCCAATCTGCTCGTGAGCCGGCAGACCGCTCCGGCGAGGATCACCACGGTCATCCGCGACCAGAGGGACGAGTTGGTCGTCTCGTTCGAGCACGGTCGATTGACCGTCAGCAGTCCAGCCGGCCGGCTCTCAGCCACTCGGGTCCAGGTCACGCAGATGGCAGCCGCCCGTCGCATGATCGACGGCTTCCCCGGCAGCCGCAAAGCGTTGTCAATGCTCAACAAACTGGCCTTCGGTCCCGAAGTTCCGGTGCTGCCGCTGCTTGTCACGACGCGATCGTTTTTACAGGCCGTCACGGCGTCCGCTCCATCGCAACGTCACGATGCCGTCGTCAACAACTGGATGAATGCCACGACGCGTGTCACCAAGGTGACGTTCGGGCAGGAGGCGCGGAAGTCTGGCGACCGCACGCCCACGGAATGCTGGGAGGCGTACGCGAAGGAAGCGATCCAGGCCTACATCGAGTACGAAGACTGCGTGAAGGATCTGTCCTGGTACGAGTTCCTGGACATGACGGCGTGCGCGACGATCTACGACGTGCGCGCAATCGGTGCGTTCTCGTGGTGGATGCGCTGCGTCAGCATCGGTTGATCAGACCTGGCCGTCCGGCCGGCGAGGAGGCTGCGTGAGGACCGTCGTTATCGTGATCGTGCAGTTGCTGCTGAGTCTGGTAGTCACCGCGAGCGTCATGCCTCTGGTGTTGATCACGACACCCGCCGCGCAAGCCAGTCCGGCCGTCGGAATGGGCCTGATGGCGGCCATCGTGGTCGTCGCCTTCACGCTCATCGCACTCGCCTGGCCGAAGCGGCTGCGGTGAGCCCGTACAGGCCGGGTCCGGGCCCTCCCGCCGGACCCGGCCGCGTCCGGACGCCGACTTACCTTGACCGGACCGGAGGGCGATAGTACGTTGTAGGGCGATTTTGCGTCCGCGAGGTCGAATGGGCGGCCGAATCCACCCGACACAATGTCTACGCCTCAGATTCCTCTCAAGAAGACTCCGCTGAACGCGAAGCATCGATCCAGCGGTGCCCGGATGGTCGAATTCGGCGGGTGGGATATGCCCGTCGAGTATTCGGGCATTGTTGACGAGCACCTGGCCGTCAGAACCCGGGCGGGCCTGTTCGATGTGAGCCACATGGGTCAGATCGAAGTGGCAGGCGCCGACGCGCTGGCCGTCGTCCAGTGGATGACGAGCAACGACGCGTCCAAGCTGGCCATCGGTCAGATTCAGTACTCGGCCCTGACGACCGACGCTGGGACGTTCGTGGACGACATCCTGGTGTATCGGATGGCGGACACACACTTCCTGCTGGTCGTCAACGCCGGCAATATCGTGAAAGACCATGAGTGGATCGCCGCGCGGGCGAAAGACCGAGGCGGGGACGCCCACGTGGTCAATTCCAGCTCCCGGTATGCGCTGCTGGCCCTGCAGGGGCCCGAGGCGCAGGCGATTCTCCAGACGCTGACCGCCATCGAACTGCCGGACATCAAGTACTACTGGTTCGCCAACGGCGAGGTGGCGGGCGTCCGTTCAATGGTGTCGCGCACGGGTTACACGGGTGAGGACGGTTTCGAAGTGTTCGTGCCGCCGGCGCAGGCCGAGCGCGTGTGGGATGCGGTGATTCAGGCCGGCCGGTCAGCCGACTTGAAGCCATGTGGGCTTGGCGCGCGCGACACGCTCCGTCTCGAGGCGTGCATGCGCCTGTGCGGCAGTGACATGGACGACCAGACGACCGTGCTCGAGGCCGGCCTCGGCTGGATCGTCGGCTGGAAGAAAGACGACTTCCTGGGCGCGAAGGTCCTGCGAGAGCAGAAGGCCGGCAGCCTGGAACGCAAGCTCGTCGCCTTCGAGATGCGCGACCGTGCAATCGGCCGGCACGGGTACCCCGTCCTTCGTGACGGGCAGGCCGTGGGCGTGGTCACGAGCGGCACGCAGACCCCGTTTCTGAAGAAGGCCGTCGGTCTGGCGATGGTGCCTGTCGACATGACCGCTCTCGGTTCCCGTTTCGATATCGATGTGCGCGGCCGGAGCGTCGCGGCTGAAGTGGTGCCCGAGCCCTTCTACAAGCGCCCGGGGAAAGCCTGAAGCAACGCAGTTTTCACGGAGACACCGAATGTATCCGACCGACTTGAAATACACGAAAGATCACGAATGGGTGCGGCTCAGCGACGGCGAAGCGACCGTTGGCATCACCGATTTCGCCCAGCGGCAACTGGGAGACGTCGTGTTCGTGGAGCTGCCGGAAGTGGGCCGCACGCTGAAGCAGGGCGAAGTCTTCGGCAACATCGAGTCGGTCAAGGCCGTATCGGAGCTGTTTTCGCCGGTCGCCGGCGAAGTGGTCGCCGTCAACGGAGACCTGGCGAATCATCCCGAGGCCGTCAACGCGACGCCGCATGAGACCTGGATGATTCGCATCAAGCCGGGCGACTCGTCGGACACCGGTGAGCTGCTCGACGCGACCGCCTACCAATCGCTCGTGAAATAGTCCGCGTTCTTCGGAAGGTTCGACACTGTGGCAGAGACTTTTCAGGCTCGACACCTCGGCCCGCGTGACAACGATGTCACGCACATGCTGAAGGTCATTGGCGCGTCCTCAGTGGACGCACTCATTTCAGAAATCGTTCCGGCCGACATTCGCGCGAAGGCGCCGCTCAACCTGCCGCCGGCAGAAACGGAGTCGGGTTACCACCGGCGTCTGCGTACCGTGGCGGCCAGGAACCGGGTGTTTCGCACCTACATCGGCCTCGGCTACTACGACACGATCACGCCTGCCGTGATCGCGCGGAACGTGTTCGAGAATCCCGGCTGGTACACGCCTTACACCCCGTATCAGGCGGAGATCGCGCAGGGCCGGCTCGAGTCGCTCCTGAACTTCCAGACGGTCGTGAGCGACCTGACGGCGATGGACATCGCCAATGCGTCGCTGCTCGACGAGGCCACGGCGGCGGCTGAGGCGGTGACGCTGCTGCACCGGATCCACAAGGGCGATGACGCACAGACGTGTCTCGTGTCCGATCGCGTGTTTCCGCACGTGATGGCCGTGCTCGAGAGCCGCGCCGAGCCGCTGGGCATCACGCTACAGGTGTGCGACCTGTCGAAGGCCGAGTTCACGCCCGGCGTCTTCGGCGTGTACGTCCAGTCACCCGACGACCACGGCGAAGTGGCTGACTTGAAAGGCCTGTGCGAGCGCGCGCACGCGGCCGGCGCCTACGTGGCCGTCGGCTCCGATCTGCTGGCGCTGACGATGATGACGCCGCCGGGGGAGGCAGGGGCCGACGTGGTGATCGGCAACGCCCAGCGCTTTGGCGTCCCGCTCGGCTACGGCGGCCCGCACGCGGCGTTTTTCGCGACGAGGGAAGGATTCGTGCGTCAGGCGCCGGGCCGCATCATCGGCGTGTCGGTCGATTCGAAGGGCCGCCGCGCGTTTCGCATGGCCCTGCAGACGCGCGAGCAGCACATCCGGCGCGAGAAGGCCACCTCGAACATCTGCACGGCGCAGGCCTTGCTTGCCAACATGGCGGCGTTCTATGCCGTGTACCACGGCCCGGACGGGCTGAAGGACATCGGCGGTCGCGTGCACGATCAGGCGGGCCGGCTCGCCGCAGCCGTCACGGCACTCGGCTGGAGGCAGACGAACAGCGCGTACTTCGACACGCTGCGATTCGAAGCCGACCCCGCCCGCGTGGCGAAGGTGCGCACCGCGGCGGAGATCCACGGCATGAACCTTCGGTATCCGGCCGCGGGCGTCGTGCAGGTGTCGCTGAACGAGACGGTGACCGAGCAGGACCTCGCCGACCTGGCCGCGGTGTTCGGTGACACCGGGGCCGCGACGCTGGGCGCTCCGGGTTCGGCGGTGTCCACACTGACGGGCAGCCTTCGCCGCACCTCGGAATTCCTGGCGCATCCGGTGTTCAATGCGCATCACTCGGAAACCGAGATGATGCGCTACATCCGCGGCCTGGAGCACAAGGACATCGGCCTCGACACGTCGATGATTCCGCTGGGCTCCTGCACGATGAAACTCAACGCGGCGGCCGAGATGATGCCGGTGAGCTGGCCGGAGTTCTCGCGCATGCACCCGTTCGTGCCGATCGAGCAGGCGGAAGGCTACCAGGCGGTGTTCCGCGAACTGGAAACCGCGCTCGCGGAAATCACCGGCTTTCACTCGGTGTCGCTGCAGCCGAACTCGGGCGCGCAGGGGGAGTACGCGGGCTTGATGGTGATTCGCGCGTACCACCTCTCGCGCGGCGACCTGAAGCGCAACGTGGTCCTGATTCCGCAGTCGGCCCACGGCACCAATCCGGCCAGCGCCAGCCTGGCCGGCATGGTGATCGTGATCGTGGCCTGCGACAACCGCGGCAACATCGACGTTGACGACCTCAGGAAGAAAGCCGAGGCTCATCGAGAGACGCTGTCGTGCCTGATGGTCACGTATCCGAGCACGCACGGCGTGTTCGAGGATCGCATCCGCGAGATCTGCGGAATCGTGCACGAGTTCGGCGGCCAGGTCTACATGGACGGCGCGAACATGAACGCGCAGGTCGGCGTGACGAGTCCGGCGGCCATCGGCGCCGACGTGTGCCATCTGAACCTGCACAAGACGTTTGCCATTCCTCACGGCGGTGGCGGTCCCGGCATGGGTCCAATCGGCGTCGCGGAACACCTGGCGCCGTTCCTGCCCGGCCACGCCCTCGTGCCGACGGGCGGCTCGACACCGATCAATGCCGTGTCCGCCGCCCCCTGGGGCAGCGCCAGCATCCTGTTGATCTCGTACGGCTACATCAAGATGCTCGGCGTCGACGGTGTGACGGCGGCCACGAAGTTCGCCATGCTCAACGCGAACTATCTGAAGGCCAGGCTCGAGCCGCACTACCCGGTGCTGTACTCGGGTAACAAGGGCCGCGTGGCCCACGAGTTGATCTTCGATCTGCGCCCGTTCAAGCAGAAGACCGGCATCGACGAGACCGACGTCGCCAAGCGGCTGATGGACTATGGCTTCCATGCGCCGACCGTCTCGTTCCCGGTGGCGGGCACGCTGATGGTGGAACCGACCGAGAGCGAGCCGCTCGAGGAGCTCGATCGCTTCTGCGATGCGATGATTGCGATCCGCAAGGAAATCGATGCCGTGGCGACCGGTGCGGCCGACCCGAAAGACAATGCGCTCAAGAATGCGCCGCATACCGCGGAGGACGTGACCGCCAACGAATGGACGCACGCCTATTCGCGCGAGCAGGCGGCCTATCCCGTCGCGTCGTTGCGGCACCGGAAGTTCTGGCCCACGGTCTCGCGCATCGACAACCCGTACGGCGATCGCAATCTGATCTGCATCTGCCCGCCGATCGAGGAGTACGCCGAGGTCTGACGTAGTCATGCCGGAGGGTCTGTTCCGTACGGCGCCTCTATTCGCCCTCGCATGCGGGATTGCCACCGGGCACCCTGTTCAGACACCATCGCTCGAACAGGTCTTGCAGGCCGGCGCGGCGTACATCGCGCAGTACGAGAAGGCGTTTTCGGCGGTCGTCTCCGAAGAGGTCTACACACAGCGTCTGACCGGTGACATCGCGCGTGCGGGGCGGGAAGAGCGCACCCTCAAGTCGGATCTCCTCCTCATGCAGGTGCGCGACGCCGGCTGGGTCACGTTCAGGGACGTATTCGAAGTGGACGGCCACAAGGTCCGCGACCGCAGCGATCGGCTCGTCGCACTCATCCTCAAGCCGCCGGCAGACGCCGCCGAGCAAGTCAGGCGCATCGCGGAAGAGGGCGCCAGGTTCAATCTCGGACCAGGCTCCCGCACGCTCAACACACCGGCGCTCGCGCTGATGTTCCTGCGCGGGTCGGCGCAGGATCGGTCGCGGTTTCGGCTCATCCGGACGACGAGCATCGACAACCGGCGCGTCGCCGAGCTCGAATTCGTGGAAACGGCGGTGCCCCGCATGGTGCGGACCGTGGACGCTGCCGCGGCGTCCGGCCGGATTTGGCTGGAACCGGACTCCGGTCGCGTCCTCAGAACCGAAATGACGGTGATGTCCGGCGGCAGCCGCGTCAGGATTCGCGTCACTTACCAAATGCAGGAGCGGATTGGCCTGCTGGCGCCGGGGACGATGGAAGAGTCCTACGAGCTGGGCGGCGGCGGTGGCGCGATCGAGTCCACAGCCTTTGTGGCGAGTGGCAACCGCATCGAAGGGTTTGCTGCCTACTCGAACTTCCGGTCGTTCAACGTCGATACGTCCACGATCATCAGGAAGTAGGAATCAGCTGCTCCACGCGTGCACGAAACGCGGTCAGGAGCTGCGTCGACACGGCGCCCGGGCGTCCAGTGCCGATCGGGTGCGCGTCCATCTTGACGACAGGAGTGATCTCCCTTGTCGTGCCCGTGATGAAGGCCTCATCCGCTGCACGGACGTCTGCCACGGACACCGCCTGCTCGGCCACGTCGAATCCCTCGTCTTGAGCCATTCCCAGGACGAATGCCCGGGTGATGCCCGGCAGCAGGCCCGCCTCGAGAGGCGGCGTGATCACGCGACGGTCCTTGACGATGAAAAAGTTGGACTGGGAGCATTCGACCACGTCACCAGCCTGATTGCACATCAGCGCCTCGTCGGCGCCGCAGCGCAACGCTTCCTGCATCGCGAGGGCGTTGTTGATCAGGTTGTTCGACTTGATCAGCGGGTTCAGGGCGGCCGGATGATTCCGGCGCACTGCGACAAGGGCCACCTTGATGCCGTCGGTGAATGTGCGCGCGGGCGGCTCCGGAAACGGTTTGACGATGATGACGGTGGTCGGGTCCGGACACGCCGCGGGATTGTAGGTGAGCTCGCCCACACCGCGCGTCAGCAGCACGCGGATGTACGCCTCATTCAGGCCCTTGTGCGCGGCCATGGTCGCGGAGATCTGCGCGAGCAGCTCATCGTCGGTGAATGGCACCGGCAAGGCGAGCAGCGCGGCGGACCGGCGCAAACGTTCCTGATGGAGGTCGAACAGAAACGGAATCCGGTGATAGGTGCGCAGCGTTTCGTACACGCCTTCGCCGTACAGGAAACCGTGATCGAAAACGGGGATGCTCGCATGTGCCGCATCGGCGATGCGGCCGTTCACTGAGACCGTCGCGTTCAACTTGCGGCGAGTCTAGCACAAGAGATAGTCTCGATCGGTTGCGCGCGCGGGTCGCGTGCGGCCCCACCATGCGCGTACTCAACACGCGGCAGATGCGCGACGCAGACCGCCGCACGATCGCCGACATCGGCATTCCGTCGATCGTCCTGATGGAAAACGCCGGCCGGCAGACGGTCGCGGCGATCGAGTCCACGTTCGAGTCCCTCGAGTCGATGCGCGTCGCCGTCCTGTGCGGCCGCGGGAACAACGGCGGCGACGGACTGGTCGTTGCCCGCGTGCTGCTCGAGCGCGATATCGATACCGCCGTCTATCTGTTCGCCGCCTCCGCCGACATCAAGGGCGACGCCAGAACCAATCTCGACGTGCTCAGAAACCTCGGGGTGGACGTCGTCGAGGTCACCGACGCCGCGGCCTGGGAGCTGCACGGCCGCGAGGTGCTTGCCGCCGGACTGATTGTGGACGCCTTGCTCGGAACCGGCCTCAATGCACCGGTGACGGGACTGTATGAAAGCGTCATCGCCGACGTGAATGCCTCGACGACGCCCGTCGTGGCCATCGACCTGCCGAGCGGGCTGAGTGCGGATGACCATCAGGTGGAAGGCGCGGCCGTGCATGCGTCCATGACCGTGACGCTCGGCGCGCCGAAGCTGCCACTGGTGCTACCGCCCGGCGAGACAATGGCCGGCACGCTCGTCATCGCCGACATCGGCATACCTGCTGCCGTGATTCAGGATCTGGCCGGCCCGTGGGTGGAAATCCTGACACGGGAAGGCATGCGCCGGCTGATTCAGCCCCGCGCGCCCGACTCGCACAAAGGTGACTATGGCCGGCTGGTGATCGTGGCCGGATCGCCGGGGAAGACTGGGGCCGCGACGCTGACCGGGCTCGCCGCGCTCAGATCCGGCGCCGGCCTCGTGACGATTGCTTCTCCCGAGCAGTGTGTCCCGATTCTCGCGGGCGCCGCTCCCGAGTACATGACTCTGGCCCTCACTGAAGGGCCGGAGGGTACCGTCAGTGAAGATGCGGTTGACGCGGTGCTGGCCCTCGATGCGGACGTGATCGCGGCCGGGCCCGGGCTCGGGCGCACCGAGAGCGCGCGCCGATTCGTGCTGGCGCTGGCGGAGCGATGCGGCGTGCCGCTCGTCCTCGACGCCGACGCCATCCTCGCGTTTGCAGGCGAGTCCGATCGGCTCGTGGGCCGCGACGGCACGGACGTCATCATCACGCCGCATCCCGGTGAGATGGCGGCGCTCACGGGGCTGCCCGTCGCCGAAGTCCAGAACCACCGGCTCGTGGTGGCGCGCGACTTCGCGACCACGCATCACGTGACGGTCGTCCTGAAGGGCCACCGGACGGTTGTGGCGACACCCGAAGGCCGGACGTTCATCAATCTGACAGGCAATCCCGGCATGGCCACCGCGGGATCAGGTGACGTCCTCACCGGTGCGGTGGCGGCCTGGATGGGGCAACTGCTGGACGCGGAAGCGGCCGCGACGCTCGCGGTATATCTGCATGGCCTTGCCGGCGACCTCGCCGAAACCGACGAGGGCGCCGCGGGCATGATGGCCAGCGACATCCTGAACCGGCTCGGCGAGGCGGCAGTGGACCTGACCGCCCGCCGCAAGAAGAGCGCAGGCAGCCAGTGATGCGCGAAGTCACGACGACGTCAGAGGCGGAGACGAGTCAGTGCGGCGCCGAGCTCGGCCGCCAGCTGGGACCGGACTCGGTGGTGTTGTTGAGGGGACCGCTGGGCGCCGGCAAGACGGCGTTCGTGCGAGGGCTGGCGCAGGGCCTGGGTTGCGACCCCACCGCCGTGTCGAGCCCGACGTTCACGATCGTTCAGGAGTACTCGGGACCGACGACGTTGCAGCACGTTGACCTGTACCGCTTGGCGCCGGCTGACGTGGATGATCTCGGCCTGGATGACTTGATGCCGGCCGCAGTGCTGGCCGTCGAATGGCCCGAGCGATGGGCGGACGCGCCGGCCGACGCCGTGCAGGTCGAGATCGAGCTCGCCGGCGACGATCGGCGGCGGATCCGGATCTACTCGACGCGGTAGTTCGGCGCTTCCTTGGTGATGATCACGTCGTGGACGTGGCCTTCGCGGATGCCGGCGGTCGTCGTGCGAATCAGCTGCGCGTCCCGCTGCAGCATCGGCACCGTGGCGCATCCGCAGTACCCCATGCCGGCGCGCATGCCGCCGACGAGCTGATGGATCATCGCGGCCACGCTGCCTTTGTGGGCGACCCGGCCTTCAATCCCCTCGGGCACGAGCTTCTCGGTGCCGTCCCCGCTTTCCAGATCGAACTCGTCCTGAAAATACCGATCGCGGCTGCCGCGGCGCATGGCGCCGAGCGATCCCATCCCGCGGTACTCCTTGAAGCTGCGGCCCTGGAACAGGATGATCTCGCCGGGGCTCTCGTCGGTGCCGGCGAACAGGCTGCCGATCATCGCCGAGCTGGCGCCGACCGCGAGGGCCTTGGTGATGTCGCCGGAGTAGCGGATGCCGCCGTCGGCGATGATCGGGACGTCGCGTTCAGCTGCCGCTTGCGCGCAGGCGGCGATCGCCGTAATCATCGGCACGCCGATACCGGCCACCACCCGGGTCGTGCAAATGGATCCGGCGCCGATGCCCACCTTCACGGCATCCACGCCGCGATCGATGAGCGCGCGGGTCGCGTCGGCGGTCGCCACGTTGCCGGCGACGATGTCCACGTTGGTGTGCCGCTCCCGAAGCCTGGCGACCATGTCCAGGACGCCCTGCGAGTGACCGTGCGCCGTGTCGACGATGAGGACGTCCACGTGAGCGGCGACCAGGGCATCCGCCCGATCGAACGTGTCACGGCTGACACCAACCGCGGCGCCGACGCGCAGCCGGCCGAGGTCGTCCTTGCAGGCGTTCGGATACTTGATGAGCTTCTGGATGTCCTTGACGGTGATGAGGCCCTTCAGCCTGAAGTCCGCGTCCACGACGAGCAGTTTCTCGACCTTGTGCCGGTGAAACCGCTCACGCGCCTGATCGAGCGTGGTGCCGACGGGCACCGTGATCAGGTTCTCCTTGGTCATGATGTCAGCGACGGGCCGGTCGATGCTCGTCTCGAACCGCAGATCGCGGTTCGTCAGGATGCCGAGCAGCCGGCCTTCCTTGCTGCCGTCATCGGTAATGGGGACGCCGCTGATCCGGTAGCGCTTCATGAGCTCGAGCGCTTCATAAATCTTGTGAGTGGGCGAGAGCGTGATCGGGTTGACGATCATGCCGCTCTCCGAGCGCTTGACGCGATCCACTTCCTGCGCCTGCTCATCCACGCTGAGGTTCTTGTGGATGATGCCCATGCCGCCCTGCTGGGCCATGGCGATCGCCAGCCGGTTTTCCGTTACCGTATCCATCGCCGCGCTGAGGATGGGCACGTTGAGGCGTTTGGTTCGTGTGAATCGTGAGCTGACGTCGACCTGACTCGGCAGGACCGTGGAGTGGCGGGGCAGCAGCAGTACGTCGTCGAAGGTGAGGGCTTCAGTCAATCCTGCGGCCACCTGTGCAGCCGCACCCAATCGCTCAGTCATTCTGTACCCTCGCTGTCACACCGTTCCGCCCGGTCCCTAGGACCCCTTGCGGACCCTAGGACCCTTTTGGACCCTCGGACCCTTTCGGACCCTCGCACCCTAGGACCCTTTCGACCCTCACGCTCCATGGCATTTCTTGTACTTCTTCCCGCTGCCGCAGTAGCAGGGATCGTTACGGCCGATTTTCGGCTCGTCGCGCTTGACCTGGGTCACGGGCGCATCGTCACCGCCGACGCGCGCGGGCCGCGGAGGCCCGCCGGCGGTTGTCGTGGATGAGCCGCCCGAGAACGTGAGCTGAGGCGGTCTTCGGGCCGCCGGTCTGGGCATGACCACGGGCGGCGGCGGCGGAGCGCCCTCGGGGGCCGGCTCCGACATCACGGGCCGCACGCGCCACAGGTACCGCACCATTTCCTCGTCGATGCGGGCTTTCATCGCCTGGAACAGCGAGAAGCTCTCTTTCTTGTACTCGACCAGCGGATCGCGCTGGCCGTATCCGCGCAGCCCGATGCCTTCCTTCAGATGGTCGAGGCTGTACAGGTGGTCCTTCCACTGGGCATCGACGATCTGCAGCATGATGTCGCGCTCGATGCGGCGAAGGATCGACGTATCGATCCCGAGCGACTTGTCTTTCTCCTCGTACTGCGCGAGCGCCGCGTCGAGAATCCGACGCGGAATTTCAGCGTGCGGCGTCTCGTCGAGATTGAGCGCGTCCACGGCCGACGGCTCCATACCGAACAGCTCACCCACGGCCCTCTTGAGCGCGGTGAGATCCCATCCCTCGGCGTCCTGCTCCTTGCCGGCGTGAGTGTCGACCAGGTCCTCGATGAGCTCCTCGGCCACCGCGGTGACGTAGCCGCGCGTATCGACGATCTCTTCGTCGTTGAGTTTGATCTGGCCTTCGAGCAGCTCCCGCCGCAGCGTGTAGACGTTCTCGCGCTGCTTGTTCATGACGTCGTCGTACTCGAGCAGATGTTTGCGCGTCGCGAAGTTCTGTGCTTCGACCTGTTTCTGCGCGCGCTCGATGGCCTTGGTCACCATGGTGTGCTCGATCGGCACACCCTCTTCCATCCCGAGCCGCTGCATCAGGCCGGCGACGCGATTCGTGCCGAAGATGCGCATCAAATCGTCTTCGAGCGACAAATAGAACCGCGACGAGCCGGGGTCGCCCTGGCGCCCGGCCCGGCCACGCAACTGGTTGTCGATGCGGCGGGCTTCATGGCGCTCGGTGCCGATGATGTGCAGGCCGCCCACCGTCACCACCTTGTCGTGCTCGGCGTCGGTCTGCGCCTTCAGCGCGCTGAAAATCTGCTCGTAGGCGGGACGAGGCACGCGGTAGAACGCGTCGAGATGGAAGAAGTAGACGAACTCGTCGTCATCGACGAACTTCTCCTGGCCCTTTGGCAGCCGCTCCGCGATCTGGTCGGCCAGCGTCTGCTGCCGCGCCATGAACTCGGGATTGCCGCCGAGCAGGATGTCCGTGCCTCGGCCGGCCATGTTCGTGGCAATCGTGACGGTGCCGAGCCGTCCGGCCTGCGCGACAATCTCCGCTTCCTGCGCGTGAAACTTCGCGTTCAGGACCACGTGCTTGATGCCGCGCCGGCGGAGCAGGCCAGCGAGCCGCTCGGACTTTTCGATGGAGACCGTGCCGACGAGCGTGGGGCGCCCCGAGGCCTGCTTGTCGACGACGTCGTTGATGATGGCGTCGTACTTTTCCTTTTCCGTCCTGTAGACGCTGTCCGGTTCTTCCTTACGGGCCAGCGGCCGGTTGGGCGGCACGACGATGACGTCGAGCTTGTAAATCTTGTTGAACTCTTCGGCCTCGGTGTCGGCCGTGCCCGTCATGCCCGAGAGCTTCGCGTATTTCCGGAAGTAATTCTGGAACGTGATCGTGGCGAGCGTCTGGTTCTCACGCTCGATCTTTACCTTCTCCTTGGCTTCCACGGCCTGGTGGAGCCCATCGCTCCAGCGGCGGCCGGGCATCAGGCGGCCCGTGAACTCGTCGACGATGACGACCTGGCCGTCCTTGATCATGTAGTCGACGTCGAGGCGGAAGAGCGTGTGCGCTCGCAGGCCCTGGTGGATGTGGTGGAGCAGCGGCATGTTCGCCGGGTCGTACATGCCGGCCGAGCCGGGCACGAGGCGATGGCCGAGCATCTGCTCGGCTTTGGCCATGCCTGATTCGGTCAGCTGCACCGTCTTGTGCTTTTCGTCGACGATGTAGTCGCCCGTCGTCTCCAGCTGTTCCCGATCCTCTGCCTTGACGTTGCCCTGCGTGACGGCCCCGGCCTTCAGCTTGGGGATGATCCGATCGACTTCGTAGTAGAGGTCCGTGGATTCTTCCGCCGGACCCGAGATGATCAGGGGTGTCCGCGCCTCGTCGATGAGGATGCTGTCCACTTCGTCGACGATCGCGTACTGGTGGCCGCGCTGGACGAAGTTCGCGAGGTCGAACTTCATGTTGTCGCGCAGGTAATCGAACCCGAACTCGTTGTTGGTGCCGTAGGTCAGGTCCGACCCGTACGCCACCTGGCGCTCGGCGTCGTTGAGCTCGTGCTGAATCACGCCGACGGACATACCGAGGAACCGATAGATGCGACCCATCCATTCGGAGTCGCGACGGGCCAGGTAGTCGTTGACCGTGACGACGTGCACGCCCTTGCCGGCCAGAGCATTCAGGTAGGCGGGCAGCGTTGCGACGAGCGTCTTGCCCTCGCCGGTCTTCATTTCGGCGATGCGCCCGCCGTGCAGGACCATCCCGCCGATGAGCTGCACGTCGAAGTGCCGCATGTTGAGCACGCGGCGCCCGGCCTCGCGAACGGTGGCAAACGCCTCCGGCAGCAGGTCGTCGAGGGACTCGCCCTGGGCCACGCGCTCACGGAACTGGCCGGTGCGCGCCTTGAGTTCGGCATCGCTCAGCGGCGTGATGCCGCTCTCGAGCTCGTTGATGCGCGCCACGAGCGGGCGCACCTTCTTCAGTTCACGTTCGTTTTGTGTGCCGATTACCTTGGCAAGGAGGGTATTGAGCATGCGGTCACCAGCGGCGCAGCGCGCGGTCCAGATGGTCGCGTCGTTTGCGGGCGGGTAATTCCATCGATTCTAGGGAAGCCGTCCGAGCGCGTCAACCAGCCTCGTGTGAGAGAGGCCCCAAACGCGCGCCAAAATGTGAGGGGAGCCTAGTAAGGCCTGGTCAGGAGGCGCAACGGATTGCTGGGCTGACCGTTCAGCAGAATCTCGTAGTGAAGGTGTGGACTGGTGGCGCGGCCGGTTGCGCCCACGTATCCGATGATCTCGCCGCGCTTGACCTCCTGGCCCGCGCGCACGGCCAGCTGCGACAAGTGACCGAACCGGGTGGCGATGCCAAAGCCGTGGGTGATCAGGATCGAGTTGCCGTAATTGCCGTTGTAGCCGGCCGACTCGACGGTGCCATCGGCCGTGGCCTTCACCGGCGTGCCCTGCGCCGCGGAGATGTCGAGGCCAGGATGACTGTCAGGCTCGCCGGTGAATGGATCCTTGCGTGGCCCGAACGTTGACGACAGCCAGCCCATCACGGGCCACGAGGTGGGACTGGCGCGGATGAGCGCCTGCTCCCGGTCAACCCTGGACTTCACGGACGCCAGGCCTGATTCAAAGATCCCAACCAGATCTCGAAGAATGCCAATTGCGTTGTCTGCGGTGACCGCGGGAGCCGCGGTCCGAGATGTCGTGGCGTATCCACCGCCCGCGGCCCGTGCACGAATCAGCGCCGGCAGCCGTTCGATGGCAGCCTTGGTGGCTGGATCGAGCTCGGTCTGTTCGTTCAGCTGCGTGAGCGCGGTCTGCAGCGACGCGACCTGATCGGTCAGCTCGCCGGTGGCGTCCCGATAACTGTCATTCTCGATTCGTAGTGTCTCGTTTGCGGATCTGAGTGCAACAAGCTCAGCCTGGCTCGCGCCCCGCGTCCCCAACAACAGCAGCAGCGGAGTGACGAACACCATCGTTGCCGCCAGACCCATCACTCTGCGCGACACCGTCAGCCGACGTACAGCCCCGGTTTTGCGGTTGGCGATGAGAATTGTGTAACGCGGTGAACGCATCCGTCCCCTTCAATTGCTCCGGTCCAGCCCGACCGGGACGCGCAAAACCTAGGAAACTTACCACAGGGCCTGGCTGATGTCAGCCAGTTTCGTCATTCGACGATCCTGACGACTCGAGCCCCTGCATCCTGAAGTGCAAGGCCTCTGCCACGTGACGGGCATGCACGCGCCCGGTCCCTTCGAGATCGGCAATCGTGCGCGCCACACGTAGCGTGCGTGCCACGCCTCGAGCGCTCAAACCGAACCTGCTGACCGCCCGGCTGAGGAGAGCAGCCGCCTCTGTTTCAGTCGGATAACAGTGCCGACGAAGCTCGCCGCCCTCGAGCTCGCTGTTTAGACGCGACTGGCGTGCAGTTTGACGGCCACGGGCGGCGGCGACCCGTGCGCGAACCGGAGCACTTGCCTCGGAATCGACCTGATCGGCCATGGCGGTCCAGGGGACCGCGGGCAGGTCCAGCTTCAGATCGAAACGATCCAGCAACGGACCAGACGTGCGGCGCTGGTAGCGCGCCGCGACGCCCGGTTCGCACTTGCACTTCGCTCCATACGACCCGGCCAGCCCACACGGGCACGGAATCATGGCGGCCACCAACATGGCGCGCGAGGGGAAGGTCACCGACCGTCCGGCTCGCGCGATATGGACCAGTCCCTGTTCGATGGGCTGGCGCAGCGTTTCCAGAGTGCGCCGGCTGAATTCGGGCAGCTCGTCAAGAAACAGGACGCCGTGGTGTGCCAGGCTCAGCTCTCCCGGCCTGGGATTCGATCCCCCGCCGACGAGCGCGATGTCCGAGGCCGTGTGATGGGGCGCGCGGAACGGCGGCTCGGTGAGGAGCCCGGCACCGGTACGCAGCACACCGGCGATCGAATGAATAGTGGTGACAACGAGTGCCTGCTCGAAAGTGAGAGGGGGCAGCAATCCCGGCATCCGACGGGCGAGCATCGTTTTGCCGGCGCCGGGCGGTCCGCTGAAGAGCAGGTGGTGGGCGCCCGCGGCTGCGATCTCGAGGGCCCGGCGGCCGAGCACCTGTCCACGAACGTCGGACAGGTCGTCGGCTGGACGTGGTGCTTCCGCGCGTGCGGCAGGTGGATCGACCGGTCGCCTGTCCGGGTTCACGAGTACCCGCGCCGCATCCAGAATGGTGCGGACGGGATAGAGCGGCAGTCCTTCGACAATGGCTGCCTCCGCCAGATTGCCCTCGGGAAAGATCAGGCCTGCGCCCGCCCGGCGGGCGGCTGCCGCAATCGGGAGCACGCCGTGCATCGGGGGCACGCTGCCGTCGAGCGACACGCCGCCGACGATCACAAGGTGTTTGCGCTCGTGATGGGGCAGGGCACCCGAGGCCGCCAGCACGCCCAACGCAATCGGCAAATCGAACGCGGCCCCCACCTTGCGCAGGTCAGCCGGCGCCAGGCTGACCGTGATGCGGGAACCTGGAAAATGAAAACCCGCGTTGCGAATCGCGGTGCGAACGCGATCACGGCTCTCGCGCACCGTCGCGTCAGGCAATCCGACCATGGTCATGCCGGGCAGGCCGCCCGTGCCGACGTCGACCTCCACCGAAACGGGGATTGCCTCGACGCCGACCAGGGCCGCAGCAGACATGCGCGCAAGCATGCGACAGATCGCGCAAACGCCAGGCCAGCGTCAATCAACGGCGAATGCCCGCCATTCCGCAACGCCCGCGGGCGGCATTGCAGAAACTGCGATCGTCGGGTCGTTGATAGTTGAGAAAAACTGCGTACAGTCAGCGGCGAACGGTGAGCTGGTCGCCGATCTTGATGCGATCGCTCGACAGGCTGTTCAGCCGTTTGAGCTCGGCGACCGTGATGGAAAACTGTTTCGCGATGCTGAAGAGCGTATCGCCCTGTCGGACGCGATACGTTTTCGGCGCGGTTGACGAGGTCGCTCGAGTGGACGTGGTGGGCCGCGACGTCGCGGACGGCAGGGCCGTTGCAGACCGCCCGGGAATCATCAGTTCCTGCTGGGCGGTAAGCTTTGCTTTTGCTGACAGGCCATTGGCTTCCCGGAGTTCTGTGGCGGTGATTCCGTATTTCCTGGACACCGTGATGACCGTATCGCCGCGTTTGACCGTGTGGAACTTGAACGTCCGATAGAGCGAGCTCGCGGTTTCGAGCCGGGCCTGGATGGACGCCGCCGTGCCGACCGGCACCTTGAGACTGTGCGGAACAATGGGCGTGGTCGTCCGCCGCAGCTCCGGATTCAGGTCCTGCAGGTCTTCCACGGTGACGCCGCCCCACTCGGCAATGATTTTCAGATCGAGCGCGCCGGGGATTTCAACCATCTCGTACGCGAGCGGCGCCGTGGAGTTGAGGGTGAAGCCGTAGAGCTCCGGGTTGCGCGCGATGATAATCGCCGCCAGAATCATCGGCACGTACTCCCGCGTCTCGCGTGGGAGATATCGGGTGCTCGCCGTGATGGCCCAGAAGTCAGTCGTCTTCGCGCGCCGCACGGCCGTCTGTAACCGGCCGGGGCCGGCGTTGTAGCTCGCGAGCGCGAAGTACCAATCGCCATCGAACATGCCGTTGAGCGTTTTCAGGTACTGCGCGGCCGCCCGCGTCGCCTTTTCCGGGTCCGATCGTTCGTCCACGAACCAGCTTTGGGTGGGCTCCAGTTTGTTCAGCCCGTATTCCTTGGCCGTCGGCCCCATGAATTGCCACATGCCGCGCGCGCTGACGCGGGAGAGCGCCGTGGTCTTGAACGCGCTCTCGATCAGGGGCACGTAGGCCAGGTCGAGCGGCAGTCCTTCGGACTTGAAGACCGATTGAATCATCGGCAGATAGCGCTGACCGCGATCCATGCCGGCCTGAAGGAAGTCGCGAAGGCGGCCCTGGAACAGCTCGACGTAGGCCAGCACTCGATCGTTGATGTCGATACGGACATCCGACGGGGAGTGCTCGAGATCGGAGGCCACAGTTTCCGCCGTGGTCGCTTTTGGCTGCGGACGTTCGACGAACATTGCGGCGTTCAGCAATTCGTCGATGGCCGCAGGCTCCGTGCGCGCTTCGGCGAACCCGTCGGCCTCGCGCAGTGCCTGTACGTCGAGCGCCGAGATGCGATCGAGCAGGCGTTCGAAGGCGCTCTGCAGCCGGGACTCGCCCTTGGCGCCCTCAGGCGCCTGCAGCAATACATCGATCGCCCGATCGAAGTGCTCCCGCGCCGCCACGATGCGGCGGCGTCCGAACTCCACGCGGCCCGCTTCGAATTCTTTTTCCGCCTGGGCGATCGCGAGATCGATGCGATCGGGCGGGGGCGGAGCCGGTGCTGGCGGTGGCTGCGGTGGCGGAGATGGTTCGACGACGACGGCTGGCGGCGCCACCGCCGCCGGCGTCACGATCGGCGTCTTGGTGGTTGCGCAACCCGAGAGCGCGCCGGCGAGACAGGCAACGAGCAGTCGAGATCGCACCATGGGCAGGGTAGCATCGCGATCAGGACCGGTCAACGGTCCCAGGCTGGCCTATTGATGGTGTCGTGCGGGACCGATAACTAGCGCCAATTCTGCATGACAAGAATGCGGTGCGCTTCCGCGAGATCGCGCGCCGCCGGCGTGATGATCGTGCGTTCTCCCACGGTGATTTTCCGATTCAGCTTGATCGCCTGGCGCACATCTTCCTCGCACACGAACGACACGACGGCGCCGCTCTCGCCACCAGGCGTCGGCGCGGTGTCCGTGCCGACGAAGGTGTTGAGTTGGCGTGACATGGCGGCGGCGTCCAGTCCAGCCCTGGGCGGCGATGAGGAGATTTGCGGCAGCGCGGGCGCACCAGGTGCCGCGGCTCCGGTGTCTGCGGAAGTGCCGCGCTGCGCGGCGGGCCGCAGCTCATAGGCCACCCGCTTCACATTGAAGAGGTGCCGCGGCGAGATGTTGTCCGATGTGATGTTTCCGCCCCACCCGCCGCAACCGAGCGTCATCGCAGGGTCCAGACCGGTGGTCAGGCCGATAGAGCCGTGCGTTGTCGGCGTGTTCACGACGATTCGAAAGGCGGGCTTCTTCAGGCCGAACTCCAGAATCACCGAGTCATTGCGCGAGTGCACCGACATCGTGTGGCCCATGCCGCCGTATCGCAGAATCTGGATGCAGCGCTCGCAGCCTTCTCGCCAGTCACTGACGACGTAGTAGGACAGTACCGGACAGAGCTTTTCGATCGAGAGGGGATAGTCGCGTCCCACGCCCTTCAACTCGGCAACCAGCACTCGAGTCGTGTCCGGCACCGAGATGCCGATCTGGCTGGCGATGAACCTGGCCGAGCGGCCCACGAGCTTGGGATTCGGCAGGCGTTGTGGGGTCACCAGCAGGGCTGCCAGCTTGTCCGCGTCCGCGGCCGCCAGGAAATGCGCGCCCTGGCGAACGAACTCGCGTTTCAGTTCGTCGGCCACGGGAGCCTCGACGACCACCGAGTTCGGTGACGAACACAGCAGGCCATTGTCGAACGACTTGCCGGTGATGATGTCGGACGCCGCCTTGGCCAAGTCTGCGGTTCTCTCCACGAAACACGGCGCATTGCCTGGTCCAACACCGTAGGCCGGCTTGCCGGCGCTGTAGGCCGCACGCACCAGGCCCATTCCGCCCGTGGCGAGAATCACCGCCACGTCGCGGTGTTTCATCAACTCCTGGGTGCCTTCCAGGGAAACGGTCTGCATCCAGTTGATCGCGCCGTCCGGGGCGCCGGCGTCCTTCGCCGCCGCCCACATGATTTCCGCCGCCCGAGTGATGCAGCGCGCCGCTGACGGATGCGGGCTGAGGACGATGGGGCAGCGCGCCTTGAGGGAGATCAGAATCTTGTAGATCGCCGTGGACGTGGGATTGGTGGAGGGCACGATTGCCGCCACCACACCGAACGGCTCGGCGATTTCGATGATCTTCCGCGTCTCGTCGCGGCCGATGACCCCGACGGTCTTCATGGGCCTGATGAATTCGTACACGCGGTCGCTGGCGAACCGGTTCTTCTGAACCTTGTCTTCGACCACACCGTAGCCGGTCTCTTCGACGGCCAGGCGCGCCAGAGCCTCCGCGTGCGGACGGACCGCGGCGGCCATGGCGTCCACGACGCGATCGATCTGTTCCTGTGTGAATTCGGCCAGGACCGGGGCGGCGCGCTTGGCTCGTTGCGCGAGCTGCCGCGCTTCCTGGGCCGAAGCGAGGTCGCGGTCCGTCAGTGGGGCAGCCGTCGCCATGCGCGTCCCTGGCGGCCGCTATCCCTTTGCCGCAGCGCCGGCCTTCGGAAGGACACGCTCGACGTCCGCGTGCGGGCGCGGAATCACGTGCACGGAGACGAGCTCACCCACACGGCGCGCCGCCGCGGCGCCCGCATCGGTGGCGGCCTTCACCGCACCGACGTCACCCCGCGCCAGCACCGTGACGTATCCCGCGCCGATGTACTCCTTGCCGATCAGGACGACGTTGGCGGCTTTGACCATCGCATCGGCGGCCTCGATGGCACCGATCAGGCCGCGCGTTTCAATCATGCCGAGAGCGTCTGCACTCATGTGATTCAACTGTCGAAAGCGCCGCAAGGCTAACATATTGAACACGATGCAGCAATACAGCTACCATGCTTCCTTCATGCAGATCTCACGCCCAGCAGCCGTGATCGCGATGACTCTTCTGATAGGCGTCGCCGCCGGTTGCTCGAAGAACGACGAGGCCCCCCCGGTGGCCAAGGTCTCACTCACCACCAACAAACAGAAGGTGGCCCTCGGCAGTCCGGTAGAGCTGACCTATAAGTTCGAGGTTGCGCCCGGCGCCAAGCTCGATGGCGACTACCGCGTGTTCGTCCACGTGAACCGCGACGATGGCACGACGATTTGGAACGACGACCACGAATTGCCCCCCGCGCAGTCCACCTCCAAGTGGCAGCCGGGACAAGTGATCGAGTACACGCGCACCAGTTCATTCCCTCGTTCTCCTATGTCGGCAAGGCGACGATTGAGATGGGGCTGTACCGTGACAATCAGCGCCTGCCGCTGGACGGGCCCGATCCAGCGGACCGTGAATCCCTGGAAAGGTCCTATAAGGTCGCCACGCTCGAATTACTGCCCCGATCTGAGAACCTTCAGGTCATCCGCCTCAGCGGCTGGCACAAGGGCGAATATGCTCCCGAAGATGCCAGCGTTGAGTGGCAGTGGATGCAGAAGCAGGCGACGCTGAGCTTTCGGAACAGTCCGCGCCGGGACGTGATGTTCTACCTCGAGTTCGACGGCCGTGCCGACCTCTTTCCCGGCAAGCCCCAGACCGTGACGGTATATTCCGGTAATGAGGCGGTGGCCACCTTCACGGTGCCCCAGCTGGGTACGTTCCTGAAGAAGATTCCGATCACGGCTGCACAACTTGGCACGGCCGAGATGGCTGAGCTCCGCATCGACGTGGACCAGACGTTCGTCCCGGCGAAGTTGCCGGGCGGAAGCAAGGACCAGCGCGAGCTTGGCATCCGCGTGTACCACGCCTTCATTGAGCCGCGGTAACGCGGCCATCCCCGCGGGCGTAACGCTTGTCAGGGTGGCGGACGATACTCCTGCGGGCTGGTGTCGATCCGGCGGATTGTTAAGTTTTTTGTGACAACCCGACCTGCCGGCCCGAACACGTGTCTAATTGGGCAGTTTGACGGGGCCTGAGTAAGGGACCCTGTTCGCCGGACCGGGCCTCGTCGAGCCCGGCGGGGCGATCCACCTCACAGTCTGAACGTCAGGGAGGCGCGCGCGCTCGTGGAATTTCAGTGCCGGGTCGCGACGGCGAGTGGCCAGATCTCGGAAGCCACGTTCGTCGCTGAAAACGAGGCTCGACTCCGGATGGAACTGGAGGAGAAGGGCCTCTATCTGCTCTCGGTTCAGGGCCGGGGCGGCCTCAAGGTCGGCCGCTTCCAGCTCGGGCTGCCGAGGCGGCGCCACGTGCCCATGTCCGAGTTCATGGTGTTCAACCAGGAGCTGGCGACGCTGCTGCGCGCCGGCCTGCCGCTCGTGCAGTCCCTGGAGATTCTGCGTCGCCGGGTGCCCAACCCTGTATTCAAGATGGCCTTGGACGACATCTATGAAAAGGTCCGGTCGGGGTCCTCGCTGTCCGAGGCATTCGAGGCGCAGCATCTGTTCTCCGGCGTGTATACCGCGTCGTTGATGGCCGGCGAGAAGAGCGGCAGCCTCGAGCAGGTCATCCGGCGGTACATCCAGCACATCAAGGTCATGCTGGCCGTCCGCTCATCGGTGATCTCGGCACTCATCTACCCGGCCGTGCTCGTGTGCCTGTCGGTGGCGGTCGTCGGCATGATCGTGTTCAAGGTCGTGCCCGAGTTCGGCTCCTTCTACGCCCAGTACGGCGACGGTGCCCAGCTGCCGCTTTCCACGCGCATCGTCGTCTCGATCTCGAACCACCTGGTGAGTTCCGCCGGCGTGATTGCGCTCACGGTCATCGGGGTCGTCGCAGCCGGCCTGCTGTGGTTCAAGCAGCCCGGCCAGAAGAAGCGGCTCCATGCCTCGATGCTGCGGCTGCCGTTTTTCGGCCCGCTGGCCCGCAAGCTGGCGACCGCGCAGGTGTCGAGGACATTGGCCACGCTGCTGTCGGGTGGCATCCCGCTGGTCAACTCGCTCGACATTGCCGCAAAGTCGGTGAACAACCTGGCGATTGCCGATGGTCTGACCGTGGTGGCGCGCCGCGTCCGGGAGGGGAGCAGCCTGGCCACCACGTTGAACGAGCAGCACATTTTCCGCACGTGGCCGTCGAAATGGTGGAAGTGGGCGAGTCGACCGGCGCGCTGGCCGACATGCTGAATTCCGTTGCCGACTTCTATGATGAGGAGAACCAGACCACGCTGACCAGGTTCTCGAACCTGATTCAGCCGGTGCTGCTGATCGTGATGGGCGTGGTCATCGCCTTCCTGCTGCTGTCGCTGTACATGCCCCTCTTCAACCTGTCGAACCTGAGGCAGTAGCCATGGCTGAACGAACGCCTGCCGCTCCAACGATTTACGCCGAGCCTGAAAACGCGCAACCCGATCACGCCGCCGAAGAGGTCAAGGCGCGCTTTCTGGCCGAGCGTTATCAGCTCGAGTTCCTCGACCTGGATCACTTCCACCCGGATCATGGGCTGTTCCGCAGCATTCCGGCGGATCTGATGCTGCGCTACGGCTTCGTGCCCTACCGGCGTGAAGGCCAGTCGCTCGTGATCGTGGTGTCGGATCCGAGCGATCTGCAGACGATCGACGAGGTCGGCGTCCAGCTGAACACGCCCATCCGTGTGTGCGTGGGCGCGCCATCGGCGATTCAGAACATTCTGAAGAAGAGCGAGAGCTCGCAGCGCGTGCTGGAGGAAGCCACGGAAGGCTTCCAGATGCAGATTCTCCGCGAGAACGAAAGCGGCGAGGAGAACCTGACCGTCGAGAAGCTGACGTCGGACGCAAGCCCGGTCATCCGCCTCGTGGACTCGATGGTGTTCACGGCCTTGCAACGGCGCGCCTCGGACATCCACATCGAGACGCAGGATGACGCGGTGCACGTCAAGTACCGCATCGACGGCGTGCTGCAGAAGGCCATGAACCCGGTGGACAAGCGCCACCACAGCACGATCATTTCCCGCATCAAGGTCATGGCCGAGCTCGACATCGCCGAGAAGCGGATCCCGCAGGACGGCCGCTTCAAGCTGCGCGTGCGCGGCAAGGCCATCGACTTCCGCGTCTCGATCATGCCGAGTGTGCACGGCGAGGACGCGGTGATCCGCATTCTCGACAAGGAGTCGATGAGTGAGCAGTTCACCGACCTCCGGCTGGACATCCTGGGCTGGCCCGAGAGCGAGATGAAGCGATTCCGCAAGTTCATCCGCGAGCCGTACGGCATGGTGCTGGTGACGGGTCCCACGGGCAGCGGCAAGACCACCACGCTGTATGCGGCGCTGTCAGAAATCAAGACGATTGAAGACAAGATCATTACGATTGAAGACCCGGTCGAATATCAGCTGCGGGGCATCACACAGATTCCGATCAACGAGAAAAAGGGCCTGACGTTCGCCCGCGGGTTGCGGTCGATCCTCCGTCACGATCCCGACAAGATCATGGTCGGTGAGATCCGCGACCCCGAGACCGCCCAGATCGCCATTCAGTCCGCGCTGACGGGCCATCTCGTGTTTACGACGGTGCACGCCAATAACGTCATCGACGTGCTCGGCCGATTCCTGAACATGGGCGTCGAAGCCTACCAGTTCGTGTCAGCCCTGAACTGTGTGCTGGCGCAGCGGCTCGTGCGGAAGATCTGTGACGACTGCAAGCGCCCGGTGACGATGTCCAAGGAGCTGCTCGTGGAGTCTGCGCTCGATCCAAACCTTGCCGACTCCCAGGTGTTCTATGAGGGCGAGGGCTGCATCGAGTGCGGCGGCACCGGCTACAAGGGCCGGACGGCGATTTGTGAGCTGATGGATCTGTCGGATCGGATCCGCGACATGATCCTGGAGCGCCGCCCCACGTCGGAGATCAAGAAAGCCGCGAAGGACGACGGCATGATGTTTCTGCGGGAGTGCGCGGTCGGCCGCGTCATGAGCGGCATCACGACGCTGCGGGAAATCAACAAAGTGACGTTCGTGGAGTAGAGGGTCAGTGGCCAACAAGACTTCGATGTTCGCTCCGACGCCGCCCAACGTGGCGGTCGAGCTCGCGAGCCGACGGCTGACGGTGCTGGAGGTGGGTCGCGGCGCCAGAGGCTTGTCCGTCGTGGGCTATGCGAGCGAACAGCTTCCGGACGACGCCATCGTGCCCGCGCTCACCGGCGTCAACATTGCGAATGTCCCGGCCGTGGCCGAGGTGCTGCGACGGGCGCTGGAACGCAGCGGCATTCGCGCGGCCAGTCGCGCCGCCCTGATCGTGCCCGACAGCATCGCGCGCGTGTCCTTGCTGCCGTTCGAGCAGATGCCGGCCAAACAGGCTGACGTCGAACAGCTTCTGCGATGGCAGGTCAAGAAGGCCACGCCTTTCCCGATCGATGACGCGGTCATCGGCTGGGTGCCCGCGCACAAGACGGACAAGGGGCCGGTCCTCGCCGCGACGGTGGCGCGGCGGGACGTGATCGCGCAGTACGAGGCCGTGACCGCCGCAGTGGGCATGCACGCGGGCATCGTCGACCTGGCCAGCTTCAACGTCATGAACGCGGTGATCGGCGGCGCGGCGGCGCCGGCGTCCGACTGGCTTCTGGTCGCCATGGCGCCCGAAGGTACGACGCTGGCCATCGGCCGCGGTCCCGATCTGATGTTCTATCGTCATCGGGCCACTGTTGAAGACGAGACGATGAGCGCGCTGGTACATCAGACCGCGATGTACCACGAGGATCGCCTGGGCGGCAGCCGCTTCAGCCGGGTGTGGCTGTGCGGCGGCGGTACGGGCCAACCGGCGGAGCAGGCGCGCCGGGACATCAGCGCCCGGCTGAACGTGCCCGTTGAAGTGGTGGATGTGCGGACGGCGGTGGAACTGGGCGCGAAGATGGGGACGTCCACCGATGTGCTGGATGCGGTGGCGGCACCCGTTGGCGTGCTGCTCCGCGATCGGAAGGCGGCCTGACGGTCATGTTGAAGGGCAATCTTTCGTCGCGGCCGTTTTACAACGAGCGATTCGTCTCGATGGTGATGATGGGCGCCGCGCTCCTGGGCGTCATTCTCACGATCTTCAACGTCACCGCGCTTTCTCGCCTGTCCGGTGAACGGGCCAAGCAGCAGGCCGAAGAGGCGCAGAGCCTGAACGAGGCGGAGCGCGTGCGCCAGTCGGCGCAGAAACTGCAGCAGAGCCTCGATCAATCCAATCTGCGGGTGCTGGCCGACGCGACACGCGAAGCGAATTGGCTGATCGATCAGCGCACGTTTTCGTGGACGGAGTTCTTTGCGTACATCGAAAAGACGCTGCCGCGCGACGCCCGGCTGGTGTCGGTGGCGCCCCGCATCGAACGAAACGTGTTCAAGATCGTGATGCTCGTCAACACCAAGCAGCCCAGCGATCTGCTGACGTTCATCGATGCGCTCGAGGCGACGGCCGCGTTCAAGGATGTGCTGCCCACCGATCAGACGGCGCTGGAGGACGGGACGCTGTCGATCACGCTCGAGAGCACCTATGTCTCGGATGTGGTGCCGTCAACGAAGCGCACGGGCAAGGGAGTGCGTCCATGACGCTCGTCGGCCGCATTTTCTCGGAGCGGCGGGCGGTCGTGGTGCCGCTGGCGCTCTTCCTTCTTGCGAATATCGGCGTCCTGCTCGGCGTGGTGTGGCCGATGCAGCGTGCGGTGAATGGCGCCGACGAGGCGCGCTATCAGGCGACGGTCAGCCTGACGGACGCACGGAAGCTCGAAACGGAGTGGAAAGCCAAGCGGAACAGCAAAGATCGCGCCGACCTCGAGCTGCGCAAGTTCTATTCGGAGATCTTGCCCACCGATTTTGCGAGCGCACGCGGCGTCGCCAACTTCTTTCTCCAGCGAGTGGCGTCGGAATCAAAGCTCGTGCTCCGGAGCGGGCAATGGGAGCCGGAGCCGATCAAGGACAGCCGCCTGATGCGGGTCAGCGGCACCGTGACACTGCTCGGCGACTACGCCAACATTCGGCGCTTCCTGTACGAGGTCGAGACGGCTCAGGAGTTCGTGGTGATTGAACGCGTGGAGCTTTCCGAGGCGAACAGTACGCAGAACGACAACCGGCTGGAGCTGACGCTGGCGGTGGCCACGTATTACGTCACGGATCGCAACGCGATGGTGGCGTCCCGATGAGCGTGATGCCACCGCCCGGTCCGCAGCGCCGGCGCCTCTACATCTTGTTGGGGCTCCTCGCGATAGCCTCCTACGTTCTGTACAACCAGTGGAGCGGCAACGAGGCTGCCGCGCCGCCTGTGACCACCGCTCGCGGGCCTGTGAGCCAGGTGGACAAAATTCTGAACCAGTCGCCGGCGGCGAAGCCTGCGTCGAAACCCGGTCCGGGCGCGCCGGGCCCCGGCGGGCAGGTGCCCGAGGCGCTGAAGCTGGATCAGATGGAGAAAGTGCCGGATGAACCCGAAGCGGAACGCAATCTGTTCCGGTTCGGCCAGCCGCCACCACCGCCTCCGCCACCGCCGCAACCCGTGGTGCAGGCGCCACCGCCTCCGCCACCCGGGCCACCGCCACCGCCGCCAATTCCGCCGATTCCGTTGAAGTACACGGTCTTCGTCAAGGGCTATGACGGCCAGAACCGCGCGTTCCTCGTCGATCGGAACGGCGTCATTTTCGAAGTGGTGGAAGGTCAGACCTCGGTCGTTGATGGGAAGTACCGCGTGCACCGGGTGACACCGACGTCCGTGGAGATGTCGTACATGGACGGCACGGGCCGCAGGACGATTCCGCTGAGCGGCGGCGGAGGCGGCTGACGTGCGCGCTCTGCACGCTCGCCTCGGAGCGGCACGAGCGCCGCTGCCGGACGTGGGCGTGGAATCCGTGGGCAATTGAGCAGTTGAGATGGGCGATCAGATGATCATGACGAGACGCGTAAGACAGGCCGTGTACCGCTGGACCGCGATCGGCGCCGCCGGAGTGATGTGCGTGCTGATTGGGGCGTGTGTCTCCAGTGGCGCCAGGGGCAAGGCCAATCAGGCAGCGCTCCGGAGCGACTGGGACGCGGCGGTGGCCTACTACCGTGAAGCGGTGTCGGAAGATCCGAAAGCGATCGAGCTGAAAATCCAGCTCGAGCGGGCCATGCGCGAGGCCGCGTCGCTGCACATGACGCGGGCCAAGAAGCTCGAGGAACAGGACCAGCTCGCCGGCGCGGCGGCAGAGTACCGTCAGGCGGTCGAGTACGACCCGTCCAACTCGCTGGCACTGAGCCGGGCGCTCGCGCTCGAGCGCCGCATGCGCGACCTGACCGAGGCGACGCGGCCGCGCACCCGCATGGATGAGATGCGCCAGCAGGCGTCGCAGACATCGCCGATCCCGAGGCTCGATCCGCGGACGCCGCTGCCTGCGTTGTCCTTCAACAACTCGTCGGTGCGGGACATTCTGAACACGATCGGTGACGCGACCGGGATCTCCGTGACCTACGACCAGGGGACGGAAGGGATTACATCGCGTCCGTATTCCATCAACACGACCGACGTGTCCCTGGAATCGGTCCTGAACCAGATCATGACGATGTTCACCTTGACCTTCAAGGTGCTCGATTCGCGCAAGATCTTCGTGTACCAGGACAACCAGGGCAATCGCGGCAAGTACGAAGATCTGTACCAGCAGACGTTCTATCTGTCGCACGCGGACGTCGGCGAGGTGTCGCAGATCCTCAATCAGATGCTGAGCGCGTCGACGACGGGCAACCGGCCGATCGTGACGCAGCACAAGTCGCTCAACGCGATCAACGTCCGTGCGAGCGCCCCGATGATGGGCCTGATCAAGAACATCATCGACACGGCCGACAAACCGCGCGCGGAAATCCTCGTGGACGTCACGATTCTCGAGGTGTCACGGACCCGCCTCAAGGATCTCGGCATCGACCTGAGCTCGTACGCGATCGGTCTGGCGTTCTCCCCGGAAACCGCGCCGACCACATCGGACAGCCGCGGATTCATCACGCCGCCGCCGCCGATCAATGCGAGCTCGTTGTCGGGCTTCGCGCGAAGCAGCCTGTACATGACGTTTCCGACCGCGGTGATCAGGCTGCTCGAGTCGGATCAGAAGACCCGGCTGCTGGCCAAGCCGCAGCTGCGCGGACGCGAAGGCGCCGCGCTCACACTGAACCTTGGCGATGAGATCCCCATTCCGCGGACGTCGTTTCTCGCCACCGCGACGGGTGGTATCCCCACGCAGCCGCAGATTTCGTACGACTACAAGACCGTTGGCGTGAACCTGTCGATTACTCCCCGCGTGACGTATCAGGACGAAATCATCCTGGAGCCCATCGTGGTGGACAAGAGCGGCGTGGGCCCCAGCGTCGATGTCGGCGGAATTCAGGCGCCGACGTTCGTGAAGCGCACCGCGCAGGTCGCGATGCGTCTGCGTGACGGCGAGTCCAACCTGCTTGCCGGCTTGATCAAAGAGGAAGATCGGGAGATCGCTAAGAGCCTGCCGGGCATCAACCGTGTGCCGATTCTTCGTTCGCTGTTCGGCAACACGGTCGGCACCAACGATCAGAGCGACATCATCATGATCGTCACGCCGCACATCATTCGCTCGCGTGAGATTACGTCCGAGGACCTGAAGCCTCTCTACGTCGGCACCAGCCTCAACCTGGGGGCCGGCTCCACGCCCACGCTGATTTCGCCAGCGGCGGGTCCGCCGCCGCCGACCGCCCCCGGCAACCCGGCCCAGCAGGGTCAGGTCCCGGGACAAGTCCCGACACAGCCGGCAGGCGTCGGTGCTCCTCCGGCGGGCGCCGCTGGTGCGGCCGGTGCTGGTGGGGCTGCGCCGCCTCGCGCCAACGTCGTCCCGGTCGTCCCAATCGAGGCCGCAGGTGCGCCCCCGCCGCCGTCGGGCGCCCGCGTGCTGATCCAGCTTCCCGAAACATCGTTGCAGGTGGGCGGGCCTCCGTACACCTTGCCGCTTCGAATCGAGGGCGTATCGCAACTTGGATCGGCAACAGTCACGATTACCTACGATCCAAAGGTGTTGAAGGCCACATCGGTATCGCCGGGACCGTTCATCCAGCAGGGAGGCGTCCAGCCCACGTTCCTGCCGAAGATCGACGAGGTCGCCGGGCGTATCGATATCGCCATCGCGCGCCCGGTGTCTTCGCCTGGCGCTGCCGGAGACGGGTGGCTGGCGGGGCTGGTGTTCCAGGCCGTGGCGCCGGGCACGGCGCGTCTCAACGTGACAGCTGTGGCAAAGACGCCGACCGGCCAGGACATTCCGTTGCAGGTGTCGCCGGCAACGGTCGTCGTAAAGTAGGGAATGGAAGGAGCGGCCCCTATGCGCTGGTTCCGGAAATCGTCGGACGGTTTCTCCTTCGTCGAAATCATCGTCGTCACGGCGATCATGGCGGTGCTG
>JADMIO011602871.1_pt1 | contig 44997 bp, 35 predicted proteins | sample 8958161 | NCBI WGS metagenome assembly JADMIO01 (sample SAMN16585339, study PRJNA669376) | soil metagenome | isolation source: Crop rotation soil | place: USA: Cullars Rotation, Alabama | collected 2011
CGGACGTCAGATGCCCTCGCACTGGGGTCACAAGAAACTGAACATCGTGTCGCAGTCGAGTCCGACGGGCACGCAGTGTCTGCAAGCCGTCGGCTGCGCGGAAGCGGGTGAGCTCTTTCAGCAGATCAAAGACATTCCAGAGCGCGCCGAGAAGTTCCGCACGGACGAGGTGACGTACATCTCCGTCGGCGACGGCACCACGAGCGAGGGCGAGTTCTGGGAATCGATCAGCACCGCGTGTGTGAAGAAGCTGCCGGTGCTGTACATGATCGAAGACAACGGCTACGCGATTTCGGTGCCGACTGCCGTGCAGACTCCGGGTGGCAGCATCTCCAAGCTGGTCGAGTCGTTCCCCTCACTGAAAGTGCTTCGCTGCGACGGCACCGACGTGCTCGAGAGCTATCGCACGATGTCCGAGGCCGTCGCATGGTGCCGCGATCGCAAAGGTCCCGCGCTCGTCCACGCCAAGGTCGTTCGTCCGTACTCGCACTCCCTGTCAGACGATGAGCGGTTGTACAAGACGAAGGCGGAGCGTGAAGAAGAAGCGCGCCGCGATCCCATCACGAAGTTCGCGACGTTCCTGAAGTCGCAGGGCCTGATGACGGACGCGGATCTCGCGGCCGTTGCCAAAGAGGTCGACGCGGAAATCACCGCCGCAGCAGATGCCGCAGTGAAAGCGCCGAAACCGGCGAAGGATTCAGCCGGGCTGTACGTCTATTCGCCCGACGTCGATCCGACGTCGTCCGACTTCGACACGCCGGCGAAGACCGAAGGCAAGCCGGACACGATGGTCTCCGCGATCAATCGCGCGATGAAAGACGAGATGGCGGTAAACCCGCGCATCGTGATGTTCGGTGAAGACGTCGCGGACGCGACGAATGAAGATAACCTCAGCGAAGTCCAAGGCAAGGGCGGCGTCTTCAAAGTCACGCACGGATTGCAGAAGGCGTACGGCTCGGTCCGCGTCTTCAACTCCCCGCTCGCCGAAGCGAACATCGTCGGACGCGCCGTCGGCATGGCCACGCGCGGCATCAAGCCGGTGGTCGAGATTCAGTTCCTCGATTACATCTGGCCGGCGATGATGCAGATTCGCAACGAAGTCGCGATGATGCGCTACCGGTCGAACAACGAGTTCGCGTGCCCGATGGTCATTCGCGTCGCAAGCGGTGGCTATCTGCGCGGTGGCGCGCCGTACCACAGCCAGTCAGCCGAGAGCATCTTCGCGCACTGCCCCGGTCTGCGCATCGTCTACCCGTCGAACGCGCAGGACGCGGCGGGTCTGCTTCGCACTTCGATGCGCTGCGACGATCCCGTGCTCTTCATGGAGCACAAGCACCTGTACCGCCAGACGTATAACAAGGGCGAGTACACAGGCTCGAACTACATGATTCCGTTCGGCAAGGCCGCGGTGAAGCGCGAGGGCACGGACGTTGTCGTTGTCACCTATGGCGCGCTCGTGCAGCGTTCGATCCTCGCGGCGCAGCAGGCTGAAAAAGAAGGCGTGAGCACGATGGTAATCGATCTCCGCACCATCATGCCCTTCGACTGGGATGGCATTGCTGATGCGGTGAAGAAGACCAGCCGCGTGGTCATCGCGCACGAAGATCAGCTGACGTGCGGCTTCGGCGCCGAACTCTCCGCGCGCATCGCGAGCGACTTGTTCGAGTATCTCGATGCGCCGGTCAAGCGCGTCGCCGCCATGGATACGCCGGTCGCCTACTGCCCGGATCTCGAAGAAGTGATCCTGCCGGGATCTGCGGACGTGCTCGCGGCGATTCTCGAAACTGCGCGGTACTAAATCAAAAAGCTCCAACCATGGAGGACATGAAGTTCTTCATGATTTAGCTTTTTGCTCTACATCCCCTTCTTCTTACTCGCGATGTAATTCTTCGCGAAGTCCTCGAGGTGCTGGGCGTTCAGCCCGACCTTGTGCGCTTCGTCGAGTGCTTTGTCCCACGTCCAGTTGTCGCGCAGCACGCGACGAATGAGCCAGAAGCCGCCGACGCGAATTGCTGCGGTGCAGTGGATGAAGAGCGGGCGATTGGCGGGATCGTCAGTGATCTTCAGAAACTCGTCCGCCTGTTCCGGCTTCGGATCCATGTAGACCACCGGGATGTGGAAGTACTTCAGGCCCGCCTTCGCCGCGGCGGCTTTTTCGTCTTCAAAGGTGAAGTCCGGACGGTACTCGCCGGGCGTCCGCAAGTTCAGCACGGCCTTCACGCCATCGGCCTTCAGTGCCGCGAACGCTTCCGGTTTCGGCTGGCCGCCGGTGCAGAAGTCGTCCGACACTTTCAAGTAGGCGCGGATGTTGTCGGTGTTCGCGTGCTGTGTTGTCTGCTGCGCGATGCCGGCGACAGGCAGCAACAATCCACACGTCACCAGGAGTGTTCCGATCAGAAGGAGTCTTCGCATGGGGCGATTGTGGCACAGCGATATACTCCGCGCATCGGGATGTTGAGACGCGTTGGATTCGTCGCGGTCCTGCTGGCCGGCGTGCTCCTGGGCGCGCTGAAAACCGACGCCCGGGATCGGTTTTCGCGCGCGACTGTCCGATCTGCGCCAGCGTACGAAGTCCTCAACGCGATCGGCGGACTGCCGGCACATCTGATCTCCGGGCTATACGAACCGATCGGCTTCGCGGAGACCGAGAAAGGCGACTACCTCCTCCTCGATCTGCGCGCACATCAGATCTACGGCGTCGACAAAGCGAAGACGAAGATCCGCAAGGTGATCGAGGTCGGACAGGGTCCCGGCAAGGTGCTGCAACCTGGCGTACTCGCTCTCGGTCCATCCGATGTCTTTGCCGTCTCGGACGCGCCGTTTGGCATGGAGCGCATTCAATACTTCAATACGAGCGGGTTGCAGATCGGCGGCTTCTATCTGCAGACGAAGGTCGCGCCGAGACTCGTGTACAACGACGTCGTGTTGAGCGGCGCCGGATCGATGCAGTTCACGAGCACCGGTTTTTTCCTCAATCAGCCGGAAACGGGCTCACTGGTGACCGATCTCGATCTCAACGGCCAGGTACGGCGACGATTCGGGACACTCCGGCCGAGTGGTCACGAGAACGATCCCAATCTGCATCTGGCTTTTAACGTCGGGCTGCCGCTCCCGGCGCCGGATGGCAGCGTCTATTTCGTATTCAGAACCGGCGTCCCACTGATCCGCAAGTACGATGCTGCCGGCAAGCTCGTCTTCGAGCGTCACATCGAAGGTCCCGAGCTGGACGATGCGATTCAGGATTTGCCGGATGTGTGGCCACTTCGCGACGCGTCGGAAGGCAGTTTGCCGATCGTGCCGCCAATGGTCAGGACGGCAGCGGTCGATCGCGCCGGCAACGTGTGGATCTCGCTGATCCCTTCTGTCACGTACGTCTATGACTCGCGTGGCGAGAAGATTCGCACCGTGCAGTTCAAAGGCGCGGGCGTCATCGCACCATCCGGCATGTTCTTCACCTCGCACGACACCGTGCTCGTGACGCCGGGCTGCTACGAATTCCCGACGCATCGCTGATGCCGGCCTCGTCTTCTTCGGTCGAATCGCGTCCCGGTCTCCGTCAGTCGCTCGGCGTGACGCATGCGACCGCGATGGTTGTCGGCACAATCATCGGCGCATCGATCTTCGTGCAGCCCTCCGAGATCACGAAGCAGATGCCATCAGTCGCCGGCATCCTCTTTGTGTGGCTGGCGGCGGGAGTGCTCACGCTCTTCGGCGCTCTGATCTGCGCGGAACTCACGTCGGCGTTTCCGCGCACGGGCGGCGTGTACGTGTTTCTCAAAGAGTCGTGGTCACCCGCGTTCGGGTTTCTCTGGGGCTGGGCGATGCTCTGGAGCATGCACACGGGAATCATCGCCGCGATCGCGACGGTGTTCGCGCGATACGCGGCCGTGTTCGTGCCCATGGATCCGTGGATGCTGCGCGCGGTCGCCGTCACGGTCATCATCGTGCTCTCGGCAGTGAACTACGTCGGCGTCAAGCACGGCGGCGTGGTGCAGAACATCTTCACCGCGGCAAAACTCGCGGCAATCGTCGCGGTGATTGCCGCCGGACTCGCGTGGTCCGGCGTCGTCACCAACGTCCCTGATACCGCCAACGTCACCGCACGCGGATTCATTCTCGCCATCGCCGCTGGTCTCTTCGCCTACGGCGGCTGGCACATGGTGACCTACACCGCCGGCGAGACGCGTGACCCCGCCCGCACGATTCCACGCGCGCTGCTCTTCGGCACGCTCATCGTCACGGCCTGCTACGCCGGACTGAACACGATCTATCTGCGCGTGCTGCCACTCGACGCCGTGCGTGCTTCACAACACGTCGCTGCCGACGCCGCTGACGTGATGCTCGGCGGTGGAGGCGCGTCGCTCATGGCCGCGCTCGTGATGGTGTCCACGTTCGGCGCCGTGAACGGCATCATCCTCGTGGGACCACGCGTGTATTACTCGATGGCCCAGGATGGACTGCTCTTCCGCTGGCTGGGCGCCGTGCATCCGACCTTCGGCACGCCCAACCGTGCGATCGCCGTGCAAGCGGTGTGGGCGTCGGTGCTCGCGCTCACCAATACGTACGGCGCGCTGTTCTCACGCGTGATCTACACGGAGTGGATCTTTTTCGCGATCATGGCAGCTGGACTGCTGCGGCTGCGTCAGCGAGCGGACTATCGCCCCACGTACCGACTGTGGGGGTCGCCGATCACCCCCATCATCTTTATTGCCGCATCAATCGTCATCGTCGTGATGCAGGTCCTCGAGAATCCAACCGACAGCGCGATTGGATTAGGAATGGTGCTCGCAGGTCTGCCGGTGTATCTTCTCTGGGCGAAACGACCCGCGCGGATTCGGCAGACCTGAAGGTCTGCCCTACGACTTCTCACACGCCCATCCGACATGCCGATAATCGACTTTCACAATCATTACTATCCGCCTGAATACCTCGACGCACTCGGCCCTTCAGGCAGCACGCTTCGCATCACGCACGACAACGACGGGAATCCGATCGTCCACTACCCGGGCGACTACAACGTCATGGTCCGCGGACATCGCGACATCAGGTACAGGAAGACCGTGCTCGACGAGCAGAAGGTGGACACGCAGGTCATCTCGCTCACGACGCCCGGCACGCACGTCGATCCGCCGAACGTCGCAGCGAAGCTCGCGCAGATCACGAACGACGCGTTCGCAAGAGTTCGTGCCGACTATGGCACGCGGTTCATACCGCTCGCGACGCTGCCGCTCTGCGATCCGAAGGCGTCCCAGACCGAGCTCCTTCGGGCCATGGACACGCTGAAGATGCCGGGCGCGATGCTCTTCAGCAACGTCAACGGCACCGGCCTCGACGACACGCAGTTCTGGCCGATCTACGAAGCCGCCAACGACCGCTCGGCCGTGATGATGATTCATCCGACCTACCCACTCGGCGTCGAGGCGATGCAGCAGTACATGCTGATGCCGCTCAACGGGTTTCTCTTCGACACGACCCTCGCCGCGTCAAAGCTCGTCTTCAGCGGCGTCGTGAAGCGCTATCCGAAAATCAAATGGGTGCTCGGCCATCTGGGCGGCACGATCCCGTACCTGGCGGAGCGGCTCGACCGCGGTTACCACGCGTTCGAGCAGTGCCGCGCGAACATCGATGAGCCGCCGACGGCCTACCTCAAGCGTCACTTCTGGTATGACACCGTGAACTTCGCGCAGGGACCGCTGAAGCTCGCGATCGAGTTCGCCGGCGCCGACCACATCCTCGCCGGCAGCGACTACCCGCACATGATCGGGAGCATTCCGAAGATGCTCACCGCGCTTCGTGCGCTGCCGATTTCAGACGCGGACAAGGCAGGCATTCTGGGCGGCAACGCTCAGCGCGTTCTCGGTCTTGAGTCGTAGCGCAAGCCTTCAGGTTTGCCGAAAGCGGCAGACCTGAAGGTCTGCCTGACGTTCGGTCGAGTCTGCCCTGCGATCGGTCGAGTCATTCCTACTCGACTCTCCACTTGCGCGCGGCGAGCAGGTCGATGCTGATCGATGTCTCGCGCGCGAATCTCCCGCACCTTCCCAACGATTAGAAAGTGGCAGTTCGCTTGCACAAGTGCCGCGCCACACGGACTTCCCCGGCAATTCCAGTTTCGTCATCACGACGATCGGAAGGCGGCACGCTATGTATCTCACTCCGTTCGCACGCAATTCCCGCATCCTCCTTCGCATCCTGACCCTCTGCGGACTGCTCATGACGGCCACGGCCATCGGCTGGGCGCTCAGCAACGCGGATCTCGCGCTGGTCGGCACGCTGCACAAACCGGTGGGCGAACATGTGGAGCAGAACGAGTTGATGGGGCTGGTGCGCGGCGGACAGCCGGATGAAGCCTTCGAGATGGCGTTCGAGCACGGCGACGAGCTGTTCGAAACTGAATTCAACGCGCTCGATGGCGGCGGCGCCAACGTCGGCGACGGGAGCCGCTTCACGCGTATTCCGCGCGCGGACCTCGACGGTCCTGGCCAATGGGCGTCGCATATGCCGAAGCGCGAGACCGGGCCGAATGCGACGGCCTGCACGTCCTGTCACGTGCAGCTCTTCGATGACGGTTCAGGCTCCGCGGTCGGCAACGTCCATCGCGACCCGCAGCACAGCGGCCGGCTCGATCACTTCATTCAGCGCAACACCCCGTCCACGTTTGCGCTCGGGCCGATTCAGCGGCTCGCGGAAGAAATGACCACGGAGCTCTGGCAAGAGCGTGATTCGGCGAAGGACCGCGCCTGCCAGGTCGGCACGTCCGGCAACGTGCCGCTTTCTGCGAAGGGGATCGCGTTCGGCTCGATTCGGGCCGATCGCGTCCCCTCGATCCGCGGCTGCGACGTCCGCTACACGACGACCGGCGTCCAGGGCGTGGCTTCCGATCTGATTGTCCGGCCCTTCCAGTGGAAAGGCAGCGTCGCCTACATCCGCGACTTCAACCGCGGCGCCGCGCACAACGAGATCGGCATGCAGCCCGTCGAGACGACGGGCGTCGGCGTGGACGGCGATGGCGACGGTGTAGCAAACGAGCTCTCCATCGGGGACATGACAGCCATGGCCGTCTATCTCGCCGCGCAGCCGCGTCCGACGACGAAGCTGGAGCTCGCCGGGATCGGGCTGATCGATCCGCTGAGCACGGCGGAGGTGACGGCGATTCAGCGCGGGCGCCTGGTCTTCTCTCAGGTCGGTTGCTCCACCTGTCACACGCCGACGATGAAGATCTCCGACACGGTCTTCCGCGAGCCAAGCCGTCATCCCGCGTACCGCGACACGAACTTCCCGGCCGGCATGAACGCCGCGTCGATGGGCGTCGATTGGCAGAATCCGGTGAGCTTCGACATGACGCGCGATCAGCCCGACAACCAGGTGCACGACAGCTCGGGCAACGTGATCCTGCGACTGGGCTCGCTACGCAAAGATGGCGACGGCCGCGGCGTCGTCGATCTCTACGGCGATCTGAAGCGTCACAACATGGGCGCGGGCCTCGCCGAGGCGATCGACGAAGTCGGCACGGGCGCGTCGGTGTTCCTGACGCGCAATCTGTGGGGTGTCGGCTCGACCGCACCGTACATGCACGACGGTCGCGCGACGACGCTCGCCGAAGCGATCCTCGCGCATGGCGGTGAAGCGAACGATTCGCGGACAGCGTTCCGGCGATTGACGACGACCGATCAGCTGGCGCTGATCGCGTTCCTCGACAACCTCGTGCTGTTCAAGATGGACGCGGCCAACGCGGTTGTCGTGCCGCCACCGCCGAGCACGCACCTCAATCCGTTGTTCACGATGCGCATTCGGAGACGCTGATGAGCCGCATCCTACCCTTCAATCGCCATGGACGCTGGATCTTCAATCAGCTGTTTGATGCGCACAAGGAATCGCACGGCGTCGGACCCGTCGATCAGGCGGTGGTCATACGTCAGCGCGACGTACATCATGGGCCGCAGCACGATCTGTCCGTTGACGCCGACGGGACGGTCGTTGATCGCGTGCAGGCCGAGAATGGCGACCTGCGGCGGGCTGAGGATCGGCGTGCTCATCAGCGATCCATAGACGCCGCCGTTCGTAATGCTGAAGGTGCCGCCACGAAGATCCTCGATGGTCAGGCGGCCTTCGTTCGCGCGGATGGCGAAGTCGCGGATGCCCTGCTCAATGCGTGGGAACGACATACGATCCGCATCGCGGAGCACGGGGACGACCAGGCCCTCGTTGGTGCCGACGGCGACGCCGATGTCGTAGTACGACTTCAGCACCATTTCGTCGCCTTGAATCTCGGCGTTTACCTGCGGAAACTCCCGCAGGGCCACGATCGACGCGCGCACGAAAAACGACGTGATGCCGAGGCTCACGCCATGCCGGGTCTTGAAAGACTCCTTGTGACGGGCGCGGAGCCCCATGACATTGCCCATGTCGACGTCGTTGAACGTCGTGAGCATGGCGGTAGTCTGCTGCGCCTGCACAAGCCGCTTCGCAATCGTCGCGCGTCGCTTCGACAATCGCACGCGCGTCTCCGTGCGAGCACCCGGCGTGACGGCGACGGGGGACGGTGACGGACGATCGACGGCGCGCTTTGGCTCAGCCGCGGGCGCGGCCGATCGCCGGATGTCATCGGGTGTCACGCGCGGACCGGCCGGCGTGATCGATCCGAGCTCGACGTTCTGCTCGCGCGCCAGCTTGCGCGCAGCCGGTGTGGCCGGCGGTACAGTCGTCGTTGTTGACGCGACTGCTGTTGGTGGAGCCGCCACGGGCGCCGCGGCGGCAACCTTCGCGGCAGCCGGCGCCGCTTTGGGCGCCGCGGCCGCGCCGGCGCCGGGCTGAATCGTCCCGAGGACGTCGCCGATCTTCACGTCAGCGCCAGGGCCGTGCGCGATCTTCTCGAGCACACCCGCTTGTGGCGCGGCGACTTCGACGTTCACTTTGTCTGTCTCGAGCTCGACGAGCGCGTCGCCGGCAGCGACGGCCTCGCCTTCCCGCTTCAGCCACTTCACGACGCGGGCATCGACAACAGACTCACCAACTTCGGGGACGACGATGTTGACGGACATTCAGATCCTCGGACTCATTTGGGGATTGGGGGATTGGGGGACTGGAGGGTTAAGGATGCATTGCCTCATTGCCCCATTGCCGCATTGCCTCATTTCAGTGATGCAGCCTTGAGCGTCAGGGCTTTCATTAATAAGTGTTCCTGCGTGCGCGCATGACGCGCGGCGGATCCTTCAGCCGGACTCGAGCTCCGCGGACGCGCCAGGATGGCGAGTCGACGTGACCCTGTCAGCCCTTCGAGCGTGGGCCGCACGAAATCCCAGGCGCCCATATTTTCCGGCTCTTCCTGCGCCCAGACGACTTCTTCGAGTTTCGGGTACGCCTCGATGGCCGCGAGCATGTCGCGCACCGGCAGCGGATACAGTTGTTCGACGCGGCACACGGCAACGTCGGGCGAGTTCTTTCTGAGCGCACTCGTCAGCAGATCGATCGCGATCTTTCCTGAGCAGAAGACGAGACGTCGCACATCTCCCGCCTTCTGTCTCCGCTCGTCGTCATCAATCACCTGACGCCAGCGCCCTTCTGACAGCTCGCGCGGTGCGGACGCGACCTTCGGATGACGAAGCAGACTCTTCGGCGTGAGGACAACGAGCGGCAGCGGATCGCGCTCGAGTAGCGCCGCCTGACGTCTGAGCAAGTGGAAGTACTGCGCGGCCGTCGTGCAATTCGCCATGCGCATGTTGATATCGGACGCGAGCTGCAGGAATCGCTCCGGTCGTGCGCTCGCGTGATCGGGGCCCTGTCCTTCGTAGCCGTGCGGCAGGAGCAACACGAGTGACGGCTGCTGTCCCCACTTCGATCTCGCCGAGAGCACGAACTCGTCGAGCACGGTCTGTGCGCCGTTGATGAAGTCGCCGTACTGCGCTTCCCAGACGACGAGGCGACCCGGCGCCTGGATGTTGTAGCCGTACTCGAAACCGACAGCGGCGTTCTCGCTCAGCGGGCTGTTCCAGATCTCAAAGGCGACACGCGCCTGTGGAATCGTCTGCAACGGCACGTGGCGCTGGCCGTTGGCGGCGTCGTTGAGGACGGCATGGCGCTGACTGAACGTTCCACGCTCGACGTCTTCACCCGTCAATCGGATCGGCGAGCCATCTTCGAGGATCGACGCGAATGCGAGCTCTTCCGCGGCGGACCATTCGATCGACGGCGTGTCGATGGCGTCGAACGCGTGCCGCCGCTTCTCTCGTCCGCGCTCGAGCTTGGGATGCACCTTGAATCCCGCGGGCACCTGGAGCAATGACTCGTTCAGGGCGCGCAGGCGATCGAGCGGCACTGCGGTTTCGGCGCGAGCCGCCGTCCCTGACGCGGCCAGCACCGGCGTCGGCTCGACGAGATGCCGCTCGGGATCGAGGCCTTCGAGCGTCTTCTGCATCCGATCGAGCTGCTCGCTCAGCATCGCGTCGGCGCGTCCCGCTTCGACTCGACCGTCGGCCTCGAGCTTCGCCGCCCACGACGCGCGCACCGTCGGCAGCGCCTGAATCTTCTTGTACATGACCGGCTGCGTGAAGGCCGGCTCATCGCCTTCGTTGTGTCCGTAACGCCGATACCCGACGAGATCGATCAGGAAGTCCCGCTTGAACGTCTCGCGATACGCGAACGCGAGGCGCGCCGCCGCGACGCACGCTTCAGGATCGTCGGCGTTCACGTGGATGATCGGAATCTTGAACCCGCGCGCGAGGCCGCTCGCGTACAGCGTGCTGTACGAATCCGACGGACGCGTCGTGAAACCGATCTGATTGTTGGCGATGATGTGAATCGTGCCGCCCGTCGAATAGCCATCGAGCCTGTGCAGATTCAGGGTCTCCGCGACGACGCCCTGTCCGGGGAACGATGCGTCGCCGTGAATGAGGATCGGCAACACTGCGTCGGGATCGAACGCCGGCGCGCCCGACCGGCTGGAATCCGTACCCGCCGCTCGCGCCATGCCTTCCAGCACCGGATCGATTGCCTCGAGATGGCTTGGATTCGGCGGCATCGAGATGACCATGTGGACTTCTTCGCCGCCGTCGATCGCGCGTGACGCGCCGAGGTGGTATTTCACGTCGCCAGTCCACTCCGGTCCAGCGAGATGCGCGTGACCGACCGCGTCCTTGAATTCCGCCAGCAACTGCTCGTACGGCTTGCCGAGGATGTGCGCCATCACGTTCAGCCGGCCGCGATGCGCCATGCCGATGAACGCCTGCTTGCGCCCGGCTTCCATCGCCTCCGCGATGATCTCGTCGAGCACGGGGACGAGCATATCGAGCCCTTCGATTGAGAATCGCGTCTTGCCCGGAAACGTCCGCTGCAGGAAGCGCTCGAACGCCTCGACCTGCGTCAGCCGGCCAAGCAGTGCGACGTCATCGATCGGGTTGGTCGGCGCGCGAAAGCGCCCTGTCTCGATGGCTTCACGCAGCCACGCACGTTCTTCAGGGATAAAGACATGCGCGAAGTCATAGCCTGTCGTCGACGTGTAGAGCCCGCGCAGACGTTCGACGACGTCCCACATCGATGAGGCGCCCTGAGCCACGGGACCACCGGCGAGGGATGCCGGCAGCGCACGCAGATCGGATTCCGTGACGCCGTGCGTCTCAGGCAACAGCGCGGGATCGCCGACATTCCGACGACCCAATGGATCGATCTGCGCAGCGAGATGTCCGTAGCGGCGAATCGACTGTGCGAGGTTGACGGCGCGGACCGCGGTCGCCAGATCCGTCGGCGCCCCCGCAGCCGGCGTCGTCACGACAGACGTGTCGCCCGGGGTCCATTCTCTGAACAGCGCGCGCGTCGCATCGTCGACCGACGCCGGATTGCGTTTGAATTTCTCGTAGAGCTCGAGGACGTACCCGTAGTTGAAGTCTTGGAATTCCCGTTCGTTCACCGACATATCAGTTCAAACATTCAACTATAACCCGCCTTCGCCGACCGCTCGCGTCGCTCGCGGCTTCGGCAAGGCGAGCGTTCACGCCCAACCGCGCAGGCGATAAAAAAGGATTCCAAGCCATTCGTGCATGGCGTTTTGGAACGCGATTGGACCGTCGTTGGCGGGCAACCATTGCACGAAGTGCACTCCGACTGACGCGATATAGAAGCACGGATATGGAATCGGATGGAGGCCGAGTCTGTGTGCGACGGCCATCGCCCGGGCCATGTGGATAGCGCTCGTGACGAGCCAGAGATGATCGCCATGTGCTTGGAGAGTCGTCAGCGAGAACACGAAGTTCTCGTGAGTATCACGCGACTTCGGCTCGACCAGGAGCGCGCTGGCCGGGACGCCGCGGTCCCGGGCGGCGAGCGCCATCACGGCGGCGATCGAATTCTCTGAGCCATCCGGCGCCGGCGCACCGACAATGAGAATCGTCCCGCCGATTTGTTGCCAGAGCTTGATTCCTGCGTCGAGCCGCTCCCACCCGTCCTCAGAGATCTTCAGATCCGAATGTTTGCCGTCCCACCGGGACCAGCCCCCCGTCAACACCAAAATGAGGTTGTCGGGATGTCGATCCGCGTTGACGACGGGTCGTGGTTCGTACCGCTGCTCGAGACGATACGTGATCGCGTTGCCGAAGACAGGCGCGCCGACCACATAGGCCCAGATGAACAGCCCGACGAAGAGGTAACGCCAGCGGCGCAATCCACGTGTGGCCGTGCGCCTGAAAGAGGCAAAGATCAGGAATCCAAGTCCGATCAACAGGTAGGTTGGAACGGCGAGCAGGACTTTGGAAATGGCGTAGCGCATGCTGGGAGGCCCGCGCGTCGCACGACGCGCGGGCAGCCCAGTCTATCGTGTCAGCTACTTGAGGACCGAAACAGTGACGTCGACCTTGGTCACTTCGCCGGTGACTTTGTCGGTTGCCGCGACGATTTGTGCCACCTGGCCTTCACGAACGATCAAGTAGTTGTTCATCTGCATGGATTGACTGATCGGCAGCGACCCGACGCGATCTGTCTTGTCTTTGCCCGGCGTTACCGACGAATCGCTTATGGAGAGGTTGAGCTTGAATCTCCCTTCGTCCAGTGACGATGCGCTGCACGACATCGTCGTACCGACAGTTCTCTGCTGAACGTTGCCCGACGAATCACTCGTCGGCACGCCGGAAGCGAGGTTCAAGGTTGTCGTGCTGCCGTCGTTTGCATTGACCCACAACGTGAACGGCAGACTCGACGTCTTTTTCTCGCCGTCGTACCGACTCAGCGTCACCTGCACTTTCAACGAGATCACCGGCTTTTCGACTTTGGGCGGGGTCTGTGACGACGGGGCCGGAGTCTGCTGTCCCTGGGGTTGAGCGAACACAACAGGGCTCATCAGCGCAGACGCGAGTAAGGTCACCGCACAATTCCGAATCAAGCTGCTCTTGGTCACAACGCTCTCCTCTATAGACTGAATCAGCGAACCGTGCCCCCGCCCGGCTGGCCGGGCGGGAGTGGAATTTTGACGACGTCGATCTCGAGCGGCGTCACAGTGATCACCTCTGGCTCGGTCGATACCGGCGCAGCAGCAAACGACGCTTCGGTGAGAGTTCCAGCTTTCAATGCCGCGTCGAGCTGTGCGAGCGCCAGCCGAGTGCCTGGCGAAATGATCACTTCCGGCTCGCGATCTTTTTGCACCGACGGTACGCGGACGCCTCCAGCGCGCGCCGTCCTGACGATGGGAGCTGCCGGGAGTGCCGGCCTTGGCTGCACGACATGAGGTGGCGCGGTCGTTGTCTTCGGCGGATCAACGTGCGTGGCGACCTGCGGTGCCGGAGCATTCGCGTATCGCGATTGGTAGTAAGCCGCCGCGCCGAGCACGACGACGAACACCGCGGTGAGCACTGCGCGGAGGTACCCGAGTCCTTCGTGCGTCAGGAAAGCAGACCTGAAGGTCTGCCCTACGAATGATCGCTGCCACCAACTCCCTGCCGGCTCGGTCGCGATCCGCTCACGCACGCGTGCCGCAACGTTCGGCGACGGATCCACGGAGAGCGCGGTGTCCAGATCCTTCAACAGCTCGTCAATCTGTTCGTCAGGCTGCTGGTCAGGATTCATTGGAGTCGCTCGCGCAATTGCTTTCTCGCTTCGAACAGCCGCGACTTCACGGTGCCTTCCGGGAGTCCGAGCAGCTTCGCTACTTCCGCCAGGTCGTGCCCTTCAATCGATGAGAGGACGACGACGATGCGGAGTTTTTCTGAGAGGCTGTCAATCGCCTGCCAGAGTCGCGTTGAACGTTCAGTCGAAAGGATCAGGTCCTCAGAGCTGGGCGTCTCCTGTGGCAGAGGGCCCACCCGCTCTCTCAGAGCCCGGCGGCCGTCAGACTCGCGTTTGTCGATTGCCATTCGCCATGCCATTCGCACGAGCCATCCTCGGAGTCGTTCGCGCTCCCGCAGCTGGCCGAGATTTCGATGCGCCTTCGTCAGGGCGTCCTGCGCGATGTCCTCGGCGTCCTCGCGTTGGCGCAGCACGCTGTAGGCGACACGAAATGCCAGACGGGACCACTCGGGGAGGCCTGCCTCGAACTCACGTTCGACCGAACGGTCCGCACTCACGAGCGTCCCGGCCAGCCTCTCCGCGAACTCATCCATTCGAACTCACCCGACCAGACGGTACAGACGCCGGGAGGGTTCGGTCGGACCTCGCTGGTATGATTGGGGCGCGCTCCGCTCCCATCCGACCCGATGTCCTCGATGTCCGCGCCACTGCGCATAGCCTTTCTCGGATGCGGCTTCATTACCCGCGTACACAGCCGGAAACTCCGCCGGCTCGGTCGCGAATTCGCGTTGAGCTATGCCAGCCGCGACGCCGCCAAAGCAGACACGTTCCGACGTGAGTTCGGCGGTGTCAAGAGCTATGGCAGTTATGCGGCAGCGATCGAGGACCGGGACATCGATGCCGTGGTCATCGGCGTGCCGCCGAAGTTCCACCTGGACCTGACGGTCCAGGCCCTCGGAGCCGGCAAGCACGTCCTCGTCGAAAAGCCTGCCTTTCCGTCGATGACCGATTTCCGCAACGCGCTGGCCGCCCGCGACCGGGCGAAGCGGGTCGTCATCGTCGGCGAGAACGATCACTACAAGCCGCTCGCGGTGGCTCTCCGACGAGTTCTCTCGAAAGGCATCATCGGGGAGATGGTGTTCGCCCATTTCACGACGCTGGCGCGCCGATACAAAACGGCGGACGACTGGCGCAATGACGAATCGATGGCTGGTGGCGATGCGTTCTTCGAAGAAGGCATTCACTGGCTGCACTTCGCCGGCAGTCTCGGTCCGAAGATCACGGAGATTGTCGGGTTCAAGCCGGACATGGCGCCCGTGGGGCCGGATCAGCGATCCAAGAGCATGATGGTCGCGTTCCGGTACGACAATCGCGCCGTCGGCGCGCTGTTCTACTCGCGTGAAGTACCGTCGCTCTTCAAGGGCATGCGCGTGTCGAAGATCTTCGGTCGCCAGGGCATCTGCACGTTCGAATCCAACGGGCTCTTCATCCTCGTGCGCGGCAACGGCGTGCCACGGTTCATTCAACCGGGGTTCTACGATTACCGCGGCTATCGCGCGATGTACCGCGATTTCGCGAAAGCGATTCGCGAAGGTGGCCAGCCCGAGATGAGCCTCGAGCGCGCGATTGAAGATCAGCGGCTGATGGATCAGGTGTACGCCAACAGGGAGCAGCTCGCCCTGTGACGGATCGCTTCGACGTCGTCATCATTGGTAGCGGCGCCGGCGGCGGCACGATGGCGCGCGCGCTTGCCGACACCGGCGCGCGTCTGCTCATCATCGAACGCGGGGATTTCATTCCGCGCGAGAAAGAAAACTGGAGCCCCGCCGACGTCTGGAAGCATCTTCGCTACCGCACGAAAGAACGCTGGCTCGACGGACAGGGCCGCGAGTTCCTGCCCTACACGCACTACTGCGTCGGCGGCAACACCAAGTTCTGGGGCAGCGTCTTGTACCGGCTGCGCCGTGAGGACTTTCAGGCCGTCGAACTCGAAGACGGCATCTCGCCGGCGTGGCCCATCGACTACGACACGCTCGCGCCGTACTACGACCAGGCGGAGCGTCTCTATCACGTGCACGGATTGCAGGGCGCTGATCCCACGGATCCGCCGCGCGGACCATTTCCGTACGCGCCGATCGCGCACGCTCCGGAAATGGCGGCGATCGTCGAGGAGATCGCGCGCCAGGGACTGCATCCGGCGCCGCTGCCGCTTGGACTGATTCGTCCGGGCGAAAAGGATGGCTGCGTCCTCTGCAACACTTGCAACTCATTTCCCTGTCAGATTCACGCGAAGAGCGATGCGGAAACGTGCGGATTGGCGCCGGTGCTCAACCGCCCGAACGTCACGCTCTGGACGCAGGCGACTGCGCGACGCTTGCTGACGGATGGATCCGGTCGCGCGATTGAAGCCGCCGAGATCGAGCGCAACGGCGTCGTTCGACGCGTCGAAGCGCCGCTCTTCGTCGTCTCATGCGGTGCGGTGAATTCCGCGGCGCTGCTGTTGCGCTCGGCGAATGACAAACACCCGAACGGACTCGGAAACTCCTCGGGGCTCGTCGGTCGCCGCTACATGGCGCATCTGGCGACGATGATGCAGGGGTTTCATCCGTTCAGGAAGAACACGACCGTCTTTCAGAAGACGGTCGCGATCAACGACTTCTACCTGCGCGGCCCAAACCGCACGTACCCGCTCGGTCAGATCCAGTCGCAGGGACGGACGCACGGCGTCATGGCACAGATCGTCGTGCCATGGATTCCGCTGTGGGCGTACGAAGCCTGGGTCGCGCGCGGCGTGGACTGGCTCGTGATGTCGGAGGACCTGCCGGTCAACGACAATCGCGTCACGATCGACAAGAGCGGACGCATCACGCTTCAATACCAGCCGAACAATCTCCGCGCCCATGCGGAGCTGGTCCGCGAAACCGAACGCATGCTGAAGCGGCTCGGGTTCTGGAAGATCATGAAGCACTCGCACGGAAGCACGAACACCACGCACCAGTGCGGCACGCTGTGTTTCGGTACGGATCCAGCGAAATCCGTGCTGGACCCGTTCTGCCGGACGCACGACGTGGAGAATCTCTTCATCGTCGATGCATCCTTCTTTCCGTCGTCGGCCGCCGTGAATCCCGGACTGACGATCGTGGCGCAAGCGTTGCGCGTGGCCGAGCACATTGCAAGACAGTACGCAGGGCAGACCTCCAGGTCTGCCGCCGCTGGGGCCGCCCCCGAAATGGAGGCCGGGTCTTTGGACCCGGCATAAGGCATGAGAGCTCGTTCGTTCAGCCACATCGGCATCACGGTGTCTGATTTCAACAAAGCCGTGCAGTTCTACTGGGACATCTTCGGCTGTCCGCTCGTCGGTGTGGCCGACACGCCGCCGGCACGGGTGCGCGCGTTCTTCGGCGTCGACGCGCCGGCGCCGACGTGCAAGATCGGCTGGATTCGCGTCCCTGGCGGCGCGACGCTCGAGATCTTCGAGTTCCAGCCGCAACTCGCCTCGCGTGTGACGCCGTGGAATGGCGTCGGACTTACCCACTTCTCATTCAACGTGCGGAATACGCAGCGCTGGTACGACTATCTCATCAGCAAAGGCGTCACGTGCGTGACAAAACCTGAGCAGTCGCCACGCGGACACACGTTCTTCTTTGTGAAGGACTTCGACGGCAACCTGATCGAGATGATCGATCTCGGCTACATGCATCACGTGCTGCGGTGGCTGGGCCCGCTCGGCGGTGTGCTCTTCCGGCGGGGACGATATAAGCAGTATTACGGCGCCTCCGCGACTCGGTAAAGCGTTCGACGTCGATCGCGCGCGATCTCGGTCAATTGAAGACGTTCCACGAACGCCCTCAATTCGCCCCGTGCCAGTTGTCGATCCAGCATCACGAAGCTGACACCGTTGGCTTGCAATCCGGCGATCGTCTGATCGCGAGTCGGCAGGGCAAGCGTACTGACGTCCGGCTGACGCCAGTCAGACAGCTGAAACAGCACATTCAACACTGGATCGTGCTCGTATCCTGCGCGTACGGAAGGCGGCAACCGGGACGTCGCACCGCCCACGATCGGTCGCTCATGAATGGTCTGGTAAAAGAGCGCTCGCGGCTCGTAGCTGCCCGTGACGCCGAATCCGTCCTGTATGCCAACCGGCAGTTCACAGAGAGCACCGGGCTCTGAACGCTCACGTAACGTGCTGTAGATCGATGGGCGATCGAGCAGGAGCATCTGATACGGCGCCGTGATGTTGTCCGCGACGACAAGTGCGACGATCAGCATAGGGATGAGCGCAGGCCGCCGGGAACGCTCGCGGAGCCGGGCCACAGCGATCGCCGACAGCATTGCCGCGGCGAGCGAGACGACGACCATGCCACGCGCCGGCATGCGGGCGTTGGATACGATCGGCAGATATCTCAACAAGGTCTGCGGCAGGATCATGCCGGTGTCCATGCCGAAGACTCTCAGGTGCGACCCCAGCGCCATGATCAGGAAACATCCGCCCACCACCAACCACAGCTGAACGGCGATCCTCGACGACTCGCGGCGAATCGTCCTGGTCGCGAGCCACATCGGCACCACGCCGAGCCAGCCGAGCGACTCGAGCTGGCTCAGATGGAAGTGATCGTAGATGTTGAGCACGGCCCTGCCCCACAGCGGATGCAGCGGATTGCCCAGGGCGAACGTGACGAGATCTACGCCAGACGGCGCGCTGCGCCAGAAATACCGCTGCGATACGTAGTCGCCACTCACGATCAGCCGCCAGCCGTGCCAGATGATCGGCGACGCGAGCACGAGGAAGACGACAGCGGCCATTGCGATCGTCTGCGCCGCCTGCCGCGCAGGCCAGCCGGCGCGCCATTGGACTCGCGTTCGAGGCCACCATCGCACGGCGATCCACGCGCCGAGGAGCACCCAGAAGATCTGTCGCGGGTTGTAGGTGCTATGCATCGACACGTGACGGCCACCCACCTCGAACTCGAACCCGCCCGTTGTCCAGATCAGCACGATGGCGGCGCCGACGACGACCGCCGTGAAGCCAAGCATCCACGACAACACGCGCGCGGCGGAGCCTTGCGTTCGGCGCGTGAACGACCAGACTGACGCCTCGACGATCAGCACCAGCGCGGCGATCATGAGCTCGTAGACGAGGTAGTAGTAATCGATGAACGCCGTCGCCGCGAGCACAAGTCCTGCGGCGATCGCCGAGTACCGTGAACCGCGGCACGTCCGCATCCAGAAGAGGACGAACAGCGGGAGCACGTACGCAGAAATCAAATTGAAATGGCCCAGCAGGTGCGCCGAAATGTACGCGGACATCGCGAAGATGACTCCGCCCGCAAAGGCTGCTCCGTCATCATGCGTGAATGCGCGCGCGAGCCAGAACGCCGCGAATCCATTCAAGGCAAGGGTGGCGATCGTCATCACGTTCTGGGCCGCGACGACGTTCAGCGGTGACAACACCGTCGCGCCGATGAACGCCGGTAGCGCGGTGTGGGTATTCAGCGTGAGATCGATGCCGTACGGCGCGAACAGATACGACGTCCAGAATGGCGACGCGCCCGTCGCCAGCGCCTTTCTCATCCACCAGAAATTCCACAGAAACGCCGTGTTGTCACCAGGTGGGCCCGGCAGTGCATCCGATAAATGCGCCGCCAGCGGCCAGGTCATCAGCACCGCGAGGACAACAAAGCCCAGCGCGGCTGCGATGACGGAGCGAAAGGACATCGAGCGAAATGATACGCGTTACGCCAAAAGGTAATGGCCAGAAACAACCAGGGCACGTGATCTGGCTGCGGTTGTTTTTGGCTTCTGGCTTCTGGCTTCTGGCTTCTGGCTTTTGGCTTTTGGCTTTCTCAGGCTCTCTGATCAAATCGCCCGAGCTTCCATACGCCCAGTGAGACCAGCCACGACGCGATGAACAGGCCCGCGACGACGTAGCCGACGGACTGTGAGTCAAAGCCGCTGAGACGATCGGTGAGGAGCGAGGCGAGCTCTATCGTGCCGACGATGAGCGCGACGGCGACGGAGAGCCCCGTAACGGTGAGGTTGTAGAACACTTTCCGGAGTGGATTCGAAAATGCCCAGCCGTAAGCGCCGCACATCAGCACGCCATCAGCGGTGTCCATGAGCGACATGCCCGCCGCGAACACGATCGGCAGTGCGAGCACACCAACGAGTGGAAGTGACTGAGATGCTGCCACGCCGGCGGTTGTAAGCAGTGCGATTTCTGTGGCTGTATCGAATCCCAATCCGAACAGGAATCCGACCAGATACATCTGCCAGGGACGCTGGACGAGACGGAAGAGGCCGCCGAACCACCGCGTGACGACGCCGCGCTGCAGCAAACGCGCTTCGAGGGCCGACGCGTCCACCTCACCGCGTTTCAAACGGCGGAAGACACGGTACACGTCGATCATCAGGACAAGGTTCACGACGCCGATCACGTACAAGAACACGCCGGAGACCGTCGTGCCGATGAGACGTCCGGCGTCATGCAGCCACGGCATTCGAGTGGCCATCGTCTGTGCCGCGACCGCGATGGCAAGCGTCATGAGAAAGACGACAGTTGAGTGTCCGAGCGAGAAGTAAAGCCCGACGCCGAGCGGCCGTCGATCTTCCTCCATCAGACGTCGCGTCGTGTTGTCGATGGCCGCGATGTGGTCGGCGTCGAATGCGTGTCGCAACCCGAACGAGTATGCGAGACCGGCCAGCCCGAGTAACATCGGGTACGACGGGCCTGCGAGCATCCACACCGCGCCCCAGCCGACGACGTGAAGCAGCAGGACCCCGCCGCCGAGCATCACCAGACGCGGCTTGTCGCTGGGAGAGACGAAAGACATTCGAAAGATAAGGCTCCTGCGAGTTTTTACCACGAATCGCGCGACGGAAACCTTCAACGTGGCGTCGGACGCGCGAGTCACCGGACCAACTGGTGCCCTAATGCGTTATCACGATCGCGTTGATGCCGGACGGATACTCGCGGACCGACTCAAACGCTACGCCGGTCGCGACGACGTGGTCGTGCTCGGGCTGCCGCGCGGTGGCGTTCCGGTGGCGGCAGAAGTCGCGCGCGCGCTCGGGGCTCCACTCGACGTGTTTCTCGTCCGCAAACTCGGCGTGCCTGGACACGAGGAACTCGCAATGGGCGCGCTCGCCGAAGGCGGCACCGCGGTCGTCAACACTGACGTCATGGAGGGACTTGCACTCTCTCACAGGGCGATCGATCTCGCCGTGCAACGTGAGCGCGACGAGATTGCACGCCAGGCCGAACGCTATCGCGGCCACCGTGCGCACGCCGATGTGACGGGCCGCACGGTCATCCTCGTTGACGACGGCCTCGCCACCGGCGCGACAATGGAAGCCGCGATCAGTGCCTTACGCACCGCCAACCCCGCCCGCATCGTCGTCGCCGCTCCCGTCGGCGCCCGAGATTCCTGTCGGCGCCTCGCCGCAGTTGCAGACGAACTCGTCTGCGCCGCGCAGCCGGAACCATTCGATGCTGTAGGGCTGTGGTACGACGATTTCTCCCAGACAACAGACGATGAAGTCAAAGAGTTGCTCAAAGAGTACGACGAGCACAAGGAGTTCAAAAAGTCCGGAGAGTCCTCGTAGAGTCCTGGGGTCCGACTCTCGTCCACTTGTCGCACTCGCATGTACTGTCCGGACTCTCGTGTACTCTTCGTACTCTTCGTACTCTTCGTACTCTTCGTACTCTTCGTACTCCTCGTACTCCTCGTACTCCTCGTACTCCTCGTACTCCTCGTACTCCTCGTACTCCTCGTACTCCTCGTACTCTTATGAATTGTCCCCGTCGAGCAACCCGCCCAGCGCGCCGAGGACCGAGCCTTCTTCTCGTCCGCCTCGCATCAAGCCCGGTACGGCGGCGACGATGCGGTTGGCCATGCGGCTGAGCGGGAGCGACTGGAGCCATACCTTGCCGGGTCCGCGCAGCGTGGCGAAGAAGAGACCTTCTCCGCCGAAGATCGCCGACTTGATCTTGCCGACGTATTGAATGTCGAAGTCCACGCCGCTCTGAAACCCGACGATGCAGCCGGTATCGACGCGGAGCACTTCGCCAGGCGCGAGCACGCGATCGATGACAGTGCCGCCGGCGTGAATGAAGGCCCAGCCGTCGCCCTGCAAGCGCTCCATGATGAAGCCTTCGCCACCGAAGAACCCCGCACCCAGTTTCTTGTTGAACGCGATGCCGACGCTGACGCCTTTGGCCGCGCACAGGAACGCATCCTTCTGTGCGATCAAGTCGCCGCCAATGTCCGATAGCCGAATCGGCACGATCTTGCCTGGATAGGGCGCGCCAAATGCGACGCGCTTCTTTCCGGCCCCGCGATTCTGAAACACGGTCATAAATAACGATTCGCCGGTGAGCAGTCGCTTGCCGGCTCCGAGCAGCGCGCCGAGAATCCCCGATCCCTGCGACTGCGAGCCGTCGCCGAAGATCGTCTCCATCTCGATCCCGTCGTCCATGTACATCATGCCGCCCGCTTCGGCGACGGCGGCTTCCATCGGATCGAGCTCGACTTCGACGAACTGCATGTCGTCGCCGAAAATCTTGTAGTCGATTTCGTGCATCTGATTCATCCACGTGTCCTTTCTGTTGTCTAATACGAGCGCTTAGAGGTTCAGTTCATGCCCACCACGTCTCGACGCAGTCGCCTCGCGCTACTCGCGGTCGCGGCCGCAGGCTCATTCCTGATCTCATTCATCACGGGGCTCGCAGCTCAAACGCCGCCTGTTCCACCTCCGCCTCCACCGATGCAAGGACAACTGCCGGCCGCCGAAGGCACGGGCGCCATCAGCGGTGTCGTGTTTGACGGAGCGACGAATCGCCCTCTCGCGGGTGTTGTTGTCGGGCTGAGTTCGGCCGTACTGAACTCCGCCGCCAACGGACGCTTCGGCAGTCAAAGCGTGCTGACCGATGAGAAGGGGCGATTCATCTTCACGAAGCTTCCTGCGTCGGAATCGTACGGTCTCAGCGCCAGCAAGATCGGCTACACACTCGACTCCCGAGCCGGCCGTCGCGTCGCGCTCGCGGACAGGCAATGGATCTCGGATGCGAAGATCACGATGTGGCGACTCGGCTCGTTGAGCGGCACGATCACGGACGAGGCCGGTGAGCCTGTCGTCGGCACGTTCGTTCGCGTCCTTACGGAGGTCTTCGTCTCGGGCCTGCCGCAACTTGCCGGCGGTCCTGCGACACGCACCGACGACCGCGGTGTGTACCGGATCGCGGGGCTGCCCGCAGGAAAGTACCTCGTGCTGGTGCCGTCGGTGCAAACGAGCGTGCCGGCCGAGACGAGCGACATGACGCTCAGCAACCGGACACCGCAATCGGTCGCGGCTGAAGAAGCCGGCGGCTATTCCTCACCACCGCGCAACGATCGCACGCTGAGTACGGACGGCAAGAATCTTCTCTTCCTCGGTAACTACCTGACGCCACCGGCGTCGATCAACGGTCGTGTGATGTCGTATCCGATCACTTTCTACCCTGGCGCGCGATCGCCGCGTGATGCGACCGTCGTCGACTTGAAACAGGGCGAGACCCGAACAGGAATCGATCTGCAACTACGGCCGGTGCCGGTAGTGCGTGTCTGCGGCATCGTACAAGGACCGCCCGAGGCCGAAGGCCCCGGCATGACGCTTCGTCTCATGCCATCCGGCGCAGAGAGTCTCGCCAATGGCAGCGAGGTCGCAACAGCACTGGTCGGCAAAGACGGCGTGTTCACTTTTCTGAATGTGCCGTCAGGCGAGTACACGATTCTCGCCGGCCGATCGCAGATGGAATATCAGGTGAGAGAGAGCGGCTCGTCCATTTCCTATCCAGCTCTGCCGACTCCCCCAGCCGCGGCTGGAGGATCGATGGGAAGCGGCGCAGTGGCATCGGGTTCGGCGAGCACGCAGTACTCGTATCGGAGCAGCAGCGGCTCGCAGACGCATTCCGGACGCGTGCCGATCTCGGTCGGCGCACGAGATCTCACCGACGTCGTCGTGCCGCTCAGGCGCGGCGTCTCGATTACTGGAAAAATTGTGTCGGAGGCGCCGCCAGCCGCGGCCGGATCCGGACGCGGGCCCTCGGGTTTTCCTGTCTATGCCGAACCGGCCGACGGTAGCGCCGCGCTGGGCATGCCGTCGGGCCGGATCACGACGGAGGGTGCGAACCAGACTTTCACGATCGACGGCCTGCAGCCCGGAAAATACTCACTGCGCTTTCTCGCCCTGACCGGAGGCCGACTGAAATCGATCTCGCTCGACGGCAAGGACATCACGAACGTGCCGATCGACACCTCGGCCGGACAGGACATTACCGGGATCGTCGTGACCACGACAGACAAAACGATCAAGGTGACCGGCTATGCGCGCGACGTTCAGAATCAGTTGATGACGCACGGCAACGTCATTGTTTTTCCAGCCGAGCAGGATCAGTGGACCGGCTACGGCTTCACGCCGAAACGCATCGTCTCAGCCACTGTGGTCAACAACGGTTCGTTCACGGTGAATTCACTGCTTCCTGGGAACTATCTCGCAATCGCGGTCGATGAATCACTCGCGAGCGCCTGGCAAGATCCGAAGTTCCTCGCCGCCGCGGCGTCGCTCGCGACGAGGTTCTCGATTGACTGGGGCGGCACGGCGAGCGTCGATCTGACACTCAGATCGGTGCCCGGCTTCATCAAGCTTCCTTGAGGTGCGGAGAACCATGATGCGCTCAGCACGTGGCCTGATCTCGACGTGGCTCGTCATCGCAGCGACGACGTTGACCGCGCAGCAGATTCAAGGCACGGGTCAGGTATCGGGGACGGTGTTCGCAGGCGATGACTCTTCGCAGCCCGTGCGTAAGGCGATCGTCACCATTGGCGGCGCCGGTGCAAACGGCCGCAGCACCATCACCGACGATCAAGGCCGCTTCGTCATCAGTGGACTACCGGCCGGTCAGTTCACGCTTACGGCCGCAAAGCCCGCGTATCTCAAAACGGCGTACGGCGCAAAAGGTCCAGGACGTCCCGGCACGGCCCTCTCGCTCGCAGCCGGTCAATCGCTCGCGAATCTCCGACTCGTGCTTCCGCACGGAGCGGCGATCAGCGGCACCATCCGGGACTTCAATGGTGAACCGGCCTCGACGATGCAGGTCTTGTTGTTTCGCGCGGATGGTACGCGTGTTGTGTCCGAGGGCGATTCATCGTACCTCCCTGACACGTTCACCGATGAACGCGGCGCATACCGGCTGTACGGCCTGATGCCGGGCACGTACTACGTTGCGGCGTCACCTCGCGCGCTTGGCGGGAATAACGCGATGGCGGTGATGTCCGCCGTCCAGATGGACGCGCTGTTCAGAGAACAGCAGTCGCGCGTCAGCAACCCGACGGGTACAGCATCCGGTGCGACGCCGATCGTTCCTACGTTGCAGACCTACACGCCGGTGTTCTATCCAGGCACGACGAACAGCACGGACGCAGGACGCATCACGGTACGGGCGGGCGAGGACCGGGACGGCATCGATTTCACCATTACCTTGCAGTCGGTCTCGACCGTCGAAGGTCGCATCGTCAACCCGGACGGCAAGCTGCCGGAGATAGACGTCTCGCTCACGACAGACGGACCGCAATTCCCGGCGCTGCTGGGCGGCGGGTTGAGTCCGATGACCGGCGCCAATCGTCCAGGTGTGAACGGCAACGACACGTTCAAGTTTCCGAACGTCACTCCTGGTCATTACATGCTCATCGCGCGCAGTTCCAACACGGTCACGACACTTTCCCCGAACGGCGCGATGCAATCGTCTCGACAAGCCGATCCAGGCACCGTCCCGTCACTGTGGGCGATGACCGAGGTGGACGTCAGAAACTCCGACGTCTCCGGCATCACGTTGCAACTGCAACCGGCGATGACGATCTCCGGTCGCGTCGCCTTCGATGCGACGGCGCTGCCGCCGCCACAGCCGCTCACATCGGTTCGTATTGCGCTCGCATCCGATCGCTCGACGTCTCCAACGGCCTTCAACCTGTTCGAGCGGACTGGAACGGTGATCAGCACAACCGTTCGAGCCGACGGCACGTTTACGCTGAAGGGTCTGCTTCCCGCGCGGTATCGGCTCACAGCAACAACAGCCCGAGGATGGTGGCTTCGCTCCGCAGTCGCAGGTGGACGCGACCTGCTCGACGCCGACATCGACGTTCCCGCCGGCGGAAGCATCTCGGATGCCGTGCTGACGTTTTCAGATCGCCACACCGAGCTCTCAGGAAATCTGCAAACCGGCTCGGGCGCTCCGGCGACGGATTACTTTGTCGTCGTGTTTCCTGCTGAATCGTCCGCGTGGCTTCCGGGCGGACGACGACTGAAGTCCACGAGACCGGCGACGGACGGGCGCTTCACGTTTGCGGATCTGCCACCGGGCAACTACATCCTCTCGGCGCTCACGGACATCGTCGACAACGAGTGGATGACGCCGGAGACGTTGCAGCAACTCTCTGGGGCCGGGGTAAAGCTCACCATCGGTGAAGGCGAGAAGAAGACTCAGAATCTGCAGATCGGACGCTGACGCGCCCGTTCACTTCGTCGCAAAGGTCACGATCACGCCCGCGGTCCACGGCGTCGGCGACCCGTTGATGCGCGCCGGCTCGAACTTCAAGTTCGCCGCTGATGCGAGCGCGGCTTTCGCGACGGTCGTTGTCGCCTGACGCGACGTCGAGTACCGCAACTTTCCATCGAGACCAAGCACGCCATCGATATGAAGCGTCACCGGATCGGCCGGCGCCGTTTCTCCCTCGGGCATTTGCAACACTGGTGCGCCGAGCGGATGCGGATCCGACGTCGTGACGGGCAGCGATACGGTCGTGGTCGTACCGGGACACGCTGCAGCTTTGTAGTGCACGCGCACCACCTGGCCCGCTCGAATCACGCTCGCGTTAAACATCACCCCGAGGGTGCCGGGCGCGACCGTCACGCTCGGAAGCCATTTCACGAAGTCCGCGGCCGTGAAGGGCTGGAACTTCAACACGGGCCGCGTCCCCACTTCGATGTCCACATCCACCGGCAGTACCCGACTCGTGCCGCACTCGAGCGGAGGCACGACGATGATCAACCGCTTCGAGAGGAGGTCAGGCGGCTTCTCGGGGTTGTACGGCGTGGACTTCGAGCGCGCGACACGCGCAAACAGATGCGCGAGGGTGAACACGTCGTACGCGACGCCGTGTTTGCCGCTGCCATCCGCGTCGAGCGAGATGGGCGCGACCTCGCGTTGTTCGGCGGCGAGGTCGACGGCATATCGCGCGAGGAGATCGTTCTCGGAGGCAGGCTGCGGCGCCGGATTCTGCCCGATCAGAGCAGCGTTCATCACCAGCACGATGGCCACGATGGCGACTCCGAATCGGCGAGTCATCAACGCCTCCGCAGAAACGACAAAGCAAAGACCAGTGACGCGAGCGTCACGATGACGGGACCAGGTTCGCGGCGAAGCTGGGCCGCGAGCAGGAATCCAAGGATCGTCGTCCCCGCCGCGATCACGACGGAGATCGTGAGCATCTGGGACAGATGCGTCGCGAGCCGGCGCGCCGTTGCCGCCGGAATGATGATGAGCGATCCCATCAGCAGCACGCCGAGATGCCGGAGGCCGAGCGCCACCGTCAGCGCGAACATCATGAGATACCCGAGATTCAGACGCCGGACGTTGACGCCGGACGTGCGCGCCATGTCGGGCGATACGAGCGCCACCACCAGCCGATGCCGCTCGCGCAGCATGAACGACACGATGCGCGCCGCCGCGAGCACGGTGAACGCGCTCTCGAGCAGCGTGATGTCGCCGGTGCGGCCGAACAGCACGTTGACCAGCTCATCTCCCGACGTCATCGTCATCGCACCAATCGCGAGCGCCGCCGAAAAGACGACGCCGATGATGGTGTCGGTGGGAATCCGCGTCTGCTCGTCGAGCGTCCACACGAGCAATGCGCCGAACACGAGCGCCACGAGCGCGCCGATGAGGGGATGCAGACCGATGGCGAGCGCGACGCCGATTCCCGGCAATGCCACGTGCGACAACGCGTCAGAGGCGAGCGCCATGCGGCGCATCACGGCGAAGCACCCGACGAGTCCGGCAGCGATTGCGGTCAGCGTCGCCAGCAGCAGGGCGTCAACGTGCATGGGAAGCGTCAGTGATCATGACTGTGAAACGCCACCGGCGTGCCGTAGATCTCACGCAGCGCCTCTGGCGTGAGCATCGTCTTCGGCGGCCCCATGTGCGCGGTTCCCCGTCCGAGGCACAGCACCTGCGTCGCGTAGCGCGAGACCACCGTCAGCTCGTGCGAAATGAGCAGCACGGTCAGACCGCGTTCCTGCTGGAGGCGATGGACGAGCTCGTTCAGCTGTTCTTGTCCGGGTTCGTCGACGCCGGCGGTCGGCTCGTCGAGCAGCAACACGGTCGGCTCGCCAAGCAGGGCAAAAGCGACCAGCAGTCTTTGAAACTGACCGCCGGACAGCTCGCCAATCGGTGTCTTCCACGCGTCCATCGCGAGCCCGACGGATCGCGCCGCGGCCGATGCGGCGGCGATGTCGGCGCGACCGACACGCACTCGCGCCTGGAGGAAATCAAACCCGGTGATCGGCACGTCGCGCTCGATGTCGAGCTTCTGCGGGACGTAGCCAAGCCGCGCATCGGGCCCCCACTTCACGGAGCCTTCGTACGGCAGCGCACCAATCAACGCGCGGAACAGCACGGTCTTGCCGGCGCCGTTCGGGCCGATCACCGCGAGCGATGTCCCGGCGTCGATCTGGAAGGAGATGTCCTTGAGGACTTCCGTGGCGCCGAACCGGACCGTGAGATGACGAACGTCGAGCACCGGACTCACCTGAGCCCGTCATCATCTCACGTTAGTCACAAGGTTCAAGGTTCAGCGTTCAGGGTCCATCGGTCGAACCGTGCACCGTCAACCGTGAACTGCGCTAAGCGGTAACCAGGCCCTGACGGATCGCGTACCGGACGAGACCGGCGGTCTGATGAATCTCCAGCTTCCGCATCAACTTTGCGCGGTGGGTGTCGGCGGTTTTGACGCTGAGATTGAGGGCGACCGCGACTTCCTTCGTGGTCTTGCCCTCGGCGATCAGCTGAAGCACCTCGCGCTCACGCGGCGTGAGCGGATCCTTCGAGGCATCCGCGCCCGCGCGGCACGCGTCGATGATCGCCGCCGAGATCTTCGGGCTGAGGTAGATCGCGCCCTTCAGGGCTTCACGAATTGCGGTCGCGAGGTCGGCCGCAGCCTGTGACTTGAGGACGTAGCCGGAGAGTCCGGACCGCATCGCATCGAGCACGTACTCGCGCTCGGTCCGCATGGTCAGCATGATCGTGCGCGTATTACGCGAGACCTGCCGAATCTTGACGGCGGCGTCGCGGCCGTTGAGGCCCGGCATCACGTAGTCGAGCACGGCGACGTCGGGCTTCAGTCGCTCGGCCATTTCCACGGCTTCGTGGCCGCTCTCGGCTTCGCCGACGACCTCGAAGCCGGATCGCTCGAGCAGGACGCGCACGCCCTGTCTCAGGATTTGATGGTCATCAGCAAGCAGCACTGTCAGGGGCATTTCTACTCCTCCACCGGTACGGCAAATTCAATCGTGGTGCCCGAGCCGGGCACCGACGTGACGCACAGACGGCCCGCCACGGCCATCAGACGCTCCTGCATTCCCATGAGTCCGAGCCCGCGGCCCGCCCTGGCCTTGCGTGTCATCACCTTCTCGACATCAAACGCCTGGCCATCGTCGCGCACGCAGCCGTTGATGTGGCCGTCGCGACGTTCGAATTCGACAATCGCGAGACGCGCGCGCGAATGCTTCACGATATTGTTCAAGGCTTCCTGGACGACGCGATAGAGGGCGGTTTCGATCTCGGGCGCGAGGCGGCCGGACGTGCTGCCCTTGACCTCGACGCGCAGCTTTCCGCGCTTCGCGACACCTTCTGCGAGGAACCGGCACGCGGGCACGAGCCCGAAGTCGTCGAGCGCTGCCGGACGCAACTCGTGCGACAGACGCCGGAGCTGATCGTGGACCTGATCAACCATTCCACGCAGATCGACAAGATTCCGGCGCTCGCTCGCCGGCATCTCGCAGGTCAACTCGTCGATCCGCAGGTACAGCGATGCGAGGAGCTGTGCGGCGTCATCGTGCAGTGCATGTGAGATGCGCTGCATCTTGCGCTCGATGAACTGGCCCAGATGTCGAATCGCCGTTTCCGCCTGACGCCGATCGGTGATGTCGCGCACGAACACCTGCATACCGACGCTCCTGCCGTCTTCCTGCAGCGGATGCGCGTACGCACTCACGGGGACCGAGCGGCCGTCATGTGTGACGAGCTCGAGCTCGACATTGGCCGGTACGCGCTGGTGCCGTAATCGCAGCTCACGACCGGAGCGGACGAGGCCGAGACGCCTCGGCGGCAGAATCAGATCGAGTCCGCGTGAGAGCAGATCTTCGCGGCGATACCCACTGAGATCGGCGCCGGCGCGATTCACCGACGTGATGCGTCCGCAGAGATCCGTCGTGAAGACCGCGAGGTCCACGTGCTCGAGCAGCTCACGATAGTGATCGCCGCTCGTGCGCAGCGCGGTATTCGCCGCACGCAACGCGAGATGAACGTTCTCAAACGGCGTGAGGCTTTCGGCGAGCAGCGCGTGCGCGACGGCTCGCCAGTCGCCGGCATCCGTCGAGGGCCTGGTGTCGAGCACGCGACGACACACGCGATCCTGCAGACGTGTCAGTTCGACGACCGTGAGGCCGAGCGCCAGCGCCTGGCGACCGAAATTTCTCGCGGAACGCAGCGCATTGTCTCTGACACTGCCCCGGCATCCCTGGAGCAGGGCGGCATAACTCTCCTCGAGACGGGCTACCGGATCGACCGGATCCGTCCCGTTCGAAGGATCGTCATGTGGCTCAACACCCACTACACGAACGCGACGAGGACTGTCCACATCGCGACGCGCGCTCGGGGGAGCCGCGGCAGTTGGCGTCGCTAATTTGCTCACAATTGCAATTTCATCCCGCAGTCATCACAAAAAAATTCCGCACTTCACTGTAAGAAAACACAGTCCCTGAGGGGCGTTCATGCTACTGAAGCGCCGTCCGTACCGCAACGCAAACTTACCTGACGACGCGTAGGAATTCCCCCGACACCGCGATGTCGCAAAGAGTCCGGTGCGGTGACGGATTAGCGACGGATCGCTCGACGTGTCGATGAACCGACACGCACTTTTCTGCGGCTGCAGTGCTGCGCTGTGATCGTCGTCGCGACTCGGTGACGGATGATCGTCATGTGGCACGCACACCACCAACTAATCGCCACGCCTGCAGCGACCAACCACGCCGAAATTTTTTGCTTTTCTGTTACGCGCCGGGCTTCAACGCGCGCTTGAAGACTTTTCCCGTGGGTCCGACAGGCAACGAATCCCGCATTTCGACGATGCGCGGGTACTTGAACGCGGCGAGTTCATTGCGGCTCCAGGCAATCAAGTCGTCCGGAGAGATCGACGCGCCAGGTTTCAGCACGACGAACGCTTTCACTTCTTCGCCGAGACGATCGTCGGGAACGCCGATCACCGCCGCGAGCGAGACCGCGGGATGCGTCATCAACACTTCTTCAACGTCACGTGGATAGACGTTGAGTCCGCCGCGCAGAATCAGGTCCTTCTTGCGATCGACAATCGACAGATAACCGTCCTCGTCGATGACGCCGATGTCGCCGGTGTGCAACCAGCCGTTCTTCAACGCTTCGGCGGTTTCGGCAGGCCGTTTGTAATAGCCCTTCATCACGTTATGGCCGCGAATCACGACTTCTCCGCGAGTACCGCGCGGGACCGGCCGATCCTCGTCGTCAAAGATCGCGATCTCGCATGAGGCGATCGGCAAGCCGACAGTGCCCGGCTTCGAGGGCCGGTACAGCTGATTGAAGCAGGCGACCGGTGACGTCTCGGACAGGCCGTAGCCCTCCAGCACGCGGACCCCAAACGTCTTCTCGAAATCCTGAAGCACGGCCATCGGCATCGGGGCGCCGCCGGAGACCGCGCATCGCAGCGACGCCGCGACCGCCGTGACGTCGATCTGATGCTGCCGCGCATGCTGCAGCAGCGCCCAATACATCGTCGGGACGCCGATCCAGCAATTGACGTGCTCGGCCGCAAAGGCCTGCAGGACGGCTGCAGGCTCGAAGCGCGGCATCAGCACGAGCGTCCATCCACCGGCAATGCCACCGTTCATCTGCGCGGTCTGACCGGTTGAATGAAAGAGCGGCAACGTGACGAGGGAGACGTTACGAGCGTCGATGCCGTGATCGAGCACGGGCAGAAACATGTCGCGCGAGATCATGGCGTTGTGCGTCATGTTGAAGTGCGTCAGCTCAGCGCCCCGGGACTGCCCCGTCGTACCGGACGTGTAGAGAATGACGGCCGTGTCGTCCGGCCGCGTCGCTGTCGTCTGGAATGACGGCGGCTGTCCGTGCATCAGTTGTCCGAGCGTGAGCGATCGCTCCACCGGACTGGCCGACGCCGGATCGATCGTCATGACGATTAACTGACGGCATGTCGCCACTTCATCACACGCCGTTCGCGCCATCTGCGCCATGGGGAGCTCGGGCGTCCCTTCGAAGACGATGAGCGCTGTGGCATCGCTGTCTTTGAGATGGAAGGCGATTTCGCGCGGCTTGAGCAGGACGTGCAGCGGCACGACTGACGCGCCGATCTTCAGGATGCCGTAGTACGCGATTGGAAATTGCGGCGTGTTCGGGCACGACAGCGCGATGTGATCGCCGGGACCGAATCCGAGCGCGCGCAGCCCCGCGGCGACCTGATTCGCCATCGCATTCAGCTGACGATAGGTCAGCACGTGCGGCCGACAGATGATGGCCGGCCGATCAGGTGTCAGTACGGCTTGATGGTCGAGGAGATAGGCGAGGTTCAGAACAGTCGCCGACACGCGGCAAATAGTATCTCGACAGCACTCTTCAGAACTCGTCGAACTCGTCGAACTCGCCGGACTCCCGTGGACTCCTTGTACTCTTCGTACTCTTCGTACTCTTTGAACTCTTATTCGTACCTGAGCGCCTTCATTGGATCGATCCGGGAAGCGCGGACCGCGGGAATGAGCCCCGCCAGCATGGACACGATGGAGAGAGACACGACCGAGACAGTCAGCACGACTGGATCGTAGCCCTCGAGTTCGAAGAGCAGCGCCTTCGCCCCGATGCCGCCGAGAACCGCCAGCGCTACCCCAATGCTGCCGCCGACGATCGTCATCCAAAGGACCTGTCGCAACACGAGCCTGCGTACACGGCCCGGGTCCGCGCCGAGCGCCATGCGAAGCCCGAATTCACGCGTGCGCTGGGTGACGGTGTACGCGAGAACGCCGTACAGACCGATCGCCGCCAGGAGCGTCGCCAGCGTCGCGAATGAGGCGGACAGCGTGGAGATCATGCGGTCGAGAAATACGTTCTCGCGCACTTGCTGCTCCATCGTGCGAAGCTCGGCGACCGGCAGGTTGGGATCGAGTTGACGAATGACTCCCGGGATCGCTCTGAGCACTTCGCCGGGATCGCGGGGCGTGCGGACATAGAAAGTCGCAGACCCGACTTGTGGATCCTGGCGGTACGGCAGGTAGTAAACAGGCGGTACGACGTTCTTGACCTCGCTGTACTTGGCGTTCTGCACCACACCGACAATCTCGATGTCGAGCTTGGCGCCATTCCCGGTGCTCTGCGCGATGAACTTCCCGACGGCGTCGTTGCCGAGCTTGAATTTCTTGGCGAACGCTTCGTTGACGACTGCCACCTTCGGCGCACCGACGACGTCCGAGGCCGTGAATTCACGACCGGAGCGCAGTATCTGGCCGGTCGTGCGGAAGAAGCCGGGACCAACGGCGTTGAAGCTCGAATAAGTGTCCACGTCCGGCCCGGTGGGATAGCCCTGCACGGTCAAGCTGTTGCCCCAGTTATCGCCGGCCAGCATCGGCACGAGTGCCGCCGTCACACCTGACACACCGGGCTGCGCCGCGATCGCGTCTTCCGTGCGCTGCAGAAGGGCGCGCGATTGGTCGCTGCTGTAGCCATTCAGGGACGGCGCGAGTCCGAACGTGACGAGGTGATCGACCTGAAGTCCGAGGTCAACACGGCTGACATTGATCAGGCTCTTGGTGAAAAGTCCCGCCATCACGAGCAGCGCCATCGACAGCATGACCTGCGTGGTCGCCAGACTCGTGCGAAACCACTTCGCCGCTCTTCCCCCGCCAGGCTGACCGGATTGAGCCTTGAGCGTCGTCGCGAGATCAGGGCGCGTGCTGTAAATCGCCGGGAATAATCCGAAGAGCACGCCCGTCGCCAGTGACACGATGAGACCAAAGACGAGCACGGAGGCGTTCATCTCGAATGGCAGAGATTCAGCCCCGTCCGATGGCAACATCGTCTGAATCGCCGCCAGCGTCCAGTGCGCGACGAGCATTCCGGCCACCCCACCCATCAGCGCGAGCACACACGATTCAGTCAGCAGTTGACGGACGAGCTGGCCACGGTTCGCTCCGATCGAGAGTCGAACGGCCATCTCGGTCGAGCGTCCCGTCGCGCGCGCCAGAAGAAGGTTCGCGATGTTGGCGCACGCAATCAGCAGCACGACCCCGGTGACGGACATCAGAATGATGAGCGGGATTTGAGCTTCGGCGTGCACGGTGCTCTGGCCGCGCGCGCCGTCCTCGAGCATCAGCGTCTTCGCCCTGAACTTGGCCATCGTCGCGTCGCTCATGCCCTTTTGGAGCGGCGCTTCGACGTCATTGATGAGCGTGTGATACGGGCCGTTGATCGCGGCGTTCGCCCGATCGACCGTCACGCCCGGCTTCAATCGAGCGAAGAGATAAATCCAATAGCTGCGGCGATTGTCGAATCCGTCGAAATTCGCTTCGAGCTGGTGACGCATCGAGATCGGCACGTAGACTTTCGGCCGATTGCCGAGCGTCGTTCCGTTGAAGCCTTCAGGCGCGACGCCGACGATCGTCATCGACTTGCCGTTGATGCTCATGGTGTCGTTCACGACCTCCGGCCGCGCGCCGAAGCGCGTCCGCCAGTACTCGTAACTCAACACCACGACGTGCGATTCGCCGATGGTCTTGTCATCTTCCTTACTGAGCAGACGGCCAAGTGCGGGCTGAAGGTCGAGGACGGCGAAGTAGCTGCTGGAGACCAGAAGGCCTTCCCCACCTGCGGTCTGACCCTTGTACGCGAGATTCGCGCCGAAGCTGCGATGCGCCGCGATGCCCGTGAACGATGTCTGCTGCGCTTCGAGATCCCGAAACATCGGGTAGCTGAAGACGTACTCCGTGCCGCCGGCCGTTCCAGACGATTGAGAGCCCGGCTTCGGTCCCGGCGAGCTGAGATTCACCAGCTGACGCGGCTGCTCGACGGGAAGCGGGCGCAGCAGCATCTGATCGAACAGCGAGAAGATCGCGGCATTCGCGCCAATTCCGAGCGCCAGGGAGAGCAGCGCCACGGCCGTGACGAAGGGCGTCTTGAACAGCGTGCGAAAGGCGTACTTCAGAGTGCGCATGAAGTGACCTGGACGACATCTGACGTGACTTCGTTGTCGAGGTTAATCAAAAAGCCAGAAGCGCCTTACTTCTTTGCCGCGAGCCAGCTCGCGATCGCGTGGATCTCTTCGGGCGTCAGCCGGCTGCCGAATGACGGCATTTCGGCGTCAGGCTTCACGTCAACGGGATTGTTAATGCGTTTCGCGAGACTCTCGACGTCGAATTTCTTGCCCGCGTGAGAAAGATCCGGGCCCTCTCTGCCGCCGACGCCATCGACCATGTGGCAACCGAGGCACATACGATTCACGAGCGTGAACACGTGGCGTTCCTTCTCGTCGAGGGCCGGCGCGGGTCCGCCCTTCATCCGAGCGAGCGCGGCGACGATGGCGGCGCTGTCACGCTCGTTGCCGGGCGGCGCCTCACGAAGACCGGGAGCGATCATTTCCGGATCGGCGACGTGGCCTTCCAGCCAATCGGGGGGACGGGTGATGTGCCCGGCCTCGATCGGTCCAGCGATGCCGTCGGCACGATGACACTTCGAGCAGCGATCGCCCGACGTCATCAGCGCAGCGCCGGCGAGTTCGCGAACATTCCAGTCGCGGCTCTTCGGCGGCCGATCGAGTGCGCCGAGCGTCGTTAACGCCATCACGGCGGCCAGACCTGCGAGGAAGATCCCCATCACCGCGCGACGACTCCGCCATTCACGAGAACGTCCGCGATCGATCCACGGCAGCGCCGCCAGCAGCGTGGCGACGATGCCGGGCACCACGAGCGCGCCGATCACTTCGAGCTTGCCCGGAAAGTATTTGAGTAACTGGAACAGGCCGAGGTAGTACCACTCGGGCCGAGGCACGTAGTCGCTCGACGTCGGATCGGCCGGCGATTCGAGCGCCGGCGCGCCGATTATCGCCAGCACGACGAGCACGAGTCCGACCGTTCCGGCGACGACCAGGTCACGGGCGGCCTGGTGCGGATAGAACATCTGCGGGATGCCGGTGCGCTGGCGAACAGGGCCGGAGATCCCATGCCGGCGCATTAAATAAAGATGCGCGAGGACGAGCCCCGCCAGCAGCGGCGGCAGGACCAGCACGTGAAGGGCGTACCAGCGAGTCAGCGTAAGCGCGCCGATGTCCTCGCCGCCCCGCAACAGACTCGCGACGAACTCCCCGGCGCCTGGGGTGAGCTTTGAGATGTTGATCGTGACGGTCGTCGCCCAGTACGCACGCTGATCCCAGGGCAGCAAGTATCCCGTCAGTCCGAAGGCGAGGATGATGCCGAGCAGCGCGAGACCGATCAACCAGTTCAGTTCGCGGGGCTTCCGATAACTCGCGAAGAGCACCACGCGAATCAAGTGCGCCACGGCCGCGATCACGACGATGGATGCGCCCCAGTGATGCAGTCCTCTCAGAAAGCTGCCACCGCGCACCATGGTGGTGATGAACCGCACGCTGTCCCACGCGTGATCGGGCGTGGGCGCGTAGTACAACGCGAGCGCGATGCCGGTGACGACTTGCAGCGACAACCCGAACAGCAGCACGCTGCCGAGCGTGAACCACCAGCCCGTACCCGGCGGCAGGGGTTCGTCCAGCAAGTAGCGGCGAATGTCGAGCAGCCCGGCGCGCTGATCCAGCCACGCCACCACTCCAGTCGTGAGACGTTTCACAATTCGACCTCGAGATCCGAGGTTTGCGGATTCACACGAACCTTGAAGCGTTCGAGGGGACGAGGCGGCGGACCGGAAATCACGCGGCCATCACGATCGTAGACGCCGCCGTGACATGGACACTGAAACTGTTTCGCGCCGTCATCCCATCGGACGCGACAGCCGAGATGCTGGCAGACGGCCGACAGCGCGCGATAGCCGTCGCCTTCGCGATCGATGAACACGACGGTCTGCTTCCGCGTTTCGTACCAGCCATCTTCATGACGTTCGACGAGAACGGCGGCCATCGGCTGATCCGACGGCAGATCTGATGACGACATCGCTCGGCGCCAGCGCTTTTCCGGCCCTTTGGATTTTGGCGCGGCGACGAGTCCCACGAGGCCGGCGATGCCGGCACCGATGATGGACACACCGGCGAGAACGAGTTTGGCCAGAGCCGATCGGCGATCGGGTTGCGGAGGATGTGGCGTCGACGCGTGCACGGCAACATTCTAGCCGCACACGAAAGTTGCGCTCACGACGGAAGGGCTGACGCACCTATATACTGGTGAGATGTCTGTCGTGGCTCACAAGTCGCAAGAGGTTGCCAATCCGGCTCGCAGGAACGTCGCCATCGTCGCCCACGTCGACCATGGGAAGACGACCCTGGTCGATGCCCTGCTCCATCAAAGCGGCATCTTCCGCGCGAACGAGCGCGTAATCGAACGCGTCATGGACTCGAACGAGCTCGAGCGTGAGCGCGGCATCACGATCCTGGCCAAGAACACTGCCGTCCACTATGACGGCGTCCTGATCAACATCGTGGATACGCCCGGCCACGCCGACTTCGGCGGTGAGGTCGAGCGGACCTTGTCGATGGTCGACGGCATCGTGCTGCTGGTGGACGCGTCCGAGGGGCCGCTGCCCGGCACGCGGTTCGTCCTCCGGAAGGCATTGGAGAGCCGCCTGACACCGATGGTCGTGATCAACAAGATCGATCGGAGTGACGCGCGCTCAAAGGCCGTGCTGAACGAGGTCTACGACCTCTTCATCGATCTGGACGCGACCGAGGATCAGCTGGACTTCCCCGTGATCTATACCGATGGTCGCAAGGGCACGGCGACCACCGATCTCGACAGGCCCGGCGAGGATCTGCGGCCGCTCTTCGAAGCAATCATCAGGCACATGCCACCGCCGCGCGGATCGATGACCGCGCCGCTGCAGGCGCTCGTCGCGAACCTCGACTCGAGTGACTATCTCGGACGCCTGGCGATTGCGCGCGTCTTCAACGGTCAGGTGAAGCTCAACGATCCGATCTCCGTCTGCAAGCTCGACGGATCGATCCAGAAGACGACGGTCACGAAGCTGTACACGTTCGATGGTCTCAAGCGCATCGAGACGATGGACGCCGGAGCGGGCGACATCATCTGTCTCGCCGGCATCGAGAACATCATGATCAGCGAGACGATCGCCGACGCGGAAAACCCGCAGGCGCTGGCGACCGTCGCGATCGATGAGCCGACGGTCTCGACGATCTTTGGCGTGAACACGTCGCCGTTCGCCGGCCGCGACGGACAATTCGTCACCTCGCGTCAGATCAAGGACCGCCTGGACAAAGAATTGCTCGGCAACGTGTCGATCCGCGTCGAGCCGACCGACACGCCCGAGCAGATGAAAGTCATCGGCCGCGGTGAGCTGCAGCTCTCCATCCTTATAGAAATGATGCGACGTGAAGGCTACGAACTTCAGGTGTCACGGCCGGACATCGTGATCCGCGAGGTCAACGGCACGAAGATGGAGCCCGTCGAAGATCTGGTCATCGACGTCGCCGAGGAGTTTCAGGGCATGGTCATCGCGCAGGTCGGGATGCGGCGAGGCACGATGACGAAGATGGTGAACCACGGCAGCGGACGCATCCGGATGGAGTTCCGGATTCCCGCGCGAGGACTCATCGGTTTCAGGTCACAGTTTCTGACCGAGACGCGGGGCACCGGCTTGATGCACCACGTGTTCGCAGGTTGGGAGCCGTGGCATGGGCCGATTGCATCACGTCCGACCGGCGCACTCGTCGCCGATCGTCCGGGTCCGGCAACCGCGTACGCGATCGCCAATCTTCAGGAACGTGGCGAGATGTTCATCGCACCGGGCACGGCGGTGTACGAAGGCATGATCGTCGGCGAGAACTCGCGTCCGAGCGACATGGACGTGAACATCACCAAGGAAAAGAAGCAGACGAACATGCGCGCGTCCACGGCCGACGAAGCGATTCGCCTCATTCCGCCGCGTCAGCTCAGCCTCGAGCAGGCGATCGAGTTCATCAACGACGACGAACTCGTCGAGGTCACGCCGAAGAGTCTGCGCATCCGGAAGAAGGTCCTGGCCGCCAACATGCGGCCGAAGCGCCCGGAATAATCCGGCCTATACTCCCTCGCGTGCCAGTTCCCCGACGCCTGATCGTGCTGCTGCTCACGGCAGCACTGGCGGCGTCCCTCTTCGTCGTCGCGCGGATGAAGCGCGACTACGTGGACTTCGAGGTCTACCAGACCGCAGGCCAGCGTGCGCTCGACGCCGCGCCGCTCTACCGCACCGAAGATCTTCACTATCAATTCAAATACCTGCCGGCGTTTGCCGTCGCAATGATTCCGTTCGCGCGTGTGCCGCCGGAAATGGCGAAGGGGATCTGGTTCGCGCTCTCCATCGGGCTGCTGATCGGATTCGTGCATCGATCGATGCTGCTGTTACCTGAACGCCGTCACAGTCTGCAGGTGATCGGCTGGGTCACGGCCTTGCTCATCGGCAAGTTCGTCGTGAAGGAGCTGACGAACGGTCAGACGAATGTGCTGCTGGGCTGGCTGCTCATCACCGGTCTGCTCGCCGCGCAGAACGGACGGCGGCTCGTCGCGGGCGCACTGGTGGGTCTTGCGGTGTTCGTAAAGCCGTATGCGATCGCCGTGCTGCCGTGGTTCCTGTTTGCGTACGGCGTCGGCACGGTCGGCGTTTCGGCGGCGGTCATCGCCGCAGGCCTGCTGCTGCCTGCAGTCTTCTACGGGTGGAGCGGTAACCTACATCTGCTGGCTGGGTGGTTCCAGACGGTGACGAGCACCACCTCGGAAACGCTGCTCTTCGGCGAAAACATCTCGTTCGCCACGATGTGGGCGAAGTGGCTTGGACCGGGACCACTCGCGACCCAACTGGCGGCCACGACTGGTCTGCTTTCGCTCACCGGCGTGGCACTGGTCATGCGCTGGCGTCAACGCGTCTCGGCGCCGGATTATCTCGAACTTGGACTGCTGTTGCTGCTGGTCCCGGTATTGTCGCCACAGGGTTGGGACTACGTCCTGCTGCTCGGCACTCCGGTGATCGCGCTGCTCGTGGATCGCTGGCTCGATCTGGCCCCAGCCTGGCGCGTCCTCGTGGTGTCGTCCTTCGCCGTCACGAGTCTCACGATCTTCGATGTGGTCGGCCGGAATCTCTACGGACGTGTGCTGCACTCCTCGATTGAAACCGTCGGTGTCATCGCATTGTTTGCGGTGTTGATACATGTCAGGTGGAAGGCGCTCGCGTAATTCGCACGTATACTGACGGCACGCCGTGCGCGATCGCCTGAAGCCGTTCGTCGTTCCCTTCCTTCTCATCGTCGTCGCGGGCTTCCTCTATCAATCGAAGATTCGACGCGAGATGGTCGACTTCGGTGTGTACCGCACGGCCGGTGCCCGGGCGCGGCTCGCGCAGCCGCTCTATCGCGCGGAGGATGGCCACTATCAATTCAAGTATCTGCCGGCGTTCGCGCTCGCGATGGAGCCGTTCGCGTCGCTCGATCCCGACGCCGCCAAGACCATCTGGTTCGCGATGTCGATCGGGCTGCTCACGGCGTACGTGCGATGGGCCGTCCGCGCGCTGCCGGAACGGCGCAAGTCAGAGACGACGCTCGTCTGCCTGACGGTGATTCTCATGGCGAAGTTCTACGGCCATGAACTGACGCTCGGTCAGACGAACGTGCTGCTCGGCACGCTGCTCGTCGCTGCGCTGCTCGCCGCGCAAGTCGATCAGCCGCGAATTTCCGGCGTGCTCATCGGTGTCGCAGCGTTCGTCAAACCGTACGCGCTCGTGCTGTTGCCGTGGCTCGGCGTGACGTACGGTGTCGCCGCGGCCGGAATGTCGATCGTCGTCATTGCCGTCGGACTGCTGGTGCCGGCGTTCATCTACGGATGGAGCGGCAACCTCGCGCAACTGGCGGGCTGGTTTCAGACGGTGACGGAGTCCACGGCGCCGAACCTGCTCGTGAACGACAACATCTCGCTCGCCGCGATGTGGGCGAAGTGGATCGGACCCGGCGAAACGGCATCCGTGCTGGCCGTGGGATCTACGGTGGCCGCGCTCGGCCTCGCGGCGGCCGTGTGGCGGAAACGTCGTGGCATCGACGCGCCCGAGTACCTCGAGTTCGCGCTGTTGATGCTGTTCGTGCCACTGCTCTCACCGCAGGGTTGGGATTACGTACTGCTCCTCGCGACCCCCGCCGTCGTCTGTCTCGTCGATCGCTGGTCTGAAATGCCGATCGGCTGGCGTGCGAGCGTCGGCCTGGCTCTTGCCCTGATGAGTCTCACGGTCTTCGACGTGATGGGCCGCGACCTCTACGGCCGTTTCATGACGCTGTCGATCGTCAGCGTCGCCGCGATGGGTGTCGCCGCCGCATTGGCCAGTCTCCGATGGAGAGCAATGGCGTAAGATTTCGCAATGCCCGTTCTCCTGACCCTGCTGCTCGCCTTCTCGCTCACGAGTTCCACCCCGGCGCTCAAGTTCGAGGCGCCCGCCGGATGGACGTCGAAGACTCCGGGATCGACATCGCGCGTGGCCGAGTTCACGCTGCCGAAAGCTGACGGTGACAGCGAGGACGCGTCGGTCATTGTGTTCTACTTCGGCGCGAACATGGGCGGCGACGTCCAGACGTACGTTGACCGCTGGACCGGTCAGATGTCGCAGCCGGACGGCAGGAAGTCAGCCGATGTCGCGAAGATCTCGACGCTCACCGCGAACACGCTGAAAATCACGCTTGTGGATGTGTCAGGCACCTACGTCGCTGAAGTGAGTCCGGGCTCAGCGGAGCATTACAACAAACCTGGCTTCCGGCTCTGTTCTGCGCTGGTCCAGACGAGCGAAGGCCCGTACTTCGTCCGGCTCGTCGGTCCGGCGAAGACCGTTGCGAAGTGGGACGCGACCTTCATGAGTTTTCTGAAGAGCGTCTCGTTGAATCGATAATCGGGTAATCGGGAATCGGCAATCGATTATCGAGGTATCTGGAAATCGAGAATCGAGAATCGAATCGAGAATCGAATCGACAGATCGTCGACCATCCTCGATAGCCCGATTCTCCAATTCGATTACAGATTAAAGATTGCAGATACTCAGTTATCGATTACCCGATTCCCGATTCCCGATTCTCATAACTCCTCGAAGGCTGACTCGACCACGCGCGGTTCACCGCAATAGACACAGGCCGACTGCCGCCGGCCGATCGCACGACCGCAGCGCGCGCACGGTTTGACCGCGGCCGATGCGCGATGCTGCTCTACGCGACGCACTTCCGCCAGCAGCGCCGCCGGCGAAATCCCCTTCTCTTCGAGTAACGTGCACACCGCCTGCAGCGTCACCGATTGCTTTTCGAGTCGGCGTTCCAGATCCCACACCTTCTCATGCAGGTCTTTCGTCTCGCGCAGGCCGTCGTCACGCTTGATCGGCGGCGGACCGCCGTGAGGAAAATCCATCCCGAACCTCTGACGTCCACATCATCCCTCATTGCACCGGCCCGGCGCGAGATCGGCCGAATGCTATAGTCCCGCGCGTGCGACGCCTGTGGATCGCCGCGATCGTCCTCGCCGCAACGGCCTTTTTCGTCTATCGCCCCGCGCTCAACCGCGTGTTTCTGATGGACCAGATTTGGTACTTCGCCGAGCTCAACGGCAGCACGTCTCTGGCGGATGGGCTTCGACTGTACGACTACGCCGCGACTCGTCAGCACTGGAAAGGCGATGACGCGCTGTTCCGGCCGGCGCTGTTCGTCTGGCTCGCCCTCGGCAACACGTTGTTCTCGTATCACCACGTCGCGTGGAATGTTGCGAACCTCGCACTGCATGTGCTCGTCGCGCTCGCGCTGTTTCGGCTGCTCATCGCGATCCGGCCGTCGGCCGCGGCGCTTCCAGTGGCCGTTCTGTTCACCGTCCTCAAGCCGCCGCTCGAGCTCGTCGTCTGGAATCACCTCGGCGGATATCTGCTGGCCTGTCTTTTTCTCGTGCTCGGCCTCACGGCCTTCGTACGACTCACCACTTCCGATGGGCCGCCGGCCAACCGCACCGTGGCCGCGTTCGCTGGGTCGTTCACCATCGCGGCTTTTTGTCACGAGGGGATGGTGCCAATCGCGCTCGTTGCTGCCGTCACCACCTGGTGGATGTTCCGACGACGCGGTGTGCGCGTGAACGCGGCTCAAGTGGCGGCGCTCTTCGCGCCGGTGCTGCTTTTCGCCGTCGGATACGGGTTTCACGTCGAACGAGTCGCGCGGCTCACCTATGTCGATCGGCCTGACGCGCAGAGTCTGTTTCAGTCGTCGAACGTGCTTGGCGTGTTCTCGCGCAGCATTGACGTGATCGGTGGCTGGATCCGGGAAGTCGCACTGCCGACGGTCGTGACGTTCGTGCCGATTGTGTTCGAGCGTCTCATCAAGCGCACAGCCGGCTCGTGGTCATCGAAGCTGCAGATCGGGAACGCGCTGCTTGTCACAGGCTTGATCGCGACGATGGTGCGCGGATTTGCGCGTACGGAAATGCGCCGAGTGGCGCCCCTCGTTGTACTGATCGTCGCCGGGCTGCTCGCCTACACGGGAATCATCTGCCTCGGTCGCGCGCAGCGCGAAGTGCTCGAGATCACCTATTACCTGTATCCATTCAGCCTGCTGGTTGTGATCCTCGCGTACTCGCTCGTCGATACGACGCGATTGCAGACCTCAGCCCGCGTCGCCGCGACCGTGATCCTCGCTGCGTTCATCCTCCTGCATGGATCGCAGACACTGAAGACTACGCGCGAGATGGGCCGCGTCAATCAGGACGCCTCCGCGTTTCTGCAACGCGTCAGCGCATTCGTCGACGCGCACAAATCCGAGCCGGACTTCACGTTCGCGATCCTGCAGCATCCGAAAGGCATGGATCCCGAGGTTGCATTGAAGGTCGGCTACCCCGACGAGCCGGGCGGCATCCAGACAAAGTTCCTGACGGAAATCCTGTTCGCGCGGTACTACCGCCCCGAACATCCGAAGTACGTGTTTTGAGAGCGTCTACTCTTCGAGTGCCGGCACGGGTCCGGCGCGACGGCCGAATCGCGTAAAGAACACCCCGGCGAGAACGGCAAGGGCGCCGCCGACCTTGCGTCCGGGGATCGGCTCGCCGAGCCACATCCATGCGAACGTCATCGCGACGATCGGCACGAGGTTGGAATAGACCGACGTGCGCGCAGGGCCGATGCGCTGAACGGCCGTGTACCAAATCAGGTACGACAGACACAGCGCGAGCACTGCCGACAGCATCAGCGCGATCCACACCCAGACGTGAATCACCTGCCAATCGAGATTCAGAAACTGCGGAATGGCGATGATGCCGTACGGAATCGTGCCGATGGCCATCGTCGTGCCGGTGACGTAGAGCGGTGAATGACGCTCGATCAGCGAGGTCGCGCCGATCGTGTACGCGGACCAGCAACAGACAGACAGCATGACCAGCAGGTCACCGCGCGTCGACGCGCCGCCGAACGCAGCGCCGTGGCCGACGACAAAATAGAGACCGAGCATG
>JADMIO012757409.1_pt1 | contig 44983 bp, 39 predicted proteins | sample 8958161 | NCBI WGS metagenome assembly JADMIO01 (sample SAMN16585339, study PRJNA669376) | soil metagenome | isolation source: Crop rotation soil | place: USA: Cullars Rotation, Alabama | collected 2011
CTTTCCCTCAAGAAGGCGCTAACGATTAGCCGTCCTTCGCGCACCGCCAATCTGATCGTGGCGCGTTTCGAGGGAACCGATGCGGGGATCGTGAAGGATGTGCCGAACGTGCTGGCCAACCGCTTCATGGTGCACCGGCGGGAAGTACAAAAAACGGAGTCCCGCAGCGTTGCTCGCTTTCTTCGTCAGCAGCTTGATACGATTTCTCAGCAACTCACCGAATCGGAAAACACGCTAAAGCAGTTTCGTGAGGGTGCTCACGTTGTGAACCTTCCAGCGGAGGGAACCGCGCAGGTGAGCCGTCTGGCAAGTCTGCAAGCCGAGCGCAGCTCGCTTAACGCAGAGCGCCTGGCGCTATCAGAATTGCTTACCGATGTACGCGCAACCGCGGCAAAGCAAAAGCCCGACGAGCCGTCCGCATACCGCCGGTTGTTGTCATTCCCAACACTTTTCAAGAACACCACTACCAATGAGACGCTGCGTGCCCTTACGGATCTCGAGGGCCAACGCGCGGCGTTGCTCGTAAGACGTACGCCGCAGGATCCCGACGTGATAGCGCTTACTGGGCGCATAAAGGAATTGGAAGCAGAGCTTCAGTCGGTGGGCGAAACCTACCTTCAGGGTCTGACGAATCAGGTATCTGCTCTGGATGCGTCTCTTAAGCAATTCGGTACTGAGCTCGCCCAGATCCCGGCAAAGGAGGTCGAGTTCGCACGACTGGAGCGACGCCCGAAGGTCTTGGAAGATATTTATACGCTTTTGCAAACTCGTCTGAAGGAGACTGAGATTACAGAAGCAGCCGAGGATCCCACGGTGGGTGTCGTTGATGAAGCGATTCTACCAGTAATCCCGGTGCGTCCGAAAAAGGCGCTGGTTGTCTCCATGGCGGCGCTGCTTGGGCTGATGCTCAGCGTCGGAGTTGCCTTTGCACGCGAGATGATGGACCGCACGGTTCACACGAAGGAAGATGTGCAGACACTGACCGGTGCTGCGGTGCTCGGCCTCATTCCCCGGATTCCTCGCGACGGCGCGAAATTGATGGGCGCTAAGCGGTTGCGATTGCCCAAGCGCACAGAGACGCCAGTGGCGGTGCAGGCCACGAACGGGCTTCCAGTGGGACTCAACGAGCGACTCATTACCGGTGCTGATCCGCGCAGCCCTGTATCGGAAGCGTATCGCACAATGCGAACGAACATCACATTCGCTCGCCCCGAGGAGATAGCAAAAACGCTCGTCTTCACGAGTCCGATGCCGGGGGACGGAAAGACAACAAGCGCTGCCAATCTCGCCATCACGCTCGCGCAGCAAGGTGTGAAGATCCTTCTCATTGACGGCGATCTACGTCGAGGTCTCCTCAATAACGTTTTCGGTGCTCCGCGCGAGCCCGGGTTATCGAACGTTCTGCTTGGTCGGAACGATTTGGAGAGCACGGTCCGGCGAATCGACCTTGGGGAGAACGGTCACCTCGACTTTCTCGCAACCGGCACGCTACCACCAAATCCGGCGGAAATGCTTGGATCACAGTCCATGAAAGCATTGCTTTCAGATCTCGAGACCAAGTACGACGTCGTGATCATCGACTCGCCGCCGCTGAACGTGGTCACTGACGCTGCCGTGCTCGGAACCGTCGCTGACGGCGTTGTGCTCATTGCGCGAGCTGGCGTGACTGAGAGGCTGGGTCTTACGTACGCCGTTGAGCAGCTTCACAATGTGCGCGCTCCGCTGCTCGGCGCCGTCTTGAATGACGTCGACTTCGAGAGCAACCGCTACTACGGTATCTATGGCAAGTACGGTTATTACCAATACAACTATAGATATCAGCAAGATGAGCCTCGTAGGGATTGGCGTGACATCCGCGTCCCATTCCTCGGCAGATCGTGAGCGAATCGGCCACCCAGCGGTCTCATCGCTCTCACCGACGCTCCGGGTTACAAAATGAGTTTCCGCTCGCCGTGCTTGCGACTTTGGCCGGTATTGGCCTAGTCGCATACGCGTTTTCTACGGCGCTCTACATCCTGGTACTAACTTCAATCGTCGCCGTTGCAGTGTGGCCGATGCTGGCAAGAAAAGGTCGGCGCCGCGCTTCGCATTTCGCAAGCCGAGCCCTGCTGCTCTTCGGCGCGACCGCAGGTTTCTGGATCGTGACGACAACCGCGGTTCGCTTTGCTGACTCCAGTGGCGCAGAGGATGGAGCGGGTGCGAGCAGTCTCGTCAACGTCAGTCCGTGGGGGCATGATGAAGACCCGTCCGGTTTGCTCAAGTCGGGCCTTGTCTCAGCGCTCGGTGTGTCGGCAATCGCCTTCGCGCTTGCCTCTCGTCGCCGCCGGGCGGATTGAGCCCACGCGATCACAACTTGCAGTCTGAGTTCCTAGTATGAACGTATCAGTAATTGGTACTGGTTACGTCGGCCTGGTTGTCGGCACTTGCCTCGCAGAGACTGGCAATAGTGTTTGCTGCGCGGATATCGACGCTGTCAAAATCGAGAATCTCAAAAAGAATATCCTCCCGATCTACGAGCCCGGACTCGAGCCACTCGTCGAACGGAATCAGAAAGAAGAACGCTTGCGCTTCACCACGGATCTTCGAGATGCAGTAGAGTCGGCAGAGGTTTTATTTATCGCCGTCGGTACTCCCCCGGGCGAGGATGGCTCGGCCGATCTGAAGTATGTAATTGAAGTAGCCGAACTCGTTGGGCAGCACATGTCCAAAGAGATGGTCATTGTCACCAAATCCACCGTACCGGTTGGCAGCTCCGTGAAGGTAAAAGCAGCCATCGCCAAGGAAGCGAAGTTTCCCTTTCACATCTGCAGTAACCCGGAGTTCCTCAAGGAAGGCACCGCCGTCGAGGATTTCATGCGACCCGATCGCGTGATTCTCGGCATCGAATCGGCGCATGCCCGCAGAGTGATGACGGATCTTTACGCCCCATTCGTGCGCACTGGCAAGCCGGTGATCCTGATGGACGTGGCGTCTGCCGAAATGACGAAATACGCGGCCAATGGAATGCTCGCAACTCGCATCTCCTTCATGAATGAGGTCGCCAACCTTTGCGACGAGCTCGGCGCCAATGTCGATCTTGTGCGCAAGGGAATTGGCAGTGATGCGCGTATCGGTCCCGCATTTCTGTTTCCTGGACCGGGGTACGGCGGGTCGTGTTTTCCGAAGGATGTGAAGGCACTGGTGCGTACGGCATACGAGCACGGAATTCCGCTGGAAGTTCTTTCCGCTGTTGATGCCGCGAACGAGCGCCAGAAACGCGTGCTCGGCGTGAAGTTCAAACACGCGATTGGACCAGAGCTGGAAGGAAAGCGAATCGCGATTTGGGGTCTCGCTTTCAAAGCTGGAACTGACGATATGCGCGAGGCCGCCTCGCTTACTCTGATCGAGAGTCTCCTCGAGCAAGGTGTATCTGTCTGTGCTCACGATCCAGCTGCGATGGATCAGGCTCGCGCGATTCTCGGCGACCGCATCGAGTATGCCGATACCAACTACGAGGCGCTCGAAGGGGCTGAAGCGTTGATCGTGGTGACCGACTGGAATGCGTACCGCAATCCGGATTTCGCGCGCATCAAGAAAGCTCTGCACCAGCCCGTCATCATAGACGGCCGCAATCTTTACGACCCGGAGAAGATGCGGGATCTCGGAATAAGGTATTATTCAATCGGTCGTCCAATGCTGGCCCCGACTGATTAGAGCTACCTTCGCGAGGTATAGATTCCGAAAGACCTGATCGAACTCAGCGCGCCGATAGAGCGCGCGATCCTGGTGGGTGCGCCGAGAAAACGTTCCGGCGCCAGACACAGCGTCGCTGAACACCTTGAAGAGCTAGAGCGGCTCGTCGATACAGCGGGCGCAATCGTAGTCGGTGAGGTGACCCAACAGATCGATAAACCGAATCCCGCCACATACCTAGGCAAGGGCAAAGTCGATGAGCTGCGAGATGAGATCACGGCGCGGAGTGCGTCCCTAGTTGTCTTCGACGACGAGCTGTCACCATCTCAGGGAAAGAACATCGAGGATGCGACCGGTCAGCGCGTGATGGATCGCGCCGAGCTGATCCTCGATATCTTCGCGACGCGTGCGCGATCCAGCGAGGCGAAGATGCAGGTCGAGCTGGCGCAGCTACAGTACATGTTGCCGCGGTTGACCCGTATGTGGGCGCACCTCGAGAAATTCCGCGGCGGCATCGGCGTCAGAGGGCCTGGCGAAACCCAGCTCGAAACCGACCGCCGGCTGATCAACCACCGAATCAAGATCCTCAAGCAGCGGCTGCAGGAAGTGCAGAAGTCGCGTGAAGTCCAGCGATCGGGGCGTAGGGATGCGTTCCGCGCATCGCTCGTCGGATACACTAACGCTGGCAAGTCATCGATCCTGCGGCGGATCGGAAAGGATCCGAACGTGTTCGTCGAGGACCGCCTCTTCGCGACGCTCGATCCGCTCACCCGCGAAATCGACCTCGGCGAAAACTCGAAGGCGCTCGTTACCGACACGGTTGGTTTCATTCGCAAGTTGCCGCACAATCTGGTAGCGAGCTTTCGTGCAACGCTCGAAGAAGTCAACGATGCGGACCTGCTGCTGCACGTCATCGACGCCAGTCATCCCAACTGGGAAGAGCAGCGGCAAGTCGTCGATCAGGTACTCGCGGAGCTCGGCGCGGCCGAGAAGCCAGTGTTATATGTGTTCTCGAAGACGGACGCGATTCCGGGGCCGGAGCTCGCCGCGCTTCAGGCGCGGATCAGACCAGTGCTTCCGAACTCGGTGTTTGTGACCTCCATGACCGAAGAAGGGCTCGAACCACTGCGTCGGTCACTCCTCGCATCGGTGCGTAAGAACACCGAGCTGGTTGAGATCCGCTTGCCGGCGAGCGACGGTAAGCTGCTCGCTGAGATCTATCGCGACGCAAACGTGCTCAATCAGCGGACACATGACGGACAATTGGTAATAAGTGCCCGACTGGACGAAGCACAGCGGGCGCGGCTCAAACGCGCTGGAGCAACGGTGTCGGCGTCTCCGCCGCTACCGTCAGGCTCGGAGGATTGACACCTCTTTTTCCGATTCCACTGAGACAGTGGGCGGCGTCGGATGCGGATGGAAATCTGGAACCAGGGCTCGCAGCAATCTTCTAAGCTCGTCATCCGGATGCTCTTCCTGCGCAGCGCGAACCAATACCTCGATGCGCCGCATCACGCCCTCCGGTAGAATCCCGTTCCGCGCTCGCAAAACTTTGGGGTGATCCGTCGTCAGCACATTCTCCGCGCTGAAGAACATCTCCTCGTAAAGTTTTTCGCCGGGACGCATACCGGTGAACTTGATCTGAATGTCGGCGCCCACGGTGAGACCGGAAAGCCGAATTAGATCGGTGGCGATGTCGACGATGCGGATCGGCTCGCCCATGTCGAGCAAAAATACTTCGCCACCTCGTCCGAGTGCACCCGCCTGTAGCACCAGCTGTACCGCTTCGGGGATCGTCATGAAGTAGCGCTGCATCTCAGGATGCGTGACCGTCACCGGTCCGCCAGCGCGGATCTGACGAAGGAAAGTCGGTACCACACTGCCGCGGCTGCCGAGCACGTTGCCGAATCGCACTGAAACGAAGTTACTGTCGTACTTCACCGCGGCGTGCTGCACGATCAGCTCCGATACGCGCTTCGTCGCGCCCATCACGCTGGTCGGACGAACTGCCTTGTCGGTCGAGATGAAGACGAAATGCTTGCATCTGCTCTCGAGCGCGGCGTCGACGACGTTGAGGGTGCCGACGACATTGTTGGTGATCGCTTCGATCACATTCTCTTCCATCAGCGGCACGTGCTTGTGCGCGGCAGCGTGAAATACTGCGTGCGGCTTGTAGATCCCGAAGATCGCGGCAACGCGCCGACGGTCGCGCACATCGGCAATCACCGGAGTGAACGCCACGTCGGGGAAATCGCCCTTCAGCTCGTGAAGAACATCGAAAATCGAGTTCTCACCATGGCCGAGAAGTACCATCCGTCCGGGTGCGAGACGCGCGATCTGGCGGCATAGCTCGCTCCCGATCGATCCACCTGCACCGGTGACGAGTACGGTCTCCGCGGTGGCGAGCTCGGCGACGGCGGCGAGGTCGGTCTCCACTGGATCACGACGCAGGAGATCCTGGATCTCCACTTCGCGCAACCGCGTTCCGTTCGTCCTTGCCGAAATGAGCTCTGGAAGACTGGGCACCGTAAGCGTCGGAATGCCACACTCGAGTCCGGCACGCACGACCTTTCGTACAACGTCGCCATGCGCCGAGGGCATGGCGATGATCAGTTCGCTGACGCTGTGGGTTTCGATAACCGCCTTTAAAGCACTGAGCTTTCCAAAGATCGGCAGATCGAGGAGCATGTGATTCTGCTTCGTCGGATCGTCGTCGACGAACCCGATCGGATCGAAGCCAAGATTCGGATTGGCGATCAGCTCCTTTGCCACCAGCTTCGCCGTATCCCCCGCGCCGACAATCAGCGCAGGCCGTCCCGGATCACTGCGACGACGCCGGTAGTTGGTGACTCGCACCGTGCGGGCGAGTAACCGCGGCAGGGCAATGGCAGCGGTGGTTAACAGAGCATCGATAAAGACCACCGAGAAGGGAATCCGGGTCGGGGCTATCCCCGTGGTTGGGATCAGCCAGAATCCGATACTAGCCGCGAAAACTGCCGCAACGGCGCCGGCAAACAGGACCTGCTTTAGCTCTCCAATGCTCGCATGGCGCCACAGGCGCCGGTACATACCGAGATAATAGAACGCGAGAAGGCGTACCGGACCGGCGAGAAGAATGTATGGGAGAACGAATTTGAGGTTCTGTCCGATCCACTCCACATCCTCATATCGGACAGCGAAGGCGGCGAGTGGCGCAATGACGAGCGATATCGCATCGAGCAGGAAGAGATGCCGGTTTCTCATCCGCCGGGGAAGGAAAGATTGCAGGAATGTCACGTGCTGGTTCTTGGTTCGCTGAGCGGGTAGAGGTTGGAGCGCGCCTTATAGCAGAATGTGTGCGATGCCGACCGGCAAACAAAGAATAGTGGGGACTGGGATCACAAACCAGTGCAGGGGGTTGACCATGTCCAGATGCGCCGCGACCTTCAAGACTCCCCTCAAAAAGCCGCTGTCCATCGCCCTAATCACTGTTTCGTCATCTAATCAATGCCTTCCGCGCTTATCGTCGGTGTGACCGGTCAGGACGGGGCATATCTGGCGGCCTCGTTAATCGACAAGGGCTATACGGTATACGGCACGTCCCGCGATGCCCAGGTCGCTTCTTTTGGCAACCTTTCGAGGCTCGGGGTCAGCGCTGAGGTTCATCGGCTGTCGATGTCGGTCACCGACTTTCGCAGTGTCCTCCAGGTGCTCAAAAAGGTCGAGCCCGACGAGGTCTACAACCTGTCCGGACAGAGCTCGGTCGGATTGTCCTTCGAGGTGCCGGTAGAGACGCTCGAAAGTGTGGCGACAGGGACGCTGAACATCCTCGAAGCGATCCGCTTCACCGGCAGGGAGATCCGCTTCTACAGCGCAGGGTCGGGAGAGGTCTTTGGGGATACCGACGATAAGCCTGCCAACGAGCTGACCCGATTCGCCCCAAGGAGCCCGTACGCGGTTGCTAAGGCCGCGGCGTACTGGCAAGTCGCGAACTATCGCGAAGCGTACGGACTGCACGCGTGCACCGGGATTTTGTTCAATCACGAGTCGCCACTGCGTCCGGAGCGGTATGTGACGCGCAAGATCGTCGCTGCGGCGCGCCGTATCTCGCAGGGCAGCGGCGAAAAACTCGCCCTCGGCAATACGGATGTCGAACGCGACTGGGGATGGGCCCCGGAATACGTCGAAGCGATGTGGCTCATGCTACAGCGCGACGATCCCCAGGATTTCGTGATCGCAACCGGCAAGACCACCTCGCTCAAGGAATTCGTGGCCACTGCGTTCTCGGTGGTCGGGTTGGACTGGCAGGAATTCGTGGAGACCGACCCGGCGCTGCTGCGGCCCACGGACATCAAGAAGGGGCGGGCGGACCCACGCCGAGCACGCGAAGTCCTGGGGTGGAAGGCGACCACGCTGTTCCCCGAGGTGGTGCGCTTGATGGTCGAAGCGGACCAGGAACTTGACTCCCTGGCGCAAACCAGGGTCGGTTAGTGAAAACCCTCCCACTCGGGAGTTAAGCTACTATTGTAGACTCTGCTATACTTGTGTGCTCTGGTACCCCAACATGATACTGGTCAACGACATAACCGCATGACAGATCCCAGTTCGCACAGGGTGGGACGCGACAATGGCGACGAGATTACGTTGCTGGCGCTTGCTACCATCATGCTGCGGGGTCGGCGGACGATTCTTTCGCTTGCCGTTGCGGGCCTCGTGATCGGGGCTGCCTTTGGGCTGTTGATGCCGAGAACCTACACCTCGACTGCTACGTTCATCCCCCAGGACTCAGAACAAGGCGCGTCCGACATCGCGCGGGCCGCTAGTCAACTGGGATTCAACATCTCAAATAGTGGTGGAGGTTGGGGACCGCCTGTGTACGTGGAGCTCCTTCAGTCGCGCGTTCTGCTCGAACCGATCGCGGTCGACACTCTTCAGGTTCCAGAAGAGGGCGGAAAACGAATTGCTGTTTCGGACCTGCTGGACGTAGGTGCGAGCGGCGCACGCAAAACCGATCTCACGATCCGCGCGCTCGGCGACCATATCGCGGCCAGCGAGGAAAAATCCTTGAACGGAGTAAAGCTGTCCGTAACAACCAAGTGGCCGAGCGTATCCTACACACTTGCTTCGAGACTGGTGAGCGGTGTCGGCAGGTTCAACGTCGAGCGCCGGAAGTCGCAGGCAGCGGCCGAGCGCCAGTTCGTTGAGAATCTGGCAAACGAAGCAGCGGCTGCACTGCGTGCCTCAGAGGATGAGCTCCAGGCTTTTCTGCAGCGAAATCGCGGCGGGACCCAGGGCTCTCCGCAGCTCGCCTTCGACCGTGACCGGCTGCAGCGTCAGGTGGACCTCCGCCAGCAGATCTATACCTCTCTTCTCCAGAATCGCGAGCAGGCAAGAATTCGCGAGGTGCGCGATACGCCTGTGATCACGGTCCTCGAAGACCCGCGTCTGCCGGTAGTCCCGGAGTCGCGGAAAGTCGTGCTGAAGGGAATTCTAGGTCTGATTGGCGGAACACTCCTCGGAATGCTGGTGGCTTTCCTGGCGCAGGGATTGGCAGGCGCCCGGATCGCGCCGAACAAGGAAGAGCGGGAGTTCTTCGAGCTCCTCGCCGCTGCGACCCCGCGATTCAGAAGACGCCGGGCTCCACGTGAGCGGGCCTGGTCGGCAGGCGGAGATCAGTAATGAAAAAAGCGCTCATTACTGGTGTGACCGGCCAGGATGGATCGTACCTCGCCGAGTTTCTGATCGAGAAGGGCTACGAAGTCCACGGCATCAAGCGGCGCGCGTCGTCGCTCAACACCGACCGAATCGATCACCTCTATCAGGATCCGCACGAAAGGAAGAGAAGGCTCGTGCTGCATCACGGGGACCTGACCGACAGCAGCAACCTCACCCGGATCATGCAGGAGGTGCAGCCGGACGAAGTCTACAACCTCGGCGCACAGAGCCACGTGGCGGTCTCGTTCGAGAGCGCGGAATACACCGCCGAGGTCGACGCGGTGGGGACGCTGCGACTGCTGGAGGCGATTCGATTACTCGGGCTCACGAATAAGACGCGATTCTATCAGGCGTCGACGTCGGAGATGTTCGGGTTGGTGCAGGAAGTTCCGCAGCGCGAGACCACGCCGTTCTATCCGCGCAGTCCTTACGGTGTGGCGAAGCTCTATGCGCACTGGATCACGGTGAACTATCGCGAGAGCTATGGGATGTATGCGTGCGCCGGGATCCTATTCAACCACGAGAGTCCGCGTCGCGGTGAGACCTTTGTCACACGCAAGGTGACGCGCGCACTCGCCAACATCGCGCAAGGAATCGAACCCTGTCTGTACCTAGGCAATCTCGACGCGCAGCGTGATTGGGGCCATGCGCGAGACTACGTCCGCGCGCAGTGGTTAATGCTTCAGCAGGAGAAGCCGCGCGATTTCGTGATTTCGTCCGGTGTGCAGATCAGCGTGCGTGAGTTCGTGGAAAAGGCGGCTGCACGCGTCGGTGTAACACTGGAGTGGCGTGGGGAAGGTGTGAAGGAAGAGGGGATTGCCGCGGTGGTTGAGGGTGAAGACGCACCCGGCGTAACCGAAGGCTCGACGATCGTGCGCGTCGATCCGCGCTACTTCCGTCCCGCGGAAGTCGAAACCCTTCTCGGTGACGCGAGCCGCGCCCGCGCTGAACTGGGCTGGGCGCCGGAAATTACGATCGACCAGCTGATCGAGGAGATGATGATGCACGATCTCGATCACGCGCGCCGCCATGCGCTGCTACATAGCCACGGCTTCCAACTGTCCGTCAAACAAGATCACTGAGCGAATGAAGAACGAGCGAGTTTATGTCGCCGGCCACGGCGGCATGGTAGGCAGCGCGATTACGCGGCACCTCCAGCGCGACGGCGCTGGAGAAATCATCACCGCCAGCCACGCCAATCTGGATCTGCGCGATCAGAAGGCCGTGGACGCTTTCTTCGCGGCGACCAAACCAACCCAGGTTTATCTGGCCGCCGCACGCGTCGGCGGGATCGCCGCGAACGATCGCTATCCTGCTGATTTTATCAGCGACAACCTCGCGATTCAGTCGAACGTTATCGATGCCGCTCATCGTCACGGCGTTGGTCGCCTGCTTTTTCTCGGGTCGAGCTGCATCTACCCGAAGCTGGCGCCGCAGCCGCTCAAGGAAGAATACCTCCTCACTGGTCTGCTCGAGCCCACCAATCGCCCCTACGCGATTGCCAAGATCGCCGGCATTGAGATGTGCTGGAGCTACAATCGCCAGCACGGGGCGCAGTTTCTCGCGGTGATGCCGACCAACCTCTACGGCGTCGGGGACAACTACCACTCAGAGAATAGCCACGTCATTCCCGGTTTGATCCGCCGATTCCACGAAGCGAAAATGGCCAATTCGTTTTCGGTGAAGGTGTGGGGAACTGGCGTGCCGCGCCGCGAATTCATGTATGCCGACGACATGGCAGATGCCTGTGTCCACCTGATGTCATTGCCGGATTCGCGTTTCCGTCCTTTGCTGGCTGCTGACCGAAACGATGGCTCACCGCCGATGGTGAACATCGGGATTGGCGAAGACATTTCAATTGCCGATTTAGCGGCGCTGGTTGCGCGCGTCGTTGGTTTCTCCGGCAAGATCGAATTCGATTCCTCGAAGCCCGACGGTACGCCCCAGAAAGTTCTCGACTGCACCCTGCTGCACAGTCTAGGTTGGAGTGCCAGGACGCCGCTCGAGGTCGGCCTGTCGGACGCGTACGCCGACTTTCAGAGACGACAGAATGTTCTCGTAGGCGCTTAGGCGCCGCGAATGCGCAGGCTGCTCAAAGCATCAATTCGAAGTCCGTTCGTACGTGAGGCGGGGTGGGTGTACGTCCTCCAGTTCGGAAGCATGTTGCTGCCGCTGCTTTCGTTTCCGTACCTCACGCGCACACTTGGACCCGCCGCATGGGGTGCGCTTGCGTTCACGAATGCCTTTGCATCCTATGTAGCCATCTTCGTTGCGCACGGCTTCGACGTGTCGGCTATGCGCGACGTGAGCGCAGCACCGAAGGAGCCAGTCGTTCGCGGCCAGATTCTGACCAGCGTTTTCTCGACCCAGCTCGTGCTAGTAGTCATCGCAGCCGCGATCGCGATCGCCGTCGGTGTGAATCTGACGGTGTTTCGTGAATATCCGATACTGTTGTGGCTGGGGACCACGCTGGGTGCAGCACAGGGGCTCTCGCTACGCTGGTACTTCCAGGGCATCGGAAAACTGGTGCAGGCGCTCGCCGTGACCTTCCTTTGCCAGGCCGGCTACGTGCTGCTGCTATTCGTCTACGTGCACGGCACTCCCGATCTGGCAATCGTACCCGCACTCAACATCGGCGCGGCTACTGCGAGCGTGCTCATACTGGCGTTCGTTGCGCGACGAACGTTCACCCTCGCCAATCCGACGTTCCGAGACGTGCTGCATCGCCTGCGTCTTGGCGGAGTGTACTTCCTGATCGTTGCATCAACGACGCTGACCAGTGCGCTGAGTCCGATCGTCGTTGGCATCGTCGCGTCGACGCGCACGGTCGCCTACTTCGCGGCGTCGAGTCGAATCACCGAGCTGACCTGGCAGACGGTCGTTCCCTTACTGGCGCTGGCGCTGCCTAAGATTGCATCCGCTCGCTCCACTCCAGGGACGAATCCATATCGCTTGCCGGTGGCTTTTTCTGTCGGCCTCATCACGTGGGCGCTGGTATGCGCGGCTGGTCTGACCTTCTTCAGTACCACAATTGTCTCATTGATCGCTGGAGCGCAGTTCCTGCCGGCAGTCACTCCTTTGCGACTCCTGGCGTGGACTCTCCCGTTGATCGCAACCGGAACCAGTCTGAGCTGGTTCTGGTTGTTGCCGATTCGTGCGGAGCGGCACCTGCTACCCAGCGTCATCATCGCAGCGACCCTGAACATCGTGCTCGGCGTGCTGCTCGTACCGCGTTACGGGGCTGTTGGGATGGCGGGAGCGGTTTTCATCGCGGAGAGCGCGAAGGTGCTGGCATTGGTTGTAACAACGTTCCGGCACCGCGCCCGTTTGCAGGAGAGTCTCGTCAGTCCGCCCGAAGTCCTTCTCGCGACGCCGCAGGTCGGGGAGTAATTGTGCGGGATCGCTCGTCTGCATACGCCGCCGCCGCTACGTCCTCATCCCTTTGCGAGAAGGCGCCGACATCGAAATAGGTGTCGGTGCTATCTCGCGTACACTGATCGGCCAACCGTACCAGAACGCCGGGCGACTGCACATCCAGCCGTGAATGAAACGCGCCTCGATTGTCCCATACGAGAAGCGTCCGGTAGCCTGCACGACGCAGCAGGTCCTCGAGCATTTCGGCCGAGTGGCCGAGTTTGACGAAGTGAAAAGGTGAGAACTCCAGGAACACGACCGGCTGCTGGCTGTGCAAATAGCTGGACGCCGACGCGAGTATGGGAATATCGAAGCCGTCGGTGTCGATTTTGATCAGGCGGCAACTAGATTGAAAGCGCGGGTGCGCCTCGAGAACGGTGGTCAGGCGGGCGGTGCTGACTCCTTCACTATCCGAAGGACTCAGAGCGAGGGTGCCGCTGATCGCGTGCGGCTGATAATTCGTTTGCTGATCGCGATCGCCGAGAAATGTCTGAGCGAGGTCGACGTCTTTGAGCTTCGGCGCGTTGCGTTGGAGGATCTCAAAAAACGTCGGATCTCCTTCGATGCAGAGGATGGGGAGATCGACGAACTGACGAATCAGAGCGGCGGTGTCACCCACGTTGGCGCCGATGTCGATGACAGAGCCGTCGGGGTATTTGTGGGCAACATGGGAGGCAACGTGGCCGAGGTTTTGGCCATATTGTGGATATCGCGCCAGAATGACTGGCAGGTCATGGGAAAACGGTAGCTTCACCGCGGCGCCTCCGACCGGGTAGGCGATCAGCGGATCGGAGAACTTCAGCAGCGCCGCTCGAGCGCGAGTGAGAAGATTGTACCCGACGTTGTTCCCATCTTCAGGCCGACTGGTGGCCAGAAGACCATTTACGATGGACTGCGCGACGAGCTGCGCGCTTTCTTTGAGAAGAATCGAAGCACTTCGTTTCACGGAATTACTCGAATCTAAATGCGCATTGCCCTGATTGGAAACGGCTTCGCTCCTGGAAAAACTGGTGGGACGGAAACGTACTTTCGGAATCTTGTCGACGCTTTACAGCAGGAAGATCACGATAGCCGATACACGGTCTTTGTCGAAGAGCAGTTCCTTGGAGAGTTCACGCCGAGCGCCAACCTGGATGTGCGAGTACTTCCAGTACCTACGACCGTTGCACGCGTGGGCGCGAAAATCTCGGGAAAGCTTCGTCCGGGCGGCCACCCCGCGAACCCACAAGCCGTGAAAGCGATCGAGCAGGGAGGCTACGATCTGGTTCACTTCCCGTTGCAGGTAATGCATCCGTGGAGGCTTCGGATCCCGAAAGTATTGACCTTCATGGATATGCAGCATGAATTCTTCCCTGAGAATTTCTCAGAGCGAACCCTGATCGGACGGAGCGAGACATACAGACCATCGGCGATGCTGGCCGACCATGTCATCGCCATTTCTGATTACACGAAGAATACGCTCGAAGTGAGGTACGGGCTCCCGGCGGACAAAGTCACGACGGTCTACATCCCGTACGACGACCAATTGTTCAGGAGAGTTGGTGGGCGTGCGGATCTGGAACTCCCCGAGAAATTCTTTTTTTATCCGGCCGGCAGCTGGCGACACAAGAACCACGCTCGACTCCTACGCGCTCTCGCCATTGTGCGTGAGCGACACCCGGACCTCGCGCTGGTGCTGACCGGTGTGTCGGGCGAAGATGCCGCAATCGATAGTGTGGTCGCGGAGCTCGGGCTCGGTAAGCACGTCGTCAGACTCGGTTACGCGCAGCGCGACGTGATGCCACATATCTACTCGGCGGCAATCGGCCTTGTTTTTCCTTCGCTGTTCGAAGGCTTCGGAATCCCGCTCTGCGAAGCTATGGCTTGTGGCTGTCCCATCGCCGCCTCGACCGCTACATCGATTCCTGAGGTAGCTGGCGATGCCGCCATTTACTTCGATCCTATGGATCCGATGAGCATTGCAACGTCAATGCTTTCATTGATAGAGCAACCGGACCTGGCAAAACGACTCGCCGAGGCAGGGCTCAAACGCGCGCCGAGGTTTCGGAAATCGGTGTTGGGAACGAGGACGATCGAGGTTTACCGGCGCGTGGCGCGCTCGCGAGCCGCAGCTTGAGGACCGGCGAGTCGCCTGTACTATCCAACGACCCATCGCGGCCGCTGGTGTCCGTGATAACGGTGGTGTTCAATGGCGCGGCTCACCTCGAGCAAACCATCACCAGCGTTCTGGATCAGTCGTACGATCGAATCGAGTACATCATTCTCGATGGCGGCAGCACTGACGGCAGCGTCGACATCATCCGCAAGTACGAATCGCGAATTGCGGTCTGGGAAAGCCGGAAAGATTCGGGGATGTACTATGCGATGAACGAAGGCATCGAGCGGTCGCACGGTGAAATCGTCGGGATCATCAACAGCGACGACTGGTATGAGCCGCAGGCGATCGAGAGAGTGGTCGCCGCGTATCTGGCATCCGATCGAGAATCCGTCGTCTACGGTGGCATGCGCTACTTCGATGCAGATCGCTTCGACATGATTCTGTCATACGACCATCGAAAGCTGCCAAGTCGCATGATCAACCATCCGTCGTGTTTCGTTCCCAGAGTGCTGTACGACCGTTACGGTCGCTTCGATACCCGATATCGCATTGCAGCAGACTACGATTTGTTACTGCGCTTCTTCCGCCACAACGTGGGATTTGTGCACCTTGATGGCATTCTTTCGAACTTTCGTCATGGTGGGTATTCGATGGCGCACTCCTCCGTTCCGGAAGTGCTCGCGATTCGGATGGATCATGGCTACATCGGCCGAGGGCAGTACTTGTTGAGACGCTTGATGTCCACAGTTCGGCGCGCTGTGATGCGCCCTTCCGCGTAAAACGAATGAGCTCATCGGTTCTCGTTACAGGCGCTGACGGTTTCATCGGCTCGCATCTCACGGAGTCACTGGTTCGGGAGGGCCATAACGTCAAGGCCTTCGTGCTATACAACTCGTTCAATTCCTGGGGCTGGCTCGACCATTCCCCCCGCGAAATTCGGGAAAGTGTCGAGGTCTTCGCGGGTGACGTGCGCGACCGCCACGCTGTGGACGAAGCGGTCAAAGGCTGTGACGCAGTGCTGCATCTGGCCGCGCTGATCGCGATTCCGTACTCGTACCGGGCGCCCGACAGCTACGTCGACACCAACATCCGCGGCACGCTGAACATGCTCCAGGCCGCGCGCCAATATGATGTCCGCCGATTTGTTCATACATCGACCAGCGAAGTCTACGGAACAGCGCAATTCGTTCCGATAACCGAAGAGCACCCGCTCCAGGGGCAATCGCCATACTCCGCGACGAAAATCGCCGCCGACCAGCTCGCGTACTCGTTTTACACCTCGTATCAACTGCCCGTCGTCATTGCGCGCCCGTTCAACACCTACGGGCCGCGTCAGTCCGCGCGCGCTGTGATACCCACTGTGATAACGCAGATTGCGAGCGGCGCCAAGGAATGCAAACTCGGATCGTTGACCCCAACGCGCGATTTCAGCTACATCGACGACACCGTGTCTGCGTTTCAGGCAGCGCTGAAATCCGATGCCGGCTGCGGCGAGGTCGTGAACTTCGGCAGCCGTTTCGAGATCTCGATTGGCGAGACCGCGAAACTCATCGCCGGCTTGATGGGACGCGACGTCAAATTTACCAGTGACGAAGCCAGGACCAGACCACCGGGCTCAGAGGTCGAAAGGCTTTTTGCCGAGAACGCGAAGGCGACGCGAATCTTCGGCTGGAAGCCCGCGTATGCAGGACGCGATGGCTTTGAGCGTGGCCTGCGCAAGACCATCGAGTGGTTCACGGATCCGGCGAATCTCGCGTTCTATAAATCGGGTATCTACAATGTCTAAGCGGGCAGTGATACTCGCTGGAGGCAAGGGAACCCGGCTCAAGCCGTATACGGTGGTTTTTCCCAAACCGTTGATGCCGATCGGCGACCAGCCGATTCTGGAAGTCATCGTGCGGCAGCTCGCGCACTACGGCGTGAATCACGTGACACTCGCGGTGAACCACCAGGCGGAGCTCTTGAGAGCTTATTTCGGCGACGGCAAGCGTTGGGACGTCAAGATCGATCATTCGCTGGAGAAGGCGTCGCTAGGGACAATGGGTCCGCTTCGCCTGATTCCGGATTTGCCGGAAAATTTTCTGGTAATGAATGGCGACGTGCTATCGGACATTGATTTTGGCCGACTGTACGACGACCACGTTTCTTCGGGCGCGCTATTCACCATTGCGTCGAAGCTTCGCGAGCAGTGCGTCGATTACGGCGTACTCGAGGTCGATGGTAAACGCCAGCTCGCCGGGTTCAGCGAGAAGCCCAAGCTCACCTATGAAGTGAGCATGGGGATTTACGTCGTCAGTCGTAAGGTGCTCGACTTTATTCCGCCCGACCGACCTTTTGGGTTCGATCAACTGATGTTGGAGCTGATCAAGCGCCGAGAGGCAGTGCGCGTGGTTCGCCACGAAGGATACTGGCTAGATATCGGTAGGCCCGACGACTACTCGCAGGCGATCGAGGAGTTCGCCGAGATGAAGCCAAGGCTGCTCCTTGGCTAGACTGCTGGTCACCGGCGCGAGCGGGTTCATCGGTGTGCCGCTCGTGCATGCTCTTGAAGCGGACCACGAAATCAAAGCGCTGCGACGGGCCGACGGTGACATTGCCCTTCCCGAGACATTCGCTCGGGTGGGAAAGGTGGATCACGTCTTTCATCTCGCCGGACGGAGCTTTGTGCCGGACAGCTGGCGTGATCCCGCCAGTTTCGTGAACACGAACGTCGGTGGCACGACGGCGGTCCTCGATTTCTGCAAAGAAGTAGGTGCGTCGATCACGTTCGTTAGCGCATATGTGTACGGTCAGCCCGATCGTTTGCCAATCGACGAGACTCATCCTGTGCGACCGAACAATCCGTACGCAATGTCGAAATATCTGGCGGAACAGGTCTCCGCCTTCTACGCGTCACAGTTCGGGGTCAGAGTGACGATCGTGAGACCCTTCAACATCTACGGTCCTCGGCAGGCCGGACACTTTCTGATCCCGACGCTGGTGCACCAGCTGAAGCAAGGCGGGCCGATTCGAGTTCTCGACCTGGCGCCGCGACGCGACTATCTGCATGTCGACGATCTGGTCGATCTGCTGGTCCGAACGTCGGCTCCTGCTGAACCTGGCGCCGCCGTCGTCAATGCGGGATCGGGCAAATCCATCAGTGTTGGCGAGCTGGTGAAAATGCTGCAGAACATCGCCGGTACCAGTCTCGAGGTCCTCAGCGACAACAGACCGCGGCATGAGGAATTGGACGACGTTCGCGCGGACGTGTCGAAGGCGCGGGATTGTTTTGGCTGGAAGCCGCGGACGTCGCTGGAGGATGGCCTCCGCCAGTTGCTGACTTCGGGCTGATTCGAAATGGCGTCGCTACTGCTTTTCACCGGCTCATACCCATACTCGGTGGCCGCCGAGAACACCTTCCTGCCGCAGGAGCTGAAGGTGTTGAGCGCGCACTTCGATCGAATCACGGTCGTTCCCGCCGCAATCGAGGGCACGCTCGACGATGTTCCTTTCGACAACGTCGACGTCGACACGAGATACGCAAAGTTTTCGGCATCACCCCTGCGAAGAGTCAGCTATTCCGCGCTCAGTCTCGTCGATGCCAGTTTCTGGGGAGAGTGGTTTCGGCACCTGCTGCTTTTCATCCGCTACCCGAGCGCTGCAGTGCGCGCGTTCAGATATCAGGTTAAAGCTCGGATGGCCCGCGCCTGGCTGGACGGCCGAGCGACGCACGACGGCAAAGGCGGAACACCCGCGCTCTACACCTGGTGGTTTGATGGTGTGACGCTTGGCCTGTCGCTTTCGAAGCACGCGAAACAGTCGATCGTTATAACCCGAGCGCACGGGTATGACCTCTATGAAGCCCGCCATCGACCGAAGTACATCCCGTTCAGAGCGCTCGGAATGCGGAAGGTCACCGCGGTTTATCCAGACTCCGAGACCGGCGCCCGATACCTCGCCAGCCGGTTTCCAGCCGAAGCCGCGAAAGTCAGCGTCGAGCGGATAGGGATCTTTGACCCGGCGTTCCTTTCATCACCCTCGAGGGACGGCGTCTTCCGCGTTCTGAGCTGTTCGTTCCTGTTGCCGGTCAAGCGAATAGACTTGTTGGTGCGCGGGTTGGCGGTTCTCGGCAACAGGCAGCCCAACCGCACGTATTCGTGGACTCACATCGGAAACGGACCTGAAAAACAGCGGCTGGTAGACCTCGCCGGGCAACTGATGCCGGCCAACGTTAATTGGCAGTTCATGGATTACCCCGGCCGGTCCGAGCTATTTGATTTGTACCGGAACACTCCCGTAGACGTTTTCGTCAACACCAGTCAGAGCGAGGGAACGCCGGTCTCGATCATGGAAGCGATCAGCGTCGGCGTTCCAGTGATTGCGACTGAGGTTGGTGGGAATCCCGAAATCGTCGGCGCTGATAACGGTATCCTGCTCGATCCAGACCCCGAACCCGAAATGATAGCTGATGCTGTTGGTATGATCGCACGAAACCCGGAAGCCAGTTCGCAAATGCGGAGCGGAAGCCGAGCGAAATGGGATCGTTTGTACAACGCCGACAAGAATTACGCGCGGTTTGCCGACGTCGTGAAAGGTCTTCTCGATCGCCGCTCGAATACGCCGACTATAGGCATGCCCTGATAATGCTGCTCATTCCAAATCTGTCGATCGGAAACTTCGCCTCCGTGCTCCGGATGATTCAGAAAGCGGGTGGCGAAGCGCGGCTCGTGGATTCTCCGTCTGAGCTGCGTGGCGCCGACAAAATCATTCTCGCAGGTATCGGTGCGTTCGACAACGGGATGACGAGTCTGCGCGACGGCGGCTGGACACAAGCGCTCAACGAGGCAGCGCTCGAGCGGAAGGTGCCTGTCCTCGGCATTTGTCTTGGCATGCAGTTGATGTTGCAGAAGAGCGAAGAGGGAAACATGCCGGGCCTCGGCTGGGTCGAAGGCGAAGTTCGCCGGCTGCGACCGGCTCCGGATTCCGGTCTCAAGGTTCCACATATGGGCTGGAACACCGTGACAGTCACGAGGGAGAACGCACTATTTCCGTCCGAAGATGATCAGCGTTTCTACTTCGTGCATTCGTATTACGCTGATTGCGCCCGGGAGGACGTAGTGGTCGCGACGTCACAGCACGGGAGCCCGTTCACGGCTGCACTGAAAAAAGACAACATCTATGGTGTCCAATTCCATCCGGAAAAGAGTCATCGCTTCGGCATGGCGATCCTGAGAAACTTTCTCGCCATCTAAGTGCTGAAGCACCGTGTTATTCCGTGCCTCCTGCTGCGCAACGGAGGGCTGGTAAAGACCCGCAAGTTCTCAGATCCGAAGTACGTCGGCGATCCCATCAACGCCATCCGCATCTTCAACGACAAGGAGGCGGACGAGCTGATGGTGCTGGACATCACCGCGACGCGCGAAGGTCGCGAGCCCGATTATGCGATGATCGAGCAGTTCGCGGGTGAGTGCTTCATGCCGCTCTCGTACGGCGGTGGCATCAGCAACGTCGAGCAGGCACGCCGGCTATTCGCAATCGGCGTCGAAAAGGTATGCCTGCAGACTGCTGCTCTTAACAATCCACAAGTGGTCTCGGAAATCGCGGCGGCCGGAGGGAGTCAGGCGGTTATCGTCTCGATTGACGTGAAAAAAAACTGGCGTGGTGAGCGCCGGCTGTACTCTGCGGCAAAACGCGACACATTGGATCGGGGCTGGCTCGCGCGCATGAGGCAATTGGTGGACGCGGGCGCGGGCGAAGTTCTCCTCAACGCCGTCGACCGCGACGGGGTGATGGAGGGTATGGACCTTGATATGATCAGGGAGGCGAGTAGTGCGATCCACGTGCCTCTAATTGCAGTCGGCGGAGCAGGGAGCCTGTCGGACATTCGTCAGGCGATTTCCGCGGGTGCGAGCGCCGTTGCCGCCGGAGCGTTTTTTGTTTTTCACGGTCCGCATCGCGCCGTTTTGATCACATATCCGAGTTATGCGGAATTGGAAGAATTGCTGGGGGAAGTGAGTGTCGGTTGAATACCGGGTTTGCACGCGTTGCGTAATGGATACCACCGCAAGGGACATCACCTTCGACAAAGATGGTGTCTGCAGCTACTGCACCGAGTATCTGCAGCGATCCGGTCATCTCCAGGGCAGAGATCCGCGAGACATCAAGCGCGATCTCGATCGCTTCGTGGCCCGGCTCAAGGCAGCGGGGAAGGGCGCGCGCTACGACTGCATCGTCGGCGTTTCAGGCGGCGTGGACAGCTCGTGGGCGCTCGTGCAAGCGGTGAAACTGGGTTTGCGTCCGCTGGCGGTTCACATGGACAACGGCTGGAACTCCGAGCTGGCGCAGAACAACATCGCCAACCTGGTGCGAAAACTGGGAGTAGATCTCTACACCCACGTCATCGACTGGCCTGAATACAGAGCGCTGATGCAGGCGTTCTTCGATGCCGATGTACTGGACGTGGAGCTGCTTTACGACAACGCGATGATGGCGGTGAATTATCAGCAGGCGGCGAAACATCGCGTGCGCTACATCCTCGCGGGGACAAATCAGGCGACTGAAGGCATGCGATTTCCGCCTGGCTGGAACTGGCTGAAGTTCGACAAGAAGAACATCAAGGCCCTCGCCAGGAAATTTGGACGGGTGCGAATCAACACTTTTCCGGCGATCGGCACTCTTGGCTACGTCGGCTACGAAATGATTCGCGGCATCAAGTGGATTTCGTTCATCGATTTCTTCGAGTACAACAAGCTCGAGGCGCTTTCGGTTCTGCAGAGAGACTACGGTTACAAGCCGTACCCGTACAAGCATTACGAATCGATTTTCACGCGCTTTTACCAGGGCTACATCCTGCCGGCAAAGTTCGGCGTTGATAAGCGGCGCCTGCACTTCAGCACACTCGTTGCTTCGGGGCAGATGTCGCGGGAGGAGGCGGTGAGATCCACTCAGGGTCTGCCGTATCCGTCTGAGCAGGCTCTCGAGGAGGACAAGCAGTACTTCATCAAGAAAATGGGCTGGTCACGCGCGGAGCTCGATGCCTACATCGCTCGACCTGAACGCCCGCATTCGGCGTACGCCACCGAGAAGCCTCTATGGGATTTTCTGGTTTCAGTGTACCGCCGATTCTTCGAGCGAAAATCCCTGGTAGCTGAGACCGCGCGTGCTTAAGAAATCGACCTCGGCGGGGGCGCTGTTGAACATCGCCCTGGTGTGGGCGGTTTTTCTCCCTTTCATTCCGGTCCTCATTCCGAGCAGCGATACCCAACCGACGTTTTTGCTGGTGTTCGCGCTGGCCCTAGTCACGTCGTTCGCGTTTCCAGCTGCGGGACGCAAGCTTTTTCATTTCACGCTTTCGGGAACGATCGTCGCGCTGTTCGCAGCGGTAGTGCTTTACGGCCTGCTGATCACCGCGAATCTCTCGGAGCGCGACGCGAGCATTCCATCGCGACTCGTTTCCTTTGCGCAGTTTCTGGCTGGCGCGTTCTGGGGTTTTTCGGGAAAGTTCGAGTGGAGCGAGAAGTTGCTTTTCCGCGCCCTCGTCGGCTACGCCATTTTCACCGTCATCTATTTCGCGACACACGGTGCGATCGAAAACGTACTGATTCATTCGCGGGCCGAAAATGCAGAGATGCTTTTCGCGCTGGGCCGCGGGGCGCGGACTCTTTCCCCTGAACCATCGTTCTTCGCGTTGCAGGTCTTCAACATTTTCGTGCTGGCGCGGATTCTTTTCGCGCACAAGCCAGACACGACTGTCAACTCGTTGAAGTGGGTGACGGTGACAGGCTTTTGCCTGGCCGCGAGCTTCAGCGCTTATGGAGCACTGTTGCTCGTACTGGTGGTGTTGGCGACGCACCCGCGGATGTTCGTGATACTCTCGGCTGCCTGTATTGCGGCGTGGCAGCTCCTTGCCTCTTACCTGGAGCGGTTCGATTCGGTCCGGGCAATCAAGCTCCTGCTGACGGTAATGAGCGCGCACGTGAAATTCACCGATTTCGCGTCGCTTGACGCGTCCGTCGCGAGTCGCCTCGTTTCCTTCGGTGACTACCTCCGCTCGTTCGCGGCTCACCCGCTGATTGGAAACGGGTTCTCTCTGTATCAGGGCGGAGGGTTCGTCAGCATTGTTGCAGCCTTTGGCTTGGCCGGAGTCGGTTTTTTTGCATGGCTTTTCGCCAGAATTCTGCGGGGTGTTTTCGACACCCGGACCAAGATCGTGCTCATCGCATGGTTCGTCCTGAATTTCATATCAGGTCCGATCGGGATTCCGATCATCGGTCTCATCGTCGGGAAATTGTTCGCGCGGAGGCTGGCCGCCACCGAAGGAGCGCCACAGCCGGCGGCGCTGCCGAGCCTGGTCGTTGTGAGATGACTGCTCCGTTTTCAAGCGTCGCTCAAAGCGAGCCGAAGGTGACCGTGCTTCTCGCCGTCAACAATGGCGAGCGTTTCATCGCGGAAGCGATCACCAGCGTCATCGAGCAGACCTACCGGAACTTCGAGCTGATAGTAGTCAGCAACGGCTCGACTGATGAGACCGTGGCTATATGTCGCTCTTTCGAACAAAAAGATCCGCGAGTGCATGTGTTCGAGCTGCCGCATCGTAACAAGAACGCCGCTTACAATTTCGCCTTCTCGAAGTCCAGCGGAGATTTTGTCTGCTTTTTTGCTGCCGACGACAGGCTCGCTCCGGACAGTCTCAGCGAGCGTGTCCGTGTGTTGTTGGGCGAGGGAACACAAGCTTATTCCACTTGTTGCCTTCAAACGTTCGCCGAAGAGGCCAAATACGACGGCATCGTCTTTCCGCGCAATCGCGCGCGCCCCAACCATTCGGGCGGCTCCCTGATGTTTTCGCGAGCGCTGGCAGAACGAATCTTCCCTTTGCCGGTAGAGCAACCCAACGAGGATACGTGGGCCTCGCTGCATCTGCGCGCGTTTGGCCAAAATCGACACATTGCCAAGCCACTCTATTTGTATCGCATCCACGTAGGTAACTCCTATGGATACGGGATGCCGTTCAGCGAGAAACGGTCGCAGTACCTGCGTCGAATGCACGCCTACCAGCTTTTTTACGACAAATACCACGACGCCCCACTACCATTCCTGCGGACGGATATTGTTCCGTTCCTCGAGGGCCTGCGCGCCGCTACCGAAGGGAGCATCGCCCGCATCATGCGCGTGAAGGATCTTCGAGTTGGTAGCAAGCTCATTCTCGCGCTTTATTCTTCACCGACAATGTACAGAATCAGAAATGCCTACTTCAGGACCCTGAGCGGGGGCATCGCCAGGTGACCAAAACGATTTGCGTTACGGGTGGGGCCGGAATGATCGGCTCTCGGGTGGTGCGCGCGCTGACTGATGGGGGATACGACGTCATCGTCATCGACAACCTCTGGCGCGGGCGCCTGCGTCATCTCGAGTCCATAGCCGGCTTCGATGTATCCTCGCAGTTCCACAAGCTCGACCTCGCTGACAACCGTGAAATTCCAGGTGTCGCGAAGATATTCGAGAAGTGCGATGCCGTAATCCATTTTGCCGACATCGTGGCCGGGATTGGTTACGTCTTCAACAACCAGTACGAGATCTTTCGCATCAATAATCTGATCAACACCAACACCTTCAAAGCGTGCGCCGATTCGGGTGTGGCGAAGGTTCTTTACGCCGGCACTGCATGCAGCTTTCCGAAACAGCTTCAATTGAGCCTCGACTCGGTGTTGCGTGAGGAGCTGCTCTACCCCGCTGAGCCGGAGTCGGCATACGGTTGGAGCAAGCTGGTCGGGAGCCTCGAGCTGCAATACATGGCGGCCGCGCATGGCACGAAGGCGACGACGCTTATTCTGCACAACGTCTACGGGCCCAATTGCGATCTGGACCCCAAACGGTCTCAGGTAATTCCGTCGATTATTCGTCGGATGGTGGAGCTCGACGAGGGCGGAACGCTGACGGTATGGGGCTCGGGGAAACAGGGCAGGGCGTTCCTGCACGTCGACGACGTTGCCGATGCTTTCATGTCCGCGCTGGAGGCGGATGATCTGCCGTCGGTAATTCAGATTGGCCCGGACTATTGCACATCCATTCGGGAATTGGTGGAGACGCTCAGAGACAAGGTCTCCGGTAAGGACATCGACATCGAGTACGATCTGACCAAGCCGGAAGGAGACATCGGACGCTGCGCCGATTACTCGCTCGCCAGCCGAGTGCTTGGGTGGTCACCTCGTGTTTCACTCGAGAGCGGGCTCACCGACACCTATCGCTGGATCAGCGACGAGCTCAAGGTTGGACAGCTGGCGTGAAGCTCAGCGTCGTCATTCCGAACTTCAACGATTTGCGGATCCGACGCGCGATCGACTCCGTCAAGCGACAGTCGCATGGTAACTACGAGCTGCTCGTCATCGACGGCGGCTCGTCCAAGCCGGAGCTCCTCGAGTACTACAAGGCTTGCGGCGCTGATCGTGTGATCATCGAAAAAGATGGCGGGATCTTCGACGCTATCAACAAAGGCGTGCGCCTGTCATCGGGTGACGTGATCTACCTGATGGGATCGGACGACGAGTTATCGGATCCGGGAGTCTTCGCCGATGTCGTCGCCACGCTTCAAGGGAATCGTTCTCTCGACGGTGTCTGCGTCGGTTGCGAGTTTGTGGATTCTACGGGTCGGGTAATTCGCTCGTGGTACCCGACCCGGGTCACAGCAAAGCGGATCAAACGGGGAATTCTCCCTCCGCATTTTTCGCTCTTCCTCAAGAAGGAGCTGTACACGCTCGTCGGCGAGATGAAGTTCCGCGAGTACAAGAATGTCGCCTGCGATGTGATCTGGTTGCTCGACCTGGCTCTACTCAAGAGCGATCTCCGCATCGAGGTTCTGAACAATCACTGTTTGCGCATGGAGTACGGCGGCGCGAGCACCGGCTCGTTCTCGGCGGTCGCAAGACAGTTCCGCGTGGTGTGGGGTTACGCCAGAAAGAACGCGCGCCATCTCAATCAATGGTGGCTTTACTCGCCAGTGCGCACGTTCTCGAAGGTATTTCAGTTCCGATTCATGGAGATTTTGCGCGGCATTTGAGGATCCTGGTCACCGGCGCGAGCGGATTCGTTGGGGCGAGGCTGACCGAAACCCTCGTGGCTCGCGGTGCACACCAGGTTCGCTGTGCCATCAGAAATCCGTCGCCACATCTCCCCCGCGACGTCGAAAGAATTCAGATCCCGGACATTTCGTCAACAACCACGTGGGATCGGGCTCTCGAAGGCATCGACGCTGTGGTGCATCTCGCCGCCAAGGTGCATGATCTTCGAGCTCGTGGACGAGAGGGCCTGGACGCGTATCGTGTGGTCAACGCCGATGGAACTTTAAACCTCGCGCGACAGGCAGCGGCTGCCGGTGTCAAACGGTTCGTCTTTCTCAGCTCGGTGAAGGTGAATGGGGAGGAAGGCGAGTTTCGCGAAACCGATAACCCAAGCCCGGTTGATGCCTATGGTGCGAGCAAGCTGGACGCGGAGACGGGGTTGCGTGAGGTCGCTCGGACCGCGGCAATGTCGGCGACGATCGTTCGACCGCCGCTGGTCTACGGACCCGGAGTGAGAGCAAATTTCCGCGCGCTCTTAAAAGTGGTGTCGCGCGGGATTCCACTGCCGCTCGGCGCCATTCACAACAAGAGGAGCCTGGTTGCGCTCGATAACCTCGTCGACTTCCTCATCCTTAGCGTTGAGCATCCACACGCCGCCAACGAACTGTTTTTTGTCAGCGACGGCGATGACATCTCGACCAGTGAGCTCCTGCGCCGAGCGGCGGCCGCGCTCGGTAAACCTGCGAGGTTGCTACCAGTCCCGCCGGCGCTGCTTACACTCGCGGCAACACTGACCGGCAAGCGCGACGCCATGCAACGACTCCTCGGAACACTCACCGTCGACATCTCGAAAGCCCGGCACCGGCTGGGGTGGTCTCCCCCGATCACGATGCAGGAAGGTCTTCGTCGCTCCGTAGAAGGAGGCATCGGTTGACCTCGCCGTGGCTGATGCTTTTTCCGCTCGCCGCGGTGGCAGGCGCGTATCTGGTCACCGGCCGTGTACTCGGATACGCAACGCACAGGCTCGTCGATATTCCGAACGATCGCAGCTCGCACGCTGTTCCGACACCGCGCGGAGGTGGCGTCTCGATCGTAGTGATCACGCTTATAGCGCTGGTAGCACTGACCCTGATCGGCATTCTGCCGTGGCGGGTGTCATTGGGAATGTTTGGCGCCGGATTGATCGTGGCCGGAATTGGATTCGCCGATGATCACCGGCATGTACACCCGGGTCTGCGTCTTATCGCGCATTTCGTTGCCGCTGCCTGGCTGGTGGTGTGGGTCGGCCCGGTGGTCACTCTGCCGATCGGAGGCCGCAGCATAGACCTCAGCTTCGCGGCGTACCCGGTCGCGATCCTCTATGTCGTGTGGCTACTGAACCTGAGCAACTTCATGGACGGGATCGACGGCATCGCCGCCATCGAAGCGTTCACCGTGACGGTCAGTAGCGCGATCGTTTACGCGCTCAGCACGCACATTGGCGCCGACATGCTGGTGCCCCTAACGGTTGCGGGCGCAGTGCTTGGATTTCTGATCTGGAACTGGCCACCAGCGCGTATTTTCATGGGTGACGTCGGCAGTGGATTTCTGGGAGTGATGATGGCGGGTCTCTCGCTGGAAGCGGCACAGGTGAGTCCGCGACTATTCTGGGCGTGGCTGATTCTGCTCGGCGCCTTCATCGTTGATGCGACAGTGACTTTGATTCGGCGAACGCTGCGTGGTGACCGGTTCTACGAGGCGCACCGAACCCACGCCTATCAGCACGCCGCGGTACGGCTCGGGTCGCATCGACCGGTGACGATTGCGACCGGGCTGATAACGCTCCTTTGGTTGCTGCCTATCGCCATACTGGTGGGGACGGGTAGACTCGACGGTGCTTTGGGCATACTCACAGCCTACATTCCTCTGGTGGCGCTGGTGCTATGGCTGAAAGCCGGGCAGACCCCGGGCTAGGATCTTGCTAACGAATGACCGTCGATGACGGCTACCCGCTCGCAATCGTGACGTCGATACCCGTCGGCGACGCAAAAGTATTGACCCATCCCGCACTGCAAAGGCGGTCCGCGCTTAGAGAGCGTCGGCCGCGAGCTTTGCGTCGCCATACTGCGCGTGTCGCGACGCGATTCGCAGTGCTGCTGCTCGGCGACATCGTCGCCATACTGCTCGCGCGTGCACTAGCAACCTGGCTGGCCGATGCGACGATCAACGGCTCCCTTGCGTATGCGGGTACGCCGCTGGTGGAAGGAGGCACGCGTTTCCTATTCGTTGGTCTGCTGATTCTAACGGCGATCTTCGCAACCGGTGGACACAGTCGTCACCGCGCACTCAATCTCCCGTTGCGGCTGTTCGTGGCGGTTGCCGGCGCAGTCGTCATCACCTGGGCCGGCGGCATCGCGCGTGGCTTGTTGCCGATGCTGGTGTTACCGATGGTTGCGACTGCGGGGACGGTATGGCTGTCGCTCTATCTGGTACGCCAGATCTCGGAATGGATTCTGCGCGACGTGTGGCCGGGTCAGCGGGGCGCCGGTACCGCCGTTCTAGTTGGGGCGCCGAAGGACGCTAATCGCTATGCGCAGGCAGTCGCCGCGCCTGGTGGCGATTACCGAGTTGCCGGGTACGTGGAGAACGCGAGACCCGGTAGCGGGCAGAATGGAAACGGGCAGCACCGTGGACTCGATTTCCTCGGTCCGGTCGAGGACCTTCCCGCCGTTATTGACGCCAACGACGCGGAGGCGGTCGTTGTGTGCGCTGATCTCCCGGCGAACGAGATCAACGATTTGATCGAGCAATGCCTGCACGCCGGTTGTCAGATCCTTTTCCCGGCGCGTGCGGTGCGGGTTTATGGCCTGCGTCCCACGCTGGTCTGGCATCATGACCAGCCGTTCTTCGAGCTTGGAAGTCCGGTCCTCAAGGCGCGTGCGCTCATCTCCAAGCGCATCGTCGATGTTCTGGTCAGCGGCGTGCTGCTGGTGATTCTTTCACCGCTACTACTCCTGATCATGATTGCGATCCGGCTCGATTCGCCCGGCTCGCCATTCTTCCTGCAGGAGCGCGCTGGATTGGGGGGCCGAAAATTCCGAATGTTCAAGTTCCGCACGATGAGGGTTGGTGCGGATGACGAAAAGAAAGAACTCGCCCATCTGAACCACAGCGGTGACGCCCGGCTGTTCAAGATTCCGAACGATCCGCGCACGACGCGACTCGGAAAGTTTTTGCGTCGCTGGAGTCTCGACGAGCTGCCGCAGTTTGCCAACGTTTTGGTTGGCGACATGTCCCTGATCGGACCACGCCCATTCTTCGAGTCGGACTTCGAGGACTACGAAGACCACCATTTCCGCCGTCTCGATGCAAAGCCGGGCATTACTGGTCTGTGGCAGGTAAGCGGACGCAGCGAAATGGTGGATTTCGAGGACGTCGTCTTCCTCGACCGGCAATACATCGAGCAATGGTCCTTCTGGCTCGATGTTAGTATTCTTTTCCGGACGATTCCGGCGGTCTTAAGGCGCACCGGCGCTTTCTAGCCAACCCAGAAAATGAAAGTTTTCATATCGGGCGTGGCCGGCTTCCTCGGCAGCCACCTCGCCGACGCATATACGCACAGCGGCGACGAAGTCGTTGGTTGCGACAACATGATCGGCGGCGATCTCCAGAACTTGCCGGAAGGAATCGAGTTCGAGGAGGCCGATTGCGGCGACGTCGAAACGATGAAGCCGCTGCTCGAGAACGTCGACCTCGTCTATCACTGCGCCGCGATTGCGACGGAAGGCCTCAGCGTTTTTTCGCCCGCGCTGATCGCGAAGCATGTCTACGAAAACACCGCTGGGCTCCTGGCGGCGGCAGCCAGCAAGCGGGTCAAGCGATTTGTCTACTGCTCGAGCATGGCGCGCTACGGGAAGGGAAAGCCGCCCTTCACTGAAGACCAACCTGCGAACCCTGTCGACCCTTACGGCATCGCGAAGTACGCTGGCGAGCTGCTGGTGAAGAACGTCGCTGAAACGCACGGCATGGAGTACGTGATCGCGGTGCCGCACAACATCATCGGACCGCGCCAGAAATACGACGACCCTTATCGCAATGTCGCCAGCATCATGATCAACCGAATGCTGCAGGGGAAGCAGCCTATCATCTATGGAGATGGTGAGCAGCGTCGCTCTTTCTCATTCGTCCAGGACTGCGTAGATCCGCTGCTCAAAATGGGGACGAAGCCTGGGCTCTCAGGAGAGATCATCAACATTGGTCCTGACGAGGAATCGGCTACGATCAACGAGCTGGCGCGGATGATCGCGGAGCTGCTGTCGTTCAAGCTGCAGCCGATGTACGTCAAGGATCGGCCTCAGGAAGTGAAGAACGCGACGTGCACGGCCGACAAAGCGCGTCGACTGCTTGACTACAACACCAAGGTCACGCTGCGCGAAGGATTGATCTCGATGATCCAGTGGATCAAGGCGCACGGTCCGAAGCCGTTCGAGTATCACCTGCCGATCGAGATCGATTCGCCGCTGGTGCCGGCGACGTGGCGGGACCGCCTACTTTAGGTAGATCTCCTCGAGCACCTCGCGCAGCCACTCTGTCCAGTGACGCTGCTTTTTTCCCAGCCGTCGCGACAGCTCGCTGGCATCCATCACTGTAAAGCGGGGTCTGACCGCTGCCGACTTGAAGTATTTGGATAGCGCTGCCTCGATAGGATCGGAGCCGGTGATCAGCCCGAGTTCTTGCGCCATTTCCCGAATCGCGACGGCCTGATCGTACCGGGTTGCCCGACCACGGTCGACCCAGTGCGCGACGCCGCGCGGGCCATCCCGGTTCGCGCAAAGCCAGATCACCTCCGCTAGTCCACGACACGCGGTTGGAACACTGGCCTGGTCCTTCACGGCACGGACTGGTTTTCCTTCTTTAAGCGCAGTCAAAATGAGTTGCAGAAAATTCCGCCCGTGGGATGAGAACAACCAGCTGGTGCGGATGATCAGATGATCGGCGGTTGCGCGTGCGACTTCCTGTTCACCGGCGAGCTTACTCTTGCCGTAGGTATTGAGCGGGTTCGTCGAGTCGCCGGGCTTGTACGGGACGTTCTTTGACTTGCCGTCGAAGACGTAATCGGTCGAGATGTGAATGATCCGCGCGCCAATGCGTTGCGCTGCGCGAGCCAGATTGCCCGGGCCTGTCGCATTCACCTGGAATGCGAGATCGGGCTCCTTTTCGGCATCATCGACAGCATTGTACGCCGCCGCATTAATGATGACGTCGGGCCGTTGTTGTTCCATCGCGGCATCAACCGCAGCGGAATCGCGGATGTCGAGATCTGTGTGCTTAAGACCAACGACCTCGAAATCCTTTGCGGTTTTGAGCAGCTCGACGCCGAGCTGGCCTCCGGCGCCAGTGATCAGCGCGCGCACTATTCGCTGAGGATCTGCGTCAGGTACTCGCCGTAGGCGTTGTTGCCGGCATCGTGCGCCAGCGTTGCCAGCTGCTCCTTCGAGATGAAGCCCATCCGGTACGCGACTTCTTCGGGGCAGGCAATCTTTAGCCCTTGTCGCTGCTCGATGGTCTCGATGAACAGGCTCGCCTGCAGTAAGGCGCTAGGTGTGCCAGTGTCGAGCCACGCCGTCCCGCGACCCAGCACTTCCACCTGCAGACTATTCCGCTTCAGGTAAGCGAGATTGAGATCGGTGATCTCGAGCTCCCCACGCTTCGAGGGTGTCAGCCCCCGGGCAAGCTCGCTGGCGCTGGAGTCATAAAAGTACAAACCGGTCACCGCGTAGCTGGATTTCGGCTGCTTCGGTTTCTCCGCGATGTCGATAGCGTTCCCTGATTTATCGAATTGCACGACGCCATACGCTTCAGGGTTGCTGACGCGATAGGCGAAGATGGTCGCCCCAGTCTCCCGCGCAGAGGCGCGGTCGACGGCGGTCTGCAGATCCTGGCCGTAAAAGAGATTATCACCAAGCACCAGCGCGCTCGGCTGACCATGGAGATAGTCGTCAGCAATGATCAGCGCCTGTGCAATGCCTTCGGGCTTCGGTTGGGGAGCATAGGTGAGATTCAATCCCCACTGAGCGCCCTCACAGAGTAGTTTTTCAAAGTTCGGGAGATCCCGCGGCGAGCTGATGATGAGGATGTCCCTGATCCCCGCCAGCATCAAAGTCGTCAGCGGGTAGTAGATCATCGGCTTGTCGTAGACGGGAAGCAGCTGCTTGCTGATTGTGCGCGTCGTTGGGTAGAGCCGTGTGCCCGACCCTCCCGCGAGAACGATTCCTTTGCGTGCCGTAACTTTGCTCATAGGCTGGCCTAAATCTATTCGTGAATCGTTCGCGCGTCGCGCATAACGCGCTCCTGAATTTTCTCGGCCTGGCAGTGCCATTGGCGCTGGCGTTCTTCATTATGCCAATCGCCGCGCGCAATCTAGGCCCGGTACGATTTGGATTGTTGGGCCTCGCGTGGGCGATAACAGAGTACCTGACCCTCTTCGACCTCGGTCTCGGTCGCGCACTCGTGAAATTCGTCGCCGACGCATTGCACGTTGATTCACCCAAGCTGTCCGAGATCGTTTCGCTGAGCATGCTGGCGCAAATAGCAGCCGGCATACTCGGCGGCGCGGCGTTCTTCTTCGGTGCGCCGTTTATGGTCGACAACGTATTTCACGTTTCGCCGGCGGTCAGCGAAGAGGCGCTTGGTGTCTTCCGGGTCGTCGGAATCAGTCTGCCGATCATCCTGCTGACATCCGCGCAGCGCTCGGTTCTCGAGGGCGCGCAGCGATTTGATTTCAGCGCGTCACTAAAGATGAGCGGAAGCATCGCAGCGCTGGCGTTGCCGGCTATTGGCGCCGTGAAGGGCAAATCGCTGCCGCTGATTCTGATCTGGGTGCTCGTCGCACGCGTCATCGTGTGTGTTCTTTACGCCTTCGCCATTCGTCGTGCGTTGCCGCAGCATCGTTGGCGAAGCTCACGCGACTGGGGGCTTCTGCGCGAGCTGGTCGCCTTCGGCGGCTGGGTGTTGGTCTCGAATACGGTCAGTCCGCTGCTTGTCTACTTCGACAGGTTCGCGCTCACCAGCATTGCCGGACTTGCCGCGGCCGGCTTCTATACCGCACCGTATGAGGGTGTCGTGCGACTGCTGTTGATCCCTGTAAGTGTTTTTGGGAGCCTGCTTCCTGCACTCACTGCGATCGAGGCTTCGGGCGATGATGCTCGGTTCATACGGGTGACGTCGTCATCCGAGCGCGCGCTGGCGCCACTGATGGCGGCCCCGCTCGTGGTGATTTTCGTTTTTGCTCCTGAAATACTGCGCTTCTGGCTCGGTGATCTGTACGCACTCAACTCAGCTACCGCGCTGAGGTGGCTGACCGTCGGCGTCTTCGCCAACTCACTCGCTAATCCGCTATTCGTCGCGCTGTACGCCAAGAATCGGCCGGATCTGCCGGCCAAGTTCCATCTTCTTGAACTCGTGGTCCACGTGCCAGTAACGATTCTGCTGATCCGGCGATTTGGGATCACTGGTGCCGCGGCGTCGTGGGCGATTCGTGTTACGCTCGATATGTGCCTGCTTTGGTGGGCTGCCTCGCGCATCTGTCGAGTGCCCAGATTCGCGATCATCGGTGGGCGTACAGCACGAACGGTCGGTGCCATCGTTGCATTGATTGGTGGACTGACTCTGACTCGATTTCTATTGAACACGTCTCTCGTTGCCGCGATCACCGCTGCCATAGCGATTGCAGCCGGCTACACTGCCTGGAGCTGGCGGGGAATTCTTTCACCGAGCGAGCGGGTTGGGCTGGCCGGGACGATACGCTCGTATCTCAAGCTGACGCCGGAGAGCCGGCTCGTCGAATGAAGATCAAGGCAACCCCTCTGGAGATTCCCGATGTCATCCTGGTGGAACACGATTCGTTCGAGGATGAGCGCGGCTACTTCATGGAGGCCTACAACCGCGCGGAGTTCCTAGCCCACGGACTTCCTGATGCATTCGTACAGCTAAATGAATCCCGATCCGCGAAGAACGTAGTTCGCGGACTCCATTTCCAGTGGGACCCTCCAATGGGAAAGCTGATGCGCGTCGTGGAGGGGGCAGCGTTCCTGGTTGCGGTAGACGTCAGACGCGATTCCCCTACTCTCGGCAAGTGGATCGCACAGACATTCAGCGCGGACGACAAAAAGCAGTTGTGGGCTCCGGCGGGCTTTGCCCGTGGCATCTGCGCGTTACGCGACGACACTCGCGTGCAGTATTTCTGCACGGGAAGTTACAATGGCCGTGCCGAGGCTGGAATTCGATGGAACGACCCGGCGCTTGGGATTCCCTGGCCGGTTACCGCACCTATCCTGTCTGAAAAAGATCGGAAGGCGCCTAGCCTGCGAGAATGGCTCGCGCGCGCGGAGTCGAGAAACTTTTCTGTGTGAAGCCGATACGCTCTAGCGCTGCTGCGGAAGCGTCAGCGCGAAAGTGAGATTGAGGTTGGTTCGGCTACCGTCAAAGTTCCGGCTCATGTCGCGCATGAGCGTCACGGCGGTGGTAATGTCGAACCGCTTCGTGAACTTCATTCGCTCGTATCCGACGGCGTGCAGGACGTCAGCCACCTGACTTACGTTCGAATCACGCAGGAACGGGTCGTACGATTCCGCGCGCAGATCACGGTGATAAAACACCGCCCACCTTCCGCTGGTCGTGTAGTGATCCCAACGGATGGTCGAAGCGGCTGCATCCCCCACGCCGATGTCGGCGCCGAGCATCTGGCCCCTATTTGTGTGGCCCTGATGCAATAACCCATTCCAGTAGATACTTCCCTCGTCGCGCGTCGTGGTGGTGAGTGGCGGTACCTGAAAATTCATTATTTCAACACGCACGACATCGAACTTGGAGGTTTGTTTTCTGAAGACTTTCGCGAGGCCGAGTGAGTATGCGCGGGTGTGATCGGGCTCCTGCAAAAAATCGCGGAGGTCGTACGCGCTGTCGTCTCGACCATACTCGCCGTAAATCTCGACACCGGATGGTCTGAAGGCCCATCGGGCAAAGAACGAGGCGAGTTGATTGTCTGTTCTGGCGACCTGCTGCTCGATGCCGGGCAGGCTGACTTTGAGGAATGGCTGCAGCGGCTTTTTGAAATAGGAGCTGGGGATTCCGGTTCGTGGCCAGACTGAATGGATGAACCGAGCGCCACCGAGCTCGAGGCCATCGAAGCCCCGCGGCTGAAACGTCGCGATCAGTCCGCTCGCAAAGCGAAGACGGCCCGGCTCGTAGTCGGAGAGGTAGTACTTTGAGCCGCCAACGGACGAATAATTCGACTGATCGAGTCTGCCGTAAATGACCCTGACCTGTGCACGGCCGACGAGCACTGGCAGCGGATGCGAAGTGCCAGCGAAGATGTGGGGAAGACCCGGAGCATTGTTGCCGAGCAAGAATGGGTACTCGACTGAAGGACCCCACCCTTCGTTCGCGGAGCTGACTCCGGCAGACAATCCCAATAGATCAACGCGAATAGTGCTTTGGCCTGGGTCGAGCCGCTGGTAGGCCTTACTGCCAAATCGCTGCGGGTGGTCTACGATTATTCCGTAGAGAGCATCGCCGCAGCCGCAGGGCAATGGTGATGGAAAAAGAGGAAAGGCGGAGTTCTCCGCTCTAAAAACCATTGGCGCGAGCGAAATCGAAATCGGGCCGGCGTTCGCGTAGACACCGGCGACCGCGGCGCTGGTCAGACCACGGCCTGCCCAAATCGCTCCGTCGTTCGAGCCGTAAGGAAAAAGCGTGTTGAACCGCAAACTGACTTGAGGAGACAGCAAGCCGGCCTTGAGACGTGCAGACGGCTGCTCGAATCCGGACAGGCGTGCTTCCCACGGGGTTCCGGCAATTCGAGCTGCGAGCGTCCGCAGTTGTGGTGGTGACAGCGGACGGATCGACCATGCAGCGTTACTCGTTGTATCGGTAAGATCGAGGTACCGAAGATATGTCTCCGTTTCCGATCCGACGAATGCTTCGTGGCTATTGCCCGTCCCGCTGTACACCTGCGCGCGAAGTGGCAACGCTAACAAAAAAGCGGCGACAATCAGACTCGAAGCTGGGCCGCTCGACTGCGATGATTTCAAGATTGGCTCTGAAAACGAAGAGGAGTGCGGCCCGGAAGTTATATTACGCACCCGGATTTAGTGAGTGACTTTTGCCCACACGATGGATCGAGCGGATTAGAACTCAGCGCGCGCTGCGGCTACTGCCGCTGCTTGTAGTCCTCGTGACATGTGGACCGCCTTTGTCCGATCCGTCGCCACTCAATATCACAGGACGATGGATCAGCGATGCGCAGGTCGGACCCATCACCGAAATCGTGATGGATATCAAGCAAGCTGCCAATGGAGACGTCTCGGGAAATTGGTCCGGTAAGGCGGTAGCCTCCGGCATTCCTTGTTGGTCGTCTCTCGGAACAACACCCAGTGGTTCGGTGGCGGGGAACTACACGCAAATCCGGATTGCGGTGACGGTTGAAGCAGTCGGCGTTTTTCAGGGGCAGAAGATCTCACCGTCAGAGATCAGGGGGACCTTCGATGCCTGCGCCACCGTGTACAACGCTCTCTTTACACTCGTAAACGCGCCGTCCGGAGGTTGATGCGAATTCTGCAGGTCGCACGTCAGTTCTATCCAAAGGTTGGGGGTATCGAGAGCTGCGTGTTGAACCTGAGTCGCGGTCTTGTCGCACAGGGGCATGCTGTTGACGTGGTAACCTTGAATCGCGACCTGCGTACGCGTCGTTTGATCAAAGGTCCGCCGGAAATCGGATCGATTCGCATCTACCGCATTCCATACATCGGTTCCAGCCGCTATCCGATCGCTCCGGCATGGCTTGGCTACATCGAAGACTTCGACGTCATCCACATCCACGCCATCGACTTCTTTGTAGACTCTGCTGCCGCCAGCCGCTTCGTTGGTTTTCACAAGAAGCCCATCGTTGTCACCACACATGGCGGAATTTTTCACACCAAAGCATGGGCCCGCCTCAAGGACTTCTATTGGCGGAACGTGCTGCTGCGCAGCTTGCGCACCGCTGACAGTGTGGTTGCGGTAAGCGATCGGGATGCTGAGTTGTTTTCCTCGATCGTCCCTCGCGACAAGCTGGTGACAATACCGAACGGGATCGATCCGGCATTTGGAAGGACCTCGTCTTCACGCGTGCCAGGCCGCCTGGTGACAGTAGGTCGCATCACGCCATCAAAAGCGATCGACAGGATAATCGACCTCGTCGCTGCCATCGCGAGTGAATTCGAGGAAATCGAGCTCTTCGTCGCCGGGCCCGATGAGAGCGGCAGTGCGGAGCTGCTTCGCCGCCACGCAGAGCGCGCCGGCATCGCTTCCAGAGTGAAAATCCTTGGCGAGCTCTCGGGCGACGAGCTGGCCACTCTCGTCTCGAGTGCTCACGTCTTTATCTCGGCTGCTGCGCACGAAGGTTTCGGCATCACGACTGTGGAAGCCCTCAGCGCCGGAGTGCCGGTGCTGGTTACGCGCACCGGGATCCACGAGCAAATTGTGCGACCGGGCGTGAATGGCTGGCTGTGGTCCGGCTTACCGGACGCTGACGCCGTCGCGACACTGCGCGAGGCTTTATTATTGCCTGACGCCGCGCTTGATAACATGCGTAGTGCCGCACGCTCCAGTGCTGCGCCATTCGATTGGAGCGTCTCCACCAACAGGTATGAAAGAGTCTTCCAGAGTCTACATCGGAAAAATTCCGGTTGATCGTATCGGGCTGACAGACATGCTCGGCATCGTCGCGAGCTCCCTGACCCGCAAAAAGCCACGAACGATCTTCTACGCCAATTCGCACGCTGTTACCCTTGCCGAGGCGGATCCGCAATTCGCTGCGGCGATGAACTCTGCTGACACGGTTTTCTGTGATGGCTTCGGGGCCTACTTCGCCGCCCGAGTGTTGGGTGCACCCATCCCCGAGCGCTTCACCTGGCCTGACTGGATGGAGCCGCTCGGCAAAACCTGCCGAGACAATCAGACCTCGATGTTTTTTCTCGGTGCAAAGGAAGGAGTCGCAGAAACCGCGGGAAAGAACATGGAGAGGGTGGTGCCTGGCCTTCGCGTTCACGCACACCACGGGCACTTTCCGAAGGACGACGTCTCATCGCGTCGCATTATCGATCTGATCAATCGCAGCGGTGCCAAGGTTCTTCTCGTCGGATTCGGAATGCCGCTGCAGGAGATCTGGATTACGAAATATCGCCGTGAGCTCGCGCCGCTGGTGGTTTTCGCTAATGGTGCGACGTTTGACTATGTGGCGGGCCACATCCGTCGTGGACCGCGGTGGCTAACCTCGTACGGCTTTGAGTGGCTGACGCGACTCATCGTCGAGCCTCGACGCCTGTGGCGTCGTTATCTACTCGGGCTGCCGGAGTTTGCGTTGCTGGTTGCGCGACAAAGGCTGAACGGACCGACTCTGCGGCCTGAGGGTCGTTGATGAAGCTTCATCCCATAGCGATAGTGCTTGCCGGCGTGGTTGCTCTGTCGCGCGTTGGAGCACAGCTGCCGACACAACCCGTCGACACTGCCGTCGCATCGGTACCTCGCACAACGCACTCGGCGCGGGAGACCGGCATTGTCTGGCTCGCCGACGAAACGCCGTTGAAGTACGCTCGCCTTGCTGAGATTGAAGGGAAGGGATCCGCCTTCCCACTCGTGCGGTCGCCCAGCTCTCTCCTTTGGACCGACAGCTCGCCCGAAGGTTTTCGCCCGTTGTTTCCCCAGATCCAGTACATCCGCAACAGTGCGATTCCATTTTCACAAAATCACGGCGGCTTGTGGTCAGGTCGTGGCTGGAGCTCACGCATCACTGGCGGGTTTGCCGCGAAGTTTGGCCGAGTGCGCGTTGTGTTCGCGCCGGAGATCGCTTCGTCCCAAAACAATTTCTTCCGACCACGAGGCGATTCTATCGTCAAGGCGCCGGTGATTCCCCCCGACCGCAGCGCGTTCTCCTACCCGTGGTACGCTGTCGGGCCCTACTCGGCGGATTTACCTGTGCGATTTGGCGACAAACCCATAAAACGCCTGCGGCCTGGTCAATCTTCGATTCTCACCGATGCCGGTCGGATCACGATCGGATTCAGCACAGAGAACGAATGGTGGGGACCGGGGATCGACAACGCACTGGTTCTGAGCAATAACGCACCGGGATTTCCGCACTTTCTGATTCGTAGCGCGCGGCCCTTCAATACTCGGCTCGGTAGTCTGGATTTTAGATGGCTCGTCGGCGGTTTGACCAATTCCGCGTTCTTCGACACAGCGTCCAGCCGGAGCACGCGATCGATCGCTGCTGCAGCGATTACGCTGCGCCCGCGTGGTACCGAGAATTTTTCGGTTGGCATCGCGCGGAGCGTGATCGGCACCTCGTCAGGGTGGGGGCAAAACGCATTTCGCTGGTTCGATATCTTCCGCAACACGGGGCATCCGAATCTTGGCGCGCCGTACGACTCAACGCTGCGCCCGGGCGGACATGAACAACTCTTCTCGGCCTTTGCGCGATGGGCGATGCCGGCCTCGGGTGCCGAGCTATATGGCGAATGGGGAAGGTTGGATTTCCCGCGAAGCCTGCCCGACCTGTTCCGACAACCCAATCGCGGCCAGGCTTACACGCTTGGATTGCAATGGACGCGACCCGTTTCTCCTCAGGGAAGCTACGTACATTTTCGGGTAGAAAACACCTCACTGGAGCAGAGCCTTGCCGCGCGCAACCGGTTCGCTGGCGTGTGGTACACCAGCCGGCGCGTGCTGGAGGGCTACACGAACGAGGGCGAAGTGATCGGCGCTGCGGTCGGCCCCGGCTCGTCGGGGCAGCTCGCGGAGTTGACCTACATGCTCAAACGTGGATTCGTAGGGATCGAGTTCGGCCGGGAACGATTGAACGAAGACGTGCATCAGGCTGCACCAGTCCTCGACTACCTGCGGTGGTGCTCGCACGATGTGAACCTTCACTGGGGATGGAGTGGAGGCTACACGGGGCGTTTCGGCAGTGTGTCGGTGCGGTCGCTATATCAAAACCGCTGGAACGCTTATTTCCAGAGCGCGCACGGTTGTCCGACGACGACCAGTGTTGGACAGACTGACATTCGCAACAACAACCTGACTCTTACTTTTTCGCCCGGACTGCATTGGTAGCTCCGGTCGATTAACGATCTGGAATTGGGCCGAAGAGTCCGGCCGCTGTCCCGCGAATGAATGCTGCGCCGCTTTTCGGACGTCCACGCAAAACCTCGACTAGCGCGCGCGCGGGCTTCGTAACCGTTAGGTAGGCGATGCCCGCGGCGCGTCGCCAGCCGGTGTAATTGCGGCGCATCGCATAGCCGCGATTACGATTGAACCAGTAAATCACTTGTGGTGATCGTTCTGTTCGACCGAGACTACTGCTCACCCGATGGAAGGCGACAGCTGCGGGGATGTACACGTTGGCATAACCAGCCTTGCCGATCTGCAACGAATAGTCGGCGTCTTCGCAATAGGCTGGCGAGTAGCACTCGGGCAATAGCCCGACTTTCTCGAGCACGACTCGCGGGACCAGCATCGTGCAGCCGCAGACGAACTCTGTCGCGCGTGTCGCGCCATCGTCCGGAATATCCAGAAAATGCTCCGCAACCGCGCGCAGCGGATTAAAGCGCCCGCCGGCGTACCATACCGTCGTTCGATCCCACTCGTAAATCGTTCCCGTGGCAAGTCCGACATTGTCCACATTAGCGATGCCGGACGCGAGATCCCGAAAATAGGACCGCGATACCGCTGCGTCGTTGTTGAGCAGCAATGCATAAGGCGCGTCGGTGTGATCCCGCACGTGACGCAGGCCAATGTTACATGACGCGGAAAAGCCGGCGTTGACCGGGGATGCCACGATCGTCAGCCACGGCGATGATTTGTCGCGGTCACGCAGATTCGCCGGCGCGACCACTTCATGTGACTCGCCGACCTTTCTGGCCCACGTGGCTATTGCGTCGACGGCCGGCTCGGTTGACGCGTCGTCGACCAGTATCACATTGCGCGGACGCTCCTCTGTGATTCGTAACGACTCGAGGCAATTGATAGCGTCATCTGCGTGGTTGAAGCTTGGGATCACCACTGCCCAACGAGATGTATCCAGCTCGGCTTGTGCCGACGACTGACTCCTGCGGGACGACACTGACTTATTCAGGCCGGTTGCGCGAGCGACGTCGATTGCGGCCGTCGCTGATAAGCGGTAACCGCTGAACCAGCCAGCAGGAAGAAATTGTACGCCAGAAAAATGGAGTTGAACGGACTGGAGCTCGTACCGTTCAACGCAATTCCGAGCGTGGTGAGGAGGACCGTCGCTCCAACCATTCGGGTGGCCGGCGAGAGCGTGTCTTTAAAAAGGCGTAAGGCGAAGTACCCAATGGTGAACAGAATAGCGAGATAAGCGAGGAGTCCGAGTGCCCCCATGTCGACGGCATATCCGAGGAACATGTTGTCGGCTGTAAGCGGAGTTCGACCGAAGCGCGCGGCGACTTGGTCGCTCGAGCCGAGTCCGTGGCCCCAGGGCTGGTCAAAGAACGCGGTAAAGCCGCGCTGCCAGTCGAAAACATGAGAGTAGCTGCTCGCCGTTTGAAACGTTGCGGTCGCGAGCACGAAGGAGGAGAGCCCTGGCACCACCAGTAGCGCGATCAGAAAAACCGCACCCGACCAAAGAATGGCTGACACCACTCTCGTCGGCGTGTGGGCGATGAGAAAGTACAGCAGCACCTGCAGTGCACAGACGATGATTGTCGTACGCGTGATGGTGACGAGCAAGCCCGCCCAGATGACAACGTAGCCTAGTATTCGCCACACGTTCAGTCGCCTCGACTTGTCGAACACCCAGGCCGTGGCGGCCGGCATCAGGATCAGGAAGGGAAGTGCGAATGCTTGCCCGCCGAGGAAGACCGAGCCTGCGCGCCGAACTAGATGACGTCCGAGCATGCTGAAATAATTGGAAGGCAGCCCCCAGTCATTTCCGGCGGTGGAGATGGTCAGCCCAAGGAAGTCATTCATGTACGAAGCCGCGCCCAGGGCGACCAGCATCTTCGGCGAGACAAAAATGCGCTCGAGCACACCGATCGCAGCGACGACGATGGCAACACGGTACAGGTGCTTGACATAGGTGGATCGCTCACCGATCTCCGGCACACCGCGACCCACGTAGTAGAGCACCATGAAAAACACGGAGCTCCTGAACCCGAACAATTCAACCTTCGGCGGGATGTCGGCGGCGAAGAGCGGATTCTCCACCAGCGCGAAGAAAACCGCGAGTGCGATCAGAGAGGTAATTGCGACGTCTGGCGCCGCGATCCCGACTCCCGGGCCTTTCGATAACACTGCTCGCATCAGGATGATCATCACAAGCAGGACAGCGACGCCTTCCTTCCAGGCGGCCATCACCATCGTCGCCTGCATGCCTGTGCGCAGGACGCCGAAAAAAAACGCGATGGTGAGCGCGTGAAAGGGCAGCACCCACAGCAACAACGCGATTGGGAGCGCTAACAGCGCCCCCGTTTTAGGCGTTGAGCCTGCGTTTCGAACGACGCCGGAAGACATTGGCGATCTCGCCCTTCACACGACTGGCGGTCGTCGACAGATAGCTGGAGGAGCCCGGATTACGCGAGCGCCAGTCGCCGTAGACGGCTGCCGAGCCAGCGACGATGAATCCGAGAAACAGGCCGGCCAATGGAACCGCAACGGCGAGCACGGTAAAGTCTGGCCACAGCGCCTTGCGGGGAACAACGCCAGCGTCGACGACTGTGATGCGCGCCGCATCGTTGACTTCGTCGAGCAATGTCGTCTCGTACTGCTGCTGGAGTTGAAGATAGAGCTCCTCGGTCCGATTGAGCTCGCGCTCGAGACGCTGTTCATCGAACGCGAGGCCGGGCGCCGATCTCCACGACCGGTTTTGCTCCTGGAAGGTGCGGAGCCTCGCTTCAGCGCCGTCGAGATCCTGCCGAGCTTTTGCGACCCGATCCTCGAGGAAAATCCGCTTGGAACGCACTCGCGTCACACGCTGTTCTCGATTGAAGCTGCTGACGAGATCGATGGTTCGGTTGGCAATCGCGGCGCTGAGGTCTGGCCACCGTGCGTCTACGTCGAGAAACACGAGGTTGGTGGTGTTGTCGAAGGTGCCGTTGATCGCCTTCGACATTTTCTTGATCCCTTTCTCAAGACGGCGCTGCGGATCAGACGCACGTGGACGCAGAATGTCGATGAGTCGCGCACTGTCGGTAGGTGACGAACCGCGCGGGTCCCTGAACTTCGACTCCAGCAACCGCGTGAGAAGCTCGCGGCTTTGAATCAGCTCGACGTAGAAATTCGGCGATTCCGAGGGATCCGCGCCCGTTGCCGCTCCGAGGGCACCTGCCAGACCACCTAGTGCGCCGGCAGCGCTGCCCAAAGCGGATGAAGGCAGGCGCGCACCGCTTGTCACGTTTGCGACGAACGAGACCTGAGTGCGATAAACCGGCGGAATGAAGATCACGGCCAGAATCGTCGCGAGCAACGTAAGCAATAACGTCGCGCCGATGAGTCGCCAGCGCGCGATTGTATCCGCCAGCCACCTCGAAATGGTGAGGTGATCGGATTCCTCAACCGGGCCAGTGCCTATCTCTCGTTCTTTGAGAAACGTCGCCACGCTCGCCCCTTAGCTGAGCCGAATTGCGTAATAAAAGCTAAACGAAAATCCGCGTATCAGTGCCTGACGGCAACGATTACGGCCACTAAAGTCGCGAGCACCTGCACCGCTGAACCGATGTTGGCGAGCAGAGCCGCGGTGCCTGGCTGGCTGACGTCCTTATCCGGGACGAACACCGTGCTGCCTGGCAGCGGGTCGGGAACGCGATCCGGAAGCAGGAAATGATTTTCGCGCGACTGGACCTTTCCGTTTGGCTGAGTGACGTAGGCGCGTCCTACATCAGCCTTGAGCGACGGGCCACCGGCGGCTCTGATGTAGTAGTCGATGCTCTTACCCCTCGCATACGTCACGGCTACGGGAGAGTTCACTGCGCCCTGGACGTTGACGATCGCCGTGTAACGCGGGATATACAGCGAGTCACCGTCCTGAAGTGGCAGGTTGTCCGGAGAGCGAGGATTCCGCAGTACGTTGGGGAGCTCGATTCCGATTCGCCCCACACCGTTCTGCGCGCGGTAGAAGGTCACACCGTTCGCGTATCCGTCGGGAGTCAGGCCACCCGCTCGTTCGATCAGGTCAGTGATTTTTTCGGTTTTTGTCTTTAGCGAATACCGGCCGGGGTACTTCACTTCGCCGGCGATGACGGCGGTTCGCTGCAACTCCCAATTCGGCTGGCGCAGAATCAGAATGTTGTCGTAGGGCTTCACGACGACTTCCGGATTTGGGCCGGACGAAGCCGGTAGGCCAGGCGGACCCAGATACTTTCCATCCGGCCCGCGTTCAAAGATGTAGCTGGAATCGAGTGGAACTCGGAACGTTGTTGCGGTTGCTCCGCCGGCGCGATTCTCCGGCAAGCGTGCGACCTCAGCTTCATTCAGATACGCGCTTTGCTCCAGCCCCCCAGCGAGTAAAACCAGATCCCGCACGGTCATTCCTTCACGGTACGGGAACTGACCACTCTTCCGAACGGCGCCGTTTATCGCGACGTAACGAGTAGGCCGGAATTCCGACGTCGAGAAGACGCGAATCTCATCATCTTCCTGCAACGGGAAGTCGTTGATTACCGCGCCGGTCGTGTCACGCAGCGTGGCGCGCAGCTCGACACGGGACGAATCCGAATTCGTTCGCGAGATGAGAACCTGACCGAGATAGACATCGGGCCTGACGCCACCGGCGAGCTTGAGCGCATCCGACACCTTCATGCCTTGTGTCAGTCCGACCGAGCCTGGCGACCATACGTCGCCGCGTACATAGATTCGATTGCGTACGCGCGACGCAATTGAGAAAACTCGAATCACATCGCCGTCAACAATAGGAAACGACGGGCCGGTTCCGTTGACGAACTGATCGGAGACTATTTCGGTAACAACGCGATCGCGGCCGCCAGCAACGCGCTGAGCTGGTGGAAGAATCCGCTCGATCTGTACTCGCTGACGGGGAAAG
>JADMIO012752844.1_pt1 | contig 44976 bp, 41 predicted proteins | sample 8958161 | NCBI WGS metagenome assembly JADMIO01 (sample SAMN16585339, study PRJNA669376) | soil metagenome | isolation source: Crop rotation soil | place: USA: Cullars Rotation, Alabama | collected 2011
CTTTCCCCAGCACATACGACATTAATCGTGCCGATACCCAGGTTAGGCGCGCTGTCAATAACTATGACATCATAGTCATGAGCAACAGTTTCAATGGCCAGTCGGAGCATCAGGTGTGGATCGGTGGGCAGTTTACCTTCATCAAATTTGCCCATTAACTCAGTTTCAATACGGTGCAGAGCCAGACAGGAAGGAATAATGTCAAGCCCCGGCCAGCAAGTGGGCTTTATTGCATAAGTGACATCGTCCTTTTCCCCAAGATAGAAAGGCAGGAGAGTGTCTTCTGCATGAATATGAAGATCTGGTACCCATCCGTGATACATTGAGGCTGTTCCCTGGGGGTCGTTACCTTCCACGAGCAAAACACGTAGCCCCTTCAGAGCCAGATCCTGAGCAAGATGAACAGAAACTGAGGTTTTGTAAACGCCTCCTTTATGGGCAGCAACCCCGATCACCGGTGGAAATACGTCTTCAGCACGTCGCAATCGCGTACCAAACACATCACGCATATGATTAATTTGTTCAATTGTATAACCAACACGTTGCTCAACCCGTCCTCGAATTTCCATATCCGGGTGCGGTAGTCGCCCTGCTTTCTCGGCATCTCTGATAGCCTGAGAAGAAACCCCAACTAAATCCGCTGCTTCACCTATTCTCCAGCGCCGGGTTATTTTCCTCGCTTCCGGGCTGTCATCATTAAACTGTGCAATGGCGATAGCCTTCGTCATTTCATGACCAGCGTTTATGCACTGGTTAAGTGTTTCCATGAGTTTCATTCTGAACATCCTTTAATCATTGCTTTGCGTTTTTTTATTAAATCTTGCAATTTACTGCAAAGCAACAACAAAATCGCAAAGTCATCAAAAAACCGCAAAGTTGTTTAAAATAAGAGCAACACTACAAAAGGAGATAAGAAGAGCACATACCTCAGTCACTTATTATCACTAGCGCTCGCCGCAGCCGTGTAACCGAGCATAGCGAGCGAACTGGCGAGGAAGCAAAGAAGAACTGTTCTGTCAGATAGCTCTTACGCTCAGCGCAAGAAGAAATATCCACCGTGGGAAAAACTCCAGGTAGAGGTACACACGCGGATAGCCAATTCAGAGTAATAAACTGTGATAATCAACCCTCATCAATGATGACGAACTAACCCCCGATATCAAGTCACATGACGAAGGGAAAGAGAAGGAAATCAACTGTGACAAACTGCCCTCAAATTTGGCTTCCTTAAAAATTACAGTTCAAAAAGTATGAGAAAATCCATGCAGGCTGAAGGAAACAGCAAAACTGTGACAAATTACCCTCAGTAGGTCAGAACAAATGTGACGAACCACCCTCAAATCTGTGACAGATAACCCTCAGACTATCCTGTCGTCATGGAAGTGATATCGCGGAAGGAAAATACGATATGAGTCGTCTGGCGGCCTTTCTTTTTCTCAATGTATGAGAGGCGCATTGGAGTTCTGCTGTTGATCTCATTAACACAGACCTGCAGGAAGCGGCGGCGGAAGTCAGGCATACGCTGGTAACTTTGAGGCAGCTGGTAACGCTCTATGATCCAGTCGATTTTCAGAGAGACGATGCCTGAGCCATCCGGCTTACGATACTGACACAGGGATTCGTATAAACGCATGGCATACGGATTGGTGATTTCTTTTGTTTCACTAAGCCGAAACTGCGTAAACCGGTTCTGTAACCCGATAAAGAAGGGAATGAGATATGGGTTGATATGTACACTGTAAAGCCCTCTGGATGGACTGTGCGCACGTTTGATAAACCAAGGAAAAGATTCATAGCCTTTTTCATCGCCGGCATCCTCTTCAGGGCGATAAAAAACCACTTCCTTCCCCGCGAAACTCTTCAATGCCTGCCGTATATCCTTACTGGCTTCCGCAGAGGTCAATCCGAATATTTCAGCATATTTAGCAACATGGATCTCGCAGATACCGTCATGTTCCTGTAGGGTGCCATCAGATTTTCTGATCTGGTCAACGAACAGATACAGCATACGTTTTTGATCCCGGGAGAGACTATATGCCGCCTCAGTGAGGTCGTTTGACTGGACGATTCGCGGGCTATTTTTACGTTTCTTGTGATTGATAACCGCTGTTTCCGCCATGACAGATCCATGTGAAGTGTGACAAGTTTTTAGATTGTCACACTAAATAAAAAAGAGTCAATAAGCAGGGATAACTTTGTGAAAAAACAGCTTCTTCTGAGGGCAATTTGTCACAGGGTTAAGGGCAATTTGTCACAGACAGGACTGTCATTTGAGGGTGATTTGTCACACTGAAAGGGCAATTTGTCACAACACCTTCTCTAGAACCAGCATGGATAAAGGCCTACAAGGCGCTCTAAAAAAGAAGATCTAAAAACTATAAAAAAAATAATTATAAAAATATCCCCGTGGATAAGTGGATAACCCCAAGGGAAGTTTTTTCAGGCATCGTGTGTAAGCAGAATATATAAGTGCTGTTCCCTGGTGCTTCCTCGCTCACTCGACCGGGAGGGTTCGAGAAGGGGGGGCACCCCCCTTCGGCGTGCGCGGTCACGCGCACAGGGCGCAGCCCTGGTTAAAAACAAGGTTTATAAATATTGGTTTAAAAGCAGGTTAAAAGACAGGTTAGCGGTGGCCGAAAAACGGGCGGAAACCCTTGCAAATGCTGGATTTTCTGCCTGTGGACAGCCCCTCAAATGTCAATAGGTGCGCCCCTCATCTGTCAGCACTCTGCCCCTCAAGTGTCAAGGATCGCGCCCCTCATCTGTCAGTAGTCGCGCCCCTCAAGTGTCAATACCGCAGGGCACTTATCCCCAGGCTTGTCCACATCATCTGTGGGAAACTCGCGTAAAATCAGGCGTTTTCGCCGATTTGCGAGGCTGGCCAGCTCCACGTCGCCGGCCGAAATCGAGCCTGCCCCTCATCTGTCAACGCCGCGCCGGGTGAGTCGGCCCCTCAAGTGTCAACGTCCGCCCCTCATCTGTCAGTGAGGGCCAAGTTTTCCGCGAGGTATCCACAACGCCGGCGGCCGGCCGCGGTGTCTCGCACACGGCTTCGACGGCGTTTCTGGCGCGTTTGCAGGGCCATAGACGGCCGCCAGCCCAGCGGCGAGGGCAACCAGCCGAGGGCTTCGCCCTGTCGCTCGACTGCGGCGAGCACTACTGGCTGTAAAAGGACAGACCACATCATGGTTCTGTGTTCATTAGGTTGTTCTGTCCATTGCTGACATAATCCGCTCCACTTCAACGTAACACCGCACGAAGATTTCTATTGTTCCTGAAGGCATATTCAAATCGTTTTCGTTACCGCTTGCAGGCATCATGACAGAACACTACTTCCTATAAACGCTACACAGGCTCCTGAGATTAATAATGCGGATCTCTACGATAATGGGAGATTTTCCCGACTGTTTCGTTCGCTTCTCAGTGGATAACAGCCAGCTTCTCTGTTTAACAGACAAAAACAGCATATCCACTCAGTTCCACATTTCCATATAAAGGCCAAGGCATTTATTCTCAGGATAATTGTTTCAGCATCGCAACCGCATCAGACTCCGGCATCGCAAACTGCACCCGGTGCCGGGCAGCCACATCCAGCGCAAAAACCTTCGTGTAGACTTCCGTTGAACTGATGGACTTATGTCCCATCAGGCTTTGCAGAACTTTCAGCGGTATACCGGCATACAGCATGTGCATCGCATAGGAATGGCGGAACGTATGTGGTGTGACCGGAACAGAGAACGTCACACCGTCAGCAGCAGCGGCGGCAACCGCCTCCCCAATCCAGGTCCTGACCGTTCTGTCCGTCACTTCCCAGATCCGCGCTTTCTCTGTCCTTCCTGTGCGACGGTTACGCCGCTCCATGAGCTTATCGGGTCCACTCGCGAACGCAGAAAGGCCCACCCGAAGGTGAGCCAGTGTGATTACATTTGCGGCCTAACTGTGGCCAGTCCAGTTACGCTGGAGTCACTAGTATTTAGGTGACACTATAGAAGCGGCCGCGACAACTTGTCCACGTGGAATTCTAAGCTTAGGATCCCAATGTGCTGGAAAGGTGGTCATGGCTCACCCGGTGGCCGCATCGAAACAGGCATGTCTACTTCTTGAGTGAAGCAACCTTGGTCCCGAGTTCACGTTTGATCGAATTGAACGGGTGATACCGCTGCATAACTACCGAGGAGAGCGCCGATTCAGACCATGCGGCCTGAAGTTGGTCCGTCGGCCATTCTTTGCTTCCTCGGAGCGCTTGCAACCCAATAATTGTTTCTGTGAGCGCCTGTTCGTACCAGTTGTGGACAGAATCAAGTACGACTTCGCGGAGGCCAGAAATTGGGCCGTGTTCCTTGGAATACATGTCGACCCAGTGATCGATCATGTCTGTGAATACTCGGAAGTCAGCATTGATTTTCAGCACGTGCTGGTCTTCTAAATAGAGCGCTGCTTTGTCCTCGATCTCGCCCTGGCTTCGGGTCCCTTCCTTCACGCTCACCCATACGACTTTGGGGAACAGGTCCGGGCGGGCTTCCCGTCCGAGCTGGCCGTCTGCCTTGAGGAACGCCGAGTAGATCCCGCCGACGGCACCGCCGCCGGTAGGCTTGGACCCGCCGGATCCCCCTCTCCCACTGCCGCCATCTCCTCGAACGAGCCTGCCACCGGAGTTCGGGGTCGGCTCAGCAATCTGCAGCGGGCCGTTGTGGGTCGGCTTGTACCGGCTGACCTTGAACAGGTCGAGCATGACCTTAAGCCGCTCCCGAATTGACTTGGAGTGATCGGTTTCGGAGGCCCTTGAAGCGATCTCCTCCAGCAATTGGGCGATCTCTTTCGGCAATTCCGAGCGGAACTCGGCCGCCCAGTCCGTCCAAGGCAGCCGGAGGCCGTTCAATAGCAGCTCCGTCCGAGCAGTATTGGTGGTGAGTTTGGAGCCCTCTGGTGGGACCGGCTCCACGTAGATGACCACTTGCCGGTGTCCGAAAATGACGCCGAATTGCTGGAGGCGTGCTTGACCGGCCCTACCTCCAACCAGGTCGTACAATTCGTCCTTGTGAAGCGCCGCAACGTGCCCTGATGATTCGATGAAGCCGGAGTTGCTCCCTAGCGCGGGCTCGTCCTTCAAGATCCACCAATGAGCACGGGCCCCTGTGAGCTCGACTACACCACTCGCGAGCTTGTGCTGCTCCAGATACACATGTTGTCCGGACACGGTTCGCAGGACATTTACATCGGTATTTGATCGAGGCTGTTCCCACCCTTGCCGCGCACGAATTGTGACACCGGCCGGAGTCTTGAAGTAACGGCTGTTCAAGTATTTCGCGATCCATGCTGACGGTGAGGCAGCTTCCGGTGGCGCCTTCATCGTGTCTTGCTCGAAGGAGTTCCCGTACAGAATGATCTTGGTTCCGTGGTCTCCGACGATCTCGGGTTTCACCATGTCGTCGAGTTCAGCCCAGTGCCCGAACGTGCCGTCAGGGCGTTGAATCTGGCGCAGCCCGTACTGCTTGGTCTCCGGGTTCCGCCAAAGATGAATCATCGAGCCCTTATCGCCCTTCCACGACAGGTAGATCAGCCCGGCGTGATTTCGAGTCGCCGCAGCAACCTTTGCTCCGACACCATAGTTCCCATCGGTCGATTGGATAGACCCGGATGATGAGAGCTGGTTGATGTACTGTCGCATCTCCTCGCCAGTCATCCCACAGCCTGTATCCGTTATGCTCAACTTGAAGGTTGGATGGTCCCCGAGGTCCAACGACAGCCAATCGACGTCCCAAACGATCTGACCAGATTTCTCGGTCGTCTTGAGGATTGCCTCGATGGCGTTCTGGGTTAGTTCACGAAGGAACTGGAGGGGATGGCAATCCTCGCCGAGTCGATCCAGCAGGAAGCCGACGTCATGCACTTGAAGGGGGAGAGTATTCTCCCCAGAGGTGGTGGGCATTTCTGACTCCGTCTGCCCCTCGGCGGTCGTATTGACGACCTCAGGACTTTTGGCTCTACGGGCCCAGCCCTATGTCGGCAGGAAGCGGAATTGCCTGCGACCAACCCAGGACGGGATGTAGAAGTGGTTCGTCATGATGCCTCGAGCCACATCAATTGTCAATGCGCGACCCGTCATGGAACCGCCCGCCCCAACAGGCCAACCGATCGTGCAAGACGCCCACGGGCGGATCATTCAAGGGACATAGGGCGAAGGCACGAGGAAGTACGAATAGGCGCTTTTCGCCTTGTAGGGCACTTTCACACCGACCTTCGCCGCCGGTGGAGGGGTTACGGAGCCCACCGGCACGTTATCGACTTGGATCTCCTCGATCTGCCCGAACAGATACGGGCGGTGCACGCTGTCCGTTTGTGCTACGAGAGTGTCTCCTCGAGAGATGCTTCCTGTGGTGATGTCAAAGCAGACAATTGCATTATTGTAGACTGCGATTGGCTTGCCGAGCGCCGCCCCAGAATGCCGCACCGCATACTCTAGCGAAGCACTCCCTGCCGCGTCGCATAGCGCGTGACCAAACTCACGCACAAACGCGAGATAGTCCAGCAGGATTGCGTTCGACAATAGTTGTATCGGATTGCCGTGGGCCACTTCGTTGCGACGCTCAGCAAGATCGTCGATGACGGCGAACATTTCCTTTGCCGGAATCGAGGCAATGTCACGGCTCTGATACTGTCCTTCGAGGTAGGCTCGAAAGCGAGGAAAGTGTCGCAATCGTTGCGTGATTCCGGCTATCCCAACTCGGTTAAACACCATATCCACGACTTCGTAGCGAATGTTCGCTGTATGATGCGTGAAGGCCTCGACATTCACGACAAAGGGACTTGCCCCGCTGAGGCATGAATGAAGATTCGAAACAAGCTCCTCTGAAGTGAAGACGCCCCTATACCGCGGCTGCTCCAATCTTCCCATCATAGAGAACGACAGTTCGAGGTGAGACGTCTGCAGTACCGTCGGTAACTCGGCGTACGTTGGGACGATTCGGGTGAGGTGTGTGCAATACCCAGCTAGAAGTCGCTCAACGTACTGCTCAAGGATGCCATAGAGCGAGATGATAATGCCCTTGTAATCGAACCGGCGTTTTCCTGCGCCAGTGTCGGCGTGGTTCCGCAGCCGGGCTGCGACACCATCAGCTTCCGAACATGGTGGTTCTGTGGTAGCGGCGCTCAGGAGCTCCCACTCGAGTTGAATCACCTCGATTTGACGGACCAGCTCATCCAATGCTGCATCGAAGGCGGTGAGGGCACCCTTCATACGGGGGTTTCTAGCGCCTGCCGTAGGAACGCTTCGAATAGCTTGTTGCGCTCGGCGATATTGCTGAGATTCGTATAGCGGCCTTCGAAGTTTTTGTAGTGCTCTTGGTAGAACCCTGGTAACCGCTCCTGGAGCAACTCCGCGCGTTGCAGTAGAGCGCTCGATTCGGAAAGGTGTTGGCTGAATACAAACATCATCGGATCGTAGACGACCGTGGTCGGCCTCCGGTACCACGACCAACTGTCCGCCCGTTTCCTGTACAGCCAAAAGGCCTTCTCTCCGAGCGTCGCTTCCACCAAGGATACGGTCGCCTCGAAAAGCGCTTGATAACTCGCCAACACACTTGGCGGGAGGAGATTCCCTTGTTTGAGGAAGCGGTCGAAATACTCCTTCAGGGCCCCCTTCTGGTTAGTCAGGCGTTGTCGGTAGGCGAAGAAACGCAACACTAGTTCAACGTCTGCCATCCTACGAAAGGCTTCGTTTTCAAGCAATTCTGGGGCGATGTGCCCCCCCGTGATTTCATCCAGCGTCGGGGCCGGAATTCCCCACATATTGCACAAGTGAGAATTCCGCGCCAACTGGATGCACAGCTGATTGAGCGGGCCATTGTAGATCGCGTTCCGTGACTCTTGCGGTTCCAGCTTTATTCCACCGCTGTTGATGCGCTCGAACACAAGTTGCTTCAAGCGAAGCGCCTCCTCGGGCGACTTGGCCGTCTCCTGCAACAGGATGATCGACGATAGATATCGGCGATCGATTCCTCTCCGGATTTGCTCCGGGAGCTCCGAGTAACGCCTTCCAATGAGTTCCGGCCACTCAACCATTCCCTCCAGTGCGAAGCCGTCCTTGTAGAACTCATAGATGGCTGTCATTCGCTGGAGGCCATCCATCACTTCGTAATGTGAGAACCGGTCTTCATAGAGGAAAATTGGAGGGATCGGCACATTCATAATGAAGGACTCGATCAGCCTTGACTTCTTCTGCGCATCCCAGCGATGCCGGCGCTGAAACTCCGGATTCAACTCGTAGTCCTTGCTCTCTACCATTCCCGTGATCGAGTTGAGCGGGTACCGTGCTTGCTCAGTTACGATCCGGACATCGCCCTTCGAGTATTTCAGGTTGATCTGTTCATCACTGCCGGGAGCTTGAAGCGCCCCGTCTGAGTCCGGAAAGACAATGTCTTCCCCAGGAAAGAGATGTGAAGTTGGCATGTCTGAGATGGCGACCTCGGATTTGCTGCGACTATTGACCCAAGTGGGTCGAGTATCCAGCTGGTAAGACCATGTATAGTACTCGCAATCGTGGCATTCGGCGTCCGAGACATTACCCTGGTACGATTGGACCGACGAGTACCCGACGGCTCGGGTGCGGACAGGAGGTTGGTCCCCGCGAGAGGGCCGTTAGCAGGCTCTTCGGCCGTCTGAACGCTGACCACCGATGTCGCGAGGGGTGCCCCCCGGACCACCACGATCCCGTCAACAGCGACCAATTCGCCCGTTAGGTCCTACATCGGCCAAATATCCCCATTTCTTACCTCTTGATTCATCTCCTCCAGTACCGCCTTTGCCCTAGGATGGTTGCTGAGGAGAAGCCGCATTGTCCGGACGGCATCGTAGGCCCGCAGGAACAATTGTCGCTGCTCCCTGAACAAGCTTGGATCATACGCATCATCGTCCACGGCGTGAGCTGGCTTTTGCCTGAGTTTCCTGACTTCCCGAAAAGTCCGGAACATTTCGTCTACCGGGCTTTGGTCGGCTGGTCGAAACGTCTTGCCAAGCCACTCCTCAAGCAGGGCGATGGACCCCTTGCGAGCTACAACCACAGTCCCATCAGAACGCTGTACCCTCGACTCGCGATCAAGCGTAGAGGGGAAGAAATCGCTATTGATATTTTCAGACATCATCTTGTCAAGCAAGTGGGTGAATTCATTCAACTCCTTGCGAGTCGAGCGGAGCAAGAACCCGAACTCCTTCGGACGTTCAGCGAAGACATTCCTGAACAAAGCCCGCCAGCCGATGCGACCGCACATCAGGTTGACAACGCGCAGTTCCTCAATGAAGGCGTCAGCCAACGAGACCTTGAGGTCCCACTCTCCCAAGACTTGCCCACGGTAGTAGTCGGGGTGAAGCCGGAAGACCCCGGCATCCTTTTCGAAGGTCGACCAGAGCTGCTGATGCTCCGGGGTTAACCCGGACAAGTCCCTCAAGAAGACAGCGACCGCGCGCTCGTGTTCCACACTATAAGAGAACCCAAACGACTGAAGACCAACCTTGTGCTTGTTGGGATACTCAGCGGATTCATATGCCTCATCACCAATTCCGAGTGTCCCCTGAATGTCATTGCACCAGAACTGGTATCGCGGATCACGTCGATAGTGCTCCAGCACCACAAGTTCAAACGATGAGTACTCCAACTGCCCTTGGCCATGAGCAAGTCGAAGTGTGAATGGGCGACCCGCGAATTCGGTTGGATCTACCACTTCACGGAGCACACTCGACGTAGGATAGATGACACAAGTTCGGAGGTCCCGTTTACTACAGCGCTCAAGTTGCGCTTCTATTCCCTCGTCCTTGAACGCCCGGATGTGCGGATTCGGGTGCACGTCTCCGAAGAGCACAGAAAGGCGACCTTCTCGAACCGCGTCCTTGACGATTGTGGTGAGCACGTCCGACCCAATCACCAGATCCGCCCTCGCCCGCGAGAAGGGTAGTCCATTAAAATCGCCAGATCCGAGGTATTGAGCGACGGAGAGGGCTACCAAGCTTTCGACCGTGGGCAACGCCATTCGCGATCACCTCCCTACGAGCTACTCTGCGTCCCAGAGCGGCGATGGCCTCGCGCCAACGCAGTCCGGAAGTTACTCCCGAGTTATTCCGCCCCCGAACGCAACAACGCCCCCTCGGCATCCCGAGGGGGCGTTGGCTTGTAAGTGCTGCAATCCCATCAACTTCTCGACATTGCCCCGCCTGGGGTCGAACCAGGAGTCTTCTGCTCCAGAGGCAGACGTGTTGCCAGTTACACCACAGGGCAGCGGTACTGGGTGGATAAACTAAGACCCCACCGGGGCGGGGTCAATTCGGGGCCGGATTCTCTCTGAAACGCCCCCCGACGCTCGAGGCCCCCCTTCTCCCATCTCCATCTCCCATCTCCCTTCTCCCCTCTTCGCACAGGTCCTTCGACTACGCGGCCTTTGAGGCCGCTTCGCTCAGGATGACATCGTTGGAGGGGAGCCCCATGAAGGTAGCCCTCACCCCTTCCACCGCTGCCGGGCAGAGATGCCCCTCCCGAACCAGCCGGTCGAGGATTCCGAAGGTCTCCTCGCGACTCATCCCGGCCCGGTAGGGGCGGTCGGCGGAGAGCGCCTCGGTCACATCGGCAGCTGCGATCACCCGCGCCACCGGCCCCAGCTCTTCGCCGTGGAGACCCAGGTGGTAGCCGCTGCCATCGATCCGCTCGTGGTGCGCGGCAGCGGTCGCCGCGAACTGACGGAAGCGCGTCACCCGCTTGAGGATTTCGAGCGTGAAGCGGGTGTGCTGCTTCATCGTTTCGTATTCCACCGGATCGAGCGCGGCCGGCTTGTCGAGAATGGTGTTGCTGACGCCGAGCTTGCCGATGTCGTGCAGCAGGGCAGCGCGCTTGAGCGTGCGGAGGTCCTTCTCGCTCATCCCCATCGAAGTGGCGGCGGAGACGGCGATGCTCGCGACATTCTGCGAATGCTGTGCGGTGTACGGGCTCTTGGCGTCGATCACTCGTGCGAAGGCTTCGGCGACTGTGTCGAGCCGTTCATCGTCGGCCACGATCACCCGCTCTTCCGGCTCCAGCGCGCTCACGGCACGCAGTGTGTCGGCTGCGCGCAGCCCGCCCCAGAACTCGGTGTCCATCTGGAAGGCATCGAGGCAGTCCACCAGCACCGGGTCGAACCAGCGACCGCGCCGCGCGTGGGCCATTTCATAGGCGGTGCGGACATCGAAGGCATTCTGGAAGACTTCCACCGTCTGCGCCAGCGAGACGATCCGACCAAGCATCGGAATCCCGCTGCCACGCAGGCCGAAGGGAAGCCCGTTGCCGTCCCAGTGCTCGTCGAGCGTGCGAATGGCTTCCGAGGTGCCACGCGGCAGGTGCAGCATGGTCGCGATGTCGGCACCACGCTCGCAGCGGGTCTGCATCATCTCGTGCGCACTGCCGCGCTTGTTCACACCAAGCATCAGCATGTGCCACGCCTTCGCGAGCTTCGACTTGCCGGGAACTGAAAACTTGAAGGCGAGCTTCGCACGATCGGAGCTCGCCGTCCAGTCGGTCAGCTTGTGGGCATGCTTGAGGAGGCGATCGTCGGCACCAAACAGCGAACTCAGGCGCGCGGCGTTGCTCGAGCAACCCAGGTCCTTGAGCAGCAGGGCATAGTAGAGCGCGCTCTTCTGCTCTTCAGTCAGGCCGAGGGTCTCCCCGATACGCATCCCAATAAGGGTGCTGCGCACCGAGTGGCCCATCGGCTGTCCCTCGGTGAGGTCGAGCGCGAACGACAGCGCACCCACGACCTCGGAGAGGCGAACTCCATCAATTGGCGGATCCCGCTTCAGCGCCTCGACCGACGTCCCCCGGGTCGCCCGTGAATTCGGGAGGACCTGCAGGGGAGTGGTAGCGCCCGCCCGCCCCCCGCCTGGCTCCAATGCAGAGCCGGAACGGAGGACGGCGGGCGCCGGGGCCCCATAGGCCACCTTGTGCTTCCGGGGAAACCGGAGCGACGAGGCCTTCTGGGTCAGGGCGAGAAGTCCGGGCGACATGATGGAGGAAGGGAGGGGCAAAAAAGATGCCCACACCGGAATCGGTATGGGCGTCTATGGAGCTGAGGGGGATCGAACCCCTGACCTCTGCTATGCGAAAGCAGCGCTCTCCCAGCTGAGCTACAGCCCCGGGAAGGGGCGAAACAATAGGGTCTGAGGCCATCCGGGGCAAGTCCGCCGACCGCAAATCGCAGGGTGAACCCGGCCGCGACGGTCGGGATGCTCAGTTTCCGAACACTCCGGCCATCCGGAGGAGCCCGGCCGACGTACCTTGGAGCAATGCCACGCTTCGCACCCCTGACCGACGACCGCCTCTGGACCAGCGGGGCCAGCCGCCCCTTGCCCGGCCGCGAGTTCGTGCTCTACTGGATGCAGATCACCCAGCGAGCCCACGACAACTTCGCCCTCACCTTCGCTATCGAGCAGGCAAACACCCTCGGCCTCCCCGTGGTGGTCTACCACGGGCTGCGACACGACTATCCCTGGGCCAGCGACCGCTTCCACACCTTCATCCTCGAGGGGATGGTCGACCTCCAGCGCGATTTCGCCGCCCGGGGCATTCAATACGCCTGCTATCTCGACACCCGCACCAGCAGCGATGCCAGCGAGGGACTCTCGCCGCTGGTCGCGCTCGCATCACGCGCAGCGCTGGTGGTCACCGACTGGTTTCCGACCTTCATCATGCCGCGGCAGATCAAGGCGCTCCGCGCCAAGCTCGACTGCCCCGTCGTCGCAGTCGACTCCGCCACGGTGATTCCTGCGAAGCGACTCGAGAAGGCGTACTCGGGCGCGCGACATATCCGCCCGGTGCTGATGAAGGATCTCGATGACTGGCTGCTGCCGCCTGAGAAGCTGGAGCCGGAGCATCGCGGCACTGTCGAACTGCCTTTCGATGCCACCGTGCCAACCAACGCGAACATCGCGGCGCTGGTCGCGTCGTGCAGCATCGACCACGAGGTGGCGCCAGCGGAAGGATGGCGAGGTGGTTCGGCCGCGGCGCGAACCAGGTTGAAGTGGTGGACCGAGCACGGGCTTCCGAACTATCTCGAACGAAACGATCCGAACCTCGACGTAACCAGCAAGATGTCGCCCTGGCTCCACTTCGGGCACATCTCGCCTCACGAGATATTGCTCGCGGCGAAAAAGGCCGGCCCCCGCGAGGCGTACGAGAAATTCCTCGATGAGACCCTGACTTGGCGCGAGCTCGCGTTCAACCTCTGCACTCACTCGGCCAGGCACCGCACGCTCGAGGTGGTGCCGGAATGGGCCCGCAAGGAGCTCTCCGACCACGAGGCCGATCCGCGCACGCTCTACTCCGACAGCGAGCTGGAGTACGCCGCCACCGGCGATGAACTCTGGAATGCCTGCCAGCGCGCCTACCTGCGCGATGGCTGGATGCCCAACTATCTCCGGATGCTGTGGGGCAAGTCGGTCATCGGCTGGACCAAGGATGCCGCCAGCGCGCTGCGTATCCTCGAACACCTCAACAACAAGTATTCGCTCGATGGCCGCGACCCGAACTCCTACGGCGGCATCCTCTGGTGCTTCGGCAAGTTCGACCGGCCGTTCTACCGCCGACCGATCTTCGGTACCGTGCGCTACATGTCGCTCAAGGCCGCGAAGACGAAGTTCGACGTCAAGAAGTTCATCGCCGCACATTCGGAAGGGCCGCGCGAGCGCGGCCCCACCGGCGGCCTCACCAACGGGAGCTAGTTCAGCGCAATCTCCCCTCGCTCCGCCTTCCCCCGCGCCGCGCGAAGCTCGTTGATCTTGAGGTCCGTCTTCGCCCCCTTCTCCAGCGTCTTCAGCGCCTCGAGATACGCCAACTTCAGCGCCTCGGCCCGCGTGGCCTGGATCTCCGGCACATTGCCGGTCCCTTCCCAGTTCCCCTTGGTCACCGGATTGATGGCACGCCCTCGCGGCACGAAGGCCGAGAAATGATCGGAGAGCCGTTCGCGCCCGCCGGGGTGCGCACCGCCCCCAGTGGTCTCTCCCACCTGCGTGGCGCGCTTGAGGTGCTTGAGGTTGCTGGTGTACTCCTCGGCGGCCGAGAATGTCCGTGAGGAAGTGACGGTGTACACCGGACCGCTGATGCGCCCTACCGCGAGAGTCGGGTCGGTATGGAATTCCTGCGTAGTATTGCTCGGACGCCAGTAGAGATCGTTGAGATGAACCTTCTTGCCCCTCGGGAAGAGCTGGCTCGACAGCAGCGCCACCATCTCGGGGCTGCCACCTCCGTTGCTCCGCAGGTCCACCAGCAGCGCGTCCACCCCGGCCAGCCGCTTCATCACGGCAATCGCCGTGTCGCGCACTTCCCCCTCCGGCTCCATGAAGCCGTTGAACTGCAAGAGTCCGACGTTGCCGGGCAACACCTTCACGTTCACGAAGCCGAAGTGTCCCGCCCGTGCCCGCGCCACCTGCTCTTCGCTTGGCCTGCCGCCACCATCCCCCTCGAAGGAAGGCTGCACCGCCATGGAGTAGGAGATGCGCAGGTGCCCGTCGTGCACCAGCTCGGCCAGGTCGGCGGTGAGGCGTCGCGCGAAGTCGGGACCGCGATTGAGTGAGTCGTAGGCACCCTTCGCGAGGTTTGATCGCAGCGCAGAGGCCATCACCTTGGCCTTGTCGGGAAAGACGTAGAGCGCCGTGAGCCGGTCGGCCAGCGCATTGACCGCTGCAGTGCGCTCCGCCGCGTCGATCACACCAGCCTCCTGCGCCGGCAGAACCAACGCCGTGGAAACGACGAGAAACACAGCGAGGTTAAGACTCTTCACAACTCACTCCCGGGTTTGCGGAACGAAAAAACTGACGAGCGGGGAGCGTCGTCAGTTTCGAAGAGTCGGTGCAGAAACCGTCGCCCTGAACGCAGTGAGGGGGCGGAGCTCGGTCGTGAGACGAGGCTCCTCCCCCTCGCGTTGCTCAGGGCGACAACTCGCGCTGCGGCACGGCGTGGGTGCCCCGGAGCAGCCTCGGGCGTTTTCGCGAGCGAAGCCTGAGGAGTCGCCAGCGTGATGTTCGTCGAAACGGACGCAGCTGCCGAGGGGCAGCCCACGGCGTGCTAGCGGTCTGGATCGGAGATTCGCCCCCTCGCTTCCCTTCGACAGGCTCAGGGCAGGCTGCTCAGGGCGACAACTCGCGCTCCGGCACGACGTGGGTGCCCCGGAGCAGCCTCGGGCGTTTTCGCGAGCGAAGCCTAAGGAGTCGCCAGCGTGATGTTCGTCGAAACGGACGCAGCTGCGGAGGGGCAGCCCACGGCGTGCTAGCGGCTTGGATCGGAGTTCCGCCCCCTCGCTTCCCTTCGACAGGCTCAGGGCAGGCTGCTCAGGGCGACAACGTTTTCGCGAGCGAAGCCTAAGGAGTCGCCAGCGTGATGTTCGTCGAAACGGACGCAACTGCGGAGGGGCAGCCCACCGCGTGTCGCCCGGCGCACTCACGTACGGTACGGTACCTCGATCACCATTCCATCCCTGGCGATAGTCGTCGCGTCGAAGACCGCGCGCGCCTCGGCAAGCAGCTCCGGTGCCTCACGCGAATAGCGGGCAGAGATGTGCGTCAAGACCAGTCGCTTCACGCCGGCCTCCATCGCCACCGTCGCTGCCTCGCGCGCGGTGGAATGCATCGTTTCGCGTGCGCGGTCGCGCTCATCCTCGCCGAAGGTGGCCTCGTGGATGAGCAGGTCGGCGCCGACGGCGAGGTGTAGCATCGCATCGGTCGGAGCCGAATCGCCGGAGTAGGTGACTCGTCGCCCCGGACGCGCCGGTCCCACCAGCTCGGCGGGCGTCACCACTCGGCCATCCTCGAGCGTCACGCTCTCGCCCTTGTGGATCCTCCCCCACATCGGTCCCTCGGGGACGCCGAGCGTGCGCGCCAGCTCCGGATCGAAGCGGCCGAGTCGATCGTGTTCCACCAGCGCATAGGCCACGCAATCGCCGCGGTGGCTGGCTTCGCCTACGTGGATGTTGTAGTCGCCGCGCGGCAGGACCTGCCCCGGACTCAGCTCCACGATCTCCACCGGAAATTTCACCTTCTCCATGCCGAGCGCGACCAGCTGGCCGAGATGCTTGTGCGCGCCGCGCGGGCCGTAGAGCGTGAGCGGCGCCGTGCGCGCCATCATCCCCAGTGAGCGGAGGAGGCCGGGAAGGCCAAGCGTGTGATCGGAGTGGTAGTGGGAGAAGAAGATGTCGCCCATGGTGAAGCCGGCGCCGTAGCGCATCATCTGCCGCTGCGTCCCCTCACCGCAATCGAAGAGGAGCAGCTCCCCTTCGCGCTGGATCATCAACCCGGACACGTTGCGCTCCGTGGTCGGGAGCGCAGCGCTGGTGCCCAGAAAGGTCACCTGGATCATCGTGTGTTGTGCACCAGACGGAGGAACTCCTCGCGAGTGCGCGGATCGTCGAGGAACGCCCCGCGCATCGCCGACGTGACCGTCTGCGAGCCCTGCTTCTGCACGCCACGCATCATCATGCAGAAGTGGGCGGCCTCGAGCACCACACCCACACCGCGCGGATGCAGCTCGGCCACCAGGGCATCGGCGATCTGGTCGGTCATCCGCTCCTGCACCTGGAGCCGACGGGCGAAGACATCGACTACGCGCGCCATCTTCGAGAGACCGACGATGCGGCCGTCCGGGATGTACGCGACGTGCGCCTTGCCGAAGAACGGTAGCATATGGTGTTCGCACATCGAGTAGAACTCGATGTCGCGCACGACGACCATGTTGTGGTGGGTTTCCTCGAAGAGCGCCTCGCCAATGACGCCGGCGGCGCTCTGGTCATACCCCTGGGTCAGAAACCTGAGAGACTTCTCGACCCGTTCAGGCGTCTTCTGCAATCCGTCGCGCGTGGGGTCCTCTCCCACCGCGCGAAGGATATCCCGGATCTTGTCCTGGAACTCGGTCACGAAGGCACTCCTAGAAGAGCTTCACCGTCACCCCGATCTTGCCGGGGTTCTTCTTGAGCTCGTCGATCAATCCGTTGGTGGCCTGCAAGGTTTTCCGGAGATCAACATACAACCCCGAGTCGGCCGCCAGCTTGCCGAGGGTCCCCTCGCCGCGCTGGATCTTGGCCAGGAGCGAGTCCATCCGGGCTGTGGTGCCGGCAAGACGGTCGGCCAGCGCGCCGGTGGAGCGCATGGTGGAGTCGAGCCGGGTTTGCAGCGACTTCGCGTCGAGCTGCTGCAGGGTGGTGTCGAGTCGGGCCGACGTGGCCGCCAGTGAGCGCATGGTCGCGTTGACCTCGGCGGTCGGTCCGCCCTTCTGGTCGGCCAGATACCGAAGGAGCTTGTCGGTGGTGGTGAGGGTGTGCCGCAGGTCGACCACCAGTCCGGTATCGAGCATCCGGTTGAGCGAGGTCATCGCCTGGCTGGCCTGATCGGCCAATACGGCGCCCTTGTCGAAGAGCCCAGATTCACTGGTGCCGAGAATGGTGCCGCCTTCACCCAGCGGTTCACCCGAGCCCGGGTCGAAGTTCACCACGGCGTCGCCGAGCATGCCCACCGAACCGATCGACGCCTTGGCATTCTTCGCCGGAACGATCTCCTCGGTGAAGATCAGCCCGACGCGAACCTTGCCCACGCCCTCGAAGTTGATGCCATCGACGCGCCCGACCGGCGCGCCGGAGATGCGCACCGGAGCGCCATCCTTCAGGTTCCCGATGTCGGCGAAGACCACATTCACGTCGGGACTCTTGATACTCTTGTTGCGCAGGAACATTCCGCCGCCCACGAACGCCGCAGCGCCCAGGAGGACGAAGAGTCCGACAGCGGCTTCCTTCTGATATGAATTCATCGGTCAGTCCCGGTCAGATGGGCTCATTGTCGAAGTCGCGTTCGAGGAACGCCTTGACTTCGGGTACAGTCGAATCGCGGAATTCTTCCGGTGTGCCGATCGCCACGATCTTGCCTGCCGTGAGCAGGGCGATCCGATCGGCGGTGCGGAAGGCACCACGGACATCGTGTGTCACCATGATCGAGGTGACTCCCAGCTCGGTGTCGAGCCGCTTCACCATCGTATCGATGATGTCGGAGTTCACCGGGTCGAGGCCCGAAGTCGGTTCATCGTAGAGGATGTACTTGGGCTTGCCGGCGATGGCGCGAGCAATGCCGACTCGCTTGCGCATGCCACCCGACAGTTCCGAGGGCATCTTCTTCGACACCACTTCGGGTGCCAGGTTCACGATCTTCAGGCACTCCACCACCCGACCGTCGACATAGTCCTTGTCGTTGTACTGATCGGGGTTGGTGAGCCCGAGCCGGATATTCTCATACACGTTCATCGAGTCGAAGAGCGCACCGTTCTGGAAGACGTAGCCAATGGTGGAGCGCAGCGCCGCCAGCTCCTTCCGCTTCAGCCGGGCCACGTGCTGGCCATCGACAATCACCTCACCCCGGTCGGGGCGGAGCAACCCGATGATGTGCTTGAGAAGCACGCTCTTGCCGGTGCCCGACGGCCCCAGCAGGGCGAGCGTCTCCCCCTCCTTGACGGTGAGCGTCACGCCGTCGAGGACCACCTGCGCGCCGAAGCGCTTCGCCACATCCTTGAGTTCGATCATGAGGTGAGCAGCAGCTTCGCGAGCACGGTATCGAGGAGCAGGATCAGCACCGACGAGGTGACGACGGCGCCAGTCGTTGCCTTGCCCACGCCCTCGGCGCCCTGCTTCGTGGTGTAGCCACGATAGCACGAGATCAGCGAGATGGCCGCGGCGAAGAAGAACGCCTTGATGATGGAATACGTCGCATCGAACGGCCGCCAGAAGATGCGCGCGCCGTAGATGAAGTCGCTGTCGGTGATCGGCAGCGCCTGCTTGGCGGCCACCCAGCCCGCAAGGACGGCCACCACATCGGCGAAGATCACCAGCACAGGGATCATCAGCAGACAGGCCACGACGCGCGGCACCAGCAGGTGGCTCGACGGCGAGCGTCCCAGCGATTCGAGCGCGTCGATCTGTTCGGTCACGCGCATGGTGCCGAGCTCGGCCGCGTAGGCCGCACCGATCCGGCCGGCGAGAATGAGCCCCACGAGCACCGGTCCCAGTTCGAGCACCACCGATTCCACCACCAGCGACCCGACCACGTAGATCGGGATGTTGCCGGTGAACTGATACCCGGCCTGCAACGCGGTGACTGCGCCGGCGAACGACGAAATCAGCAGCACGATGAACAGGGAGCCAATGCCGATGTTCCACGCCTCGTCGAAGGCGCGCGGGACCCACACGCGCCACTCGGTGAGCCCGCGACCGAGCTCGACCATCAGCGCCGCGAAGCGCCCGACGGCAGCCAGTGCATCGAGCACGGCCCGGCCGGCCTTGTGCTGGACCCGTGCGACGAGTGAACTCACCGGGGTGTTGCTCCTCGACCGTGGATCATCAAACCTCTATCTTGTCCTTCGGTGAACCCCAATACTATCCCTGAAAGCCGGCTGCGACGTCTTCGAGTCAAGCGCCAGTTGCTGCGCTGGTTCCGGACGCATGGTCGCGACCTGCCCTGGCGCCGGACCCGCGATCCCTACCAGATCCTCGTGTCCGAAGTGATGCTCCAGCAGACCCAGGTGGCCCGGGTCGAAGGTTACTGGGTTCGGTTCCTCGAACGCTTCCCCACCATACATCACCTGGCAGCAGCACCGCCCCGCCGGGTGCAGGAAGCATGGGCGGGACTGGGCTACTACCGCCGGGCAACCAACCTGCAACGGCTCGCTCGCGAGGTGGTGACGCACCACAGTGGACAATTGCCACGTGACGTCGCCTCGCTGCGGGCCCTCCCCGGCGTCGGGGCGTACACGGCGGGTGCGGTCGCCTCCTTCGCCTTCGAGCTTCCCGAGGCCGCCGTCGACACCAATGTGGCCCGCGTCATCCGCCGAATCTTCCACCCGCGACTCGCCGGCGGGGCGAAGGGGGAGAAACAGGTCTGGGCCACCGCACGCACGCTGGTATCCCGCCCCGGCCTCACCACCTGGACCATCAATCAGGCGCTGATGGAACTCGGTGCGCTGATCTGCACCGCGCGGGTCAAGCATTGCGACCGCTGCCCGGTGCGGGCGAGCTGTCGGACCGGCTCAGTTCAGCTGCGCGGCGCCGCCCGCAAGAGCTCCACCGTTCGATCGAGATCCCGCGGCAACACGTAAACATGCGTCGAGAGACGCAGGTACTCGTACCCGTACTCGGCGATGCGACGAGTCCGGATTCGCTCGCGCCCCAGGTATCCCTGCAGCTGCTCCGCCGTGGTCCCATCCATCGTGAATGACACCATCGCCGATCGCAGTTCGCCTCGCCGCGGCGAAACCACCTTCACTCGCGGCAGATCACGCAACGCTTCAGTGAGCCGAGTCGTGAGCGCACGGGTGCGCTTCTCGATGGCGGCCGACCCGATGGCATTGTGAAAGGCCACCGCGGCCCTGGTGCCGGCGATCAGTGACTCATTCGTGGTGCCGACGTGCTCGAACCTGGTGATGGTGTCGCTGTTCCAGTCGCCCGAGGCCACCAGCGGCCAGGTGCTCTTGATCCGGTCGGGCCGCACGACGAGGAAGCCGGTCCCTTTCGGTGCCAGCAACCACTTGTGAGTAGATGAGCAGTAGTAGTCGGCATCGAGCGCCTGCAGGTTGTTCACCAGCATCCCCGGAGGATGCGCGGCATCGATGACGGTCACGATCCCCCGCGCGCGCGCCCATTGCACCAGCGCCGCCGTGGGCTGGATCAGCCCGGTGGTGAACAGCACCTGCGAGATCATCAGCACTTTCGTACGGGGCGTGACCTCACGTTGCCACGCGGCCAGCAGTTCGCCCTCGTCGCGCGGGTCGAGCGGCGGCGTGAACAGCTTGAACACCACACCCCGTCGCTTCGTGAGCAGGTCCCAGGCGGAGCGCCCCCCCACGTGTTCGTGTGTCGTGGCGAGCACTTCATCACCGGGTTCGAGCTCCAGCCCGTTGGCAACGATGCTCATCGCCTCAGTGGTGTTGCGGAGGATGGCGAGTGAGCCGGGCCACGCTCCGAGGAAGCGCTCGAGCTCCGCGTGCACCGCCTTCATGTCGACGCCTTCCTGGCCAATCATCCGCTCGAAAGCGCGCAGGTGATGAATGGTGGCATCGAGCACCGGAAGCGGGCACGAGCCGTAGGTGCCGGTATTGAGATGGGTGCCTTCGATCACGAACTCGTTGGCGACCCGTTCCCAGGCGGCTTCATCCTCGGGTGCAGGATTGTCCGGAAGCGGCGAGTTCGTGCGGGGCGGCACGGCGGCGTGCGCCAGCCCCGCGAACCCCGGAAGCGCCGCGGCAAGCGCAATCAGCTCGCGGCGCGAGATCGTCATCCGGTGCGGTAGAGGGCGCCGGCGACGAGCGCGAGAAAGGAGAAAAGCCCGCCGATCATGCCGGTGATCCGGAGCCGGCTGCGGGCTGCATCGAACGCTGCAGCGGTACCGCCAAGCGGTTCGAGTCGCGCAAGCTTCGATGCCGCGGGCATCGCGCCGAGCAGAGTCACCAGCGCACCGAGCAGCCCCATTCCCTGCATCATCCCGAGCCACGGCGGGGTTTGCCCTGACAGCGCACCATACATGCGCAAAGTGAGCACCACGCCGGACGCCACGGTGAGAATCGAGCCGGGCCCGACGAGGTATTTGTAGAGCGCGGCCTGCACATCGGCCACGCCGCCCCAGAGCGAACGGTCGAGGCGGTTCATCGTGATCCCGGCCATCATCACACCCAGGCCGCCGCCGAGCCAGGCCACGAAGGCGAGAAAATGCACCAGCCGCCACACCGGACTCACGAAGCGACTGCCGTCCCGAAGCTCGCATCGATGGGCTGACGGCCGTCGACACCCCCGGTCATTTCGTGCCAGAACTCCACCCGCTCTTCCCCGGCGCGCCAGCAGAGATAGACCATCCGGTCGTCGTGCATGGTCGGGAAATCCACCAGCCCGGACTCGAAGTCCTTGAAATGACAGCCGATCTGCGTGAGCTCGTCGAGGCACGACTCGATCTCTCCGGCGAGCCGACCCGCCGCGAGCCGCTGCTCGCGCGCCGCGTCAGTCTCCCCGCTCGCGGTCACCTCGGCCTGCGCCAGTTCGTACGCAGCCACGGCGGCGCGCCAGCGCGGATGCAGCTCGATCAGGTCGCTCACGATTCGCCGCACCAGCGGGAGCGTGGCGTTGGCCTGCTCCACGGTGAAGAGGCGAACATCAACGGCGGCAGTCTCGGTCATGCATCCTCCTGCAGATCAGTCAGCGCCTGCTGCATCGACGAGTAACCCGCTGCAGCGTACTCCGGAATCTTGTCCATCGCGAATGTGGCCGCACGGTCGCTGATCGGCCGCAACCAGATCAACGGTGGTGCCCCCGGATCGAGTTCCCAGTGTTCCCGCATCAGCTCGGTGGAACCCGCCATCAGCCAGCCGATGGCGGTGTCGCTCGCCGCCACGAACGGCGGCGGGACCTGCACGGGCGTGCCCTGTTCATCGAACCCGGGCCCCACGTGAATCGCGACCACAAAATCGCAGTCGATCGATCGTGCCTGGCGCAACGGTACCACCGCGCGGAGGCCCCCGTCATAGAACTCCCGGCCATTCACCGTAGCCGCCGCGAAATATGGTGGCAAGGCACAGGTGGCCACGAGGACATCGAGCACAGGCGCGTCCTCGCCATTGCTTCCAAACGCCACCTCGCGGCCCGTCTTTACCTCGGTCGCGGTCACCGTGCATGGAATCACCAGCTCGTCGAAACGGCGCACCGACAAGATCCGGGCGATCGCGTCGCGCATCGGCTCGGTCTTGAGCAGGGCCCGCGCCCAGATCCCCTTGAACAGCTGCAGCCGCTCCGGCGCGAGCACCTCGTGCTCCTTCACATTGGCGAATCGCTCGAGAATCGCTGCTGGCTCCTCACCGGTCGCGAGTGCCACCGCGATGACGCCACCCATCGATGTGCCGACAATGTGCGTCGGCCGGATCCCGGCCGCGTACAGGGCACGAGCGGCCCCGAGGTGGGCGGCTGCCTTGGCTCCGCCGCCGCTCAGGACCAGCACCACCCGGGCGCCGTTCACTTCTTCTGGTGCTCGGCGCGGTAGCGTTCGGCCTCGGCGTACCGCTCCTTCTCTTCCTCGGTCGAGGCGACTAGCCGCGGCACCTGCTTGGGGCGGCCATAGGCATCGATCGCCACGAACACCACGTGCGCGGTGTGCGTGCTGCGACGTTCGCCGGTGCTCGGCGTCTCGGAGAACACTTCGACGGTGATGTCCATCGACGACCGACCAACAAAGTCCACCGTGGCGCGACAGGTCACCAGCGAGCCAATCGGGATCCGTTCGTGAAAGTCGACCTTGTGAATCGACGCGGTCACGCACGGACCACCCGCGTGGCGGATCGCCGCGATCGCTGCGGCCTGATCGACCAGCGCCATCAGGTTGCCACCAAACAGGTCGCCCAGGATGTTCGCCATGTGCGGCATCACGAGCGTGGAGATCTCCCCACGCGAATAGGACATCGGGCGACTCTCGGGAAGCGACATCAATAATCCACGGGACGGAGGTAGTACTCGCCGATGGCGGTCTGGCTGAGCATGGCAACACTGGGAAGCTTTCGCTTCCAGTGGGTGCTGTCGAGTCGCTTTCGCACGAGGTTGATTTCTTCGGTGGTGAAGCCGGCGGCCACGATCGACCGCTCGGGGTGGCCCTGCAGCAGCAGGTCCAGAATAGCATCGGCGTGAGCGTAGGAAATGCCGAAGTCGGACTCGTCGGTCTGGCCCTGCACCAGGTCGGCGCTGGCGGGCTTCTCGACGATTTCTGCAGGCACGCCAATGTGCCGCGCGAGCTGCCAGACCTGCGACTTGAACAGGTCACCGAGCGGATTGACCGGCGGTGCGTCGTCGGCGTGCCAGGTGAAATAGCCCAGCAGGCGCTCGCTCTTGTTACCGGTGCCGAGCGGCAGCGCCGCGAACGCCGCGCTGAGGTCGAAGAGAGCCAGCATGCGGGTGCGCGCCATCACGTTGCCGAGCCGGGCCGGTGTCGGAGTCGCTCCGCTGGCCGCCGCATAGCCATCGACTGCGGCCGAGATGTCGACCGTTCGCTCGGTGATCCCGAGCGATTCAACCAGCTTGCGTGCGTGATCGAGTGAATCGGGGCTCGAGGTGCGGTATGGCATCCGCACCGCGATCACATTCTCGGGGCCGAGCGCCTGCGCCGCGAGCGTGGCCACCACCGCCGAATCGACACCGCCCGAGAGGCCAACGATCGCCTTGGCAAAGCCCCTGCGACGGATGACTTCGTCGCGCAGGAATTCCACCAGCCAGCGACGCGTCAGCTCCGGGTCGATGGCGAGTCGTGATGTTGGCGCGGGCGCCTCGGCCTGCTTCCCCACCGGCGCGCGCGTCGGCACCGAGACCGGTGCCACCCCTTCGGGCCGAGCACTCAGTGACCCCTTCCGCGCCCTGTCGAGCTCTTCGATGAGGTGCGGCAGCCGCTGTTCGAGGTCGGCCAGCAGTGGCGACCCTGCTCGTTCGCGCGCGATCTCCTCGAGGTCGATCGTATGCTGCACAACGGCGTCCTCGAAGAGCGGCGCGCGGACCAGCGTATCGCCGCCGGGGCCCGCCATCACCGAACCGCCGGGGAAGCCCTTGCCACCCTCGAATCCCACCAGTTGCGTGAGCGTCACGAACACGCCGTGCTCACCGGCGATGTCGCGAGCGAGCCGTTCCCAGCGTGCCAGTGAACCGGGCTGCCCCGGCTGGATCTCATCGGGCGCGATCCCGCGCGCCGGACTCGCCGCGACTACCGCGATGAGTTGCGCGCCATCGACGGCAGCGATAGTGCCTGCGATGGCGTGCCAGGCATCCTCGCACACCAGCATCGCAGCGCGACCAAATCGGGTGTTGAACGCGCGAACTTCCCGCCCGGCTTCGACGAAGCGCTCCTCGTCGAACACCCCATAGGTGGGGAGAAAGATCTTGCGATGGACGTGGCGCACACCGGCGTCATCGCCGCCGAGGGCGATCCAGATGGCAGAGTTGTGGAGGCGGTCGTTCCAGCGTTCGTAGAAGCCGAGGGTGATCTCCACCGGTGGGGCACCGGAGCGCGCGTGCCGCTGCGACAACTCGGCGAAGAGCGCCTCCGCGGTGAGGGCGTGTTCGCGCACCCCTCCCTCGAGGAAATAGCCGGTGAGGATGGTCTCGGGGAGGCAAATGAGGTCCGGCGGCACCGGCGACGTGGCAAAGGTCCGGAAGAGCTGCTCGATCCGGTCCAGATTCGCGGTCGGGGACCCCTTGGTCGGCCGGAATTGGCAGAGCGCCACGGTGATCGCAGACATGACCAAAGATACCAGCAGAAGGGCGTATATTGTCGCGTCACCTTCTCCGAGAACCCCGATGTCCCTGCTCGATGCCATCGCCGGCGCCACCAACGCCTCCCAGCCGCTCCCCTGGCTCGCCACGGCGGGACAGCCCAGCGCCGACCACTTCGCGGCAGCCAAGGCGGCCGGGGTACAGGTCGTGATCGACCTCCGCGACCCGATGGAGCAGCGCCCGTTCGACGAGCCGGCCACGCTCCGTGCGCTGGGGATGGAATACATCAACATCCCGGTTGCATCGGGTGCGCTCTCCGACGAAACACTGGAGCGGATCCTCGCCGCACTCCGGGCGAACGCTGGCACACCCACCATCCTGCACTGTGCCAGCGCCAATCGCGTGGGCGGGGCGCTGATTCCCTACTTCATTCTTGATGAAGGGATGGCCGAACAGGACGCGGTCGATGCCGCGATGCGCGTGGGCCTGCGCAGCGCTGAATTCATGGCGTGGGGCGCGGACTACGCTCGCGGCAAACAGGGATAACCACTCGGCACCAGGATGGCGAAAGGGCTCCGCATTGTGCGGAGCCCTTTCGTTTATGTGACTTCCTGTTCGGCGCTCAGGGCCGGCGACGTGCCCGGTCAGAGCCGGCCGACGAACCCTGCGCCGGTGCCGAGGATGGCGGCGGAGACGAAGGACGTTCGACGCGCGGCGGTGCCGATTGCGCTGGTGGCGAGGACGCGGTGCGCTCGGTACGCGCTGGCTCGCGATACACCGGCCGCTCCCGGCTCGGCTCCGACCGCCCCCGATCGATCGTCGGTGCGTCACGACGTGGCTCGCGATAGATCGGTTGTGGCGCTTCCGCCATCCGACGGTCGACCGACGGTTCGAACACCCGCGGAGTCAGGTCGGCCGAGAGTTCGGGCCGACGACGGGCGCGGTTGTCATTGCCACCATTGGAACCGCTGTTGCCACTCGCCGGCGGCGGCGCCGAAGTCGCTGGACGACTCGACGACGGCGGGGAAGACTCGCGACGATCACCGCTGTTCGAGGACGGCCGCCCCCGCGATACATCGTCGTTCCGCACCCGGCCGCGATTGTCGTAGCTGCCGCGATCGCTGTTGCCGGTGGTGCCGCGGCCGTTGCCATTGCCGGTCACTGGCCGCGCCTCGGGCCGCATCGAGCGGCTCAGGTCGGGGGCAAAGAGTCCGGCGGTGTTCACCGGCGGGCGTGAACGGGCGCGGAAGCCGTAGTCGGTGTCCGGGACCCGCGGCCGCGGCAGGTTCACCACGGTGATCGGGCGATACTGGCCGGGATAGAGGTAGCCCTGGCCGGCATACGGATAACCGTAGTAGCCGTAGTACGAATCGAAGGCGAACGGGTCGTAGTACCAGGGATCACGGTACCACGGATTGTTGTAGTCGTACCAGCCGCGATAGCGGGAACCGAACGAGATGCCCACGGAAGTACCGCGGCCGTAGCCCCAGCCACACGAGAGACAGCTCCAGTACGGATCGTAGTAGGGGTCGTAGAGATTGCCCCCGCTCGAGACGATCACTCGCGAGTCGTGCACGCGGTACGATGCGACATCGTAGTCGAAGCGGCCGTTGTCACCCATCCGTCGCACGATCGATGAGAGATCGACCTCGGGATCGACTTCGTTGTCGCGCAGGCGTAGCGCGTCGTAGTCCCAGTGCTCGTTGATGGCGTACTGACTGAACGAAAGCGGCTGATGCGACAGCGCTGCGTAGATCAGCCCGTTGCCACCGCGATCATCGGCGAGGAAGGTCTCGCGATCGTTCCGCCCGCGCAGCTCGTAGCGCTTGCCACCGCGGACGAAGGCATCGAGATCGGGGTCGATCGGAAAGAGAACCCGGATCCGCCCGTCGCCATCCACCCGGAACACGACCAGGTAGCCATCCTGACTCGGCTCGACCTGCACCCGCACCCGGTCGCCGGGGGCGTAGTCGCCACCGTTGAGGGTGATGCGGATGGTGGCATCCTGGATGGGGCGGATCGGGATGGGCCTGTCGTCGCCGGCGAGGGGACCCGGGGCGGCAACCAACAAGGCGGCAAGGAGCGTCAGCATGAAAAGCCTCCACCTGCAACGGACTTGGGACAGAGCTGGATGTGGGTTGCAAGTACCAGTTCCGTGCCACACGAAGCATGTTGCAACGCAACGACTTAGACCGGCCCCACCCGACCCGGTGTCACCCCGGCTGGACACCCCCGCCGCAGGGCGGGGACGTTTCGTCAGGGGAGCGAGGTCTCGCGTCCGCCATTCCAGCGGTGCCAGTACATCCGCATCTCGGTGATCTTCGTCCCGTCGGTCTCGGCGAAGAAGGCCCCGCGTGCCTCGACCCACTCGCCGCTCTTTCGACGCCGGAAGACCAGCTTGAACTCGGTCGAGAACCAGGGTCCGGCGAGGAAGATCTCGCCCGTGGTGAAGGACGCTTCCGACTGGTGATAGGGGATGTCGGAGGCCCAGGTGCGGATGGCTTCAAGCCCGGAAAGCGGAGTCGAGAACGGAGTCTCGACCAGCACGGCTCCCTCGGCGAAGACATCGAGAAGCAGATCAATCCGGCCACGCGTCCAGCCGGAGGCAAATGCATCGGCCAGGTCACGAGCCAGTTGCCGCATGGCATCGTCTGGAATCGATTCGGCGCTCATCACTGGAACCTACACCGGCGCGACTACATTCGAAGGACTCGTCACGGAGAGTCCGATGTCGCTGATCGACCGTCCTGCGGTGGTGGCCGCACTTGAGGCGAACCTGCGCCATATCGAGAAAGTGGTGGCGCACCTCGACCCCGAGACGGCCGGTCAGCGCCCCGACCCCGAGACCTGGTCGATGCTCGAAATCATGGAGCATCTCGCGGTCGTCGAGCGCGGAGTGCACAAGGCGATCGCCGCGGCCGCCGGCTTGGAGGCCACCGAGCTTCGCACTCGCAGGCTCGATCCGATCGTCGCCGGTCTCGCGACGAACCCCCGGAAGATTCGTTCACCGGAGCTGGCCGCTCCCACCGGGCGCTTCGCCACGATCGGCGACGCGCTGCGAATCTTTCGCGAACGCCGCAACATCACGCTTGATCTCGCGCGCTCACTCGACGTCGACTGGGAAGCGCACCATTTCGCGCATCCCATCTTCGGCGATTTCGATGTGGGGCAGTGGTTCCTGATGGCCGCAACGCATGGCGAGCGCCATGCGCTGCAAATGGAAGGGCGCTAGCTGCGGCCCTTGCCGCCTTCGGCGGTCAGCCGCTGCAGGGCTTCCTTGGCCTCGCGCTGCAGCGAGACGTAGTTGGAATCGGGGTGATTCCAGAGTCGCACGAACTGTCCATACGACGCCAGCGCCTCGTCGCGCTGCCCGTCGGCCTCGTACGCCTTGCCGAGATAGTACATCGTGATCGGCACCAGCTCCGGTGAAAGATCGAAGCCGTAGCGCAGCCGGGTGATCCCCTGCTTGCGCGTCGCCGGACGTGACGAGAGCATCAGCGCGTAGCGCAGCTGGATCGGGGTGGTGAAGCCGGTGATCGCCAGCCCTCCCGCAATGCGCAGCCCCGAGTCGGCGCGCGCCATCCCTCGCACCGTATCCCCCTGACTCACCATCCGCAGGCCATCGAGCCCCACCAGCGCCCCGCGCAGCCAGCGCGGCATCGTATCGCTCGCCGCCGCCAGCGTCTGCTGGATGATGGTCGCCGCGCGCGCCGGCTGCGCTCGATCGATCAACAGCATCGCCTTCATGAAGTTGACGTACTGGTTCGACGGCGCGGCGCTGAGACCGCTTTCGAGCCGCTGCAGGAATGCGCTGTCGGCATAGGCACCGTAGAACGGCGTCATCGACAGGTTGGAGGCGATCTGCATCTCCCCGGCGGCACGCAGCGAGTCGACCACCGCGCGGTTGTTCAGTGGCCGACCGATGCTGGCATTGAGCATCGCATTCAGCGACACGAACTGCGTGCGCAGCGGTCCGTTGACGTTGGTGGCGGCAATCAGCCGCCCCATCTTCGAGATCGAATCCCCATTCGACTTGGCATCGCGAATCACGGCATTGAGTGCCGCGCGCGCCAGTCCCGAACCCGACACCGGCCCCTGCACAATCCGCGAGAAGCCGGAACCATCGCCGCGCATGATGGCCTGCGCGGCTTCGACCTGGGCAATCTCGGCCTTGGCCCCCGCCAGGTTGAACACGGCCCCGTAGCGCCTGATGGCGGCCGTGTCGCCCTGCCCCAGCGCCAGTTCCATTGGATGGATTGCGGCGGGGGTGAGCGACGAATCGAGTGCGAGAACGCGATCGAAGGGATCGCGAAGCTCCTGCGGCGGACGCGGACTGTAGCCATTGGCGTGATAGCGCGACTCGCCCAGCAGATACCAGGCGTCGGCATCGTTGGGGAATTTCTGCAGGTAGAGCTGCATCGAGTCGGCCGCGGAGGGATCGCCCTGCTGGAAGAGCGAATATGCCGACAGAATGGTCTTGAGCCGCGGCGAGAGCGTGGTCGAATACTTCACCGCGTTGGCCGAAGCCTTCATTGCCGGCGCCGAGAGATAGTTCCCGGTCCAGCCGAGGGTGTTGGCGAGTCGGTACCACGCGAGCGCGAAGGTCGAGTCTGCTGCGACAGCGCTCTCGAAGGCAACCTGCGCCGAGTCCCACTGCCCGCGACGATGGAACCATTCACCCTTGAGGTAGGCGCGGATGGCGGCCATCGACGAGGAGACGATCCCCGACGAATTGGCGGAGGGCATCGGTTCGCGGGACCGCCAGATCTCCTGCAATACGCGCAGCGCGAGACGATCGGCCAACACCAGGATGGAATCGGACGGGCCATCGAGCGAAGCACGCGCGAGCGACTTCCCCTGCACATCGAACAGTTCGGCCGTGAGTCGCGCCGTGCTTCCCGTGGCGACAACGCTTCCGGTGAGTACCGACGCGGCCTTCACGCTGCGGCCAACCGCGAGCGCGTCTTCCTGATCGCCATCGCCGTTACTGACGCGATGCCGCCACTCTCGCAGCACCGTGCGCGGTTCAATGGCGTGGATGCCGCCCACGCCATCGAGGTTGCTCGAGAGCAGATCGACCATTCCTTCGCCAAGCCCCGCCGCGGCCGCACCGCTGGTCGTAAACGGCATCACGGCAATCGTCTCGGCGCCGGAGACCACGATCGACTTCGGCTTCGCGAAGAAGACCACCCAGACCCCGGCGACCACCGCGACCAGGGCCGGGAGCACAATCGCGAGGCGCTTCCAGCGGCGACTCTCACGCGTGGCGGCCGCAGCGCCGGTACTCTCCTGCGCCACGGCCTCGGCGAACGCGGTGATGCTCGGGAATCGCTTCGCCGGATCGGTGTCGAGCGCACGCTGGGTCGCGAGGTCGACCTCGGGCGGCGTTTCGCGCATCACCGATGCGAGTCGCGGACGAGGTCCGGTCAGCATCGACGTGAGCATCGCCTGCATCGACGGGCCGGAGAATGCCTGCTTGCCCGTCACCATTTCGTAGAACACACACGCCAGTGCGTACTGATCGCTGCGCGCGTCGACCTTGTCGGCCGTCGCCTGCTCCGGACTCATGTAGGCCGGCGTGCCGATGGCCATGCCCGAACCGGTGATGTTGCCGTCGGCGCGGGACGCATCCACGGCGCGGGCGATACCGAAGTCGGTGACCACCGCGTGGCCGCCGGAGAGCATGATGTTCTCGGGCTTCACGTCCCGATGCACGATGCCCTGCGCGTGTGCATACGCCAGCCCGCTGGCGGCCTCACCCACGATCACCGCGGCGCGCGCGAGCGGCACCCGCGTGTTCCGGGTGAGCAGGTCGCGCAGCGACTCGCCTTCGACGAATGGCATGACGTAGTACAGCAGTCCGTCGGCAGCGCCAGAGTCGTAGACAGGCACGATGTGCGGATGCTGCAGCCGCGCGGCCATCTCGATCTCGCGCAGGAAACGCTCCGCACCAAGCGTCGCCGCCAGCTCGGGACGCAGCACCTTGATCGCGACCTGTCGGTGGTGCTTGAGGTCCTCGGCGATAAAGACCGTGGCCATCCCGCCTTCACCGATCTGACGTTCGACCGCATAGGTCTCACGCAGCGCCGTACGCAGACGCTCTAGGATATCGGCCATGGGCGAGTCGGAGTCCTGGGTGGGGAGTGAATGGAAACTAAGCCATCAGGCGCCCGCGGTAAGCCGGACCCCAGCCCGAGGGCCGGGTCCCGGCGACGGGCAGAGGCCCTCGACCCTCAGGGCTGGAGCCAGATCTCGAAGAAGCCTCGACCACTGTCGGCGACGGTTGCCCCCGCGGCTCGCCCGGTGAGCCACCACCGGCCCCGCAGCTGCAGGAACCACCGTTGGATGCTCAATCCCCCCGATTGCGTTGCGGCCGCGTCCTCGATGGCGATCCGTACCCAGACCGAATCGCTCTTCCGCGCGGCCACCAGCCGAAGGGTGTCGGGGGCCCTGATTCCCGAGGCTCCCGGAATGGGGCGGGAGCCGATCCGCTCCACCCGATCGAACCGATAGACCTGCCGGACCCCGAGCGAATCCACCAGGGTGAAGAAGAGCGGCGCCCCCGATGCCTGTTCACCGGAACGGAGCACACCGCCATAGAGAATGGCGTGGTTCGTTCCCTGGCCGCTGCCCCATTCCCAGGTCACGTCACGCCAGAGACCCCAGTTGTGGTCGTGGTACGCCGGGGCATCGGCGAGGTCACGACAGGAACCGCCGTCGCAGAAGCGGCCGCTCACGTTCGCCACGAGGCCCGGGACCACATACCCCGAGGTCAGTCTGTCGTCGCGCAGCTCAACCGGGGGGAAATAGCGCAGTGGCTTCGGCGTGAGCGTGAAAGCGAACGAGGCGGCACCGGCGCTTCCTTCGACCCGGTAGCTGCCATCGCGCTGCACCATGGTATGGCTCCCGATCGCCAGGTCGGCACGGGTCGTATCGAAACGCACCGCGGTGCCCGGCACCGAGGTCACGAATCGGCGATAGCGCCCATCGGGGAGTCGGTGCGTCACCAGTAGCTGACCGCCCCACCGCTCGGAGCTCATGTCACCACCCACGAGATACGTGACGTACCACCACTCGTTGGGGCCGACGACCACATTGAAGTAGTGCCACTCTCCCCAAGTGGAATCGCGAACCGTCGGCAGGTGAAAGCGATCGAGTTCGTCATAGAGCGCCTGCGCCGCCGGAGCGCGCCAATTGCGGTCGCGCTCGCTGTCCTCCCACGTCCCCGCGAGCACTCGCATCCCTGCCCCGGCCTCGCGCGTGGCGCTCGGCAGCTCGCCACCGCCGCGAACCGTCCAGACCGTGTCACGAGTGCGGATGCTGAGCAACTTTCCTTCAATAACGGGCGAGACCGCCCGCACGACTCCGGCCTGGCGCGGACCACCGAGCAGCTGCCGAGTGACGAACCGCGCACGATCGACACCGAAGAACATGCCGGTCATCCCACCCGTGCGCATCGCCTCCACATCCACGCCCTCGGGGAGCACCGTCAACTCGCCGCCACCCACGAGCGCGATGTCGCGCGATTGCTCGAGCATCGCATCGCCAATCGAGAGCAGGACGATCATTACCGCCACACCCAGCGCGAATCCGAGCAGCAGCACCGCAGCGCGCCCGGGACGCACCAGCAGGTGACGGAGCGCCAGGGTCCACTCCATCAGCCGACGATCCGTCCGTCGAGCATCCGGATCACGCGCCCCGCCTCGGCCGCAAGCTGGTCGTCGTGCGTCACGACCACGAGCGTGGTGCCGTCGGCGTGCAGTTGGCGGAAGAGCGCGAGAATTTCCTTGCCGGTGGCCGCATCGAGTTCTCCCGTGGGCTCGTCTGCCAGCACGATGGCGGGACCATTCGCGAGCGCCCGTGCGATGGCGACCCGCTGCATCTCTCCACCCGAGAGCTGGGTGGCACGATGATCGATGCGCGCGCCGAGCCCGACATAGCTCAGCAGTTCGGTCGCACGGGCCCGGCGTTCGGCGACGCCGACACCGCGCTCTGCCAGCGGCAACTCGACATTCTCGCGCGCCGTCAGAACCGGCAGCAGGTGGAAGCGCTGGAAGATGAATCCGATTCGTTCGAGCCGGAGCCGGGTGAGTTTCCGGTCATCGAGCTCGCCGAGCGCCGTGCCGAGAATCCGCACCTCGCCGGCGGTTGGAGTGTCGAGGCCGCCGAGCAGGGTGAGCAAGGTGGACTTCCCCGAGCCGGATGGACCCACAATCGCGACATACTCACCCTGGTCGATCGTGAGCGTCACACCGCGCAGTGCAGCCACTTCCTGGCCGTGCAGCGGATAGCGCTTCTCGAGCGCCTGGGCAGCGAGAACCACGGTCACGGCGCGTCACTCCTGAGGGTAGCCGCTATTGGTGCGCTGGCCGCGCGCCAGGCCGGTGGCACGCCCGCGAGCAGCCCGGTCAGCAGGAGCGTGAGCGCGGCAACGATGAGCTGGCGTGGTTCGGCCACGAAGAACGAGATCGCCGATGGCAATCCGGGAAACGAAGTCAGGATGGCGTCGAGCCACTGCGCGGTGCCGAGCCCGAGCACGACGCCGAGCAGACCACCTGGCACCACGAGAGTGATGCCCTGTGCCACCACCTGCGACACCACGGTGAATCGCGAGACACCAATTGCCCGCATCGTTGCGATCTCGCCCAGTCGCTCGTTCACCGTGATGGCGAGCAGGGTCCCCACCAGCAGGACCGTCACGATGAGGGCGATGCTGCCCAGAATGAGCGAGAGCTGCCGGAAGTAGGCGAGCCGCTCGCGAAACTTGGCCACGAGATCACCCACCGTGTTGATCCCGAGTTGCGGAAAGTCCTGTCGCAATCGGGCCACCACGGTGCCAGTGTCGACGCCATCCGCCGCGCGCACCAGGATGGTCGAGACGCGATCGGCCAGGTGCGAGCCACCGAGCGATTGCACCATCGGCAGAGTCAACGCAATCGAAGGCTGGTCCTTCGCATCGTAGAGGAAGTGCACCACGCCACGCACCACCAGGCGCACGCTGCGCGCGGGGGCTACCACCTGCGGATCGAGGCGACCCACCAGTACCAGGGTATCGCCAAGGCGCGCCGCGAGTCGCTCTGCCGCAGGCTTGCCGAGGAGGACATGGGTGGTATCACCGAGAGAGAGGTCGCCCCCTTCCTCCACGACATAGATCCCCTGCGCGGTGGGATCGATGCCGTATGCCACCAGCGGTACCAGGGTTCCCTGGTGGCGAGCAAAGAGCGACGCGCCGAGCACCGGCCCAGCCTGCACTACGCCTGGTGTAGCCCGGATGCCGGCGATCGCGCGATTGCCATCGCCCAGGGTTGCCTCGGTATCGAATGGCAGCGTGCCCTTCGGGCTCACCCGAATCTGGTAGCCGCGACTCATCAACAACTTCTCGAACGACCGCTCGATGCCACCGCTCAGGAGCACCATGTCGAGCAGCAACGCTGCCGAGATGGCGACACCCAGCAGTGCCAGCCCGCTCCGCACCGGGTGGCGCAACAGATCGCGGACTGCCCAGCTCCACCTCATCCCGCCCTCCGCCAGAGCGCCAGCGGCGGTGTGCGTACCAGTCGCCACGCCGCGAGCGCGCCAGCGCCCAGCCCCAGCACAATCGAGAGCGCGACCGCAAAGAGGATGGTCCGCCACTGCAGCAGCGAGAAGATCAGCGCGGTGGCGAAGCTGCGCTGGTAATACCAGTTCACCACAGCGCTCGCGAGCGCCGCGAGTCCGGTGCCGATCATCGCCCCTACGACGGCGATCACCATCGCCTCGAGCAGCAGCGATCGGAACACCGTGCGACGCGAAATGCCGGTGAATCGGAGCACGGCCACATCGAGGCGTCGCTCCTCCACCTTGAGCACCATGAGGCAGAGGAGGAAGATGGCACTCGCGAGGATCGAGATGATCGCAATGGCACGATGGAAACGACTGACCACGAGGAAGGTGGTCGACGACTGTGAAGCGATGTCGCGCGACGGGTACACCTGGTACCCGAAGGCCACGCGGTTCAGCCGTTCGGCCGCGCTATCCGGGTCCACGCCTGGTGCGAGGGAGACGCCGAAGCGATCGACGCGGTCGGGTTGTCCAAGAATGTCGGCCAGATCGGGGAGGTGGAGCCGCACGCGGTAGTCCCGCCGCATGATGGTGGCAGGATCGGCCGCCGGCTCGATGATGGCGGCCACGCGTGCCGGTCGCTCCACTGCGTCGGCGCCTGGAGCGACCCATACCGTATCGCCCACGCGAAGCTTCGCGTCGGTGGCGAAGCGCCGCTCGACGGCGATCTCCAGCAGCTGGGCGCGGAGCGTGAATGGAGTACAAATGAGCAAGGCGAGCAGGAGCCGATTCACCAGCGGAATCTACCCTGCTCGCCTTGTCGTGCCCGTCCTTCAGGGACGGATCGAGAACCCGAAGCCGACGAAGTAGCGGTCGGCCGAATCGTTCAGCCCCGCACCGATCCGCGCGTCGAGCTGCGCATCGTTCGAGAGTAGTAGCGACAGCCCGCCATTGACGTAATGCGGCGTGTGTGCCCCCGACTCGGAAAGCACCGGCACGAACGAGAAGAGCTCGGCGTAGGCCTTGACCTTGCTCGAGAGCGCGCGACCGAGCGCTGCCGACGGCGCGATCTCCCAGGCATCGCCGCCCACGGCGTTGGCCTGCACCCCCAGCCCCAGCGACCACGACGGCGAGAGCTCCCACCCTGCGAGCAGTGCCGCCCCGGGGTAAGTGCTCTCGGACACCCGGTCATCGCCGGTGGGGAAGGTCGATTGCACCATGAACGCGAGTTCGGGGCGGCTTCCTTGTTGGGCACCGAGGCCGAACTTGATGCCGAGGTAGAGGTCTTCGCGTGCCGTGAACGATCCGCCGAATCCAGCCGGCTGCGACAGGTGCACGAACGATTGTGCCGCACGCAGCTCGACCCTCGAAGTGAGGCCGTAGCGCACCAGAAGCTCGGGATAGGTACTGCTCTTCAGCGCGCCGCTGTTCTTGCTCGACTCACTGAAGGTGATTCCGCTCTCGAACTGCACTCGGCCCTTGGGCACCAGCGCGCTCGACTCGGTGTAGTCGGGTCGATCCGTTGTGATCGGATCACCCTGCGCACTCGCCGATGCCATTGGGACCGACGCACAGAGTGCTGCGAACGCCAGGCGCCGCATCACGCGAGCCACGTCTGGGCGGTTCCCCAGAGCAGGTATCCGTTGAGCCCTGCAATCACGATTGCTACCAGCCATGCCACCGCCGCAGTGAGTGGGTGATTGGCGAACTCGCCCATTTTGGCCTTCGAGGAGGTGAAGAGTACCAACGGAATCACCGCGAAGGAAAGCTGCAACGAGAGAATGACCTGGCTCAGGATCAGCAGTGAGCCCACACCCCTCTCGCCGTAGAGTGCGGTGACGATCACCGCAGGCACAATCGCGATCATCCGCGTGATGAGCCGGCGCAGCCAGGGCGGCAACCGGATGTCGAGGAATCCTTCCATCACGATCTGGCCCGCGAGCGTGCCGGTGATGGTGGAATTCTGCCCCGACGCCAGCAGTGCCACCGCGAAGAGTGTCGAGGCGAGCGAGGTGCCGAGCAGCGGAGTCAACAGGGTGTAGGCATCGCCAATGTCGGCGACACCCGCGTGTTCGGTGCCGTTGAACGTGGCGGCCGCGAGAATCAGGATGGCCGCGTTGATCAGGAAGGCGAACAGCAGCGCGATGGTGGAGTCGAGCGTGCCGTACCGAATGGCCTGCCGCTTGTCGGCGGTGGTATCGCCGAACTTGCGCGTCTGCACCACCGCCGAATGCAGGTAGAGGTTGTGCGGCATCACGGTGGCCCCAAGAATCCCCAGCGCGATGTAGAGCATCGCCGGATTGGTGATCACCTGCGACGACGGTACCAGTCCCTTGAGGATCCCGGCCATCGACGGCTGCGAGAAGAACATCTCGGCCGCAAAGCAGATCCCCACCGTGGCCACCAGCGTGATCACCAGCGCCTCGAGCCAGCGGAAGCCCTTGTTCTGCAAGGCAAGAATCAGCAGGACATCGAGTGCGGTGAGCACCACACCCCAGATCAGCGGAATGCCGAACAGCAGGTTCAGGGCGATGGCCGAGCCGATGACCTCGGCGAGGTCACACGCGGCGATGGCAATTTCACAGAGGATCCAGAGCATGAACGAGACTGGACGCGAATAGTGATCGCGGCAGGCCTGCGCCAGGTCGCGTCCCGTCACCACACCCAGCTTCACGGCCAGCATCTGCAGCAGGATCGCCATCATGTTGGAGATGAGGATGACGCTCAGCAGGCGATAGCCGAACTGCGCACCACCCGCGAGATCGGTGGCCCAGTTCCCCGGATCCATGTAACCCACGGCCACCATGTATCCAGGACCGGCGAAGGCCAGCGCCTTCCGCCACCACGGTCCCGTCTTCGGCACGGTGACGGTCTGGAACACTTCGGGCAACGAGTGTTGATGCCGCGGGTAGCGCCAGCCACCAACGCCACCGCTTGAGGGCGGTTCAGGGGAAATCGCAGGTACGGCGCTCATCCGTCTACTCCGGTGTCGCACTGCCGGCAGCAGTGCAGCTGTTGCGCGAGATCGCGACCGACGATCCGCTGTTCATCTCCAAGATCAAGCGTGATGGGACCCGAGAAGGGCTGCACCTCGCGTACAGTGACTTCGGCACCCGGCACCAGTCCCGCATCACCCAGCCAGCGGAGACGCTCCGCAGAACCAGAGTCGACGCGGGTGATCACCACCGTTTCGCCCACGGCCACCTCGGGTAGCGGAATCGCTGCCACTTCATCGATGAGCCCATCGGCCGTGGGAATCGGATCGCCGTGCGGGTCGACCCGCGGATTGCCGAGCGCCCGCGCCATCCGGTCGATCAGGTCGTCGGATACCGCATGCTCAAGACGTTCGGCCTCGTCGTGCACGGTATCCCAGGAGTAGCCGAGGAACTTCACGAGGTAGGCCTCGATCAGCCGGTGTCGCCGTAGCATCCGGAGCGCTGCCCGGCGGCCATCGCCGGTGAGGGTCACCCCCTTGTAAGGGAGGTGCTCGAGCAGTCCGGCCTCAGCGAGCCGCTTCACCATCCCGGTCACCGAGGGGGCCGAGAGGTCGAGCGCCTCGGCAATCCCGGTGGTCGACGCGGGGTGCCCGGCCTCGGAGAGGGTGTAGATGGTCTTGAGATAGTCCTCAACCGACCGGGTCAGATCGGCGGCGGCATATTTAGTCATGGCTAATATTTGGAATTGTCGAGAAGAAATGTCAACTGAGCCCCCACCAAATGCTTCAGTGGAGGTCAGATTCGTTCCAGATGGCACCCCGACCCTGACACCGGGTCACCACACGGGCGTAGGTGGGTCAGGTCAACCCGATCTCCATCCCAACACTCGGACTCCCGATGCGACTGGCAGCCGCCGGCCTCTCCCTGGTGATCGCCGGCATCTTCACGCTCAAGCCGACCGGCTCGCCTTCCCTTCCTCTCCCGGCTGTCGACACGACCCCCACGAGCGCGGCCTGGCTCGCCCGTCTTCCCGATGGGGAGGCGAAGCGGCAGTTCATCATCGATTGCACCAACTGCCACCAGCTCGATGAGCGCCACATCAAACCGGCGGCACCCCGCAGCGAGAGCGACTGGATCGGGGCGGTCACACGAATGCTCGGCTACGCGGGTGCGAGCACCGCCTTCCCGGTGATGTCCTCGGGGCGTGACGCGGCAGCGACCGCCGCGTGGCTGCATCGTCACCTCGGCGCGAAGCCGACCGCCGCGCAGATCAGCACTCCTGCCGCCGCCAGCGCCGAGATCAGGGAGTATCTCTTCCCGGCCGAGAAGGACTTGCCGCACGATCTGGCAATCGATGCGGCCGGACGGGTGATCGTGACAGGAATGTTCTCGCACACGATGCACCTCCTCGATCCGGCGAGCGAGATCTGGAGTGAAGTTCCGATTCCAGTGGAGAAGTCGAACCCGCGCGCGCTCGAACTCGATCGCAACGGGAACTGGTGGGTGGTGCTGGGGTCGCCGAATCAGCTGGCGAAATACGATGGCAGCAACTGGGAATTCTGGAACGTGGGGATGTATGCCCACAGCGTCGCGCTCGACTCCACCGGCGGTGCGTGGGTCAACGGACACTTCACCAAGGCGCCGGAGCTGCTCGCGCACGTCGTGGGTCGCAACGTGACCAATCACGCCCTCCCGCGGCACGCCACGCTCGCATCCGACGCGGGCGGACCGGTTCCCTACGAGATCCGAACCGGTCCCGATGGTTCGGTGTGGATGAGCGAGCTCCAGGGGAATCGCATCATCCGCTACCAGCCGACGAGCGACAAGTCCGACGTGTTCGAGATGCCCACCAGCATCAGCGGGCCGCGCCGACTCGATGTCGATGCACAGGGGATCGTCTGGATTCCCACCTATGGTGCGGGCACGCTGGTCCGGCTCGATCCCTCGGCGCCGGCCGCACGGCGCTTCACGGAGATTGCGTTACCGATCAAGGACGCCGCGCCGTACATCGCGCGCGTCCATCCGCGCACCGGCACGGTGTGGATCGGCACTGGGACGGCGGATGCAATCTTCGCCTACCATCCCCGTGAACGACGTTTCGACTACTACCCGTTGCCGAGTCGCGGCGCGAATGTCCGTCACCTCGCCTTCGACCCGCGAAGCAATGATGTCTGGCTGGCCTACGGAGAATCGCCCGGCAAGAACAGCGCACGAATCGCGCGACTGCGCCCCGCTGTCCCGTGACCGCAGCAACGATCAGGCGTTTTCGGAATCGGCGCCGAGGAGCTGCCAGCGTTGCAGCAACGGAGTGACGATCCGCTCTGTCATTCCCCAGAGAAAACCTTCGGGAAGGTGATAGCCCTCGACCTCGCGGTCGGCGCCACGGACGTTGACGGAAGCGGAGCGGAACACGCCTGGGTCACTGAGAAAATCGAGACCGACCCAGCCCACGTGCGCAACCTCGTTGCTGAGCTGCGGCGCTGGCTCGTCCTTCAGGTGAAAGACGAAGGGCCGCACCAGGATTGGCGGCAGCACGGAGGTCCGGGGGGCCAGATCATCGAGGGTGGCGACGTGCCACGCAGGATCGAGCTCGACGCCGGTTTCTTCGCTCGTTTCACGTATCGCCGTCGCGAGCAGGTCGGCGTCGGTGGCGTCGCGTCGCCCACCGGGCAAGGCCAGCTGCCCCGACCACGGGTCGCCCACTCGCTCCGCGCGCCGAATGAGCAGGAGCCGATCGGGATTCTCCATCAGCAGGAGCGCGACGGCCGCCTCGGGACGTCCGGGTTCGTTCACGCGCATGGGCTCGCGCGCAGCGATTCCGGCAATCAGCCGTTCGAGTCGCGACAGTCGCCGCATCTAGCTGAGCGTCCGCGAGAAGAATTTCACCGTCGCAGCGAAGACCTCTTCCATCGCGGGCGAGGCACCGGCCCAGGGATGCTTGCTGCCGAAGGTGTGATCGACGCCGTCGAGAAAGAGCGCCTGGTGTTCCGGGCCTGCCACCGCCGCGAGGGCCTCGGCCTCCGCAAACGGCACCGACTGGTCTGCGGTGCCGTGCACCTGCAGCCAGGGCCGGCCCAGGGTCCGTGCCGCCTCCGGGATATTCAGGCGACCGTTCTCGTGTTCGAGACAGTCGGCAGCGACATCGAAATTGAGCGGCAGATGGATCCGCAGACGTTCGTGCAGGATCTTTACGCTACCGGCCTTACGCCACGCAGCGAGTTCGGCATCGTTATGGCGACGCGCCTGTCCGATCGCCGCCCATGTGGCCACGGCGGCAATGGCGGGGGTCTCTCGGGCAAGGCAGAGCACCATTCCGCCACCGCGAGAGTGACCGGTGACGCCGAGCGAGCTCGGCACGGCGGTGCCCAGCTCTCCGGCAAGCGCCGCGCGAATGACAACACCGAGATCGTCGAGTTCCTTCGAATAGGTATTGCTGGCGAATCGGTCGAGGCGAGTGAAGTCACCGTCGGCATCGACCCCTGATCCACTCACCGACAGGTTGATGGCCGTGAACCCGGCCCGCGCGAGCCGGTCAGCGAATGGCGGCAGGAATGCGTAGTCCTTGAAGCCCTTGAAGCCGTGATGCACCAGAACGGCTGGCTGACTCACTCCACGCGATGCGGAACGGACATCCACGAGAATGTCACCGAGTGCACCTGGGAGGGTGTGATGAGAAAGGGTCGGCGTAGCCATCCGGCAAAGATAAGGACGCTCGCAGCGGTAGCCGTCGGACTGCTCGCGGGGTGCAGCTCGCCCACCGATGCCGCGACCGACCCCGAGGCCAATCCGCCCTTCGCCTGGAGTGTGCCAGCCGGCTTTCCAACGCCCGTAGTCCCTGCGAACAACCCCATGTCGAGCGCGAAAGTCGAGCTCGGTCGTCGGCTGTTCTACGACGTGCGACTCAGCGAGAACCAGACCCAGTCGTGCGGGAGCTGCCACCAGCAGGCCCTCGCCTTCACCGACGGTCGCGTGACTGGCCTGGGAAGCACCGGGCAGTCCCATCCGCGCAACAGCATGAGCGTCGTCAACATGGCCTACGCGGCGGCGCTCACCTGGGGCAACCCTCAGGAGGTCCAGCTCGAGTTGCAGGCGCAGGTGCCGCTGTTCGGACAGCATCCGGTGGAACTCGGTTTCACCGCCCTCGACGACGCGATCACCATCCGGCTCGCGACAATCGCCGAGTATCGCACCCGGTTCGGGGTCGCATTTCCCGGCGAGAGCAATAGTGGCATCACCGTCGACAACATCACGCGGGCACTCGCAGCGTTCGAGCGTACCCTGATCTCGGGTGGAAGTGCGTTCGACAAGGGGTCGATGTCCGCATCGGCCCAGCGAGGCGAACAGCTCTTCCGCTCCCCGCAGCTTGCCTGCGCCACCTGCCACGGCGGCTTCACCTTCTCCGGCGTAACCTCACTTCCGCCGCCGGGGACGCCCCCCACCGAATTCTTCAACAACGGCTTGTACAACATCGGGGGAACCGGCGCCTATCCGGCCGGGAACACCGGAGTACATGCGATTACTGGCGCTGATCAGGATATGGGGCGCTTCAAGGCGCCGACGCTACGCAACATTGCGGTCACGGCGCCGTACATGCACGACGGCACCGTCGCCACGCTCGACGAGGTGATAGATATCTACGCGCGAGGCGGGCGCCTGATCGCGACCGGGCCGAACGCTGGCGACGGCCGCAACAACCCCTTCAAGAGCAATCGCGTGAACGGCTTCATCCTCGGGACCCAGCAGCGCGCGGACTTGCTGGCGTTTCTCGATGCGCTCACTGATTCCGACTTCCTCACCCGGGCCGGCTTCAGTAACCCCTGGCCCAAGGGGAGCGCGGCGAACCCCTAGCGCACCGCCGCATCGAGTAGCGACAACTCACCGCGGGTCGCATCGAGCTCGGCCGTGATCCCCTCCGGCAGCGTCCATTGATCGTCGATGTGGCCGATGGGAAATCCGGCGGCAACCGGCACCTTGAGTGGCGCGAAGTAGGTGTGCAGCACCTCATCGAGACCGAGCGCGCCGCCATCGGCACCATTCTTCATCTCGGTGAATCGTCCGACGGCAACACCGGCGAGACGTTGCAGCGCGCCAACGCCGCGAAGGTGCGCCAGCATCCGATCGATGCGATAGACATCCTCGCTGACATCCTCGAGAAAGAGGATCGCACCATCGAGATCGGGGAAGTACGGCGTGCCGATGAGTGCCTGCAGCAGGGTCAGGTTGCCGCCAATGAGTGGACCGCGTGCCGTGCCCGGGGCGATGGTGATGATCCGTCCATCCTTCGGTACCAGCACATCGGGTTTCGGTGCCGGGCGACCGAGTGTTCCCGCCGCGCTCACGTTCGTCAACACGCGGTCGAAGTGCCAGCGCTGAAAATTCGGCATCGGTGTGCGCGCGATCGGACCATGAAAGGTCACGATGCTGGTTTTCTTCCAGAGCGCCAGCAGCAGGACCGTGATGTCGGAGAACCCGATGACCGGCTTGGGATGACGGGCAAATCCGCCGAAATCCACGCCGTCGACGATCCGGTTCATCCCGTTGCCGCCCCGCAGGCACCAGACCGCGTCGACGCTGCTCGAAGCCAGGGCCGCGTTGAGATCCGACAACCGTTCCGCATCGGTGCCGGCGAGGTAACCGTAGGCCTTGCCTGCATTTGGGGACACGGTCGGTTCGAAGCCCAAGGCACGGCAGAGTTCGGCGCCCCGTTCGCGGTCGTCGCGCTCCAGCAATGGCCCGGAAGGTGCGATCAGGGCAACGCGTGCACCGGGACCCAGACGGGGTGGCAGGATCGGCTTGGGAAGCATCAGAACTCCAGTTACGATTTAACGACTTTCACAGGAGACGACGCCTGCGCTCGTCCCATCCGACTCAACTGGCGGCCGCAAAGGCCGTACTCGATGCCCGTGAAGCCATGGTCGCCGAATGGGCTGACTGGCTCGATGACCGCTCCGGTTCCAGTGCCATTCCGCGGCATTCGGTGGAGCGGCAATATCGCCTGATCATCGATACCCTGGTGGAAATGCTAGGGCCCCTGCGCCGCGAAGCCAAGCCGGTGTGGCAGCACGCCATGGAACATTACGGCCGGACGGCCGCCGCGCGCGGCCTCGCTGCGGGTGAGGTCGTCGAGGAACTGCAGCAGCTCCGGGTGATGCTCATCAAGTATATCGGTCCGTTCGTGGCCGCGATGCGGCCGCGCCGTGCCGTGGCCGTGTTTCTGCGACTCAACGCGATCATCGATCGCGGTATCGCCTTCGCCGTGGTGGGGTACACCGACGCCCTGGTCGCCTCGCTCATGATGACCGACGAGCAGAGCAGTCATCCCCTCACCGAAGCCACCGCCGATGACATCCGGCGTCAGCTCGACGCGTTCGAAGCGGAACTCGGAGCCATCTCGGCGCGGCACTGAATGCTGGAGACTGGAGACTGGAGATTTGAGATTGGAGACTGGAGATAGCTGAGGCCCCAGTCTCCAATCTCCAATCTCCAATCTCCAGCTTCGCATTAGATTTCTCCCCGGGTGACCTCACCCACCTCTCTCATTCGGAGTCTCCGTGTTCTCTCTCGTGCTCCTCGCCTCCATGCTTGCCCCCCAGGGACCGACGGGACCGACGCTGCACTACAAGTTCGAGTCGAAGGCCACCACCTCCGTCGATCTCTCGGCCATGGGTCAGGGAACGCAGTCGATGGATATGGGCTCGGCCATCTGGTTTGCCGTCACGATGAGCGACTCGGCCGGCGGCCGGATTGCGCGCGTGGTGATCGATTCCGGGAAGGTCGACGCCGGCCAGCTTGCGGCGATGCTCCCCGATTCGATGCTGCGGGTGAAGCCCGGCGCCGTGATGCGCCTCTTCGTGCTCAATGGCAAGGTCACGCCGCTTGGCGGGATCGAGAATGTCGGGATGGCCGGTGCACAGCTCCTCCCCGGTTTGCAGATGATGTTTCCGAGCTTCCCGGTCTCCCGGGCGAAGGTGGGTGCCACCTGGGCCGATACCGTGAAAGCCGACACCAGCATGACGATGCCCGACAGCTCGGCCACGCCGGGCGCGGGGATGAGCCTCGGCAGCAAGAGCATCACCGTGTGGACCGTGACGGCCGATCAGGGTGACGCCTACCTGCTCGACGCGGTGGTCAGCGGCACCACCACGATGAACATGATGGGGAACGAAGTGCAGGGCACCACCAACTTTCCAGCACAGTGGGATCCGAAGCTTGGAATTCACGTGACTTGAAGTCGCGGC
>JADMIO011472222.1_pt1 | contig 44973 bp, 60 predicted proteins | sample 8958161 | NCBI WGS metagenome assembly JADMIO01 (sample SAMN16585339, study PRJNA669376) | soil metagenome | isolation source: Crop rotation soil | place: USA: Cullars Rotation, Alabama | collected 2011
GGGGGAGGGGAGGGTGGGCCGGGGGAGGGGTATAAAACAACGTAAAATAAGGGGTGTGGCGCGGATTCCTCTCCGTAACAACCCGGGGGGGGTACCCCCGGAGGGAGGGCCATAGGTAATTACGACGCAAGCCCCCTCATGATCCAATATCGAGCATGATAGCCCGAAGGGAAATAACCGAGAATCCGCCAGCCTGTCGTAATCCCGTATCTATCAATGGAATTAACGAGCGTTTGGTACGACACAGTTTGGTAGGCATTAATACGACAGGAATATGTCAGCCCGTCGTCGATGTCGTACTAACGAGCATTTTACAACCCCCAGAGAAATACCACGAATTCATATCAGGGGTTTCTGGCATTTTCCTTGTTTCCTTTCTTCTATCAGTGGTTTTAACAGAAAGGAACCAAATGAGCAAGCGAACGAACAAGACGAACGAACGGAAGATCGCGGGACTCCCAATCGAGGGAACCACCGATCTGGTTGAGGCACTTGTGGACGTCCACATGCCAATCTTCAATGACGCCGAGGTTGAGCCATCCACCGAGTGGAATGACATACAAGACCTCCCCAAAGAAGATCGTGCAGCCCTCCGCGCCCGAAGATTTCGCGGTGTGGAAGTCGTGGAAGCATTCGACGATGACCACATTATCTGCATAGCAGTACGCATCACTACCAAAGGCGGGAAGGTCATCGAAACAACCCTCCTCTATTGCGGACTCGAAACTGCGGCAGATGCCCTTTACTACAACGATTCGCCTAAGGCGAGAAAGGAAATCCACACGTACATCAATGGTGAACTAGACCAAGCAGACGCAGAAGACAAAGCAAGAAACAAGTAACAGTAATCCGGGGGTGGTCACTCGACCACCCCTTTATCAAACAATGCAACTTATAAGGAATAGTACAATGAACACGAAATCAAACAAGCGGACCAGCAAGACGACCAAGACCACCAAGACCATCGGGGAACTGGCAGAAGTAATCCAGAAGAAACAGACTGGAAAGGGTAAGACCGAGAAGACCCCACGAGTGAAGAAACCCAAGCCCACGTATTCAGGCGCACCGGTACAAGCCACCCGCCTGTACACCAAGAAATTGGAAACCTTCAAGAACACCGAGGCGCATGTACTCATGGCAATCAATGATGATGCCGGAACAGTCACCTATCTCAATACCTACTGCTCCGGCCTTTTGCCCCAATCGTATGATGCCTCCCATTATACGTACCCCTTAGTGGAGAAGAAGGTCAATAAGAAGATCAAGGAAATGATCGAGATCGAAGTCACGGACTGGCCATCCTACGTCGTCCAAGCGGGAGCCACGACCAAGAAATCCCGCAAGCGAGCAATGGCAACAGCCTAATGGACCAATGGCCCGGACTAACCATCCGGGCCTTTCCTTTCATATTGGAGAATCACAATGGCAAGAACAACCAAACCAAAGAACCCACTGAATTACCAGATGTGGGAGATCGAGAAATTCGTCACCGGAGCAATCAAGGCCAAGGCATATAGCACTGCCGATCCGCACTGGTCCCTGTGTGACATGACCGCCCAACAATTCAGTCTATATGAGAAGAACCGATTCCCCATTTGGCTATCTCGGATCATCGCCGGGCTCATGCAAGACTCGAACAAATTCAACTAGGAATTTACTGTGAACCTCGAAAATCTAAAATTGATCGATTCCCTTCCATGCGGCGAAACCTACTACACTAATCCAATCGGACGAATGCAGTACACCGAAGGCGTTAATTTCCTCGCGGAGAATGCAGAGGCGTATTGGCTAATCGACGCCATCGCCTCGTATCAGCCTGACCTCATGCGAACGCCCGGCCTCCAAGACTTCCAAGTATGGGAATTGGCAGTCGATCTGGCCAAGCACTCTGCCGTGCTGACTTGCCGGGCGGATACAGGAGAACCGCCCGTTGTCACCCAGGAGATAGAGTTTACAACCTTCCCCCTGCCATCCGTGAGATTGTGGGTGGAAGGTGGTATCTGCATTATGCCATGTGAACACTAATTCCCCCCCTCTGCCCGGCTCTTGCCGGGCTTTGCTGTATATGGGGGACGCTTCCGATATATCGTCGTGGTCACGGCTGGCCCATACGACTTACAGAGCGAATCAAGGCATGCTCCAATGTTGGATCGTCTGTAGTTGTTCGCGACGTTCGCGGGTGCTACATGACGGCGAACATACAGGAGAGCGACATGAACAGCACCGGCAAAATCTGGTTGGCAACGACACTATTTATTATGGCATTCTTGGTAATGATCGCCAAACGAAGCGAGCAAGGATTGTTGGCCGTGAATCAATTCATCGTGGTCGTCATAATGCTGGCAATCCCGGCCTCAGTCATCTGGTTCATCTATTGGTTAATCAAGTCCGCCGTGAAAAGCGGCATCGAATCGGCCAATCCACGGAATCGGGAAGATCGGAAATGATGTATTGGAAAGAGTCAGTATGATTGTTAGACCCCGGTAGTGCAGGACAGCGTACCGGGGTCATATCGTAGATGGCTATGATGTGGACCGTTCAGCAGACTTGTAGGGAATCAATTTATTCAGAGCCTCCTGTCGCTTCTTGCAGCCCCCACACTGCTTAATCCCCACCATACTAGTCAACTTCTTGATCGTGTCGCCAAGTCCCCTAGATTGTTGCGCACCACTAATCCCCGTCCTCACGCCCGCCCTCGGCAACGGCTTTAAGTCGAACGCCTGCCGGAAGGCCGGATGATCCATGTCCACAAATAGCCCATCGGCATTATCGATGATTGCAGGACCGATGGATTTCAGGAAATCCGGGTGCCTGGAATTCTTCGCGGCTGTCTCCAGACGTTCCCTCGTAATCGATTTCAGATTCATAACTTCTCCATTAACTCACTGTGGCGGTAGAAGACGGAGCAGAAAGACAACTTGAACAGTGGAATTCGTCTGCGGGAGTGCTTACCCCATCCACCCAATCATAGGTGTGGGCCTGATAGCTATAGATCGTGTAAGTTCCCCTCGGATTGGTCGGATCAGAACACTTCTTATAAATCATGGTGCAATCGCAATTGCTACCGCACCCGAGAACTTCCAAAAGCCAGCAGCACACGGAATCATCCCACGAGATAGAGCTACACGCGCCATTAACCCAATAGCACGTACCGTCTGAATGTAGCGTGAGCGTCCTATCCGTGCCGGTCATGTCTGTCCAAGCCGCAGCAAGATCGTCAGTCAGTTCATACTCACACGGGCAGCAATCACCATTGCATCCAAATGGGCCTGTAGTCACCGGATCTTGGCCTGGAATACAAGTCGGCCCTGATTCAGGGAACCCAAACCCACTTACATTCCCATATCGCCCCTTCATACAGCAATGATTATGGACAACCAGAGAAACAGAACCACTTACATTCCGGCCATCATGCAACCCGCCATGGCATGAAATCGCGTATCCAGAACCGAGGGGAGGATGGTACGGAAGATCGACCGAGAACCCGCAGCAATTCGCGTTGCTGTCGCCAAGCGCGCTATTCACGCGTTCTATAACCCATCCACATTCAGAGTTAGGAAGCGTGATTTTCCAATCTGGATCGGCGTATTCAACCGTCCATGTGTTCCCGTCCTCATCAATGTACTCCCACAGGCTTCCGTAGACGCTGGCGGACCCAAATTCTGCCAACCCCTCGCAGTCAACCCAATGGAGGGTGATTGTTCCAGAATTACCAGCAGAGCCTCCACAGTCCGTACAGGAATCGGTCCCGTGTAATTCATAGGTAAGTGTGATGGTGGAATCAGCCGAGAAACAACATAAATGGGTATTGCAGCAAGTTGGGAACTCCGAACCCGAGCCGGAGCCACCGCCACAACAGGGACAATTAACGTGCTTCGTTGCCACAATTTAGATTTGGTTTAACTGTCCGTGACCGAGACAAGATCACCATTCACAAAATGGAAGACTTTGGTGGTAATCTCGCATGTGTCGCTATCGAAATCCGTAACGATGGTGTAGTTGCCGGTGAGTCCAGTACCTGTATCGCAAGGCTTGATATTCTGGAAATCCCCACTCCCCATCGGTGGGCAAGGTGACGTAGTGTCTAGGTAATTCTTGGGTGGGGTTGGATCGCCCACAACATAGAACTCCCACCGGCTAAGCGTTGGGTTGTAGACAATCTCGAAATCCCCACCCGTCCAATCCTTCTCCCCCGTCAAGGTGAGATTAAATTGAACACCACCATAAGTAATCGTGATGCACGGTGGGCAAGGCGGAGTGCACGGCGTGAGAGCGCTGGTGTCGGGATAGCCAGGTTGGCCGGGAAGTGGCCAAGTCGTGCAATTAGAATTCACCGTGCAACTGGTCGTGGAGCAGTACAACCATTGGTACTCGCACGTATCCACTTGACGCATGATTCCCGTACCCGATGGGCCGGGGCCGATGCAGTAGCACACGTTAGACCCGGCAGATTCAGTTATGTCCCAACTAGACGTGGAATCGTTCCACTTTATGTCCCACAGGAATGAGCAGTGTTTGACGGTTCCTGTCCCGCACCCACTTGGCGCGGCCGGATAATCAGGAATGGTCGTTTTGTCGGGGGCGTCTGGCCAACCATCCTCACAATCGGCGTTAACCACACAGGTATTGGCACAATGGTAATAGCTCATGGTGCATGGACCGGTTTGATGCCAACCATCAATTCCACTGCACCCACAACTTGCCGTACGTTGCGTTACGCTCCCGTATGCCATCCCTATCGGGTCATACACGCAATCCCAGATATATTGGCATGTCCCCGCGTTGCAACTGAACCCATTGGGGTTCTGGTCCGCACATTCCATGATCCATCGGATGAGGTTATTCTGATCGGCTGACTGCTTAATGACGACAATGGTTCTTGGTGGAACTTTATGGGTTCGCCTGTTCTGCTCGAACAGATTGGTGACCGGTACAATTACCGTGCTGCTTGCGTCCACTCCAAAAGTCAGGACCGATGAATCATCACCATCAGTATTAGCAATGGCCACGATCTCAGCCCAATATCTATTGTCCGAGAAATCCCCTTGGCCTTCCGGGCCGAAGCAGACGATCTCTGCCAGGATTATTCTCGCCACTTCCTCAAATCGATAGCATGGGGTGCTGTTGACCGGATCATATGAATAGCTCAACCAGACAATTACCCCATTGGCGACTGCGGCCCCGCCCATACCATTGATCTCGGCGTCATTGATTGCCCGAGTCGTCGAGGTACTCGTCCGGCCTCCGGCTAATACCTGGAAGCCACTTGGATCGGTCGAGAGGGTGACGGGCAATACTTCAGCCCAATCGTACTCCCGAACCCCGGCGCTGACATGATGGCCAGTGATCTTAGCCCAGAAGCCACGATCCGGAACGCCATGGGGACTATTCAGCCCCGGTGGATTGAACCCGGCCTCCACTTTCCGAACCGCGTTAGAAATTCGCTTGGCCGATTGCGGACTGAAAATTACCCCGGATGTATTCGCCACCTTTCTCCCTTAGGTCAAGCCAGTGAATAACCCTGTGAAATCCGCCGAAGGACAAATCTGATATCCATCAAGACCATTTGGGGCGGTGTAATCGCCCGCTGCCGGACTACCGGCCAGCATCGGTGGAACCAGAACAGCAGATGCAGATGTACTCTTGACCCCATGGCCATCCAGAAAGACCTCCGTACCGGTCAGGTTTCCAAAGGTGTCCACGTTGGATGGTTTGATCTTGGTGCTATCACTCGGATCTTTCTGGAATAGCCCGATGTCCACTATTTGAGCGTTGAACCCGCAAGGCCATAGCGTCAGATCGCGGTAAATGAAGACGTACTCCATGGACCAGAACGGATCAGAAATCCCGGTCGTTGTGTCGGTCGAATACAAATTAACTGTGGTCTTCTGGGTGACTTTGATCAGCTTCAATGAGTATGGCGGAAATGTCCGCGTATAAGATTCGGAACCATTGCCAGGAACATTCAGGGTGATTTCCTCCGAATTGGTTCGCCCCCGGCAAGCCTGTATGTTGGATTGGTCGATGACCCCGGTATCAAAGGAAACCGTAATCTGCTCGTCGTAAATCTCGCGCGGAATTTTATGGGATGCCAACTGTCTGGCAGAATTGACCACCTTGCCATTCCATGTCACGTTGCCCGCCTCGTCGTCGGTATCAATCGCGGCGTTCCCCTCTTCGACGGTGACTGCCCCATCGATCTCCACATCAATATTCCATTTGCCCGATCTATCTTCTGGCGGTTTGCTGAATTTGGGTGGGGTATAGGTGAATTGTATATCCCAATCGAATGGTGATTCAGTGTTGCGCCGGACCAGATAATCCGTAGCAACAAGCCAGATAGCAACTGGGTGTCGGCTGTACGGGAGGGGAAGTGTCCGCGTCCCATCGGTACAGCCAGTCAGGTTAACTGGATCAAATTCTTTGTCACTGGTGGTTACAACCCAAGTGGTGATTACCTGGACATCGGATTCCGTGAAATGAACCTGCTCATTTGCACTTATATTGGTCCGATGGACTCGCTTGATTCCCGGTGTAGCTGGCATACTAAAGATTTGCCAAAGAACCTGGAATTATGGGATGGTGAACACCGCGATAGATGTGGCTGGGGTATTCTGAATCTTGGTGGCTATCTGGTGTATATCCTGCTCGGAGCGTCGGGACGATGCCAATTGATCCTTGGCAACCTGGTCTTTCTCGGAGTTGGTGAAATAACTGGTACGCCGGATTTCCGTATAATCATCATTCCTGCTGCTACTGGTGGCAGTGCTATCGTCTCGATCCTTTCGCGCCTGTTTGGCCAGCTTGATCCATTCTTCGGTGGTGATTTTGTGGTCCTTGAGATCGGCGTTCAAGGCATCCATTTTCTCCTTCATCTTGTCATCCGGAGTCTTGACCTCCTCGAATAATTGCTTGGTAGATGCGTGGAGTTTGTTGATTTCTTCGTTGGCCTTGGCGGTGGCATGAGCTACGGCATTAGCCCAATCCTGAAAGCCGATCGCGCCATGGTTATAGGCTTGAGTGAGATCATCAATCTGCTGGGATAATTTCTCGGCTGGTCCCTCCGATTCGGAAATCAATGCTTTGGCACGAGACAGTGTGGGGGCGAAAGCACGATCCTCGGCCTCTTTATTCCGCTTCTGCTCCTCCATGATCTTCTTGTCTTGTTCATCCCACATCTTGGATTGCAACGACATGGTGATAGCGTCTGCCGAATCACGAGCATCCTGGATATCATCTTTCACTTGCTGCAACTGCATGATGGCAATGTGGACTTTGGCAAGCTCCCCTTGGATTCGTTTCCGGGCGTCGCCAGTCAACTCCGCATCATCGTCATCATCGATAGTATCCAGATCATGCAGCCTTTGTTCTTCACTTCCATCGGCGGGGATTGCCGCCAGTTCAGCGCGTAATTTCTGTTCCTTGGCCAATTGCTCTTCGAGTGTACCGCCATTGGTGGTGATGATTTGGGTACGGGCTTTTTCCAATTTGGCTATGGTCTGGTCAGCTTCATCCTTGACTCGCTGAATCTCAGCTTCCTCGGGGGATAGGCCAGTTAGTAAGGCCTTCTCATGAAGTTTCGTTATCTCATTGTGCAATTCTTTGAGGGATTTGGTGTATTCGTCCGTGGCCTCTTTGTCTTTCTTGAGGTCTTCCTCCATTTCCGCCAATGTCTGGTGTCCCTCTAACTTGGCGACGAAATTGCTGATCCCCTCGAAGAAATTGGATGCCGCAGAACCGACGATGGGAAGTTCCTTGAGTGAGTTATAGAATTCCCTTTCCCCCTCGGCAGCTTTCTCCGCCGAATCACCCATGGCATCTTGGATAGCAGACAGCCCCGCGAATACGACCTTAGCGGTTTCAGCCAGGAGAATCACATTGTGCAATTCCCTGAACATGTGGTGCAGGCCATGGCCAGCTTCCGCCAGTTCGTCGAACGATTCAAATTCCAGCTTGACGCCTTCTACTGACCTTCCGGTTTCCCGCATGGAGCCGCGAACGTCATCGGAGACTTGCTTGGCGGTCTGGTCGAAGTGTTTCAGGCTGTTCTCTGCCTGCTGCGTTCCGGCAGTAAAACTGTTGCTGCTGGCAGAGAAGATGATATCGACAGTATTAGGCATCGTTTTCCGTTACAGGAGGTTGTGTCTCTTGTAGTTTTGGATTGGTGGCATTGAACTGGGCTCTATATGCCCTCATTCCTGCCTTGATCTGATCAGCCGTCTCGTCGGAATCCATCATGAATCGATCAATGGTCTTCTGCCCCCAATTTGGAATTACATCATCAATCGTTATGGATTTGGGATTCCCATTGAGTTTAATAAGCAGCATCGCAAGACGGGCGAATAATCTATCGATTCGGTCTTGACCAATGGGGGAGATTAGATTGCGTGGAACCCAATAATTCTGGTATTCCGCCTCATCCATCTTGTCGTTGAACTCCGCGAGTGTGCAGCCCATCGCGAGAGCCAGATCACCACGGAGTAGATCATCTGGACTCTCTCTTAATTTTTTGCGGTTGCTACAACCTTTTCAGGACGCTTATTGAAATCATTCACCTTGTCCGCAATATCCAAGATGTGGACCCATTCGATACTCTTGGAAAGCAACTCGATTTCCGAGGTGGGGTCGAACATCGGGTTACCGGTATCACCATCAACGAGGGAATAAGCAACCTGAACTTTCAGTGCTGCTGCTTTGTCGCCCTTGGCTTCCAGTGCTTCCGCCATCGTTGCCAACTCTGTCCGTTCGGCGAGGGTAAATCGACGAATGGTCACGTCACCAAATCCCTCAATAGGAACAACCGTGGTTGTACGTTTGCGACCTAGAACGTCGGCGCGACTCAATGACATGTGTTTCTCCTATAATAGAACTAGTCGATAATTTCTGAACCGCTGGCCTTGAAGAACTCAATCGGGCCGCTTGGCTGAATCGTTACAGAGCTAGTGAGTTTGTCTTCAAGAGGTACTTCGCCTTTGATGTCGGCGATGTATCCATAAACCTTGTCATAAGAATTGTCAGGATACAGAAGTTTGAACCATTGGAGCTTGGCACGTTGCTGGTGGACTACTTCACGATCAGACGCAGAGTATACCGCGTCATAGGTAATTGGCTGTGGATCGCCCCAACCTGGGCCATATTCATGTACCGGATTACCGGCAGTATCGAGGGGCGAATCGAAATTGGTATACTTGACCTTGGCGGTGGTGATACCGGCCATGTTGATTTTGAACAGTTGAATAAAATAGGTGTAGGTGCCATTTTCGGTCGTGCTGAATCCGCACTTGGTCTTGGCCCCGATATATCCAGTCGTTGACATTATGGTAGCTCCAAAAGGAAAAACGTCTGGAGTTACCTTTGAATGAGAGGGCAGAATTATGCGGGTAGATCGTACCGGAGTCGAAAGGTAAGAGTCGTCATTTCAAGCTTGTAGTCCGGCCCAAGATCCGGAATGGTGGCCAAGGTGTTGGATGTACCCTTGAGAAAGCACCCCTTGATGACTGTTCCACCCCAAGTCCCTGTCTGTCCATCTATCGCGGCAAGGATCGCCTTGGCGACGGCCACAACGTCCGTGATGGTCTTGGCAATAGCAACTACATCAATCTTCTCGTCCATGAGATTGATTGGACCGTCAAAAGTTGGTTCATTGGCGGCGTCAGGGGTGGCAATGACGATTTGAGGATAGGTCTGGTTGGTCATCGGGGCGAACTCGGGGAATACGCGCTCATCAACCAAAGCAGAGACGCCAGGATCGTCAGTAAGTTGGGTGAACAATGCGACGTATGAGAACATACGGTAGATTTGGCTCAGGGGGATGCTGGAGCGTCCATGTGGGCTAGGACCAGATTCGTGAATGCATCAATTACCCGGCTGGCCGACTCCGATTTCATCGCCTCGAATGTGGGCTGAATGAATGGGTGAGCGCCGATATGGACTTTGTGTTTCCCGGCATGGATGTAACCAGTCTCGATGAACCGTCCATAAAACGCCTGACCTACAGTGATCTTGTATGCGATGGTTCCCTTGATGGAGCGACTCGGCCGCGCGATGATCTTGGTACGAAGAAATCCCGTCCGGAATGGTGCAACTTCCCTCACGGCATCACGCATGGGGTTTACGCCGATCCTCATAGACTTTCGCATGTATTTGGCGGAATCCCTGCTACGGAGAGTGGACAACTTCTGTTGTAAGGGTTCAACCCCTGTAATTGTGAATCCAGCTTCCATTGAACCCCTAGGAAGGTGTCAACGTTCTCTGCTCCGTCACATAAATCATTAGCTGACGGTTGCGGTTCTCCACATTGTCGATTGCGTTGATGGAGAAGGTTCGCCCATTCAGGAGAAGCAAATCGGTTGGCAACAACCCGGAGAAATAATAAGTCTTGATCTTGTATGTGGCGGTGGCCACATCGGTCTTGGCAAACGGCAACTCATGACCGGTGGCCATGTCCAACGATCCATAAAATGGCTTGCCCCAGATAGACGGTGTGGGAATTGGTTCACCAGACGCATTGACCACTTGGGTCATGCGCTGAATCTGAAACTTACACCGAAGATCGCCAGCACGAATTGCTTCCATTAGACGTAACTCCCCCAATCAAGCGTATCGAGCAACGATTCAACTCCCATGGGCATTTCCATCATTGTCTTTTCAGTGACTGCCTCACGATTCTGATACCAATGGTCAATCAGCAAACGCATCACATGCTTGGCAGCATCGGGTGGCGCGGCGTAGCCAGCAGTGAACTCAATATTCACCGCATTGATCCGCACCTGGGTTTGCGGCCAGTAGCAATTGAAAGCTGGGGTGATCCTGCCCGGTTCAGAAGTTGTGTCTACTATATATTGGGATGGATCAAGAGTGAGCGTATCGCCAGATAGATTGTCGATATAGGTTATGGAGTTGACCGACACCAAGGGCGGAGCAGGGAGCTTGATCGGTTCCTGAAATCGTGGGAAATAATCAAGCGTCAATCTGTACGTGGTCAAGGGGATTGTGCGGCTGACCGCGTTCTCAATCTTTTCACGCGCTGCGACAACCAACGACCGAAGCAGGAAATCCTGATCGGTATCGACCACACGCAACTGCTGTTTCACTTCCTCAATATCGAGTGGTTCGACCGTTGGCGGCGTAATGACAAGTAAACCCATACAAGTAGGTTTTACTCAACGGCGAAAATCTGGACGTACTCACTCTGCTGTACGGGATTCACGTTAGAGCCATACAACTCGGCAATGATACAATTGATCTTTCCGAATCCCCTCTTCCCCTCCACCATTTCAATCATGCATGTTACATACTGGCGTCCTTTCTGGGGAACATCCAGGATGAACAGCATCTCGCTTGAATGGGTGGAAACCACGGGTGATACTTGGGGAATGGGTGACAGATCAGACGAATCGGGACTATTCCCACCATAAGCGGTGATGGATAATTGGGTTCCATTGGTGATCGGGCCGAATGATATTAGAAATCTAACACCACTGAACCCTGACATATCCACGGGATTGGGTACTACATAGTCCTTGTACGTCACCGTTGCCGGTCCAAGCAACAAGTCCGTGTACAGGTGAGTATTCGGGTGCATTATTTGCCCGGTTTGCGGGCTGCAGCGTTTGGGCGGGAAGCTGTTTCCATCGCCGGGGCAATTGATGCCGACTCCGGAGGGGTCTGCTCATCCCGTGTAACTGGTGGTGTCACCGGCGCAGGAGGAGCAGGAGGAATAGCCAAGCGGGCGTACAGTTCGACGTCAACTGGATCAGCATGATTATTGCGGCACAAGGCAAGGGCGAGTTCGGTTGGCACGTCACGTTCGCCAGGTTCAAAGACGCCTTCTACACCGGCATATAAGTCCTTGACGATAATCTTCATCTTAGCTGGAATCATTGGGGTTCTCCTGTTTTGTGGGTGTTCAGTCCACGATTTAGATTTGCCCCAAATACAGAGACGGCCAGTGAAACGCTCACTGGCCGCTCTGACTATAGGAGTAACAAGAACTTCGATTAGGTCAACTTGCCACGGCTGAATGCCTGCTCCTGAACTGGCTGGCCATCGGTGTACTTACGACCGACAAATCCAACCTGATCGGTTAGAGCATACAACTCATTGAGCCGTTGCATCTCAAACCCCGTGACAAGATCGGCAATCCAGTAACCGGTGTACCAGTTACCGAAGACACCGACGTATGCACCGGGGGTGAATGCACTTGGTGCAAATTCCGATTCATCAACCGGATAGCCGAGCAATGTATCAGGGGTTCCGGCTTGACCAGAAGGTTCCCAGATATATCGACCATAAGAATCCTTGATCAAGGCGATGTCCTGAACAACCAATCGGTTGAACAACCAAGAAGTACCAGGCATGTTGCGGTACTGTGCCTTGACGGCATATTTCATTCTCATCAAACCATCGAAGGTGATGGTTTCAGCAGAGCCGGTTTCCGTGCCAAGGGTAACGTCACGTCCAGTGCTGATACCGCTTGCGGAGGCGACGAATACACCGAGTGGCTGGCCTGAACCAGTACCAATCAAGTATCCCTTTTCCTCTGCATAGGCGAAGATACGACCGAGTTCGTCGGCAACAATTCCCTCTGGACTAATGGCCGCAGTCTTGAGCAACTTCTGCGAAACAAGAATTGCTTTCTTGAGAGGCAGAGGCTTCAAGTCCCGACGTCCGAACTGACCAGTTGCATCCGGTACAATGGCCGCAAGTTCAGTTGTCCAGCTTGCGTCACTGTATAGAGTGGGGAATGTCGGAGTACCGAGGGTATCACTGGATGTAACCGGCAATACTCTTGCTCGATTTCGGACGAAGCACAGGTTATTGATTACCTTGATAAGTTGAGCATTGAACTGGATAGGTGCATGCAAGTATCCACCGTCTGCTACAACGTCGTTAGCCAGGGAATTGGCCGTACGATATTCCGATGGCATGGCATCATACATGCCGTGATTCCACTGGATTGGATATGACTCGGCATGACGAATCCAGTGCGAGAATCGGGCTTGGTGGTCCTGTGAAGCGCGGGAATATTCCCGGCTCCCCGGATTGAACACCATCTTCTCGTTCTTCCCACTATTGCGGAACTCAACCTCAATCGGCTTAGCCCGCTTGTCGTCATTGCCGCTATTCGGATCTTCCGCAGGCACTCGACGGCCAGCAGACGCCCGTAGCTCATTTTCCATAGCAATGAGAGTGGCCTTATCACGCTGCTCGGCCTCTAGCTTCTCATACTCTTTCTTGTATTCGTCAGCCTCATTCATGGCTTTCTTGCACTGCTCAATTTCTTCAGCATTACGGTTTCGCTTTTCAGCTTCGGCAGTGTCGATGACCTTACGCGCAGCACTAATAGATGCCTGGCGCTTGTCTTTGAGTTCTTGGATTGACATTGACATTGGAGTAACCCACTATTCACTAACCATCCGCCGAAACTTCCCGCAGGGTCGTTCAGGAGAGCCGCAGGCTCCCGAGGGCGTCCAATTACTTTTGAATGAATGTGCAACAGCTACGGGTGGGGATAATTGGAATTAGATGCGAATAGAAGAAGGACCAACCGGCTGGATCGTCTCAACCGATTGGCCCCGAACAGGAGAATCAAAAGACTCTCCACCTTGGACTACTCAATTTCCATGAGTTCGAGACGAGCACGCAGATTATCCAGAGGAATGTCACGAACAACCGGAGGAAGAATTTCCTTTTGGGATTCCTTCCATTGGTTCAATGAACGCAATGCTGCATCAGCAGCAGGGTATGCGGGATATGTCACCAATGAACAATCATGTACATCGGCATCATGCAACTCCCGGATATCCCCACCATCCTCCGTCCGCCAATTATCCTTCACAGTGCTGAAAGCGAATGAACAATTGTTCATATCACCGCGTTTCAGCTTGGGGATGATCCGTTGTACATCGGGGTCACTGCCGTCTAATGTGGCTTCAAACCTTAAACCCCTCTGGTCCTCCATCAATCGCAGAGTACCGGACTTGGTGCGGGCAAGTGGTTCCCCCGTGTGGTTAATAAGGAATCGCACATCGGGATTATTTGCCAGACATCGGGTAAAGCATCCGGGCCGAATGATTTCCCTGAATCCGCCTAGATCATCGCTGAATGAATTGAAGACAGCAGCATGGCCGACAATCTTGGGATTGGGTGTTCCCTCTCCCTCCATGCGGACTTCTTCGGCCTTGAAGCATCGCGTTTCTAATATTACTTGCATAATTATTCCTTCATCAACTCAACCAACTGCTCAACATCAGCAGCAAGATCGATTCGGCATTCTTCCCAACCGGAGACACGAGTAGGAATCTCGGACAATTCCAGGTCAGCCAGCTCGCCCGTTGAAGATTCAACGTGTCGCTGTGCCATGGCATCAATCCGCTCCTTCACCTTTGCCCGCTGTTCATCGGAAGGATTAATTCCCCTCGCAGTCCACACCGATTCAGCCAATGTCTGTATGACCGGAGATATGGCCTTGGCAACATGGGTTGCATGGTCTTTGTAGAACCGGCCAGCCCAACTCCGGAAATCATCCTTCTTGGCCGCGCGGGTTACTTTGTCCGACTCCATATGGAGCAGACGTTTCATAGCCGCCTGTAATTGGGTGCTGGCCAGATTGCGGAAACCAGTAAACGTGGAATCAAGACCAGGTTGGGAACCGGGGGCCAATACCTCGACTGGTGGTGGGCGATAATCCCCTTGGACAACCTTACTATCCTCCTGGTCAATCTCGCCCCCATCTATATCTTCCGGGGTCTGGCCGAGATCATCGTCACCCAATCCGGCGTCAGTCTTTGCAGTGATGACCTCCACCTTCTTGGCCTGTGCTGCCAGCGCCATTGCCTCAACCGTCATAAAATTGGCAGGAACAATATGGATATCCCCACCCTCATATGGATTGTGACCCTCAAATGACAAGCACTGATTGGGCGTGTACATCCCACACTCAACTCCAAGCTTATATCCTTGGTGGCGGGCCACGTTATCACCCTTGGTCAGGTGATTGGTGCTCATTTCGGCAAAGACCAATTCATCGGGACGAGTTAATTTAGCCCGTCCTTCCTCAGTCCATTTCCTTGTCCATGGATGGATTGTGAAATTTACATATTCCAATGATTGGTGTTCGATGTTGTTGAAGGTGGCACGAGCCAATGACTGGACGAGGTGGGGAGGCATGCGAAACCAACGAGCAACTTCCTCAACCTGGAATTGTCGGGATTCGGTCATCTGCGATTCTTCCGCATTGATCCGTGTCTCCTGCCATTTCAAACCGGCCTGTAATATCAACAGCTTGAACGCCTTGCCTGGTCCGGCATGCATTGCCTCAATCCCATCACGCAGATTCTTCTTGGCCATTTCACCAAGCACGCCTTCAGTAGAAATAACCCCGCCGCCGTTGGTCCCATTGCGGTAGAAGCTGCAAGCGAACCTTTCCGCTGCTAATGCCAATCCCCAACTATCGCGAGCCTCCCGAGCCAGCCAATACCCGACTATTCCATTGTTACTAAACCCACCGATACGGAACATATCTTTCGGTTCGATCCTGAATTGGCCACGGACCTCATAATATAGATTCCGGTTGCTGTCCCGCTTGGCGATAACCTGCCATGACGGAATTGGCCAAAGCGCAATCGGCCTTCCAGCACGATCCCGCTCAATTTCGGCGTAGGCACTTCCCCACAATACCGCCATAGCCATCATGGCCTGACGAAATTCAAACGGAATCATTTCCGGATTGGGGGATGATGCCAGTAGCGTAAAGAGGGGATGCGCTATTATTCGTTTCTTCCCTCGTGGTGAATCCTCCAAGTACGCAGTCCATGGACAACCAGCAACATCCTCCGACAGATTGCGAACACACGCCCACACCGTGGACAGTGACATTGCAGTGTTTTCATTTACATCAACACCCGAGAGGGACGGCCCGCCACCGAACAGCCGGAGCATTTCTATAGATGGATCGGCGAGACTGAAACCATTGACAACACTACGGGATTCCGTATTCGGGACAGGCGTTGCTTCTACTTGGATTATATCGCTGCCAATATTCAATAACTGGCCAGAGCCGAACGGTACGGAGGTAGAATTCATCAAATAGCTCCTCCCCGTAGGTTTGGGTGGAAGCTATTTGGTTAGAGAACCAATAATGTCCCAGGCTCAGAATAGACGTCATTCGGATCAGCAGTCCCATCATCCGCCGTCAAAACAGAAGTGGCCATGACACAACAGACAATCCCATCGATCTTCTTGTTGGCAGATTTCTTCACCGGGCGCACGCCATCATATCGGTCGGTAACCAGCTTGCAGTTGCCAGACATCCACTTCAATATAGGATTGCCCCCATGCCGGATCTTTCTCTGCTTGATTAGAACCTCAAAACGCTTGGCCGGAAGGCTCATCGACTTAAACCCCTGTGCGTGGAACGTCACATTGATTCCCGCCTTGATCAGATGTTGGGCAAATGCCTCACCGTTCCATTGACCGTCAATCGTGACTTCCGAAATACTGTGGGCGTTGCATATCTCGATAACCCGCTGCTCGATGTAATCATAATCCGTACCATTCCCCGGCGTCTTCTCAATATGGCCCTGATTGATCCAAGTGAAATAAGGAGCTTCGCCCTGATCCTCGCGCTTTTTGGCTGTCTCCTCTGGAACCCAGAAATAGGGACGGAAATCCACTACCCCCTCGTCGTCCTCAAATGCCAGTGTGAGGCAACACAAGTCACTGACGGATGCCAGGTCAAGGGAACCGATACCATTCCTCTTGGTAAATTCTTCTGGCTTGTATTTATCCCCACCATCACAGGCATTCCAATCATCGGGATTGATCCAAGACTCGTCAGAATCTCCGATCCATTGATTAAGCCGGTATCTCCGGAATGCCCATTGCGCCGACTCATATTTCTTGGCCTGCTCAAAGTCATCCTGGAATTGCTTGATATCAAGGGAATGATCGTACGAGGGGTTGGCCTTGCGGTGGGTGGCCTCAAGTCGCCAATCATCCGAAGGATCGGCAGCAGCAATATAGGCATAGATTGATTCATTAATCCATCGACCTTCGATTACATCCTTGGCCTGACAGTGCAGGTCATAACTGAAATGGGCCTGATCCCCACCGGCAGTGGTGATAATCATCATCAAGCTGGTGTTGCCCGGTTCCCCATCAAGGGCCTTCTTCTTGGCGGCAGTTCCATATCGGAGGGAATCGAATAATTTCCGAGATTTCCACGCATGGACTTCATCCATGACAATTGCATGGGCATCAAGTCCTTCCGAAGTCGAACTTTCTCGGGATATCGCCCTCAGGGATGAATTCAGTTCGGGGCAATTGATAATCTTAGTGGTCGGTACAATCCGGAGATTGTCCACCAGTGGCGATAACCTAGCCATATTGGCCGCAGCATCAAAGACCTGTCCGGCTTGAGCCTTGGAGTATGCGGCGTTGAACGCCTTGGCCGAATAGATCGAGTCACCGAAAGCCATGTACAGGCTGATCGCCGAACACAATATGGATTTCCCGTTCTTCTTGGGGATTTCTATCCACGCATAGTTGTATCGCCTGTGACCATTTGAATTACACCAACCAAAGATCGGCGCGATGATGTGTGTCCACTGCCACGGATAAAGAATCATTGGTTGGTGGGGCGACACGAAGCAGTACGTCTCGATGTAATCCTTCACGTATAGGGCTTGATCAATGTCAAAGTAGCACCCGTTCTCGATTGCCCGCAGATCATTGACCCCGTATACCCATTCCTCGAATTCGCCCTCTACGGCAACATCGAAAGCGGCCTTGTCGGCCTCGGTCTTGGCGAACGATGGATATTCCATTATTCGGTGGTTGCCTCTTTAGCTTTCTCCTGTGCCTTGTTCTTGGGTTTCCGTGACAAGAACGAGGCGAGGGAATTCTTCTCCGATCCATCATCAACCGATAATCTGGCACGAGCCGCAGGGGAATCCCCGAACTGGATACCGAGTTTGTTCATGCGGTCGAATGCCCGGTCACGCGCCACACATTTCAGGTTAGCTTGTATGTATGTGGAACCCTGACCATTCACACCGGAAATGACGACACCATCACTATCGATCTGTTTGTTCAGGTTGACGAATTCGGCAACAGCCTGGACATATGCCGAGAACTTAGGAACATCGATCGATTTGAGCATCCCCGATCTCTGATACTTGATTGCGTACTTGATCCATAGGGCGCGGGCGTCCTCGGTCAACCATTCAGGTGGTGCGAGGGATTCTAATTCCTCGGGTACGGGCTGATTCAGGTTGAGTTTGGCCTTGGATTGCTTGGATGCGTTGCCCTCGTCAAGCTTCTGTTGCGTTGGTTTGGGTAGCGGGCCGCTCCACATGATTACTCCTGTTGATACGAGCAAAAAGGGTCTTAACTGATCTTGTCGTGAGTGTGTAATGCGTCTCGTTGGTGGTGCTGGAGATGCGCAATGACTCTGCCAGATAATTACGATATACGATCACTCTCTGTGCCTCTGCTGATAAAGCTTTGAAAATGACCAACCAATGCCGACGCTGGAACCATCCGCGTTTTACCCTATAAATTGAGTGCACGCACTCGGGAATTGATCCATACTTCCAATCACCTATGTCGCCCATCGGGAAAGTGTCCATTGTTCTCCTGTTAAGTTAGATTTGGCTCGACCAATTACTACCCTGTCATATTCGGGCGCGGCAAAAAGGCGTGGCGGTCTTGGAAACATATAATTATATAAATGTGAAATACTGCCCCTAGTAATATTATCCCCATAGGTACATACAGCCCGTTGTATTAACGCCCGTTAGAGCGCTGGTGGCAGGTGGGAATATGCCAGATTCATAAGGACATCTATCTCGCCCCTGATTTGATTTTCCTGGCGTCTGCATTCTTTTTTGTCTCCGCCCGCTGCCCGGATGAGCCGGAGTTGGTCGAGGAGTCCGTACTTTTTATTAATGTCCTCGTAGATACTCTGACACGAGGATCGGCTGAATGAATTCATTTCTTCTCCTGTTTGTCGATACTTGCGCTGATAATCGTCAGTTGCGAAAGAATTGAGCAACTCCAAAATCGTATGTAATCAACGATATCGTGGCCGTGGTAATATTCTGTTAGCGAGATGATCGCACACACAATCAGTGCAATAGAAACAATAGTCCGAATGTCTTTCATTACTCGATCTCCGGGGTTGGAATTTTGTGTTTCGCTAGTTCATTTATGTGGTTCGTGATTGGCGTCAAGGCGTCTTCTTTTGCCATCCACATCCTGCTCTTTATGATCCACTGGCGAGCTTCTTCGAAGGTCAGAAGGTTCTTGTCATACGCGGCAATAACATCCGCCATGGTGTGGGCGAGAGGTGCGAACGCTATCTTCCGGGGTATGCGGTGATACTGGACCGTGTTGGGAGATATCCGCAGGATTTTGGATATCTCCTTGGCACTCTTGCCCTCGGCAGTCAGTTGCAACACCAATGATCTGTTGTTCGGGTCAGGCTGTTTGATTGGTTTCTTGGACATGCAGTACGTTTGATTTCCATAGTGGTGACTTCAATATGCCACTATGGAATCACCCCGGCAGCAGTCACCTTGGAATGGTGGGGATGGCAGAGGGGTAGCCACAGGGATTCATCCCAGAATAATTCGGGGTTAGCCTGAGCGCCAGCCATATGGTGGACATCCACCGCCGCCGTGGTCCGGCCCTCTTTCAGACAGTGGGCGCACAGCGGGTTCTCACGGAGGAATCTTGCCCGGCTCTTCTGCCATCGGTAATCGTAACCTCGTTCGTTGGGGTTGCCTCTGGTCTTGGTGGTCTGGCCTCGGGTGAGTGGGCGTATGGGCATGTGGGACGTTTGCCGGCGATATATCGTCGCGGCTTTCCGTGGGCCTTCCGGGCCGCTTGGCGATGTCCGCGGTATATCGAGGGGGTGTGAGGCTGTCGCGTGTTTCGTCGTGCGGCGTCTTACGGCGTCTTACGGGGCGGTCTGGATCGTAAAGCTGCCCTCGGCGAGCGGGATGTGGTCCGTAGTGTTTTTCAACTCATACCGGAATAGACCAGCATTAGCGGTATCCGCCGTGGTCAGGGTTGCCGACACAGCGTTGGAACTAATATGTAACCCACCAGAACCAGTATCCAGTGAGAAGATCGTGGTAATGGTGGGGAGCGTGTCCTTATAGACGATCAAGGTGATGGATTTGTCGGTCAGTACCACAGGATTTCCATCTGTGTCGGTGATTGTCCAGGTCAAGACGGGTGCGGAGTTCTGGTCAATGGTGACATCCGATGATGTCGGGGTGGAATCGTTATCGACTGTGCTGGTTAAAGGCATTGTGTAACTCGATGGGACGCCGAAATAATTCCCGAAATATCCCACTGATTCTCCGGGTTAATACAGGCCGAGGATGAATGTTGCGGTGGATGTCGCCAATACGCGCTTGACCCGAATGGGCAGGATTGATCCGGCAGGCACGTTCTTAAATGTGATTGAGGCTGTATCTCCGGCGAGGATTACCACGAGGTCGCCAGCCCCACCGACATACACGGCTCTGGAATACTTATCGAAATCGACGGTGGCGGATGGTGTGACTGAGAATCCATTGAGTGCGGGGGAATTCAGTCCTTCGGTGTTGGTTGCAAATGCGTCTGCCATTTATTAACTCCGAGTGGGTGTTTCGGAGTTAGTTTTGATTTACAGACCGATACCGGTTGATGATCTGGTGGCGGTCGATGCGGAACCGTTCTTGGTGACGCCATTGATTTTGTACGACGTACCAGACGCAACGTTGCTTTGTCCCGGATCGACACTGGATGTACTCGGATAAGCAGTAACACCAGAACTGGCATTATAGAAGGAGACAAAATTAGTAGCCCCTGGGTTCCAAATGAACGTACCCACGACGAACGGATAACCCAAATCGGGATCGAAATACAAATTCCCATTATTACACGTAACAACTCCACCCTTGCTCGTCAGATTCACCGCCCCAAGAATAGAGTTGTTGCTGGCGATCAGGTCCCCATTAACAGTGACCTTAGCTGTGGTGCCGGTAATAGCCGTATTTAGATAACCCGAGCAAGATCCATTTATCGTGACGGACTGGCATGCGCCAACGTTCAAACCGGCATTATTATTTGTACTACTTCCACCCCCGCCTTCAACATTTCCGGTAACAACAATTGCGGAAGTACCAGATACAGCACTTGCGTCAACCCCGTAGCCCCCGGTGCTGCCTCCAGCTATATTCCCATTGAATGCGAATGTGTTAGCTGAACCAGTGACGGTCATTGCTGTTACTTTGTTGTCCAGGGTGCCGCAAGTAATAGTTTTATTGCCCGTCAGTGAGACGGTCAGCGAGCCTGAGTTATTTCCCCCATAATTAGATCCATAGTTTGACAGTGTGCCTACCGATATAGAACTACCGTCCATGGCCACAGTCTTGCCATTAAGGACAGCCACATCCCCTGCCACAGGAGGTCCAACCCCACCAGCCCCATTGAAAGTCAAACTCCAAGTGGAAGGTGCACTCCAATTCGCTGAGGCTACTGCAAAATAGGTAGTACCCATTAGTTGCCTCCGGGAAGATTCAGGGTCGCCACCGGTATGTCATCGACGATCTTGTCCGGGGTGACGGCGTTAACAATGGTCTTTACCAGGATTGCATTGAGCTTGATCTGGTCGGAGCTAAGCATTGACCCGTCTGTGTTCGCAACATCGAGTGCGTCATATACCTGTTGGGCGGTAAACCCGTAGGGATTGTGGAACACCTGCCGCATGGAATTCTTGTATGATGCTAAGAGCGTCTGACCGGCATCACTGGAAATCTGGTTGAGGGCGTCCACCACCAGTGCCATTTTCTGGTCATCGGTCAGAGGGACAGGATCAGGAACTACAGGAGTGAACGGATCATATGCCATAATGGAAACCTCGGTGTATTCCCATTAGTTTTGCCTCAACCGGCAATGCTCCTGGGGTTGACCGGGCGCACAACCAACATGCCGCCTTCGATATGGCATTCCAAATGAATCTTCTTCCGCTTGATGCCCATCAAAAACCCAATGAATACTCTGGTCCGTTCAATAGTCGAATTGATCTCAACCACATGCCGAGAGATTGGGTCGTCAGGTGGGAGGGTCAGGACATCAGTGGCTATTGACTGCTTAAGCTTGAGAAGCTCGACCAATAGATACTCGGATTTCTTGACCGCATCCCCGGACGTATGGAATCGATCCATGATTGTTGCCTTGGGGGATTCAGGATAAGGGACGACAAAATCGATGGGAAGATGATCGGATAGATTGATGGTTTGCTCGGGCTGTTTCCGGAATAGGTGCCGCTCTTTGTATGGCCTCATTGTTCGACGTTTGATTCCACCTTCTGGAGGATTGCATCGACCGCCTCAACACAAGGGAGCCGATTGAATTTATTGGCAAATTCCCACGGGTTGTATTCCGAGCAGAGAGTGAATTTGGATTTGATATCGACGGGCAAATAGGTAGCGGCAAAATCGAAGGATTCGGCCTCCCCCCGGAATCGGTTCTGTCTGGTGGCATCATCCACGTCCGGGTTGGTCCCCCATGGGTACAGCTTCCCATCGACTGCACACATATCGACTCCGAAGATGTAGACCTCATCGAATCCCATCCAGACTGCGACTTGCATGGCGGCATAGGTGGAGGATCGGGCGATGTATAATCCCTTGTTCAGGTCCAAACTGAACCCACGGCCAGTAACGGAATCGATCGATATGCCAGCATTCCGTTTCAGATTCATCGAAGTGTTGGTGACGGTGATTCCCCGATATTCATCCCATTCATCACGGTGTCTTCGATACTGGGATTTATCGGTGAAGAGCCAATATTGCGTCGGCCAAATCCTGGGGTCTGGTTTATTTATGGTCATGAACTCGACACCGGGGATATTCTTCAATTGATCGAGTGGGGCTATTCGGTGACTCGGACCATTGGCGACGATGGCCAGGATTTTGCCAAGGCCGTTATTCCGTAATTGGTCAATGGTCAACACTCATGACTTTTGTTTCCACTGCCGCCAGAGCACGGGCAGACCAGTAGTGCTGGGGATGTGTGCGTGGCTAGTGGCCGGGTGGCCGGGGTGGCCGGGGTTCTTTCCTTCGCTTCTCGTCTCGTCGTCTGTCCGGAGTAACTACTGTCGCTTCTCTTTTTCCAGTTTAAAAACACCCCGGCCACCCCGGCCATTAAAAAAGAAGAAGTTAAAACGAAACGGTGACGGTATGCCTCTTCTATATGGCCGGGGTGTGGCCGGGGTCGGCATCTCTGGCCGGGGTCTGACATCGGCCACACCTGTCTAATATGGGTACGTTGTTACTTGTCACGTATGGTGTCACGCTATTTCGAGTGGTCCTGTCCATGTCTTGACCCCGGCCACACCCCGGCCTTCGGCCCATTCTGGCCGATGTCTCCAGCTTATCAGAACGTCCATTTACACATTATTGCCTATTTGCGTTTGGCGAACCCTCGCAAAGATTTTTGGAGGCGCGAAAGCAGATATAGCTTCATGGTTCATTTTACAAAAGGAGAAACCATGATTGAGAATACTTCTTGCGAAGTAGAAACAGATGCCGAGTTTACCGCGATAATGGAAGAAATTGACTCCATTGATCCGGGCATTCCTGGGCAAACCGTCGAGGAAATGCTTGCTTGGCTGGATCATACCACTCCAGAAGAGGAGGCCAAGACAAGAGAACAGATTGCCCAGAGCATTGCCACACGCAGAGAACACGATCTGTGCATCTTGCGCCGCAAGCGTGATCGGCAGATGGAACGTGTGCAGTACGCTGCTGCCGACATTGGCCGTCTGGAGGGCCAACTGGTGATAGCGAGAGAGAAGCACGCCGAGAAGGTAGCAATCGTAAATAGGACCGTGGGCAGAATTCGAAAACTGACCACTCGGAAGCAAAGTTAGTTCTGACGGGAATTTCCCGTCCGCCTTTTGAGAGGCGTGACACCGAGTAACGTTATGACGACACAACACGTATTTCAGACGATAGTGCATACGTTACTCCGACCGGGGTGCTCAAACACCCCGGTCCCCCTTTATTTGGAGTACACATGCACACGCCCACCACTTCCCCGATAAAGCAGTACGATTTCGACACAGCCGCCGATGCCCGCTGGTACATGGATACCTGTCTGGCGACGGAGGACTTGACCAGTACATCTATTGAGTTGCCCACCGCAAACGTCCATATAATGGCCGATAAGTACGCGAAGGGCGGGGAGCAGATTGACGGCACGACCGATGTGGTTGATCTGCTAACCCAGAAGTGGGAGTTCGATTTACATTTCACGATGTACACCCATCCATCGGTTACCCGGTTGGTGAAGGAATCAACACCACATAAGGGCATTCGTTTTGATGTGGCCGTCTATGACCTGGACTTTGACGATCATAAGACCCGGCCCACCCATAATGATTTCTGTTCTCTGGTGTTTGCGGGCAAGTACCTGGACGAGGCACCGAACATAATTTACCAGACGCGGGGTGGTGCGAGGTTCGTCTATTTCATCGAATCGATCTACGATGAATTCCTATTTGAAGCACACTATCAATCTTTTCTTGGCCGTCTTGCTGCATTTTTTGAAACCCGCGCCGAATCGTATAACTTTCGGGGCTATCAGGTCGATACTGCTGCGAAGGATTGGACGCGATTGTTTAGGGCCTCTCGCGTGACACGCGAGAATTCATCTGGTGTGCCGGTGCCGGAGTTTGATTATGACATCCGCGCTATTCATGGCGGAAAGCTGGACCTCCAGACGTTCAAGGTAAAAGAGAAACCGGCTCCGCCCGTTTACGATGGGAACGCGATATACCGGGGGTTCGATAAGCGGATAATTACTGGTCTTGCTCGCCTCAAGAATGAGGGGTCGAGGAATCAGAACCTTTTTAAGTTGTGTGCATATGTCCATGAGAAATACGAACCGAATAGCCGGGAGCAGATTTATGGCAGGATTCGTAATTGGGCTATGCAGGGTGGTCTGTCGGAAAAGGAAATCGATAGCACGATGGCGTCTGCCGCCAATCACCTTATTCGCATAAGTGGAACATCTAAGTAATCGGGAGTTGTTATGGAAAGCGTAAATGATGAATTGTCCGGTGAGGAGAATGTGGGTGTCCTTGATGAACCCGTGATGGTGAAGCTGCGTTGTCATGCGCCCATCGAGCAGTCGTTGGCCGAGGATATAGTTGCCGCCCACATGAAGGATGGGAAATTTGCGGCGCTCGATACCGTGTCCGTTGCCAATTGGTTTGGTGAGACATGGTTGGAGGGCAAGCTTATTTGCGTGGCCGCTGGTATGGGTGATGCTGGCGTGTTCCATTTATGGAAGGGGACACATTGGGTGGAGATTCCCGATGCTTGGGTGGAGCATGACATCGACCAGTTGTTCCGCGCCCCCCGATTGACCAATGAGATTGTCAAGATGATCCGGCGTCGATGCTGGACGCCAAGGGCTACGATGGATTCCCATGGTTCTCGGATCTTCCTGCGGAACACGGTCCTTGAGTTGCAAGGTAAGGTGCTGGTGGAGCATCCGCATTCCCGCTCACACTACAACACGACTTTCATTGATGTGGATTATGACGCCAGCAAGAAGGCTCACCCGGTGTTCGATAAATTCCTGGGCCGCATGCTGCCCGATCCGGACTCACAGAAATTATTGCAGGAAATCTTTGGCTATTGTCTGGTCCGCAATCTTGATTTTGGCGTGTTCTTTCTGTTCTTCGGTCCACAGGGTACGGGCAAGTCCACGACGACCAGTATGCTGGAGCTATTGCTCGGTGGGCGGGTGGATGACCAGTCCAACAAGATGATTGCTCCATTTGTGACTGCCAAGGGGTTGGAATCATTCGGGGACAGGTTTGGTGCTGCCGGTCTCGAAAAGAGCTTGGTCAATATTTCCAATGAGAGCACGTATCTGTCTGCTGCCGCCGAGAGAATTCTCAAGCAGATTACTGGCGGTGATAGCCTGTCGATTGAATACAAAAATCGTGACGCCTTCACCGTGACTTGTGCGCCGAAGATTATCGTGGCGACTAATACGTTGCCGACGTTTAGTGATGCGTCTGATGCGTTGAATGCCAGAGCAATCATCCTTCCGTTTGATGTGCCGGTGAATCTCGGCAAGGCTACTGGCAACATAGCCGCCAAGATTTTCAAGGCCGAGGGTCAAGCCATTTTGAATTGGGCGATTGAAGGATTGCTCCGGTTGGTCGGTCGTACGGGTATGCGGCGTGAGAAGTTTACACTTCCCAAGGCCAGCATTTTGGCGACGGAGGAAAACAGGGAGAATAATAATCCTGTGGTGATGTGGGCGAAGGAGCAATTGGAAATCAAGCCGGGTATGTCCGTTACCAAGTCAGCCTGTTTTGATGACTTCCAAGAGTTCTGCCAGTCCAATCATTACCATTACAATCATCCGCTCCGCCAGTCGAATAATTTCTATAAGGCGTTGCGTGGGGAGTTGATCCGTTTGGGTGTGCCGGTGGGGGTTGATGATCGGTCCAAGGCGGGTACTTCTCGTGTCCGGGTGTTCAGGGGCGTTCAACTGGTGTCCACCAGCATTCATGCAACGGGTGGGAACCGCCAGATTAAAGAGTAAACTTTTTACAGGGAGTAAGTATGTGCTACGTTAATTCAGATTTGGGTTTGTTGGCGTTCGTCCATGTGCTCGATCCAGTTACGAGGAAGCAGATTGATTGGGGTATTTTGTACTCCATCAATGATGCTACCGGTACAGCCGTGGTCCGTCTGGAGGACAAGACGACGCGTGAGCACAGGCATCAACAGTTCGACCAATGCAATTTGCAGCATCACCGGTCATTTGAACTGGGTGAACGCTCACCAATTTCGGGTCGCGTTCACCCAGTTCAAATACACCACTACAAACACCTGCACCATTTGACGTGGGTTTAGGGTGCTGTGGCCAGTGGGTTGTGGGCCTTGCGGCCTCTCTGGCTCTTGGCGGGGATGTCGTACAAGTACGCCGTCTTCGCCTTGGCCACGAGCGCCGGATCGGCGATGGCTCGCTTGATTATGGCCTCGGTGAGTCCGCCGATGATCTGGCCGGGGTGCTTGTACACCGGGGCCATAATCTTTATCGGGTTTCCTTTGCTGTCCTTCTGGATTTTCCCATCGACGATTTCTAAGGTCGTCATCTGGTTCTTGAATCCAACGGTTGCCATCAGGTCTTTGCAAACCTGGTTGGCGTCCGCGCCATGGTGGACTGCCGCCACCGTTTCCAACAACTGGTCATCACTACACGTGCCTGGATCGAACTTGCCCATAGGGCCTCCTGTAAAAGAAAAAGAAACAAAGGAACTAGTCGGCGAGAGATTCTTCGAAATGACTGCGAAGAAATTGGTTTATTATGGTGAGATCACTGGTGGTCAACTGCCATTGGAGATTGTGGCTCAGGAAAAACGGTCCGCAACCATCACCATCGAGAACCTGATAGGTGGAACTGATTGGATCGAAAACAACTCGCTCGCATCTATTCTTCTGTTTTGAATCGAGGGTTGCCGCAACTAGAATGACTCTGCTCGGATCGGTGCAATCAGAATCGAACTCTATAGTCCCGTCCAAGTTCAATCCGACAATGTGTGCGTATTTTGGCGTTTCGATTGTCGGCTTGCCGGGGATGAATTTGTGTTTGAGTATATTACTCAAACGTGGAATAGATCGCCGCCGCCATTTCTTCGCCCACTCGTATTGATTCATTTCCCATACGAAAAAATCCTCGTCGTACGGTTGTTCGTCGTATCGTTGTGTTTCGTGTTCCATATAACTATTGACTCCGGCCACTCGTGCTGCACCCCCTCCCTCGTCTGCCGGGGAAACTTTGATTGTCGATTAATAACCCTGTTGGACCTTCGACGCCCTCGCCGTGTAGGTCCGGAAATTGTTATTTTGGGTATTTGGGTAATTTGCTTGGTAATCGCCCCCAATTCTTGAACCGGTTGTGAAAGCAAAGTTATTTTCATGGAAGAACAATGGCGACCCATCCTCAAGTTTCCCAACTATGAGGTGAGCAATTTGGGCAATTTCAGGAATGCCAAAACCCATCGGCTTCTGACGATCCATCAGAATATTAAGACCGGCAGAAGGTTCATTTGTCCATCGATCAATGGGAAGCAAACGACCGTCGTAACCACGCCATTAGTTGTTGCTGCCTGGATAGGACCACGCCCGGAAGGCTTACAGATAGATCACATTGATGGAAACAAGGCGAACGAGCGTATCGACAATCTGGAATATGTGACCCAGCAGGAGAACATCCAGCGTTCATTTCGCAACGGTCAGCATGGCGAATATCCATATAATCAAGGCTCGCATCGTTTTCTCACGGAGGTTGATTACGCCGAAGTGAAGGCCATGTGGAAGGCTGGGCTGTCCCAGGTCAAGATCGGGAAGAAGTTGGGGATTAATAACGCAACGGTCAGCAAAATCCTGTCGGGCAAGATCCAGCCGCGAGCGTTCAAATGGCGGGACCATGGCTATTCACGCGAGGAGAAGCGCGAATTTCTTCTCCGGAAAATCGCGGACGTTCTATTGAGGCCATTATCTGAACCCCCAATGAGCCGGAATGCTATCGCCAGGATGCTAAACATCGCCCCATACACGGTAGCAATGTACATCAAAGAAATTCATAAGAACACGGAACAGGAGAAATCATGAAGCACTATCTTGATTCAGCAGCGAGAGCATTAGCACTTGCCCACGTCGCCATAGCCGGAGGGATGTACTCGGAGGCGCGGGTATTGATGATGCTGGTGGATATGGACATCAAGAAATACCGGGCAACCGTGGAGGCAAAATGATCTCGGGCAAGAAATTTAGCGACGGGCGGATGCGGATCGACCCAATCAATGCACGATGCGAAGGATTGGTCACCTTAGATGATAACCATCTGCTGACAACCAAAGGGATCGATAAACCAGGGACGCCGGTATTCTTCCTGTTCAATATTGATTTCAGAAGTAAGGAACCGGTGAGGATTGTCACCGACTTGGAAGAATGGTGGCATACGGGACCATACGACTGCGGGTCTATAGCAGGGCAGAATATTCGACTACTCCGTTGCCTTGGCAACCCTTGTAACTTCAATCTCGCATTTGGGGATAGGGATTGGATGAGGCGAAGGGTGAATGACTTGGCCAATAGTGGTAAGACCTTCAACGAATCAGAACAGTCTTGGGATGACCTGGTAAAGCTGCAAGCTCTGTTGAATAGCACTCCCCGCCAGCCTTTCGCCATGTATCCAAATATTCCATATATGCCGATGCCATGACCTATACCAATGCCTTCATCCCCGGACGCCGCACTTTCGACGAATGCCGATATATCGGCCTATTGGGTTATAAGGGAGGGTATTGGACGCACAACGGAATCGACGATCCCGAGACACGGGTAATGCATGTAGTTCGCATCGTCAACCGCATGGCTTTCATCGCGACCGACTTGAAATATTGGTGGCAGGTGGAAGAGGATCATGTGACAGAGGAATCAGTGATTGTGGATGGTAAATTCTATGGCCGGCGCGAGTGCGATTACTATAGATTCCAGATTGCGTTATCAACATCGATCAAGTTGACCGAGGGGGACAGGAAATACATAGGAGAATGGTGTGCTGAGGCGATGAACCAACAGGGCGACTTTACATGGATGTACCCATGATGCAGGGCAATAAATTCATCACGGGACCACGGACAATACAACTAGACCCGTTGCGATTCGTGCATAAGCGAATAAACCTACTCTGCGGAGTCCAATCTGTAATCACCAATGTCGAGGTAATCCCTTGTACGTTGTATTCCCTGTTGCCTGATGGACAGCTAACACTCGATATGACCATGCCCCATGCAGAGATCGTCTATGGGTTCCGTTTCCAGAAGATCGATGCTCCGGCGCTGACATGGGTCGCTTACACTGACGGCGACACTTACACCATAATAAAAGAGAATTCATTCGCGGGAGAGGCCACTCTGACTATTGGTGACAGGGATTATTTGCGGGAACAGATGGTGACGTTGCTCTCGCCCGGCTGAAAGGTTATTCAACGAAGGTTAGGCCCATCTTCTTCATCCGCCGCAATGCCCGGTTCTGGACTTTCAACACTCGGCGAGTGGGGTATGCCATGAATTCGGTGGGGATGAGCATACTCTTGGTGTGATTACACCACCCACAGGTATATGCCTTGTTGAATGGAAGATCTGGCCCACCCCGACTCTTAGGAATTACGTGGTCAATCTGGAGGTCACCGTCTTCTATAATTCGCCTGCAATAGAGACACCAATCTTTATTGTGAGCTACTGGTATATGTCGCTTCTTTTTCTTCTTGATGGCTGGCGTGGCTGTGGTCATGCTGCTCTCCTAGCCCAATAGATGGCCTGTAGCGTTTCGTCGAGGCTTAGTCGTCGCACCGGACGAGGGAGCGAACAGGCCCCCGCTACTTTCGAAAGAGTAAGGACTTGCGGAAACGCAAGTCCTTACTTTTGCGCTCAGGGCGAAATCCGCCACGGCCTGACAATGCAATGTTTGTTTACATTCTGTTCAGATGCGGCATAGTCGTCCGCATATCCTTGTGGATGCGATATTCTCAAGCGTGTTGAACAGGAAGGCATACATGCGCGCAGCAATTGAAAATCTCACCTCAGCCCTGCAAAAGGCAATGGCCGGCCGACCCAAGGTCGGCGGATTTCCGTATCTGGCAGAGGTGCTCCGCCATGCGGGAGTCACGCGAAATTTATGGTCACTGCCGTCTTGTCAAAGTCTGTATCTGACGGACAAAGGTCCGGTGGTCGTACAAAGCACGCCGCTCGTGACTGGCATGGCGGAGGTCCCGCGTTTCGACCGTGAGGCTCTGATTACCGCTCTGAGGACGAACCAGGCTGGGAAGAGTACCTTTCCGGAATTCCTGGCGGCATCCTGGAAGGCGGGTGTCGTCAGCTACGACGTCGACTTTTCGGCGCGGGTGGTGACGTACTATGGAGCGGGCCAGGAGAAGTACGTTGAGTCCTATCCTTCGGTCGAAGTATAGGTCCGGGTTCAAATATCGAAGGAGCCGCACGATGGCAAATCCCGATGAACTTCGTTATTCGAAAATGATGCTCAATAGCGGATCTGCAATGCCGGCTCTGGGTTTTGGCACGCTTATTCCTGATCCGATTGCAACCAGAAATGCAACCAAGGTTGCTCTGGAGGCTGGATTTCGTGTGCTGGATACAGCTGAGCGATACCGAACGGAAACCGAGGTTGGCCAGGGGATGATGGAAGTGTTCAAGGAGGGGAAGATCAAGCGTACGGACGTTTTTGTCATCACGAAACTGTGGAACACTAATCATCGGCCTGATCGGGTAAAACCCGCGTTTGAGGCGAGTCTCGAAAAACTCCAACTCCATTTCATCGACCTCTATCTCATTCATACGCCGTTCGCATTTCAGCCCGGCGATGATCAGGATCCGAGAGATGCAAGCGGTAACGTGATTTATGACAAAGGGGTGACATTACTGGATACGTGGAAGGCGATGGAAGACCTGACGCGCGAAGGCAAGTGTCGGGCCATCGGATTGTCTGATGTCAGTCTTGAGCAGGTGCGACAGATTGTGGACGGTGCGAAGATCAAGCCGGCCGTTGTTCATGTGGAATCTCATCCGTATCTGCCGGAATGGGAGCTTTTGGAATATTGTAAAAGCCAGGGAATATTGTTGCAGGCTTTCGCGGCACTGGGGCATAGCAGCAAGCCCAGTTTGCTGGAAGATCCCGTCGTCGTCGCGATCGCACAGCGGGTCAAAAAGAGTCCCGCGCAGGTCCTGCTGGCCTGGGCCATCCAGCGCGGCACGGCACCGCTGACGACATCAAAAACATCCAGCCGGATCAAAGAGAACTTTGAAGTTTCCGCGATTCCTGAAGATGCCGTGCGGGAGATCAGCGAAGGGATCAAGTCGCGGATCAGGTTCAATTCCGTGGTGAAGACGGGAATTCCGGGATTTATCCCCAGGGCGAACTGATTCATTGCGACAAGCGGTGGAATGAATCATGGGGAAGCAAGTGCTTTATCTATCATCGCAAGCCCCCGCAGCCCGTCGGCATTTTTCGAATCAAGCTGAAGCACCTGTAGCATCTCGTCTCTGGCTTCGTCTAACTGCCCGAGCAGTGCAAGTGCCCGGCCGCGCAGATAATGAACGCGGACTCCATTGGCGCCACGCTTGATCGCCATGTCGGCGTATTGCAATCCCTCGGCACCTTTCATTTGCTCGGCAAACAGGAGCGCCTTGTCTTCCAGCAGTCGGCAACCCGTCAGACCGTCGTCGGCGCAGGCCAGCCCCTGGTCCACAATCGCATGGGCCTCATCGTATCGTTTCTGTCCGTATAGAAGTCGGAAGAAATTTGCATAGTTGGTCGCGCGTTTGGGATTCTTCGTGATTGCTTGGCGATAAGCGCCTTCGGCGCCTGCTTCATCCTTTAAAACGTGTAGAGAATTCGCCATGTTACAAAATGCGATGTCGACTGAAGGCCCATCCGGCGTGTCGCGAAGATATTTGCGATAGGCCTCCACCGCTTCGGCATGGCGGCCCGCGCTCTGAAGCGAAAAGCCACGCGCAATCATCAACTCGGGGTCATTGGCGATGTGCATCAACTTTTCCAGCACAGCCAGCGCCGATTCGCCGAAGCCAAGCTTGGAGAGAAACGAGTATTTGACGCGCCACGCAGCCTCATTTTGGGGGTTTGCAAGAACAGTCAGATTTGCGATTGCGATGGCACGGCGAATCAGGCCTTTTTGCATTAAACCTGCCACCAGGTCCATGGCATGGGTATGCATTGGCCCGAGGCCGAAAGATTCCAAAGCACTTCGTGATGTCATCCCACAAGATGGGCACACCGCATCATCGCCGGTTTCGTTGAATTGTTCTCCGCAATTCAGGCAGGATTGGGCGGTTGGAATGACCGGCCCGATGGGACACATATCGAGCAAGGTTCCATCGCACTTGGGGCAACGCCATTCCACGCCATACATTGGTCCGGTCAAACGGACGGCGCGAACGTAGACACAATCGACATGGCATTTTTGGCACTGATAGACGTTTGCGGACATAGCAACGAGCATACGATGTAAGTCTCTGGAAATCATCCGCACAGCCAGAGAAAAGCCAGTACCGTATCGCTCGGACAATGCACTAATTGTCCGCCCTCCTTGTTTGCGTGGCGGGCGCGCTGTCTCACTAATTATTGTCTTAATGGCACGCCATCGCGTGCCAGCCAATGCAAGGCGTATTCGATATATGCGTTGGTGATCAATTCAAATCGATCCACATTGGGAATGTGGTTGACTTTAAGGAGGTGAGGGCGGGAATTGTTGTCGATCATGTAATCGACACCCGCGATTTCGAGATTGAAGTGGGCCATCAATTTTTTGGTGTCTTCGACGAGATCGGGGCGAGGCTCGACGATGGCGGCGCTGTCCGCGTGAATCGATTTTTTCCAAGTGTCGCCTTCCAGGTTGATCTGCCAGAATTGATCGCCCAGGGCCATGATGCGAACGGCGCGCCCTTGAATCATCGGCTCCATCAGACTCGGTTGTTCGCAGTTCCATTCGTTGGTGACCTGCTCTTTGCCTTCGCCACAGTGCCACTGTCCGAACTTCACGACGGCGGGGGACCGGGTATGGAGCGTAACACCGCTGAATCCGAAACCGCGCGGGCCGCCGGGGAAACGCGTGACTTGCAGCGCGTGAACCAGCGCGGGAACTCTCATCCTGGCTCGCATCATGCCAATCGCGTTGGGAAGACATTTTTGATTCCACACGGCCAATGCGGTGATGAAATCGAAATCATTGTCAAAGATGCCATGGTAAAGCACATGGCTCACAGGAAGGTATCCCGCGCCGCCGCGCGTGCCCTTTGCCAGAAGCAGACCATCTTCCACTTTGATGTTGGGAAGCAGTTCTGAAACGAGATATGGGCAGTCCAGCCGGGAGACTATTCCGGGGTAAACGGTTCGTTCGAGTCCGACCATGAGTACGCGATTCATGTCGACATTTTGTGGTTAAAGCTGGTAATTGTCTAATTGGAATTTATCTCTTGGCGGCATCTTTTCGCCGATGGGCGTTTCGTGATAATCTTCGACCTATGACCGATTCGCTGCTCATTGACGAACTGACCTCCAACCTGATCCGCCAACGGATTGAGCAAGGGTGGTGGACGATCATTGTTCCGCTTGGGGCCACTGAGCAGCATGGGCCGGCACTTCCGCTGAATGTTGATAATGAGCATGGGCTTCAGACGGCATTGCGGGCGGCGAGAATTCTTGGGAAGACTTTGGTGGGGCCGGTGATGACACTGGGGCATTCGCCGGAGCATGTGCGTTTTGCCGGGACGGTTTCGCTGGGACGGAAAACGGTTGCGGCGATTCTCCGGGACATTGCCGAATCGCATGCGCGGTCGGGATTCAGGCTGGTTTATTTTTGGGTTGCTCATGGAGGTAATTTTTCGATTCTGCGTGAGACATTGCCATCCTTGCGCGATCGCTGGCCTGGGTGCGTTGTGACGGGGTTGGCGGATATCGGTCAATACGTGGCATCCACGTGGGATCGGGTGCCGCTGGAGCAGAATATTCCGCTTTCGCGATCGGGTTCGCACGCGGGGGAATTTGAAACTTCGATCATGCTTGCGGCTCGGCCGGAACTGGTCCGGATGGATCAGGCGGCAGCGGGAAATCCTGCGCCGTTGGATGAAGTTTTCAAAACGATGATGACTGAAGGAATTGACAAAGTCTCGCCCAACGGCGTTTTGGGCGATCAACGAGGCGCCTCTGCGGCGCGCGGGGAGATTTATTTGGATTGCCTGGCGGAATATCTGGCAAAAGACGTGGCACAGATTCGCGATCTGCTTGGGTGGGGAACCAAATGAAGCGTCACAAACTTGCATTTGTCGGTTTGGGTCGAGTCGCGGATGTGCATTATCAATCGATCATGGCCATGCCGCAAAGAGCGGAACTGGTTGGCATCTGCGACAACCGTCCGGAGGCCGTTCAACAGCGTCAAGCGCAATGGAACGTTCCAGGATTTGGGCGATTCGAAGATCTTTTGAAGAATGTGGAAATCGACGCGGTCTGCCTGTTCTTGCCGCACGGGCTGCACGTTGAATTTGTGAGCATTGCGGCCGCGCATAAGAAATCGATCTTTTTGGAAAAGCCCATCGCCGTGACGGTTGAAGATGCCCAGCGCATCACTCAAATATGCGAAACGGCCGGCATCACATTGCTCGTGGCCCATAATGGATTGTTTCATCCGGCATTTGAACAGGTTGTGGAATTTGTTCGCCGGGGCTGGCTTGGCAAGCCTCTCTTTGCGCACGGAATATCAGCCGGCTGGCTTACGTTCCGGCCATGGGATTTTCGGCTTTCCATCAAACAAACCGGCGGGGGATGCTGGATCGACGCGGGAGGGCATCTGGTCTATTGCCTGCGCGAGATCATGGGCGAAGCAGCGGCGGTAACAGGCAGCACTGCCCGGCTGGCGCGTCCGGAGATGGAAGGCGAAGATCATGCCGCCGCCACGATTCGCTATCAGAGCGGGGCGCTCGCGCAGCTGTTTGTTTCATACGGGCATAAGATTCCCAACTACCAGCATGATTGGCCGCTTGGATATATCAATTCCATTCAGGTGCATGGAACTCTCGGGGCGATTGAATATGTGATTTCGCCCGAACCGCGGCTGCGATATTTCTCGGAAATACCGGAGGCGATGCCGCCCAAGTGGCAGGGCTGGCTTACGCATCAGCCTCTTGAGCCCTATACGTCGAGCTTTCAATATGAACTGGCGCATTTTCTGGATTGCCTGGAAACCGGCGCTCGCCCGCGCGTAAGCGGCCAGGATGCCACCGAAGTGATTCGAACCCTCAGGATGCTGTATGAAAATCAGTAAGATCGAAACTTTCATTCTTCATGTGCCCGTCACGGGAAATCAGATTGCCGACTCGACGCATCGGATTTCACATTGGGGCGTGCCGGGATGCATTATCCACACCGACACGGGGCTGGCCGGATATGGATTTACCGGAACGCATGCACACCTGCGGACCGATCGATTGATCACCGATTGCATTCAGCACACGTATGCGCCGTTGCTGCTGGGGGAGGACGTCCGCGACATTCAACGGCTCTGGCGAAAACTTTATCATTTCCCGCCCGCACAATGGGTGGGGCGCAGCGGCATAACGCAGCTTGCGCTGGCGGCTGTTGATATTGCCTTGTGGGACATCGCGGCCAAGGCCGCCGAAATTCCTCTTTGGAAGCTTCTTGGCGCGCATCGACCCAATGGCATTGAAGCCTATAACACCGATGGCGGGTGGCTCAATCTGCCGATCGATCGGGTTGTCGATAACGTCAAACGATTCGTTCAATCCGAAGGATTTCGCGGCGTCAAAATTAAAATCGGTTTGTCTGATCCCAACGAAGACATTCGACGCATCGAGCGCGTTCGCAAAGCGATTGGGCCGGATATCAAGTTCATGGTGGATGGCAACGGCAAATGGGATATCACGACCGGGCTGAATTTTGGGCGCAAATTTCAGGACTACGATATTTATTGGTTTGAGGAACCGTTCTGGTATGACGATGTGCCAAGCCATCAAAAGTTCGCGCGCCAGATTCCCACACCGATCGCCCTTGGCGAGCAGTTATATGGAATTGACGCGTTCCGCGATTTCGTCAATGAAGGGGCCGTTCATTTTGTTCAGCCGGATGCGGTTCGCCTGGGCGGTATTACCGAATGGCTGCAAGTGGCCGACCTGGCGCTGGCAAATCGTCTGCCGGTGGCGGCTCATGTTGGCGACATGGGCCAGATTCACGTTCATCTGGCGATGGCGCATCCGACGTGCAATCTTCTGGAATATATTCCCTGGATCCGCGAATGTTTTGAAGACCCAATCGTCGTCCGCGACGGACTTTATCAGCCCCCGCAACTCGCCGGCGCAGGGACGACCATTCTCAAGTCTGCGATGGAAAAATATGCGGTGAAGACTTCCTGATCAGAGTTTGAGCGAATTCATCCCTTCACTGCGCCGCTGGTCAGGCCTGAAATAAACTGGCGCTGCAATAAAAGGAAAAGCACGACGACAGGGGCGATCGAAACCAATGTGCCGGCCATGAGCATTCCGTAATCCTGGGAGAAAGAACCCTTCAATTGGGCGATTGCCACTGACAGTGGGAATTTCTCGTGAGTTTGCAGGACGATTTGGGGGCCGATGAAATTGTTCCAGGTGCCCAGGAATGTGATGAGGATGAATGCGCCGATCATGGGGCGGACCATGGGAAGGGCCATGGTGAAAAACATTTTGATTTCACCGCAGCCGTCTATTCTGGCGGCTTCGAGCATCTCATCGGGCAGGCTGCTGATCATCGCCTGACGGAAAAGATATACACCAAAGACGGGGGCGATGGCGGGGAGGATCATACCGGCGAATGTGTCGAGCAAATGTAGCCGGTATAGCAGTTGATAACTTGGAGCCAGCAGGAGCGCGCCGGGAATGACCAGAGCGGCAAGGACAAGGTTGGTCATCAGATTTCGGCCGCGAAATCGGAATTTGGCCAGGGCATAGCCTCCCATCGCGCTGGACAACGTGGCAAGCACGCTGGTGACTGAGGCGAGAAATACCGAATTGAGAATGAAGCGGGGGAATTGCATCTCGGTGAAGATGCGTTTGAATTGAAACAGCGTGAGTCTTTCCCATGCGATGCTACGGTCTTCGTGTTGAGGAAGAAAGAGCGATGAAAAGAAATCCGTGTTGGTCTTGAGTGAAGCGCAGATGAGATAGGCAAAAGGGACGAGCGTTAGCGCGCCCAATGCGATCAGCAGAAGATAAACCGGGGCCTTCTTCATATCAATTTTCTTCCGCGCGCGAGAGATATCTTTGGCCAATTGCAAAAATGCCCATAACCAGCGCGAGCACCCAGCCGATGGCGCTGGCGTAACCGAGATCGCCGGTTTCGAAGCCGTTTTGATAGAGATACATGACGACGGAAAGGCCCTGATTATCCGGGCCGGCGCCGTTTAGCAGGACGTAGGGTAATTCGAAAAGTTGGAAGCTGCCGAGGAGTGAAAGGAGGATGATGAAGGTTGCCACGGGACGGATGGCGGGGATGGTGACATGAATAAATCGTTGGAATGAATTGGCGCCATCGATTTGGGCTGCCTGGGCGATTTCGTGGTTCACGTTTTGCAAAGCAGCCAGGAAATAGACCATGTTGAATCCCGCATACATCCACAGCCCGGCCAGAATCATTGCAGGCATCACATGTTCCTGAAGCCAGGGGAAATCGATGTTGAATCCGATCGTCTTGTGCAAGGCGACATTCAGGAGGCCGGTATGCTTTTCAAAAATCAGGCTGAAGATCATCGCGACAAAAACCAGGCCGACGAGCGATGGAGAGAAAAAGATCAATCGAAAAATCGCCCGGCCGCGCAGGTTTGGGCGGTTCAAAAGCAGGGCCAGGCCCAATGAAACCGGAAGCTGAATGAAAACCGATCCCGCGGCAAAAATGGCGGTGTTTTTCAGGGCCTTCCAAAACAGTCGATCGTTCATGAGCCAATGGAAATTGGAAAATCCAACGAACGTGCTGGATTTCGGACCATAGGTCTGCTGGAACGAAAGCACGAGTGACTGGACGAGCGGATAAGCGGTAAAAATGAGGAAGACGAGAATCGTCGGCGTCAGGAAAAACCATGGCGTCCATGCAGCGTGAAGGGATTTGGATTTCATTCCTTTCCCTTCTTCAAAAACACGTTGCGATCGATCCGGCTCTGAACATCAACTTCCGCCAGATGAAGTTGCCGCCGTGCTTCGGCATGCAATGCTGTAGGATCAAAAACATTGTTCGCAATTGCATATTCGCGCAAAGCGATTACCGCGTTCATCACGCGCGCACCGGCCATCGGATTGAACGGTGAACTGGTTCGCCGGGGAACCGTGGGAGCCAGCGCGATATACAATTCCCCAGGGGCCTGATTTTGAAAGTAAGGGTCCGGCGTCTTGTAAACCGGATCCGTCCAGAACTTTTTCACCGGCGAAATAATATTCGTCTGCTCATAAAATTTCCGCGACATGTCCGGTGACAGATAGAGCCATTTGGCAAATTCCAGGTCTTCATCGAATCGATTTGATGACTTTGGGATTCCCAGCATCGCGCCGCCCCAGGCGCTGGTCCGCCTTCCGCCCGGCTCCCACGCCGGCATCGGCATCAGTTTCACCTTGCCGCTCAGTTGCGGAATGTCACGTTTCCAAACCCCGCAAAGCCAATCCGGCGCAATCGACGCCACGACATATCCATCGATGCGAAGTTGATTTCCCGAGGCGGTGAATTCCGGCGCATCAGCCGCAATGCGATTTGGGCCCGCCACCCATGAAACGATCGTCGCGATCACGCGCGCGTTGATGTCTGTGTCGACGGTGATCGCGCCATTCTCATCAAAATATCTTCCGCCCGCCTGAAGGATCAGCACTTCGATCTGATCCTGCGAGGTTTGCCAGAGGTTCAGCAGATATCTTTTGGGATTTCCATCGACATCCTTTTCGGCCATCAAAGGTTTCATCACTCGCGCAAAATCATCCCAGGTCTGAATTTTCGAAACATCAATGCCCGCCGCCTCAACAAGATCCGCGCGATAGGCGAGCATCACCGGCGCTACATCATGTGGAATCCCAAAGATTCTTCCGCGCGATGTCCACGGGCTGAACGATGGTTCATTCATTTCGTCATAAATGCCGGTCTTATGCAGAATGTCCGTCAGATCGGTAAAGCCGACGTCTTCGAGCGGCCCAGTAAATGCCTGTCCAACATGATCCTTCTCCACTTCAATTAAATCCGCCACAGGCGTGTGCGATAAAAATCCAGACATCATCCGCCGGCCCATCGCATCGGAACCGATGAGGAGCAGATTCACCTTCGGCGTCTCGGTGAGATTGCGCGCCTTCAGCGCTGGGTCGTACATCAGATAATGCGTGCGGGCGAAGGTCCACATTTCCAGGCCCGGCCGCTTCGGAACCGGCCAAGCCAGGACGATGATCGATGACACAATCGCCAGCACGATGATGACCATCACACCAGGCGCGATCGATCCAATGCGCGTTATGGCTGATTTTGTGGGCCGCTCCATGATTGCCATCAGTTTTCCATAACCGCTGCTGGAAAACAACCGATATGGCATTGGGATACGCGCAAATGGCTTATCAGTTCTCGGACCTTCAAAGCGGCATTCCAGGTAAATGCGACCGACCATGAATCAATGGCTCAAACGAAATGTTCCGGTGCTGCTTACGTTTCTGCTTTGCGGGTTGCTGACGATTCTGGCTTATGAAGTCGCAAACAAACTGGCCCATCGCGATGCGGTAAAGAACGTTCGGGCCGAGAAATCTTCTGTCCTCAGCCAGTCTTCCGAATTTCGCGGTGATGTGATTCTCATTGCGGGTGGGCTCGTCTCTCTGGCCCTCTCGGCTTTTGTGTGGTCACTCAGCTCAACCCGCGCCCGCGCTGTTGCGATGGCGCGTTCGATGAATACGGAATTAGTTTTGGCAAAGGAACGAGCCGAGCGCGCGCTTCGGGAGATTTCGGAATTGCGCCTGGCGCTGGATCATCATGCGATACTTTCGGTGGCAGATCGCGACGGCAAAATCATCGACGTCAATTCCGCATTCTGCCAGATCAGCGGATATTCCCGGCAGGAATTGATTGGCCGGGATCACAATATCCTGAATTCCGCGCACCATCCCAAATCATTCTGGAACGACATGTGGGCGGAAATCGGATTGGGCCGGCCATGGCGCGGCGAGATTTGCAACCGCCGAAAAGATGGCTCGCTTTATTGGGTCGATTCGACGATCGTTCCGTTTCGCGATGTCACCGACCACGTTGTGAAATATGTGGCGATTCGATTTGACATCACCGCGCGTAAGCAGGCGGAATTGGAACGCGATCGACTGCATATCGAACTTGAAGAGGCCTCGCGACGGGCCGGCATGGCGGAAATCGCCACCGGCGTTTTGCATAACGTCGGCAATGTCCTCAACAACGTAAACACCTCCGCCAATGTCATTGCCGAGAAACTGAAATCGAGCAAGGTGAATGGCCTTTGCATGGCGGTCGGACTCATCCAGCAGCACGATTCGGATCTGGGCGAATTCATGGTTTCCGATCCCAAGGGCAAACAGATTCCCGCCTATTTGCGCGAGCTTTCCACGTTATTATCGACCGAAAATTCCCAGCTGCTTGGCGAGGTCGAATCGCTTTTCAAAAGCGTCGATCACATGGCCAAGGTTATCGAATCACAACAATCATTCGCTCGACGCGGCCTCAATCCCGAATCGGTCGATCTGAAGGAATTGATCGAGGAATCGGTTCGAATCAATCTGCTTACGCTGGATAAGAATCGCATTGAAATCCTCCGGGATTTCCAGCCATGTCCACCGGCTTTCGCGGAGAAGCATCTGATTCTGCAAATCCTGGTGAATCTGGTTTCCAATGCAAAAAAGGCCGTGCTGCATGAATCGGCCAACCAGCGCAAGATTAAGTTTTCGCTTGAGCCGATAATGTTGGATGGGGTGCTAAATATCCGCCTTCGCGTAACCGATACAGGTGTTGGAATCGCCGCCAAAGATCTTCCGAAGATCTTCCAGCATGGCTTTACCAAAAGCCAGGGCGGTCACGGATTCGGTTTGCATATGGCAGCGATCGACGCGAGGCGCATGGGTGGCAAATTAGGCGTTCACAGCGAAGGGCCGGGGATGGGTGCTGAATTCACTCTGATTATCCCGGCGGCACAGAAAGAGGCGGTTGTATGAACTCAACAAAGGCTGGCCCGAGAATTCTGATTGTCGATGACAATTCGGATATCCACACCGATTTCAGAAAAGTTCTTTGTCCCGAGAGCACATCCTCGGCGGCGGCCAGCAGCCTTGAATCGGCAATCTTCGGAACCGCCGCTACTCAGGCCCGCGCCAGCTTTCGCCTGGATTTCGCCCTCCAGGGAAAAGAAGCGCTGGAGCTTGCCAAACGATCCGTCGCCGAGCGCGATTATTATGCCATGGCGTTCGTCGACATGCGCATGCCCCCCGGCTGGGATGGCCTTCGCACGATGGAAGAATTGAAAAAAGTCGATTCATCCATCCAGTTCGTCGTCTGCACCGCCTACTCCGATTACACCCCCGATCAGGTCTGTCAGCGACTGGAAATTCGCGATGGCATCCTGTTTATCCGCAAGCCGTTCATCCCCGCGGATGTTCGCGCAATAGCGACGCGAATGACACAACTTGTTGCTGCGTGATCTTGCAAGATTAGAACGATTATTTTCCCACATCCGTCCAATCATATTCCTTGGAAATTGCGCGGATAATTTCCTGAGCCAATTTTGTCCCTCCCGCTCCGTTGGTCATCACCACTGCCCCTTTTCCCGTATGGGAATACGCAATCCAATATGCCTCAAATCCCTCATCCACACCGCCATGGCTGAATCGCGAAGCGGCTCCTTTTTCCTCCACCACGGGTCCAAGGCCGTATGTTTCGAATTGCTTGCTTGTCATCTGCTCGGCCATTTTTTGCGATAAAATCTTTTCGGATTTACCAGCGATTTCCGCCTGAATCTCAATCGCCAATAGCGCCAGATCCGTCGGCGTCGTCCACAGCCCCGCGGCAGCCATCTCCGGGTATGTGTGATATCGTCCCTTGACCGCAACGCCTCTGACATGCCCGGTTGCCGCTGCTTGTCCCATGGCCTTGGGAAGTGGCTGCACGAACGTACTATGTTTCATTCCAGCCGGCTCAAGCACCATCTGCTGCATCAGATCGGGAAATGTTTTACCCGACACATCAAGCATCATCAGCTGCATGATCGTATATCCACCGCCCGAATATCGAAACTTCGTCCCCGGCACGGTATCGACACGAATGGCCGCGGAATTTGCGGGCCTTTCACCATCCAAGACCTGCACCAGCGTCGGCACCGGCGCATCAGACGGATAACCCCCGAAGCCATGCACGGTCAATCCTGCGCTATGCGTTAAAATTTCCCGCAGCGTCACTTTTTTCTGCCGGGTGAATTCATTGTCGGGCAGTTTCCACGACTTAAGCGTCAGATTCACGTCTTCATCCAATTTCAATTTCCCCAACTCCACCAGCCGAAGCGCTGCAAGTGCTGTAACAGGTTTGCTAATGGAGCCCGCTTGGAAAAGTGTCTCGGGTGTGATCGCCTGATGTCCACCGATTTCCACAACGCCAAACCCGCGGGCCCACTCCACTTTTCCGTCATTAATCACGGCAATGCTGACGCCAGGAATTTTATAAAACTCCATCCGCTCAGCGAGCGTCGCAACAAGAATTTTCCCATCCGCCCCCTGTGCCGGCTGAACCCCATTCTCCACCCGCTTAATCCGCGCTTCAATCTCGTCCGCATGGGATGCCGCGGCCACGCTCAAAATAAAACATAAACCAATCCCAACGAATGCAAACATTTGATGCGACATGCAGTATTCTTTCTTCAAAAAATAGACTTAACCGAACCAGGGGAGTTCGGCGTCTTATTTGGATTCAGTGTTCGCTCTCCCTTTGCGGCGAATCGGGCGAGGACTAAGGCGCTGAGCGCGATGCCTGAGCCGAAGGCCAGCGTGATCAGAGGTTCAGGGCGGGTGAGGCTCTTCAAGGCGTTTGGGTCGTTTTGAATCCATTTGATCGCGAAAAATCCCAGTGCGATTGTTGAAAATGCAATTAGAAGAAGTTTGAGCTTTAGCCAGAGGTTGACCAGCCGGGACCGATCAGGACCACTGGGGTTTAGAAACTGCGCGATGATAATCAGGGCCAGGGCGGCGGTGATTCCCAGGATGCCGTCAATGATCAATAAACTGCCCAGGGCTGGTGGGAAATTGAGTTTGTGCAGGGGCGGAAGTTTTTTGAAGTCGTCCATCTTCTTTTGCGCCTCGGCGATCTTTGCCATGGCCTTTGCGTCGATGATTGCCCCTTCGCTCGTGATCTGGATGCTCTGGCCGTCCAGGGTGAAGGAGATACCCTGGTTTTTTGGCAGGCTCTGCACGTTGAGGAAGCGGGGCTGATTGTCTGTGAATCCGCTGGCCTTCAAATCTTTTGGCGTTGGGATGGGTGTGGTTGTCAAAAGCGTATAGACGGCCTGCTTTTGTCGCGAGTTCAGGCTGCGGCCAAACTGGGAATCGGCAATGTTTCTTTGCGCGACCGCCGGCGTCCAGTTGCCGCTGTCGGCGCCAGGTTTGAACCAGCGATTGGCGATCACCGTGGCGACCGTTTTGTTGTCGATGATGATGTTTGAAACTTCGGGGTTTCCGGGTTCAAAGGTAACGCTTCCGCGATTGAAGCAGACTTGCGGCGTGGGGAACTTCATGCCATCGATCGGATGGCCCGGCGGGTCGGATTTGAAGAAGCTCTCCTGCACGCCGTAGGAGGTGTCGATCTGCGGCGCGATTCTTTGGCCGTAGGCCCAGAGTGCCGCATCGACTGCGCCCAATCGCGGCGGGCTGAGTTTGAATTGTCTGGCGCAATAGCCGAGGACAAATTGCCGGAGATAGGAGTTGAGACCGTTTTGCAGGTCATACTGGTCCGGGTTGTAATTCTGCCCTGCCGGGGGCTGGGCATTTTCCACATACGTGGGAACCGGGCGGGACACGACTTTTTGGGACAGGGCAGTCCAGTTGATCGCGATGATCAGGTAGGCGATGTTTGGCAGCACTAACATCGCCCCTGTGATGCTAAGAACCAATCGCGGATGTCTGGCGGGAAAGTTTGCCAGAACCGTTTGGACGCTTACCGGCTTGAGGGGATTTCGCCCGCTTTCCGGGCGATAGACCAGAATGCGATAGGTGTGAAATGCGAGCCTGTCATACCTTTCCAGCACAGTGGGATCCGAAGCTTGGAATTCACGTGACTTGAAGTCGCG